>JAEIGA010000024.1_pt1 | contig 181158 bp, 291 predicted proteins | sample 9270691 | NCBI WGS metagenome assembly JAEIGA01 (sample SAMN17057246, study PRJNA624740) | gut metagenome | biome: biome; isolation source: fecal sample | host: Bos grunniens | place: China: Xizang | collected 2019 | reverse complement strand
GGTGAATCATCAGACCAAGCAAAATCTGCTTTTAAAAATGTCGAGCATTATTTAACTGTTAGAAATTATGCATCAACTAAATTATCTGATAATACTTATAGAGATAATACTATTTATATAATGCTTGTTCCAGATATTTCTAAAAGAATATCCCAATCGCAAAATTATTTTAATTGTGATGAAAGCTTATTTTATTTGTCATAGGATGAACAAGAAAATATTATAAACTTACTTAATAATTCTGGACAACGAATTATAACAATAGAAAATAGAATATTGTAGCCAAAGACACCACGTTTTGCATTAAATGTACAGGTCAAAATGTGGGAACAATACACTGAATAGGAAATTTACGCAGAGTGCTTATAGAAATTATCAGACTATCTAATAGCATTTAATAGAAAAGATATAATACCTATATCAGATATAATTGCATTATTTGAAAATGTAAATGGTATAGATTCTGTTAAAGCATCATTTGATGCAGATATTAACAATCAAAATATATACGGTTCTGGTAATTATGGCCTTGATAAATATGGCGACATTATTTTAACTAGACGAATTGTTAATTCATTTGGTCAATACCAAGATGTTAAAGATATTTTACCAGTACTTCGTGGTGGATTTATGTCAGTAAATGGTATAGAATATTCAAATGTGCAGACTTATGACGGGTTATCTGCATTTAATTTAACCGTCACTGGAAAATCATCTAATAAAAAAGTTAACTTATCAAAATATACACCGTTAACATAATATGATAGATATCTATAATAGATTAAGTTCAGATTAGAATTATAAAAGACAAGTTGAAACTGAAGATGAAGTTGAAATGATTTTATCTTAGGTTAAAATGATTCTTGGCACTAAACCAGGAGATGTGCTTGGCGCGCCATATTTCGGTGTAAATATTAAAAAGTATCTATTTAATTTGTCATATAGTTAGGCAGAAATGACAAAAATAATTCGTGAAGGTATTTTAAGCAGTATACAATATGACAAAAACCGCTATAATGTAGATGTATCTATAGATTTCGGTAAAGACCGAAATAACTATTCAGATTACGCAGTGATTAACGTAACAATTAATCAAATCAAGCGTTTAGGGGTGTTGATTTCTCAATAATAATGAAATATATGTCTTTATAATGAAAGTGCTCCAGAATTACTCTGAAGCACTTTCGGCGTATATTTTGAGACACAACTAGGTATTTATTTTATGCCATTATATTGATTAAGTCATCTTTTTTCAAATTAGACATATCAATATCAACTTCTCCTGTATAAGAGCTATCTACAATAATAAATCCAGCATCTTTAAGAATATCTGTTGAATTTACAAAATACTTTGTTTTATTCATTATGATATTCACCATATCTTTAGTTGCATTAGTATTATGAGGTGTACTTACTCGCAAATTGCCGGTGTTCAACGCCATCAAGACAAGCTTATCGTCAGTAACAACACCAACAGTGGTTTCACGTTTAGTAGTTGGAACATCAACATTCAATTTAATAGAATTTGGATTAACCATATAATTTCTAGAAAATTTGTAGGTGTCGATATTTTCTTGACCAAAGAAGAAACGGAATTTTGATACTTCTTGTCCACTGAATTGGTTAACTTTAATTATACCATTGCATGGAGAATTTTTGAAGTACAACACTTCTGTAGCTTCTGGGTCAGCGTTTGTCATATCACCTGAATAAATAACGCCGTTGTTATGACTATAATATGAGCTATTCCAGCCAATTTTATTTCCATAAACGTCAACAAATGATAAGTCATAATCTCGTGTTCCCCATTCATTTCTCCAATAAATTCCAAAATAGTTATGCAATGACATATTGTATGCAGTTCCAAATGGATAATTTCCAATAAAGGACTTCTCTGAAGTTGGCAATGCAACGTCAACACCCTCAACAATTTTAACTACTTTTGGAACCGCAACAGTATTAGTTACACCATTTTCGTCAGTCACTTCGGTAGTTTTTGTAGAATTTGCCTTTAAGCTTTCAACCAAACTTTGACGCAATAATGCATATACTGTTGCATTATAAACAACATCAGTATTTGGTGTATAATTCTCACGCAAAAATGCCTTTTGATTTCGTACAATATACAAATGACTATCTGTAATATTGCTTCTCTCCAAACAAGTTTGCATCAATGCTACCTTCTTGTAATTTGGCAACGATTTAGCGTTCGCAATAATATCTTCTACTGATTTTTTCTCAGTAAAAATAGTTTGCCAAAAACCTTGCGCCATTGGGGTATGATTTACCTTAGCAAGACGACGGAGCTTATTAATATATGACTTATTCTTTGTGCCATTAGCATTAGCTTTAAATGCTAAGAAAATTGGTTTAAATCGCAAGAAAATGCTAGATAAATCACACATATTCTTTTCAGACAATCGTGAAAAATCAAATGGATTTAAACTATACGAAATTTTTCGGATCAACTCTTTATTCTTAATAAGCATTGTATCAGATGTAGTTACATATACAATGTATCGTAACAAATTAAATTTATCTGATGGTACAACGTTTAGTGCATTACAAATATATATCAACGCCTCCTTATTTTTAATAGCGTCAACATTAATAGTTGCCTTATACTTCTTAGCATATCCAATAATATAATCAGATACGACTTTCATTGTCTCTTGCTTTAATGCAACGCCACTACAAAGCATTTTCATACATTTATCATGCATTTCTTCGCATGTCACAACTGTAATAAGCTTAAAATTCTCATATGGCGGCACAAATCCCAAATCATCATTTGGAACAAACCCATTTCCAAGGCTAAAGTCAGTACCATACGTAGTAAAATAATGTAGGCATTGTTCAATATACAATTGTGTACGACTTTTTGACACTACATCATTCCATGTTTTATAAAACGTGGAATTATAATTAGTTGAAATGGACTTCAAGAAATCTAATACACATGGTAAACATGCAGCAGGATATACAAAATAACCATGTTTTAAAGCTTCTGCATTTACTGTTACAAAATCGATTGGAAAATCATTATCTTCGACTACACAACCAAACAATTCAACGAGCTTTGAGTTATTCAATGTTTTCATATCTGTTTATATTTTTTATTAGTTAGTTTTTAAAATTAATCGTAAATATTATATACAATTACAGAATAAAGTTTCAAAAAAATGCAAAATTTATCAACGTTGTTATTTCAGAAAAGTCAACGTAATTTTCTGCTATCCATGCTCCACCAAATATTATTGCAAAAAATAATATAACTGGAAAAACAACTTCTAAGATTGATTTAATAACTGATCCCATATTATTATAAATTTAAAAATTATACACTATTTAATAATCAAAAATTACTACACAATCTGGAAATTCTGTAACCTTCTTTACTGCTAAAGGTTGATTATTTTCATTAACCCCATAATCATATGGAAAGACAACCTCTAAACTTTTGTCTTCAACCTTACTTAAGGCATTAATTAATTCTTGAACTGTCATGATGTGTATTATTTAATTTGATGGTGCAAAATTAATAAAAATATTTGATAGGAAAAAATATTTTTGCATTTTTTATAAATTTTTTACTTAATTCGGTACACGTGATATACAAATACACCGTCTCCAAACATAATCGTGTCAATATATTCGTAAGTTGCATCTGAAAGTTCAGGTAGAGGACGTCCTGTACCGACTATTACAAAAGTGAACTCTTCCTTTTCTTCTATCTTTGGGTCAAGTTCAACCCATACGCAAATATCTTTGTTATGTTGTAATTTACAACAAAGAATTTTTGAACCGACTGGCAATAACAGCGTTTTACTGTTTTGATAACCTGCTACAACAGCAGTATCATTAATTATATACTTGTAAATCGTTTTCATAATTATACGATATCCTTTTTTGTTTTAGAAGTTAACTCATCTACTTGGGCTTGCAGTGCTGCAATTTCAGCAGAAAGACGCTCCATATCCTGTTTTGCCTTCTCTACCAACTCCTTATCTCTCTTATCTATATTGACAATGTCCTCGTCTGAATATTGACTATAAAAAAGTGGGTTAATTACTCGAGCGTAATAGCATAAATATATATCGCCATTTTGATAAATGCAAATATCTTTAGTACTGCCATCTACTATGAAACAATACGGGTTACTTTCATTAAAAGTCTTTAAACCACATTCATCTACCGTTATTGTACAATATTCATACATTCCCATAGCAGGCAATCTATTACCTGCATCTATATAATTTTTTACAGCCTTATATTTCTTATAACTGTCTTTTTCATATATTAGCATATACATCTTTTCCATAAACGGACTAACATGATGCAGAAATGCGGGTAAAGAGCACAGCAACCAAATAGTTGTAATAACAGCTAAAATTACTAAAAGAATTGTCATAAAATAAATTATTTAAAGATTAATAAAAACTGGTTAATACAAGATAAAAATGCAAATTATATAAAAACTTGCATTTTTATCTTAGTGTTTTAGTACGTCATTTACTATTTTTTGACAACATACGTATTCAATACTTGACGCTTAGCCCAATTGTCACTGATAAACAATTTTTCAGTTTGGTTAAATACGTAAATAGTATCAAGATGTTGACAATAATCGCGAACAACATTATATGCAACTTTGTATACACAATCTTTCTCCTCATCGTAAAAAGCAAAGTATTGAACACGATATGGCAATACTGCTGGCACTAAATAATTTTTCAGTCCCTTTTCATGAGAAATAAAGAAGAATGTATTTACTTCACCATTACGTGTTGCAGTAATAAAATTACCGTTAACAACTGTAGAATAACCGTCCTTTTTTAGCGAATCCGTAAATTTCTTACGATTCACTACAAAAGTGTTTCCACCTGGTTTTCTAACCTTAAAATATACGCGTTTACGAACGATTGTAGGGTTGTCACTTAAGTGTTTATTAACAATAATCATAATTAATATAAGTTTACATGTTTATACTTATTGTTGATTCTCCTCAGCTACCTCTGTATATGTTTGAGCAACTTCTGATTGAACAGGGACTTTCATCAACTCTGTCAAATCTTCTAGTGCGCCTGCTAGATAGATTTCATTAATAGCTTCTCGCTTGTCCAAGAATTTCATCTCGCGCTCATACCATGCTTGCAACTCCTTACGTTGACGAGCAACGCACTTCAAGTTAAATTCGAGTTCTTTCTTACGTGCTTTATTAAATGCAATAGCACGACCGCGTTTCTCGTCATACTTGTCGACATCATGACAGCGAGTTTTACCGACAAAATAATTGCCATACCAACGGTCATACAAACGGCATACAACTACACCATTTGCTTCATCAACAAAAAACTTAACGGTCTTTGACTCGTCCTGCTTCTTTACACTAAGACTAGTGAATTTCTTTTTTCCTTTCATTTTGCTTATATTTAAAAATTTTTAATTATTATTGCGTATAACTTTCGGTCATTATACGCTTCGGTTGTTTATTATATGTACAATATTTAAAAAGTTTCAAACATTTTTTATGTACACTATTTGATTTGACGATGCAAAATTACATAAAATTTTTGACAGGAAAAAATATTTTCATAATTTTTTTAAAAAAATAATTGGAAAGTATGTTGTTTTTATACTTCCCAATTAATTATTATTTAACGTATTTAGTTAATTATTATATAACACTGATTTTGTAGGATGCACTTTTTTTACAAAATACTTCATTTGTTTATATATTTCTTTTATTGTTTCAGCATCCATAAAAGCGTACGTATCTTTAATATAACGGTCTATATCAGCTTTTCCTATCCATCCATCCCCTTCTTGTATATTATATTTGTCAATAATATCTTTACAAATTTCTACAGTATCAAAAAAAGGTTCAACGTATGGAATAATAAATTCGTCTCCATTACAAGAAAATATCATTTCATCGGTTTGGTCGTCGAATTCCAAATCTTCAATAGGGCTGTCGCCGTATTTTTTAACTTCTTTAATAAAACCGCCTAATGTTTGTGCGTCGTCATTATCTTCGAACCAAATAAATCCCATATCAGCAGAATCAAATAAATCTATATCAATATCGTAAATATTGTATACTCCGTTGAATGCACATACTAAATCTTCTAAAGTATTTTGTCTACTTACGAATTCCTTCCAAGTAGTGTCGTTATATATAGAACTTTGTGCACTCTCAGTTAAATACTTTTTTACTTCTATCGCAACATTTTTCATGATGCTTTCGTATAATGCTTTCTTATTTATATTTGTCATATTATTAAATTGTTATATTTTTTATTATTTATATATCAGAGAATAATTAAATTCGTCTACTTAACCAAAACCAAACATGGTGGACGCAGTATCAATAGCAATACTATTAATATCCCATTTATCTATTGACTATTTAAAATTAGAAGCGTGTATAAACATGCCTTCCATATTAGTAACATTGCTAACATCCCAATCTCCAATTGGCTGGTTAAATGATTCAGCGTCGTAAAACATATATTGCATATCAATAACACTGCTAACATCCCAATCTCCAATTGGCTAATTAAATTTAGTTGCATGACAGAACATCATTGCCATATCAGTAACGTTGCTAACATCCCAATTGTCAATTGTCTAGTTAAAAGCTTCAGCCTCTTTAAACATATTGCACATATCAGTAACGTTGCTAACATTCCAATCTCCAATTGGTTGATTAAATTTATATGCACCATCAAACATTCTATGCATATTTGTCACGTTGCTAACATCCCATAATTCTATATGGCCATTAAATGTATAATTACGAAAGAATAACCCTGACATGCCTGTAATACTACTAGTGTCAATCCAATTAAAATTGCCATCGTTACCAAATAAATTCTATCCAATCTAAATTAGTTCTTTTAAATGGTTTTTATCATTAGCTTTAATTAACCATTTAAATTTATTAAAATTTTTAGGGTCGTTAATTATTTGTTTTAATCTATCATGTGGTTTACCCGTCTGAATAGCTCTAGTTAACTAACGTTTAATTGACTATATATAACCATCTATTTTATTGTTAATGCTTTTAGTCTATATTGAATCTAGCTAATTCAGATTTTCACCATCTAAATCAGCTAATAATTCTATATTATTTTCGTACAAACCTCTTAAAATTCCTCTATTTATTGCTTCTAATAAATTTTTCATATATTATTAGTTTGGTTATTTTATAAATTTTGGTTTATATTTTTCTCTAATAGGACACCTATAAAACATTGAAGGTTCATATATAATATCATCAGATATATTCCACATGCTAATATCTTGATTAAATGCAGCTGCATTATTAAATATCATATCCATATATTTTACATTGCTGACATCCCATCCCCCAATTGGTTGATTAAATACGTCGGCAAGAGCAAACATTGATTCCATATCATCTACATTCGAAACATCCCAATCTCCAATTGGCTAATTAAATTGCACAGCATGATAAAACATATATTGCATATCTGTAACATTACTGGTATCCCAATTATTCAATGGTTGATTAAATTTAAATGTACAATAAAACATGCCTATCATATTAGTCGCATTACTAACATCCCAATTTTCAATTGGCTAATTAAATTCATATGCTTCACAAAACATATACTGAAAAGTTTCAACTTGGCTAACATCCCAATTTTCAATTGACTAATTAAATTGTGTTGCATGATAAAACATATATGACATATCTGTAACATTGCTGGTATCCCAAAGTTCAATATGGCCATTAAATGCCGAGTTATGATAAAATAACTAATACATACTAGTAATATTAGAAGTGTCTATCCAATTAAAATTACCATCCGCTCCCAATAAATGTTCACCGATCTAAATAAGTTCTTTTAAATGGTGAATATCCTATGCTGGTATAATTGCTTTAAATTCTTCAAAATTTGCTGGATTATTAATTATATTCTTTAATGCATTTGATATTTTACTAGGCTCTAATATGCATTTTTTAAACTGTTTTTTATAAAGGTCAAATGTATTAATTTTTTTAATGAGCTTACGCTATAACGGCTCTATCTAATCTAAATTATCATCATTTAAATCAGATAGCAAATTTATATTAGATTCCTTTAAAATCCCTCTATTTATTAATTCTAATAAATTAACCATTATGTATAATACTTATAATTTTTAATCATCGTCCTCATTCTAATCTTCATCATCCTCATTCCAGTCTTCATCGTCTTCATCATATTCGCCGTGCCATGCTGGGTCGTCATATTTATATAAATCAAATCCGAGGTGTTCGTCGGCCCATGTTTCCCACTCAATAACTTCAGATTGAATAATAGGTAATAAATCATTATCCCAATCTACTAATTTATCGTCTTCTTCAGATATATCATAATCTTCTAAAAATGTTTCATATTCATTATTAAAATAATCTTCAGCACTTTCTAAATCTCTTTTGCATTGATTATATCCATCTTCACCGAATTCCCAAGAGGTATGCCAATCATTCATTTCTTTAGATACCCATTCTGAAAAAAGACTTATAATTTTTTGGCGTTTTTTTTCCTTTTTCTTCTCTATATAATCCATTGCGTCAGGTTTTGTATTAAGACTCTTAGGTGTTATTTCTAAATTATCCACTTCCAAATCGTCAATATTTCCAACAGAGCTAAACTCTATATTATTTTCCTTTAACGCTTTAGCAATTCCATTATTTATTGCTTCTAATAATTTTTTCATAAAGTAATTTATGTATTTTTATCATTTTATTTATTAATTTTTACAAAATGATGGTTTATACTAGTCTTTTATTGGACAATTGTCTGTAAATATTATTTCGCCGTCATCCATTGCATTTCTTTTCCAATTGTGTATATTCTAATTAAATGATGTTGCACCATTAAACATCATATCCATAGAAATAACATTACTAACATTCCATTTATTTAATGGTTTATTAAATTTTGCAGCATCATAAAATGTACCAATCATGTTTGTAACATTAGATACATCCCAATCATTAAGTGGACTATTAAAATTACTGTCGCCAAACATCATATCTATTGAAGTAGCATTTGACATATTCCAATTTCCAATAGGCTAATTAAATGATTTATTACCGTAAAACATAAATGCAAAATTTTTACAATTAGACACATCCCATTGTGATATATCGCAATTAAATTTATTGCAGCCCTCGAACATATTTTCAAATGTTTCTGCGTTAGAAACATTCCATAATGAAATATCACCGTTAAACTAAAAATAATCTGAAAACAAGAATGAAAAATCTGTTATAGCTGATACATCTATCCAATTAAAATTGCCATTATATCCTAGTAATTTAACTCCTGCAAATAGTAACTTATCTAAATGCTCTCGATTTTCAGCTTTAATTAAATTTGCATATCTAATATAATTCGCTTTATTATTTAATATATTAATATATATCGAAGTGTCAGTATCAACTAATACTGACAAAATATTTTGCATTTCTTCACGGTATTTAGTAGCTTTTAGTTTACTATTAACATTTTTAGTATTTAAAACTATATCATTATCTAAATTATCTAAATCTAAATCTGTTAATAAGTTTATATTATTTTCATTAAGAGCTAATTCTAATGCACGATTAATATTATTAATTAGTTTATTATGCATAATAACGGTATTATTTTTATATTTATATATAAAAATAACAGAAGTATTGTTTAAAAATACTTCTGTTATTGTATTGTTATGCTATTATTCAAAATTATAATAACATAATGCATTCTACAATAATTGTAGAAAACGTTGCTAAAAATGCTACCATCTCCCACCAATATGTAGCACCAGTTTTATGAGTTTTTGTTATTAATGCAATTGTCCATACAATTAATAAACTTGCAGGTATGGTAATCCAAGCAATTGCATAACATACTACTGCACACCATAATAAAGAAAATACAGCTGCACAAGCGGCAGAAACCATATGAACTTTATTTTCTAATTTGCAACCTCTAAATGCTGGAGCAGAACCAACGAATGCTATTGAACCTGCACCTAAAAATGGCAACACTGTTAAATTATGTGACCAAATTGAAATAACTTCGGTTATTTCTAACCAGGCAGGCATTAATGTGAACGCTAATGCAAACATCATTCCTGTAAAAATATATCCTAAGTTTGGTTTAATGCCATTCCATAAATAAAATGTTGCACTTAATGAACTAGGAACACCAAACTTAGATAACGCAGCAATGTTATATATAGTAAAAATTAAAATTGCAACGCACGCTAAAATTAAAAATGTCATCATTTATTTGTTGGATAATTTTTATTTATATATTTGTTAGCTGCTCTAGATGTTTTTAAAACAGCTTCTGATAATCCCATTAAATTCTGGGTATCATCAATATGTTTATCATATAATTCTGTTAAACTCATTAATGCATTAAATGACATCTATCTAATATATGCATCGTCTAATGCAAATAATTTTACGTTATTTGCAAGCTATTCCATATCAGTTACACTTAGCAGTTTTTGTTGTGTAACTGTTGTTTCTAATTCAGTAGGGTCTAGCTCATACAAATCAACATCAGGTAATTCTCTTACAGCTACATCAGTTAAGCTATATAATATTTGTTTTTTAGATTTAATATTATTAATATATGCCTCTCTAACTTTTGCACTATTTTCTGCAAATATTTTCGCAAAATCTAAAATTTCCTATTTTTTCTTATCAGGAATCTATATTTTATCTAATGATATAATAGATGCGTTATTTTTTATTAAATCAATTGCAGCAGATTCTATATCTTTATATTCGCTATCTAACTTTAAAAAATCATCAGTCGGTTTAATAGTAGCTTTACTAATTGTATCTATTAAATCCAATGCGTTAATTTTATATTCTGGAATAGTTCTAGCAACCTCAGGTAATTCTATAAATTCTTCAACTGTTAATTTTCTAGGTTCCGATATTGTATTTAAAACTTCCTCTGGTAATTCTCTAGTAGTATAGTTAATATGTTTAATTTTATTATCTATTCGCCTTTCTATATTTGGAAGTTCTTCTATATTATTATTTACTCTACGTCTAATAGGTTTTAACTTTTTAAACCTCTACGTAGGAACGTGTCTGCCATACCATAATCCATATAATAATTGCATAGGTAGACGTCTACTTTTAAGTAAAAGTTCCCATTCCTATTCAGGAATATCTCTAAAAGAGTTATATGTTAATAATGTATCTGGTAAAACAACTCTGCCAGCATCAACAAATTTTAATGTCTATTCTGGTATTAATCTGCCATCTGAATCTAATGCAAAATGAGTCTACCCATCAACAATTCTTCCTATATAAACTTCCTATAATGCCTATGGATCAACGATACGTCCTTTACTAACATCTTGCATCGTTTGTGGTGGCACAATACGGCGTTTGCGTAATACAGCAAATCTCATAGGTTTTATCTTTCTAGGAGTCTTTAATACTTCAAAAGGGATAGCAGTAATCGCTCTTGGACCATTTAATGTATCTAATACAGCGTCCTCAATATTACGTCCTTTATCAACATCTAACAGCTTCTACTTTGGAATTTTACGTTGTTTAAATGGAATCTTTTTAATGCGTGCGGCGTGATAATACGTTGGAATAACTTGCATAAGATCATATGGCAGTGGGCCATCGCAAGCAGTACTAGTGTATAACTGCTATGGTGGATATAAATATGATAACATATTATTCCATGTTTGCTAAGCAGCTAAATTCGCTCCATCAGAAACAAGAATCATTCGCCGAGCGCTAGTAAACATGTTATAGATACCATTACCAATATTTTGCCAAAATGGACGGCTAAAATCGTATCTATCTCCGTGTACTAATACATTTATCCATTCTGCTCTAGGAGTCATATCATCATATGTCAATAATGCCTGGCCATCTCGCAGCATTCCATTATTATAATCATTAATTTGACTTAATAATTTATACGTAGTAGATCCATACTTATTTGATATAATAGATGCTGTATTATTAACATCTAAACTATATCCATGCAAATACTCATTTATAGCGTAATTCGCTTCGTCATTTTCTAATAAAATATTTTTATTTAAAAATAAAGCTCTTACACCATTAATAGTTGTATTAGCTATAGGCGAAGTAGTAGGTTCTGGCATATTATAACTATACAAATCAGATTGTTTTTCAACACTTTCAACTAAATCGTATATCATTATAGAATCTAATTTTGCAGTTAAGCTATTTGAATGTTGTAAAAAATCATTATTTACAACGTCAGTTAATAATCCATTTTTATAATATGTCTTAACATTTTTAACTTTAATTGATATTATAGAATTTTCATAATCACCTTCAAACGCGGCAGAGTAATCCCCTTTCCATGGAGACTTGATTTCAAATTCGCAAGGGCAGCACTCATATGCTTTAACCGGCAAATCTGCATTTAAATCACTATATTTAAAATTGTAAAATCCTTCACCTTGTGGACTAGCTGTCTAAAATGTTCGTCTTTCAAAAATATAAATAATCATTTTAAACTCTCGCAAATTCTCAGGTAAAATCCACCTTTGGTATACGTCGTCCCATGCAGCTTTTCTGTATAATTCCATTAATGTCTTAATTTTTAAACTAAGGCCTTCATAACATTCTAATTGAAGTTTTGCATCTTTTAATCGCTAACCTGTCGTAGGGTCAAATGTTTCTAACGTATCTAAACCTTGGATTTTCTTAAAAATATATGGTGTATTTCGTTGAATATCTAATAATCCGTTTACAAAAGTATATAAGTATCTTGCTCTAGTATCTTCATTTCTAGAACGTAAAAATTTAAATGCGCTATACATTGTAGAATTATTAAATACACTTGCATCATCTGCGGCTGTGTCTTGCCAATAATCATGCTAAATATTTCCGCCATTTAATTTAGGGCAATTTAGCAAACCAATAGGTAGAGCATCATAATCAGATTTTTCTGCACTAAAATTGGTAATTCCTAATTCTAATGCACTATCTGGTAAAACTGACGCACCCCAATCGCCAAACTCTATTTTAAATGTCATATATGTAGGGTCGTCGTATCCTTCTTTAAATACACTAGATTTATTATATGGTAAATCGTCAAAATAATTTAACCATTTATTCATTGACCCAACGTATAATAATTTACCCATTTAAGTATATATACAATTTTTATTATTTATCAATGATGAAAAGTATATTCCATTTTTAGGAAAGTCATTAATTTATAAATAAATAATAAAAATATATCGTATACATAATATACTATGTCATCAATTATCGATTATAACCAAATTGCAGCATCTGCATATAATACAATTTAGTCGCTAAATAGTATGGCAACATCTATTGTTGGCATTGATTGTTCTTGGTGTAGATTGCTGCCATATGATAATGGAGAAGACGTTATTGTGCAAGAATATACATTACATCAATATGAATGTCCTAAATCTATTAAATTAATTTTAACTAATTCCGCATATTAGGTTGGTAATTTTTAGATTGATTTATTCGGCATTCATTCAGAAGCCCCAGTAGAAATTAATATTGGTGTGAATATATGGAAAGCTGCATATGGAGAAAATACAAGACCTCAGAAAGGGGACTTTGTTTTAATTCCGTTTTTACATAAAGCATTTGAAGTGAAAAGTTCAACTATTGTACATACGATTGGTGAATACCCAACTGCGTTTAAATGTCAGTTAGCAGATTGGAAACATGCAGCGTCTAGAAAAGAAACAGAAGAATTTAAAATTTCAATAGACGAATTAACAGATTCGCAAGATAGATTATTTGGAGATATTATATCAAATGAGGTGGCAGATGCTGTTATGGAAATTGAAACATCATATAATAACACAACGTATAATGACCCAATCAAAACATTTGATATTGATAGTATTATTACAGTTGATGACATTGATATTAATAATATACCATTTACAAATGCGTATTATAATTTTAGTTCAGCAGCTTGCAATGTATTATATAGTCTAGAAGCAGAATATTGTCGTTCTGCAAAAGAAAACCACTGGATATATTCATCATGGTTTAATTTTACTGATAATTTAAATGAAGCTGAAGGTAAATTAAAAATCACTTCATTATATTTAAAAGAAAAAGATTATTGGTATTTTACTATTCAATCAGGAATAGCAATCAGCCCTGGTGATGAAGTACTTATATATAGAAGTACTGTTGTACAATTATCAGGTGTTATTGAACAAAAAGAATGTAGTACAGGATATGTTATTAAAATACTTGCGTCAGATTGTTTTGTTGCAAATAAAAAGATGAAAGATTGGTGGAAAGCAGGAATTTGGAAAATAAAAAAATATAATGATTGCAATCTTTTATCATGTTATAATAATTAGGAATTAGTGTTGCAATATAATATAGATTTTGTAAGCTTTAACATAAAATATCAAGGAAATAGCATAAATATTCCATTTGGCAGTGCATCATTAAAAACTAATATGTGGTATTATATAGCAATAGATATGACATATGACCACGTTCATGTTATTATATGTAATCATTAGTCAAAATTAGATAATAATGAAGAATCATCAAATAAACTTATAGATATTAATAAGCCTATTACTGTATCCGATTTTGATGTAACTAACATGAGTATAGAAAATAAATCTAAAAATGTACTTATGACTAATATTAGATTATACGAAGATTCTAATAAATTAACTAACGAATACAAACAAGATATGTTCTCTAAAGTTACTCGAAATGCAAGTAAATTGCTGTTAGTTGATTCTCCTAACGCGGCAAACAAAATGAGTTTTATTACTCCTATAAAATAATACGTTATACATTAATATATGACATATCAAGAATTTATTAAAAAAACAGGGTATACACACGTTAGCGAAGCAGAATTTAATAAAACATATAAATCTGCGTTAGAACAACAAGAAAAAGTTAATGAAGAAAAAGAGTTTTAGCAAAATTATGCTAAAACTCACCCAGAATATGCAGAATAGTATAATGAATACGTAACAGAACGAAATAAGTATTCGCAATAGTAGTATGAAAAAGACTATAATGCCCATTTGTCGCGATGTAATGAATTAGGCGAATAGGCAGCCGACCTCACGATGGAATATCTTCGTAAAGAAAAAGACATAAATTCTTTAAAACAATCTATTCAAGATGATGTAGATAATGGAACTTATTCATAGGAAGAAGCAGACGAACTTAATTAGCTATTAGATTAGCAATTAGCTCAAGCAAAACAAAAATATGATGAGGGAAATGATAGAATATATTCAGAGTTGGATAATCTTAAAGAAAACCGTCCAACCGAAGAAAAATACGCAGCAAAACGCGAAGAAATCGATTAGCAGTGGGAAAATAACGAAGAAAATAAAAAATATCAAGCGGCAAAAACAGAAGCTGAACAAGCTAAAGAAGCTATTAATAATACTCCAGAAATAACAGAAAATAGTGAAATACCTAAAGAGTATGTCGAATAGAAACTTCAAGAAGGTACTAACCCAGAATTAGCTACTGAAATTAATGCTGCAGATGCTAGTATAGCAGAAGCAAAAGATATTGAAGAATAGAAGATAGATACCGCTAAAGATGAATTATCAGAAGCATAGGGACAATCACAACAATAGCAAGATGCTGCGCAAGAAGAATTAGATGCGGCACAACAAAAAATTGCGCAAGACGTTTCGTCTGGAGAAATTACACAAGATGAAGCTAATTAGCAATTAGATAATAGCTAGACAGAGTATTAGGAAAAAGTTGATACGGCTGCGGAATAGTTAAATAACGCAGAAGAAGAATATTCTGGCAAAGTAGAGGCAGCAACTGAACAAACAGAGTAGACGATAGAATAGACATAGGAAAATCTATAGAATTCATCTGCATATGAATAGTTAGAAGAAGATTTCCAAAATGATGAAGTCGAAAATAGCGAGTTCGTTAATGACCTTGGAGTAGACGCATCTACATATATTGCAGGAGTGGTAGCAGATTCTAGTGTTTCGCCAGAAGAAACAGTGGAAGTAATAGCAAACGACGAAATTAATTAGCTTACACAAAATGAAGACGACGTTGAAATTACAATTCCAGCGGAAGAAACTAGCGAAGAAGAGCAACGTGCTCTTGCAGAAAAAATAGCAAAATAGTTGTATCAACCGTAGGACCCTAGAATATTTAGACAAGATGAATTTTTAATGGGAGTTGAAGGTAATCCAGACGGTATAAGTGTACCATTTGGTACTAGAACAGTCGCATCTGCATTTGCAATGATGAACTTTACAGTTGAAAAAGCCCTCGCAGAAGAATTAGCACAAAAACATCAAGATTTGCCGATATCTTCTATATTAAATGGCGGTGGTGGAACAAATTCATCAGCAGGTACAGCCGCAAGTGAATCAACAAATGCACAAGGGCCTGCAAATAAAGATTCAAATTCAACATATGCACAATCATTACCTAATTCCACTAAACTTATAGTAGGAGACCCTACTCCGTTTGAAAATAATCCAAATAACTTTGGTGTGCAATCTATTGTTAACCCATTTTCATTAACTAAACTTATGGGCGGATTAGATGACGTAACTGAGAATGGCGCAGCGAACTATATGTTTGATATTAGGGATAAACGTCGTTTTTATGGAATTGCTGTTGAAGGAAAGGATGTGCACGCTGTTAATAATCCAACAGTTACTCAACTTATACAATGGTCAAATAATGATTTATGGGGAAGAACGCCTTATTCATTTTAGGATTTTGTTTTCTGTAAACATTTTGGATTAATATAGAATAATAGACTATTAACATTACGTCGTTATCATGCACCAACATATGACAACTTATAGTTTGAATCGATGTTTGGTGATCAAGAAAATAATGATGGCACAACAAATGAAAAATCGTCAGAAAATATAAACAATAAAGTATTTTCACCTCACGCAACAGTGGTATCTTATTTTGGTGGAGATACTGGAAATACTTTATCAAGTTTGATGAACTTTACAACAGGTATATTATGGGATGATGTTACCGCTAAAATTCACGAAGTTAACGGTGACGACGGCTCTGACCCATAGCAAGTCATTGATAAAATGTTTGAAAACGGTGGTTTTGGAAGTGCTGAAAATGATACGATATCAAAAGGGCTAGCTAAAGCTTCTACTATTAGTGCAAAAATTATGTCATATGGTAAATTTGCATTAGCATTTAATGGAGAAGTTGGTGCAATTGACGATGACGCAATGTTAAAGCAATTATATTCAGCAAATAATGACCCATATGGTTCAAACTCTATATTTTAGAATCGTGTGTTAGGTCCTATAAATAGAATTGACTCTGTTAAAAAGCGTAAACCTGGTATTGATTTCTCGCAATCATTAAGTATTAAATGTTCGTATAAAGCTAAATCAATTGGTGGTATAAACCCTAAAGCGGCAATACTTGATGTATTAGGAAACTGTATGGAAATGGTATCGCCTACTGCAGTATTCTGGGGTGGTGGACATAAATTCATGGTTGAACCACACGTATATCCATATCATGATGGAGGATGGCGTGATAACTTTATGAAGAAGATATACGACGGTAAATTTTTAGGTGGAGACGGCGCTATTGCAACAGCTTTATCAGGTATGAAAAAAATAGCTCAAAAAGATGGTTAGGGTGAATTATCTTGGGATAATGTACAAGATAATATAGGTTCAATTGCTGGTGAGGGTTTAGGTATGATAGGTTCTGCATTATCTAGCATTTCATCTATGTTTGGTGGATCTGATTTCCTAGAATCCGCTGCGAATTTACTTACTGGTGCTGGATCAGAAGCGTCAGGAAAATCTGAAGAACAAGTTAAAAAAGATGCAAATACAAAATTAAATACTTTATTCGGAAACTTGCAAACCATGTGGCATTCTAAAGTACTTAAATAGTCTACACTTCCTCGTATCGAATCCACTGGTGCATTATTGATTGGTGACCCTGTCGGAGAATGGCATTTAACAGTAGGTAATCCATTAAACCCTATTATGGTTATTGGTAATTTAATTTGTAATAAGATGGATGTTGCATGGGATGAAGAATTAGGTCCTGATGATTTCCCAACAGGATTTACAGTAACATATAATCTTGAACATGGCATGCAACGAGATAAAGATGCTATTCAATCTATGTTTAACCGTGGTATGGGCCGTTATTATGTTTTGCCTGACTATATGCAATGTTCATCTGATAGAATAACATACGTTGATAAATTTACAAAAAATGCTGGAACTGGCGATACAGGAACAATGAAGTACTTATCAACAAGTTATATTAAAAATGCAACTGCTGAATTTGGCACGACAGGATATCAAACACGAAAAATCGATTAGGGTTCTACACCAAAAAATAGCGGCAATCCAAATACGCAGTTAGTAACTAAATTTACGCCTGTTAATACAAAAGCGACAGCTACATTAAATCAAATTAGAAGTGGTAATTTATATTAGAGTGTAGCAAACTTATCAGTTATTAAATCACTAGCAGCAACCAGAAAACATTCATAATAATATATGTTTAAAAATACAATAGATAATAAAGAAACCATTATAGATAAAAATGGAAATACTATCGTTAATCTTGTATCATCAATTTTTGGTAAAAAAGTTATAGCAATGAATAATTATAACTCAGTAAGATTAACAGAATTTTTTCAAATGAGGCCAGATAAGGTATCATTTAATGAATATGGCACAACAGATAATGCAGAATTCATATTAAAATATTCTGGAATATCTAATCCTTTTTCATTAGATAAAGACGATGTATTAATTATTCCTGAAGAAGGATAGGCAAAAGCCCAAATGGTTGATATTGAGGAAAAAGAAACTAATCATAATTAGGTCAGAAATTATTATAAATTTACTAATAAAGATTATGAATCGAATAGTAAATCATATGATGATTTAGAGAATAAAGAAATTAAATCAGGTGTTAAAGACCCTACCGAACTTTATGATTATATTGTTCCATACATATCTGAAGATGGAAAAGCAGCAGTAACGATTCGCAATGGCCGTATGTATTTTGGAGAAGATGCTGGACAATCTGCAGTTGGTACATCATTAGATAAAAAAATACAAAGCTTAATTGACAGTACAGCTACTGCGGTTGCAGATAATTGTGCATTAAATGGATTAAGTTTAACTGATTTTGTTAGAGCAAGCACAAAAAACGCAAATGAACAATAGCAAAAAGACATTTAAAAAATTCATATGTTAAACAATAATAATGGCTATCTTTAAAAGAGGTAGCCATTATTTTTAGTAATAAATAAAAAAATAATGTATAGACACATATGGCAAATGTTTTTAGTAATGCTAATGACAATACGTATAATTCATTACAACAAAATAATAACCAATAGAATAAATAGTCTGACCAACATACTAGAATTTACAAATATTCCGACAGTACTATTGTGTTGGATGAAATGTCTATGTCTATATTACATGGTACAAGTAATTCATCAGTAAATGACCCATCGTCTAATAATACAAATTAGGATAGCAATAATATAAATGGGAAAACTGGCACTACAGCAGGTAATAAATCTCCTGATCAAGTTTTATCTATCGGTACATCATACCCGCTAATTCGTATAAATGACCACTATTATACACACACTGATATTAAAAAATTGGTAATATCGAGTGTCGATTTTGTGCCAACACTAGAATTAGAATTATCTGTTTTTAATAATGATATTTTAAAAGAAAATCAAATTAAAGATGGTGATATATGTTCAGTCTTTATAAATCCTGGTCATGGTATGGTTAAATCGTATAGAGCAGATTATGTTATAATGCATACATATATGTTAAAATAGAGTCAATTAACATATAATAAGTATGTTACGTTAATTATACAAGCGGAATTATATGTTCCTAATTTATATAATGATAGTATAACTTTCTCATATGCTGGCACCTCCCGTGATGCTCTAATTGATATGTCGAAACGTTTAGGATTAGGCTTTTTCTTCTGCGACCCAGAAAATACAAAAGACTCACAAATTTGGTATTGTACGACTGATGGTGAATCTAAAAATGGTGGTGATTCTGCTCCATTAGCATATTTAAAGAATGTAGCAAAGCATTCATATAAGAACTTTTAGTCATTCTATGATTGTTGGATAGACGTTAGATACGGATTAACGTTTGTAAACATTAATAAAATGCTTGGTGAAGATGGGTTAGATGAAAAAGTAGATATTGCATTCTTTAATAATGCAATGACAACTAGTAGGGGTATGTATGCATCTAATGCATATTTAACTGATGAAGAACTAAAAAATAATCCAAAACCACAAGTTAAAATTTTAACTAATCTAAATAACGACTTAGATGCAGCCACTGCATTTTTTGTAAAATCATGGAAAGAAGAAAATAGAGGTGGCGACATAACTAAAGAATTAGGTTTAAATACAATAAACTATTATGATATTAAAAATGCAGGCCTATCAAATGATTAGACATCCGTTGAATTTAATTTTTCTATTCCGATTAATAAAACAAAATTAGAAAATGGATTTTATGTTTTAAATGGCCCAGGTACAAATACAACATATAAGCAAGCTGATAACGGTTCATATGTTGAATAGAGAAAAGTTATATAGGGCGGAAAAATTTCTGATACAATGTCAGATGGTGATGGTGAGAAAGCTGCACAATAGCAATCAAATATGTTAGCATCAGGAAATACAAATAAATTCTTTGAAACTGGTGAAGGCCATAATTTGTTAAATAATAAATGGCTAGAAAAGAAAATGATTAAAGTTGTATTAAATGGATGCAATATGCAAATAATGAGAGGTGAAAAAATACCAATGCTTCTTAAAGATAATGAATTCAAATCAAATTTTATAGGTGTTAATGAGCAAAACTATATATCTAAATAGGTATTTGAAATGTGCTCTGGGTGGTTTATTATTAAAGATTTACAATGGGTATATGACGTTAAAAATGCTAAAGCGGGAACATTATGGGAAACTCATTTAACATTAACCAGACGTGAATGGCCTATTATTGGATATATTAAAGAAGAAGCTGCCAAAGAATTTAAAAACGAAAATGACTTAAAAAACGGTAGTACAAAAGATGCAGTATATGACTCTTCCGCAAATTCACCGCAAGATTCATCTATTGCTGATAGCAGCATTGCAGCTAATGGTAATACTGAAAATAATAATGAAAAACGTAATGATGAAATTACTACAAATGGATTAACTCAAAATATTATAGAAATTTATAATGATATTCAAAATGCTGTAAATGCTGATGGTGGTGGTATTAAATTAATATCTGGACGTAGATGGGCAGCAGACGAAAATGGAAATAGAGTAGAAGGTGAACCTACTATTATGGATGGCAATTTATATAAATTTATTAATGCTTTAGGAGATGTAGTATGGTATACATCAAAAACATCTAGACACTTATATGGCGAGGCTATTGACATTATAAATAAACAAGGATATTCATTCGAAAAGATTTTACAAGTTATAATTGGCGACCCAGATATATTAGGCAAAATGATACAATATGGCGTTTATTGTGCAATTGAAACTACTAGAGATGATACAGGAAATACAGTGAAACATTATCACGTCGGTACAGTCGATACATCAGATTCAGTGTCAATAAAAGGATAGCAAACATGGTGGAAAAATATTATACAGGTTCGTTAGGAATCCACTATAAAAATGAGAAATGGAAAAACAATTAATTTAAATGATTACTTATCATATAATAACAATAAAGGTTAAATCTTAGTTGATTTAACCTTTTTCATAATATACTTAACAACAAATATTACATTTTCTTAGATATATGTCTTAATAATTTGCAATATTTATTAAAATTAGAAGTGTCAAATTCAGATATAATATCTTTGCAATTTAATTTCCATATACAATATGTTAAGCTAAGTTGGTCTCTATGACTATTATTTATTAGCTCATTCGCCCACATATCCATCAACTTATTGACTCTTTCATCTTTAAGGCTTCTATAAAATATATTAGTTTCATATAATCCAAAATTTTTTGGTAGCCCCTCTGCTAGATATCTTTTCTATAGAGAGGTAGTTGTTTCTTTATTTTCTTTTTTATATGTTGCACACGCAACCAATTCGTCATATATACACTGCCTTTCGGGATGTTTTTTAAATAATAATTTTGGTGAATTATATACATTTAATAATTCGTTAAAATTTGATATTATCATAACATTTGCATCGCACCAAAGTGCTTCATCATATTCATTTAAATAAATATGTGGTTGTATTTTTAATACGCGTTGGCGTTTAACCTAACTTAAATCTTTTAAACATTCAGGAATTGGCCTAATTTCCCATACGTTAGATGTAATATTCTAGTCAGTAAAACACACGTAATCCCAGTCAGGATTTACATATATATTATCACGTAAAGTGTCATAATTTCCCGATATACAAGTATATATTACTTTTGTGGGTTTATATTTAACCATTTTTTCATAGTTATTCTGTATTGTGTTAAACTCTATTCCTGAAACAACATAGTTTGGATCATTCAATAAAACTTTTAAGTGCTATTGATATTTCAGCGATTGAATGTGTGCATCTGTTTTACTATATCCCTTATCCTTTGGATGATATATATTAATATCTTCATCAACGATATTAATATAACCCATTTTATTAGATAAGTAACATTGCAAATAGTCAATTCCATACCCATATAAATTTATTGACGTATCTATATATGGAACCTAATTAAATACAATAGCATTTGTAAATATGAAAAACCCTTCTAATGTTCTATAAAATTCTGATTTATACTTTGTGTATACATATCGATTACTATGCCCATTTTTATCACCGATTAATGACCATATTCCCACATTTTGCATCGTTTTAAGAGTTTTTAATCTAGCAATAAATTTATCTACATCAGTATCATCTATTATAACGTCTGATGTTATTATCCCTACCCATTTATAATTTTTCTTTTCTGATAATTTTTTAGTTTCATTAAATAATCCAGAGTAATATATATTTGGAAATTGTATGAATTCATTTACAATATGGTCATTTCCACTATCTAAAACATATGTGTCAAAATACGGTGATAATATATTTAACCATCTTTTTGCATTATCGTCATGTTTATAATTAAAAATAGCTATTAAAATATCATTAGTAGAATTAAAATGCATTTTACAAATATTATATTTTGATGATTCATATTTAGTAACATTACATAAAGGTGTAATATTATTAGTAATATCATATCGTATTACTCTACCTGTTTGCTTCCACTCATTAATATGCTTATTAAATGCGTGTGCACACATTGGATTTGCATTGTATTTTTTAATCCATTTCTACACATTATAATCTAATGAAAACTATACGGCTATACTTACTGGCGCAATTTTAAATGTTTTATCTTTTTGAGCTATGCATTTACAAAAAAATAAATCTTCCCATTTTGAATATTTATTCTATAAATCCTTTGGTGTTATATTATGACAAATATCAATAAATTTGCTAATTTTTCTAAAACTTACACCTCCATTGCCAACACTTTCCGGAGATGGACCAAATTCATTTTCACCCCATGGACTTCCAATATAATCATAATTTAACTATATAAAATATTTGATATTATTATAGAATATCCAGCCGTCATTCTAATAAATCATCATATATTCATATTGTCTAAAAGCTTCATAAAAATTATAATTTTTTAAAAGCTCACTATATGTGTATGTACTTTTGAAATATTCAGGATTGCATTTAAGATAATTAAATTTGTAATTACATATATTATTATAAAAATTAATATATAACCCATCTGGACATACTAAACATATATCATATTCATTGCCAACTGTATTTAAAAGTTGTATCATTGACGCAATTTCATACTCTTCTAAATATGTTTTATATACAGGTATTATAATAACACATTGTTTATTTTTAATTGCGCTAGTATATCTAATTTTAGTTTTTATCCATGGTATGTCAGTTGTATTCTACTTCTATATTATACTATATTGTTTGGGTGTATTAGAAGATTTATTTATATTATTTCTAAGTCTTTTTAACTAAAACTTATATCTATTATTCAGTAAACAAATATTATAATCATTATATATTGGATGGTACTCATTATTATTATTGCCATATATAAAATTATACGGATAGTCAACTCTTCTCAATTTTTGATTTTGACTATTTGATAGATACTATAATGACAAAATTTTTAAATGCAGCATTTCTAAATTTATATAATTTCTAGAATTATTTGCATGTAAGTTTATTAATACAGGTTTTACACACTTTTTACTAATATGCTATGATTCTACTGCGGCGAACTCTGGGAAATTTTGTAATAATATATCTTGCTAATAATTTGGAAATTTGTTAAATAATACTTCATAATAATTTAGATTTACATTACTTTTATTTGTTATTCCGTCAGTTAAGACTTTATCTAAATCGTCTGTATATCGCAGTACTTCATCTATATCGCAAACTAAAACATAATCTATATTTTTTAATAATTTACTATTGGAAATGCAGTCTTGCTTTATCTAATTTATTTTATCAATATCGTATTTATTATTTGTGTCATACTAATACAATTCTATCCAATCATACTGCTATAATAAATTAATTGTACCATCAGTTGACATATTATCATATACAACTACTTTAGTTGCGTATGATTTCCAATAATCAATTACAAATGGTAAAATATCTGCATTATTATAAGTAAATGTATATATCTAAATTTTAGACATTATTTCTTTATGATTTAAAAAATTTTATTATTTATTTGTTGTAAAAAGTGCTACTCTGCATATACAAAGAGTGTAAAAAAACTTTTTTTGAAAGGTGTAATATAATAAATATCAGAGTTTCTGATACTAATATCTTTTTAGGGGAGATATAAAAAATGAAAACTAATTTTTATTTTTAAATGAAGAAATTTTTACTTAATTTCTTCATTTTTTTATTTCTGGAATATGTATATTTTTACAAATAAATAATAAAATAATGTATAGTGGTATTATGTCTAAATTAAAATATACAGATTCTTTCTTTGAAAAAGAGTAGCATTCTTTTGATAATTATACGAATTTAGGATATAACTTCGAATAGAATATTTTTAAAAATGTATTATCTGAAGAAATGTTTGCTAATGCTGCAAATGATATACCTCTTCGATAGTTAGAACGTTTAATTGAATTTTTAGTTAATTAGGTTAAACGAATTAAATTAGAATATAATTATGTTCTTCCAAAAAATTCAAAATTATTAAATTAATTGTTTATAACGTATGCAAACTGGTACAATAAATGATATTACGAATTTAAAGTTTTTTTCTGATAAAGGGAATGAAATTCCAATGCATAAAAAATATATTTTAACTTGGGAATTTATTCCAGGCAAACTTGCATAGAATTATATGTAGGCTAATTTGTCAGGATATTTTATCGGAGATGTCGATTTAAGTAATCCAAGTAATATATAGATTGCTAAAAATTCGTTAATGACATCTATATTAGAAAAAGGGTCTATTTTTGTAAGATTATCTACATCTGCAATGACCGATGAAAATAAAATGCCTGTGTTTTCATATGCAGAAATAGATAGTACTGATAATTCTGTATTTTATAATTATATTAAAAAAATATTAATGGATGTAAATAATAAAGTTAAAGTATCCATTAATATTAATGATTAGTCTTTTACCCATACATATGCATTTAAATAGGTATTTACGTTAAATAATATAACTGAAAATTTTGAAAATTATTTTACTATCACTAAAATATATACAGGTAATAATACAGAAGGTACTGAATAGGAGTACTATATATTATTAAACGTAAATAAAATTGATTTAGTTCCCCTTAAAAAAGACCCTGCGACTAGTTTTATTCAATAGGTATTTGAAAATAATGTACCAAATATTGGGTTATACTTTCCATTTTTTAGATATTATGGCGATTTTTACTAGGATAAAGTATCATCTAAATTTATTGCAGCAAATACTATTTTAGTATTAGAAGAACAATATAGTAACGATAATAATACTACATATAACAAACCATATATATCATCAAATAATTAGTATTCATTGGTATTTCAGCCAGAATTATAGAGCGAGTTGAAAATAATATCAAATGATTCTGTTTATAATATCGAATATAAATCAGAAGCAGCTTTTTCATTAGCAGATGCTGAAGTATCTACTACATATGTTACGCCATTTAGTTTTTCTATAGGATTCTGTGCAGAAACAGAAGGCGCATATCAAAATTTATTAGGTATATACGTTCGTTCATTAGATAATACTGACATTGCATTTTTTGCAGGTGTAATTTCTATTAAATCTGAAGTAGAAGCAGAAGACGAACGATTTAGAACATTGTTAGGTAATTTTGGAATACCTGATCCAATTAGCTATTCTAATTTATTTGCTAAACAAGATTTCGCAGAAGAAGGTCTAGATTATAAATTAATAAATGAAAAATCTAAAGAGCTATTTATTAATTACTCTGACATATTCTCATATATTGGTACATATAAAGCATTAATCAATGCTGTAAAATATTTAGGATATTATGATATTGTATTTAAAGAGTGGTATACATTATTAGATACAAATGACCATGAAACAGATATTGCAGTACAAGCATATGATACCAACACTGGCGAATATTTAAAATCTAAGTTAGCACAATATGGTGTGTCAATTGAAGATTTTCGTCGATATAATAAGATTAACAAATTATCGATGATATACCATTTAAATGAAGAAATTGATACATACGAATATATTGATTAGACATTAACTGAATTTTCAAAAGAACAACGAAAGTATATTCCAATTTAGAAATACACTAAATTGTCAGAAGTGCCATTAACCCGTCCAATATACGAATATCGTAATGAAGAAATTTTAGCAAAATTACTATCTGTCAAAAACTGGCTAGAAGAAAATATAATTGGCGTAGGAGCATATATATCTGATATTACTGGAGAAGGTGTATATTTTGGCTGGCAAAAAACATAGGCATACCATACTCAACATGATTTATATGATTTTTCAAATAATCAATATTATACACCAAATTATAAAGAAGTATAGAAATTTACAAATTCTAGTACGACTATTTCATGTACACTAAACGAATTAAATAATGCGTTAACGTTTAGCAATTATGAACATACACCAATTGAAGCATTTAATAGATTTAATGTATCACTTAATTTAAAAGATTCTACAGGAATAAAGTCTGATATTGATAATATTGTTATTTCTAATTCTATAGAATCACCTGTATTAGGTGACGAATATGAATTTGAAGTATCTGTTACACCGCCAACAGGTACGTTATATGAGTGGTGTAAAAATTCAGCAACACAAATATATATAAACGATGGTGAAATTAACTTGCTATTCGACGATTATTATGAAGCAAATATAGATGCTGATAAATTACCAATTATAACATTAGAAAATGCTAATATACATAAATGTTATGGAAAATGGCAAGAAAATATTAAATGGGGTATTAGAGAAGTAATTGATTAGGAAACTGGAAATACTAATTATAAGTTAGTTAATTTTAAGTTATACGATAAAATTAATTATGAAATACATAATAATTCTTATTTAATATTATATCCAACTTCAAATGACGCATGCATAAAATATACACAACATAATAAGTGGGATATTCCATTATTTGTTATAAAAGGATATAAATTTTTAAATTATATACCTAATGCAGAATATATTAATGAATTTGATTTAACTGACGGGGAATATATTTTAGAAATTATAAAGGGAGATGTTTTATTTAAACAAGAAGGGAATGTTAGTGCGCAACTATCATTTAGTCTTGATAATGAAAATAAACTTAGTGAATAGGAAATAAATGTTCATTATAAGTATTAGTCACCTAAAATGCCTTTTACTTATATTGATTATGCAAATATTCAAAATACAGTAGATAGCAGTATATTTGATTATAGTGCAGATATAGATAATATTACAAAATATAATAATGCTAGTACTTATTGGGGTAGTTTATTATACGATATTAGCACAAAACTAAAAACAACTTATACTAATGTCGCATATAATGAAGCTAGCACATATATCAATAGTACAGTTAAATCTGAATATGACGCATATTTAAATATGGTGAACGAATAGATAGTTAAAGAAAAGCTATATAACGACTATGTAAATATATATTCAGATAATTATACATTTAATCAATACATTGACGTAAGTGTAAATAGGTTAGGAAATTATAGTATATTAACTAAAGCGTATGACAAATATAATAATATATATACATCTGAATATGATAAATTAGTTAATGTTACAACAACACCAATACAATATAATATAATAACTCCGTATGACTATTCAAATAATTCTCCAGAATTCCATAGTAATAATGCGTATGGCAGAAAATTAGAAGAAGCTGAAATTGATGCATTAATAATAGATGTGTCAAAAAATACGCCAGAATATCCTACGAATTATAAAATATATGATTTCGAATATAACACTTAGGATAATAGTGTTGAATTCGATAATATTTCATATGCAATTGATACTCCAAAAAATAATGATTATATTATATTTGAAAATTGCAGTGAACGTTGCGACCATATAGAAGTTAATGAAGATGATGATACTACCATTATATATATGTTTGATGAGAATCCTAATCAAAATAATATATATAACGATGGAGTGTCTGTATCAATTGTAATATATGATAAATTACATGATAACGATATCGTATGTGTTGGACCGTATAAAGTAATTGAATATAATTCAATAAATTCTTTTAATGACATTAATTATACATCTGATAGTTATATCGTTATAGATAAAAATTTAACAGGTATTATTGAGTATTTTAATAATCCTAGATATACTGCTTATATTTTAAATACAACCGAATATGAATTATCAAATATAAACACCTCGACAAATCTTACTGGTAATTCAACAATATTTACATTAGATATTAAAGCATTTAATATAGAAGATGTTGTAAAACTTCGTTATTATGACAATAATAATATAATTAATGAAACAGCATATAGAATAACAAATATTACTGAAAATATAGATCCAAGCACTTATCTTGTTAATAATTATACTTTCGAAATTAATGGATTAATTAACACTAATGTAATTTAGCAATATGAATTTAATAATGCTACATAGCAATATGAAATAACAGATGATAATAGTAAATATAAAACAGTTATTACATATGCACACGGATACCCTGTTCACTATTTTGCACAAATTATTGGCAATGCTGTTGAACGTAATCGCAATATCGGGTATGATGGTTGGAGTATTATTAATACTAAATTTAATTATAACTCTACTAAACTATTTTTGGATGATTATATTGACGATACATATAGTGGTTATATATATAAATACGACCCGTATAATTTAAAAAGAATGTGGTTAAATTTATATAATACTATTGATAATACTGCTGACTTATATGAATATAAAATGCCAACCACTATTAAACAAGGTGATGTAATTATTTTATAGTCTTTTGATGATAACAATATATTTTTACCGGGGTATGCAAGCACATGGACTTGGAAAACAGACACATTAGACGATAATGATAATATTATTGATTATAAGAAAAATAATATTAAAACTACAGTATTTAAATCAATAAACAATATATTAACAGTAAAACCATATTTATTAGGCAGTCAAGATATTGAATTATCGTGTGTTGACATTTATGGCAATAGAGTAATTAACGAAGGATCGGGTGCATTATATGTTAATAATAATAACTATAGTCCTTGTCCTATTAGGTGTGCAATACGTACAATACCTTATAGCCCTTACGTTACATTTACAGCAAAAGTTGATAATAGTTCAGTCAGATTGGCAAAATTAAGTATGAATCAAATGTTAGAATATAGTACTGATACTACTACTTGGAATACATTTGATACAACGGTTAATATATCTCTTCTTAATACTGGTGATAAATTATATGTTAGAGGTATTTTACGCGGAAATAATACTAATGTCGATTTTACACAATTTGCAATGACAGGTAAAATATCAATAAGTGGTAGTATAAATGCCATTTGGGATTATATAAACTTAGAAGCGCAATTAAAAGAATATTGTGGGTACTGTATGTTTTTAAATTGTTCTTCATTAACTAAAGCGCCAAAGTTACCTGCTACTGCATTAGCAAATAATTGTTATATTAACATGTTTGCGAATTGTACTTCCTTAGTAGCAGCGCCAGAATTACCAGCTACTACATTAACTGATTGGTGTTATCAGAATATGTTTGCGAATTGTACTTCCTTAGTAACAGCACCTGAATTACCAGCTACTGCATTAGCTGATTATTGTTATTGCCAAATGTTTTATAATTGTACAAGTTTAACAGAAGCGCCAAAGTTACCTGCTACTACATTGACTGAAGGTTGTTATTATGGTATGTTCGTAAATTGTGTATCCCTTACTACAACACCAGAGTTGCCAGCATTAATTTTAGCTAAACGTTGCTATTACGCTATGTTTTATAATTGTGCTGGTTTAATAACATCAATGGAAATTTTACCAGCTACAGACTTATTAGAAACAACTTGGACTTTAGCTGGCTTTGGAAACAGTGAGTCAAACTATAGTAATAATAATGACAGTAGAGCTATTAATGAAGGTGTTTATCATAGTATGTTCTGGGGTTGTGCATCATTAACTACCGCACCAATACTACCAGCTAAACAACTTAGTCCGGGTTGTTATAATTCTATGTTTAATAATTGTAGAAAATTAACTAAAGTAATTATATTAGCTGAAAATTTACATGTAACTATATCAGATGAAAGTTTTAATACGGTTGTTGAATTAGCGAATGATTATAATGGCCAAGCAAATAGAGCTTGGATGGAATTGAATGCAGCTGTTTGTTGGATTGACCATAGTGGAAATATAACAACTCGTAAATTTTACGTGCCAGAATCAGCAATAAATGATTGGAATTCACAAAGTACATATTTTACACATGTATTTGCAGATAATATGGAAATAATTTCACAAGAAGAAATAGATAATATCATAAGACGATATAATATAGTGTATACTAAACGATAATATTATTAACGTTGCTAACACTATCGAAATGTTGGTTTTGTTTAAAATGGATAGAAATTTTTTCTATCCATTTTTTAAATACTTAATAAATATTTAAATTATATAATAATTATAAATTTACTATGAATGACTTATATAAATTACATCATAAACCTATTAAAAACAGTGATAAAGTAAAGTTTAAACAAGGATATTACAAACCCACTAATCCAGATAAGTGTTTAACACAAATAGTTATATACCGTTCAGGGTGGGAAGCTAAATTTTGTCAATGGTGTGACTTAAATCCAAATGTTGTACGTTGGGCATCTGAACCAATTGGTATTAAATATTTGAATCCAATTTCCAATATGGAATATTGTATGAAAAATGGACTTAATCCGAATGACCCACATAATTGGAAAGTTTGTAATTATTATACAGATTTTTGGATAGAATTATAGGATTCTAATGACCCCTCAATTATTAAAAGAATATTTATAGAAGTAAAACCATTTGATTAGACATAGTGTCCAAAACCATTATCAGAATCAGCATCTTTAAAAGAACGCAAAGCATTTAATAAAGCTGCGGAAACATATTTGGTAAATCAACAAAAATGGTCAGCTGCTAAAAAATATTTTAATGAGCGTGGTGCGGATTTTATGGTTATTACTGAAAAATCTTTACAAAAATTAGGTTTGATGTCATAATGAATTGGTTAGTTAATATAATAGAAAATGCTGTGTATATAATTTAGGGATATACCCGCTGGGTATATGACATTATTACAGGTAAAGTTAAACATAAAGCAAAGTATAGATTAACTTTATGTGAACAATGCGAAAATAATAATAATGGTATATGCAATAAATGTGGATGTATAATTAAAGCGAAAGTGAGAGTAAATTATATAGAAGATGAAAATGGTATATCTATTGACGGATGTCCAAATAAAAAATGGTAATATTGAATAATAATGAGAAATTTATAGGATATTTTAGATAGCAATACAGTTAAATTACAAACGGTCAATATCTTATCTGATATTGACGATGACATTGATATGAATTTTGATAATATTTCTGTTAAAACTATTAATAATAATATTGACGCTGCTGATACCACTAGAAAAAATGTTCGATAGATTATTATTGATTATTGTGAAGACGAAAATAGTGTTGTAAAATATAAATTAAAATACGCAAAAGATTTAATAAACAATCCAAATAATTATTAGTATTTTACAAATTTAATAACCGTACATGACTATTCTGAATTTAGAAACTATATTATAGCAGGGATGAAATTATTTGGTTATAATGGCAATTTTAACTGGATGGATATAACACCAATAACGGATTTAGCCAACATGTTTCACGGGATACCTATGTTTGACGGCCATATAGAATTATGGAATACTAGTTAGGTTAATGACATGTCATATTTATTTGCTAATACTATATTTAATAAAGATATATCAAACTGGGATGTTAGCAATGTAGAAAATATGGATGGTATGTTTTCTGAAAATGAATATTTTAATTAGCCTATTGGTAAATGGAATACATGTTCTGCTATAAATATGGCAGATATGTTTTGCGGTGCAGGAAGATTTAATCAACCAATCGATAATTGGAATACTGCAAAAGTTTCAAATATGAGTGGAATGTTTGAAAATGCATATAGCTTTAACCAACCTATAAATAATTGGAATGTTTCTAGAGTTGCTACGATGGCACAAATGTTTCATAATGCCAGATCATTTAATTAGCCATTAAATAAATGGGATGTTAGCAATGTTGAAAATATGAGGTCCATGTTTATGGATGCGGAAAAGTTTAATTAGGATTTAAATAATTGGAATGTTCGCAAAGTAACACCTGCATATACGATATTTGCTAAAGCAACTAGTTTTAACTTTGATAATATTGCTAATTGGAAAAAAATAAATTATGCAGTATATAATAAAGCATTTTAGTATGCATATAATCTCCGAGAAAATACATTAAATATATTATCAGATGTTGGTACAGATGACATAGATATTAATATTACAGCTAAGTCTATAAATTAGAATATGCTTGCCACCGGCGTATATATTAGGTCATTTAAACGCGCATTAGAGACAGGTGTAATATCAGATACTTTAAAATAGATATTTAATGATAAAAAGAATTTTGAGAAATTTTATGGTATAATAACACCTCGAACTAAATACCAACTCGCAGATATATGTGAAGCTGGCATTAAATTATTAGGGAATAATGCAAATTTAAATTGGATTGACACATCTAAAATAACAGATATGAAAAATTTATTTAATCCACCATTTTTTATGCTATCGCAATTTAATGGCGATATAAGTATGTGGGATGTTAGTAGTGTCACTGATATGTCATGGATGTTTAGTCACTCATCATTTAATGGAAATATATCTAATTGGGATGTTAGCAATGTTACCCATATGCGAGGTATGTTTAACGAATCAAAATTTAATTAGGATATATCAAAATGGGATGTTAGCAATGTTATTGATATGAATACCATGTTTTATAAATCTCCATTTAATAAAGACTTATCTAAATGGAACATTAATCCTGATTGTGATGTTAAAATGATGATATATTATACTGTTATTAAAAAAGCGTATAAACCTAGACAAAATGGTAAAATACTTCCATCTAATAACTAGATGTATATAACAGAGAATTCTGTCGAAATATTATCTGACTTTGACATAGATGACGATATTAATAATATTAGTATAACTACTAAAAATATTAATACTTCTATTAGTTCATTTTAGTTTTATATTAATGAATTTAAAGATGCAATCGAAAATAGAAAAATTACAAATAAACTAAAAGATATTATTAATTCCCCTAAAAATTTTAAAAATTTTAAAGGAATTATATAGGCGAAAGATTCTAAACATCTAAAAGAACTTATAAGTATTGGAAGAGTGTTATTAGGAAATAATTCTCTATCTATAGAAATTCCAAATGAATTTAATTTAAATTGGATCGACACTAGTTTAATAACCGATATGAATCATTTATTTGCATATGACGTTACATTTAATGGTCATATTGAACTATGGGATACTAGTAATGTTGATAATATGGCCTATATGTTTCATAACGCAAAAAAATTTAATTAGCCTATTGGCGACTGGGATACTAGCAATGTAATGTCTATGACACATATGTTTGAATATGCAGAATCATTTAATCAACCGATTGGCAATTGGGATGTTGGCAATGTAATAAATATGTCATATATGTTTTATTATGCTGGTTCATTTAATTAGCCAATTGGAGATTGGGATACACACAATTTAACATATATACAATATATGTTTAAATCCGCTGTAAAATTTAATCAACCTATTGGTAATTGGAATACCGCTGAAGTTATTAATATGACTGAGACATTTTTTAATGCAGTTAAATTTAATTAGAATATTAACAATTGGGATGTTAGCCATGTAAAATATATGGAAGGATTATTTTATGCATGTTCATCATTTAACTAGCCATTAAATCAGTGGGATGTTAGTCGTGTATCAACAATGAAAGATATGTTTAAACGTTGTTCTAATTTTAATTAGCCACTTAATAATTGGAATACTCGAAATGTTAAATATATAACTAATATGTTTTCTAATACTAAATTTAATTAGAATATTTCTAACTGGAATTTAAATAACGTTATTAATAAGAATGCAGTAGATAGAATGTTTTTATTTAATGACGTTATGCGAGATGAATATAAACCAACAATACAATAAATAAAAAAATAAAATAATACAAATGGTAAATAAAAAATAGCTGTATGAACAAATAATGTCATGCGTTGCTGAGGAAGTTAAAAAGTATATTAACGAAAATGTTAGAGATATAAATTTTCAAGACGGATATGACAAAATGTATGATTTACTAAAAGAAATTGAAAACAGAAATTATCCGTGTTCTAAAATATTGGAATGGATATTAAATAAATTGGATTACGACGTTGCTGTCGAATATCTTGAAGAGTTGAATGATAAATTAAGAGAATATAAAAGTTTGTAATAACTCAAAAATAATATTTTAATACAAATGGCAAATAAAAAATAGGTGTATGAACAAATAATGTCATGTGTAGCTAAAGAAGTTAAGAAATATCTTAATGAAAATAATATAGAATTATTAGCTGATTTAGATGATATTAATCTAGATTAGCTAGATTCAATATAGACTAAAACAGTTAATAATAAACTTAAATACGATAATGCTGCAAGAAATACTGCCAAACGTATATATTCGGAATTACGAGAATGGGAAGCAAATTTTATTTATGTTAAAGACGACAACCATTTTTGTTTATCGTATAACGGCAAAGATATTGATATAGATAAAAAATACAAATATGTAATTATATTAGGCGATAGCTATACAGGCCATTTAAAAAGTGGGTATTATTTAGATGATAAGTGCTATGAGTTTACTATACATGACGAATATGATGACGATTGGGATTTGCCAGATGTTATATTTACTACAAATATTAACTCCGCAAAGAAATGCATTGACAGCATAAATAATGACTCTTATTTTAGAGATAAAACTTCGTGGGAGTTTGATGTTGATTGGGCAGTGTATAATATAACGAAGGATTTCACAGCTAAAAATTATTGGTGTGAAGGAATATATGAGGATGATAAAGATACTATGAGTACTGTAGCCCATAAATTAAATATTCATTGAAAATTAAAAAATGATATTTCATGAAAAGATTGTTAGAAGCTATAAATAGAGGAATCATAAAAGGGTTGACTGAAAATAATATAGAGTTATTAACTGATTTAGATGATAGTGAGCTAGATTAGTTAGACTCGATATAGACTAAAAATATTAATACAAAAACTGACTTTAGCCTTATTCTTGCTGTAAATAAACATAAATATGTTGATTTAGGTTTACCATCTGGCAATTTATGGGCAGACTATAACGTTGGCGCGTCAGAAGGTAGCAGACGAGGTGGTTCATATTAGTGGTGTAATGATATTAATATGCAACCAACCACAACAGAAACTATAACCAGATTTAGCTTTGCTGTACATTTAGTAAATGGCAAAAACCCCAAAGCACTTAATTTTAAAATACCTTCTGAATTTAATTTTGATATATGCAATGACGTTATGGGTGGAAAATGGGAAATGCCAACAAAATAGGACTATTTGGAATTAATAAATAATTGCAAAATTGAATACAATACAGACAAAGAAGAGTGTATCTTTATTGGTCCTAATGGAAATAAATTAATATTCCCAACAGCAGAAGTACATATGAATTCATATACGGATGAAGGATTTAAAATAGAGGATTGCGATGCTGACTGTATGGGATCATATTGGACACGTGATTTAGATGCAAATAATGAACCTTATATGTTTACATTTAATTTATCCAACAAAAAAGTATATATGTGTACGTCATATGATGACGATTATTGCACATAGGCTAGAGCTGTATTAAAATTATCAAATAATAAAGACATACGTGAAAATACATTAAATATATTATCAGATATAGACACTACATTTGATGAAGACATCAACATTACACGTAAAAATATCAATAATAAAACACAGTTGTATAAGTATTTTCCAACAACGAAAGAAGAATTAGTTGAAATTATTAAAGTAGAAGTTGAAAAGAAAGGCTGGAACTGCAGTCTTAATCATATTGATGTAAGCGAAATAACTGATATGTCTTATTTATTTGCAGATAATTGGTTTGATGCTGGTTATAATTTAGAAAAATTTAATGGAAATATATCTAGATGGAATGTTAGCAAGGTAATTAATATGGAAGGCATGTTTATACATAATGGAGATTTTAATGGAGATATATCTAAATGGGATGTTTCTAATGTTAAAAATATGCAGTCAATGTTTTGCTGGACAGATTCATTTAATCAACCTATTTGCGATTGGGATGTTAGCAACGTTACTAATATGGAAACTATGTTTTGCCATGCACATTCATTTAATCAACCTATTGGCAATTGGGATGTTTCTAATGTAGACGATATGGGTAGTATTTTTTACGAAGCAAATTCATTTAACCAAGACCTTTCAAGGTGGAAATTTAAAACTAAGCCACATATGTTCTATAATTGTCCAATAAAAGAAGAATATAAACCAACAGGAATTTAATAATATGAAGAAGTTATTAGAAGCAATAAATAGAGGCATTCTAAGAGGCTTAACTAAAAACAATATAAATTTATTAACTGATTTAGATGATAATGATTTGGATTAGCTAGATTCATTACAGACTAAAACTGTTAATAACAACATTCATGCGTTGTATAAGTATTTTCCAACAACAAAAGAAGAATTAGTCGAAATTATTAAAGAAGAAGTTAAAAGGAAAGGTTGGAACTGCGATCTTAACCATATTGATGTTAGTAAAATAACTGATATGTCTTGTTTGTTTAGTAGTTATGAATATAATTTAGGAAAATTTAATGGAGATATATCTAGATGGGATGTATCTAATGTTACTGATATGTCGCATATGTTTGATGGAGCTAAAGTATTTAACCAACCAATTGGAGATTGGGATGTATCTAATGTTACTAATATGACTGGTATGTTTGAAGCAGCTAAAGTATTTAACCAACCAATTGGAGATTGGGATGTATCTAATGTTAAAGGTATGCACTGTATGTTTTATTACGCATTCTCATTTAATCAACCAATTGGAGATTGGGATGTATCTAATGTTACTGATATGCATAGTATGTTTAACCGAGCAAAATCTTTTAATCAACCGATTGGAGATTGGGATGTATCTACCGTTACAGATATGTTATATATGTTTTTTGGTGCTACTGAATTTAATCAAGATCTTTCAAATTGGAAACTTAAAACTACTTGCGGGACTGACGAGATGTTCTATTATTGTCCAATAAAAGAAGAATATACGCCAAAAGGAATAGAATAATATGAAGAAGTTATTAGAAGCAATAAATAGAGGACTTTTAAAAGCATTAAATGAAAACAATATAAATTTATTAACTGATTTAGACGATAGTGAAATAGATTAGCTAGATTCATTGCAGACTAAATCTGTTAATACTATGCGAAACGCTAATGACATAATAATTATTAAAAAATTTAGTAAAGCAATTTAGTAGTACCGAAATAGTCAATATCTTTTACATCCTATTATGTTGGATGATAATATTAAAAATGAAATTAATAACCCTGATAATTTCAAAAAATATAAGGCAATTATACGACCTGTATCTAATAGGGATTTTAAAGAACTTATATCAGTTGGTATTGAATTATTAGGGATAGATGGTAACTTTAATTGGATAGATACCTCAAAAATTACATCTATGACAGATCTATTTATAAGCGGATTTAATGGCGATATATCGTTATGGGATGTTAGTAATGTTGTTAATATGCATGACTTATTTGCATATTGCTCATAGTTTAATAAAGATATTAGTAAATGGGACGTTAGTAATGTTACTAATATGGAGTATATGTTTCTATATGCAGAAAAATTCAATCAACCGATTGGAGATTGGGATGTTAGTAGCGTTACAAATATGCATGCTATGTTTTATTGTGCAGAAGCATTTAACCAAGATATTTCAAATTGGGATGTTAAAAATTGTAAAAATAATGATTTTATGTTTATAGGCTCAATAGTGGAACATGACAATAGACCAATATTTAAATAATTTTCGATATAATTTAATGTATATAGAGTAAGTTAACATGCTTACTCTATTTTTATTTTATTGTAAACTTTTTGTAAAAAATGTCCTATAATTATTAGTTTATATTTATAAAAGTATGAGTAATAAATTAACACAAAGCGAAATTGTAAATAATAAAGAGCGATTTATTAAATTGTTGAGTTCAGTACATCGGCCAGGTATCGATGACCTTATTACATGGTTAGATGAAAAAAGCGATTTTTTCACCGCACCTAGTTCAACTGTTTATCATGGTTGTTATGAAGGCGGATTATGCCAGCACAGCTTAAATGTATATGATGCATTAAAAAAGATTATTGCAGTATCAAAAGATATTGCTTTGTCAGATAAGCAAGTCGATAATATTTCAGAAGAAACCTTAATTATAGTATCATTATTACATGATTTATGTAAAACAAATTTCTATGTTAAAGAAATTAAAATGTGGAAAGACGAATCTGAACCATATGGAAATCAATGGAAAAAATATTATGCATATAAGTGTGTTGATAATTTTCCATTAGGACATGGTGAAAAATCAGTAATAATGATTCAAAATTTTATTAGACTTAGTGCTACTGAAATTATATCAATTCGTTGGCATATGGGTGCTACTGATCCAGGCACATTTTTATCATCATATGAAAAGCCTGCATATTCAAAAGCAGTTAATGAATGTCCGTTATTAGTATTATTACAACAAGCTGACCAATTTGCATCTTTTATGATGGAACATATGGTTGACCCAAAAATAGAAAATTTAATTGAATGATATATGGAAAATAATCAAATATTATTAACATACCGTAAGTCATATGCTGACGATTTTTCACGTTTATTGATGTATTTGTATGATTGTGGAAAAAATGATGTATTAATTAGATTAGATGTACCATATAATATCGATTCTGCCCCAAATACATTTACTAGCAGAGAAGAAGTATTATATATACCTAGTGTAGATATCGTGGATTTAGTTATTGATGATAATCCAAAAAACGCAGATCAGTTAAATGCAGAAATTAATTGTGGTAACATAAACTCATATTACTATATTTTAAAATTGCTGCATTCAATATCTATGCATGGTAATAGTGGACATACTTATAAAATAATCGTTAATAAAACAGAAACTTTTACATGGGATGGGGATGGATCAGATTATATTATTTCTGTTAATAATATGAAAAATTGGATGAAGATAATTCAAAAGGAAATTTTATCTAGATATTAATGGAATTAAAATTAACAGAATATAGTAATATAATATACGTAGGGGATTTACACGGAGAATTTAATGAATTTGTACAGTCGACAAAAGATTGTACAAATTCATTATATATTTTAACAGGAGACCTCGAATTAGGGCGTAAAAAACGTGAAACGGAAATTGATGATTTTAGTAAAGCAGAATATATATTGGCTTCTAATAATAATTATGTTATTATAATTAGGGGTAATAATGATAACCCTACGTATTTTAAGAAAAAAAGTGGATATCGCAATGATGTATTATATGATTCTCCACATATAATTTTAGTGCCAGATTATTCCATTATATATACTAAAAACCATACAATATTGTGTATTGGCGGGGCATATTCAATTAATAGATGGAATAAAAATAATTGGTATAAAAATGAACAGGTTACTAAACCTATTGCGTCATTTTACGAAAATATCGAAAAGAATAATATTCATATAGATATTGTAGTATCTCACACCGCTCCATTGTTTTGTCCACCTATAGAATTTAGCGCAAACCCAAAAAAACAAACAAGTATATCACTTTTAAATTCAATGTCTATATTTGATAAAAATATAAAGAATGATATTTATAAAGAACGGTTATTGCTAAAAGGTATTTATGAAAAACTAAATAACAAGAGTAAGATACAAAAATGGGTGTATGGACATTTTCACGCGTCTAATACCATACAATATAATAAAACTAAGTTTATTAGTTTAAATTTGCGAGAGCAATATAAAAATGAAAACGAAAATTAATGGAAAATGATGTATTTACGTATTCATCAAATGGTGTACAATACTTACATTTAAAAAAAGCTTTAGTATTTGCTAAAGTTGTTGACGAAAAAACACATACGGAAATATTTAAAAATAATAATTTTTACGTAATTGATAATTTACCAAATTAGATAGATTTATCAGGGATTGATTATTATGTAAGATTAAAAGACAATAACATATATTCATTTAATTCCAAAATTGCATATTCTAAATATATTAGTATTAGTTCGCGATATGTTGATACATTAAATGGAAAGCCATAGCTTAAAATGAATACACAGTTTATATCGATTTTTTATAAAGGACATTTATGTTATTTAGCTGTTAATGATATTAACTTAAATATATCAATCAACCCATCAAAATATTCAAATAATAGTTATTATATTATTGCAGACAGCTTTTATAATTTAGCGTCAACCAGACAATAGATACTCGCTGCAGAACCAGTGTTATTAAATTATTATAATTTACAATATGCGAAATATAATAATTTAGATAATTCTGCATCTATTAATGAAGCTGTTGAATTATTGCAACCAGAATATAATAAAAAATATAATAAACTTTTTGAGTTTGTAGCAGTATAATAATTAAAATATATTTCAAATATAATGGAAACTAATAGAACAATTGAATTTACAAGAATTAGAGATGTTAAAGCACCGTCTAGAGCAAATTCACATGATGCAGGCACTGACTTTTTTGTGCCAAATTATACACCAGAATTTTTAGAAGATTTAAAAGCTAAAAATATTGCTAATAATTTGCAATACAATGTCGAAAATGACGAACTAAGTATTGTTATTCCAGCAGGTGAACAAATTTTAATTCCATCAGGTGTTAAAGTAAATATTTTGGATAAAAATACATATTTAGATGCAAATAATAAATCTGGTGTAGCAACTAAATATCATTTATTAGTTGGCGCTAGTGTTGTTGATGCAGATTATCAAGGTGAAGTACATTTAAATGTTCATAATACTGGAAATCTGCCAGTTACAATTTTTGCAGGACAAAAACTTGTTCAATTTATTCATAAATATTATATTAATACAGATTGGCAAGAAATTAGTAATGAACAATATAATGAAATTCAAGTAAGTGACAGAGGAACTGGTGGATTTGGTTCATCAGGAATTAATTAAAATACTTTTTTCATTTTACAGTAAGTTTAAAGTTTGGATCGGAAATAGGTGAATATATGAAAATTATATTCACCTATTTTTTAATAAATTGGTTCGTATCAATAAATATAAAAATTTGCAAGACATACATGAAAGTTTTGTTAAAAGCTATAAATAATAGAATAGCGAAAGCATTAAATGAATAGCACATAAATTTATTAGCAGATTTAGATGATGACAATCTAGCTTAGTTAGATTCAATATAGACTAAAGATATTAATAATCGTGCACGTTTGCTACAGTAGCAATTATTACATGCAATCCATACTGGAGAAATATCTATAAAATTAAAAAACTAGATTAATAATCCAGAAAACCACAATGCATTTAAAGGAATAATAAAAGCTAACAATACTGAGCATTTAAAAGAATTAATTAAAATTGGTTAGAAACTATTTGGCAATGATGGCAATTTTAATTGGATTGACACAAGTGAAATTACAAATATGTCATAGTTATTTCAGTATAATACAGAATTTAATGGTAGTATTGATTTATGGAATGTGTCTAACGTGACAGATATGTCATATATGTTTTGTGATGCTGAGTTGTTTAATCAACCAATAGGAAATTGGGATGTTAGTAAGGTTGAAACTTTTAGATATATGTTTTGCGATGCTGAGTCGTTTAATCAACCAATAGGAAATTGGGATGTGTCTAATGCGATAGATATGTCAGGGATGTTTACTCATGCATATACATTTGACCAGCCGATTGATCAATGGGATGTATCAAATGTTAAAGATATGTCTGCAATGTTTTATAGTGCCACCCATTTTAATTAGAGTCTTTATAATTGGAATTTGCAAAATGTAGAGAATTTATAGGGAATGTTTTTTCAAGCAGCACATTTTGACCAAGATATAAGCAGTTGGCGAATTCCAAAAATATCCCCACATACGTGTCTACATAAAAATATAATTATGTTTATATTGTGTCCAATACAAAATAGCAATAAACCAATAAAATTTAGAAAATAATTACATATGATTAAATTATTGGAAGCAGTAAATAGAGGACTTTTGAGAGGTTTAAATGAATAGAATATAGAATTATTAGCAGATTTAGATGATGACAATCTAGATTAGATGGATTCATTGTAGACTAAATCTGTTAATAGTAAATTGGTATATACATATGTCCCTAAAACAAAGGAGGAGTTAGTTGAAATTATTAAATCTGAAGTTGAAAGGAATGGATGGGAATGTAGTTTGAATCATATTAATACTAGAAAAATAACAGATATGTCTGAATTATTTGGATATACTTATTTTGATGTTGGATATAATTTAGAACAATTTAATGGCGATATATCCGAATGGGATGTATCTAATGTTAAAAATATGAAATGGATGTTTGTTTGTTCAGATTTTAACGGCGATATATCCAAATGGAACGTTGGCAATGTAGAAGATATGTGTAGTATGTTTGCGTCTTCTAAATTTAATAAAGATATTTCTAACTGGGATGTATCTAATGTTGAAAATATGCGTGAAATGTTTTGTGGAGCTAAACAATTTAATCAGGATTTATCTAAGTGGGATGTTAGTAATGTAGAAGATATGGATAAAATATTTTGTAATACTAAATTTAACACTAATATTTCTAACTGGAATGTAGCTAAAGTTAAAAATATGTGTGGAATGTTCGCGAATACTAATTTTAATAAAGATATATCTAAATGGGATATTAGTAATGTAGAAGATATGAGATGGATGTTTTATGGTTCTAAATTTAATAAATATATATCTAATTGGAAACTTAAAACTAACTGTGATAAAGATAAAATGTTTGATAATTGTCCAATAAAAGAAGAATACAAACCAAAAGGAATTTAATAATATGAAGAAGTTATTAGAAGCTATAAATAGAGGCCTTCTAAGAGGCTTAAATGAATAGAATATAGAATTAATATCTGATTTAGACGATGACACACTAGATTAGCTAGATTCATTATAGACTAAATCTGTTAATAGTAAAATATTGGCATATACCTATTTCCCTGAAACAACAGAGGAGTTAGTTGAGATTATTAAAGCTGAAGTTGAAAAGAATGGTTGGGAATGCAGTTTGAATCATATTAATACTCGCAAAATCACTGATATGTCGTGTTTGTTTAGTGGTAATGATGGATATGGTTTAGCAGCGTTTAATGGAGATATATCTAGATGGAATGTTTCTAACGTTACTAGTATGTACGGTATGTTTGCATATGCAGAATCATTCAATCAACCTATTGGAAATTGGGACGTATCCAATGTTGAAAATATGAATAGTATGTTTTTTGCAGCAGACTTATTTAACCAACCTATTGGAGATTGGGATGTATCTAAGGTTACTACTATGGAAGCTATGTTTGATGGGGCAGATTCATTTAACCAACCTATTGGAGATTGGGATGTTAGTAATGTTAAATATATGGATTATATGTTTGAAGGGGCAGATTCATTTAACCAACCAATAGGAGATTGGAATATTTCAAATGTTGAAACTATGCGGGCTATGTTTTGGTATGCAGAATCATTTAATCAACCTATTAGAGACTGGGATGTTAGCAACGTTATTGATATGGAGGATATGTTTTAGGGCGCAAAATCATTTAATCAAGATCTTTCAAATTGGCAAATTAATGATGGCTGTGACACTAAAAAAATGTTTATTGGATGTCCGATAGAAGAAGAATATAAACCAAATGGAATAGAATAATATGAAGAAGTTATTAGAAGCTATAAATAGAGGCATTCTACGAGGCTTAAATGAAAGTAATATAAATTTATTAACTGATTTAGATGATGACAATCTAGATTAGTTAGATTCATTATAGACTAAGAATATTAATCATAAAATATTTGCATATACATATTTCCCAGCAACAAAATAGGAGTTAGTTGAAATTATTAAAGCAGAAGTTAAAAAGAATGGATGGAACTGTGATTTAAACCATATTGATACTAGTAAAATAACCGATATGTCTCATTTGTTTAGTGGCGGTTATTGCCGATACGGTTTAGACGCGTTTAATGGAGATATATCTAGATGGGATGTATCTAATGTTACTGATATGTGCAGTATGTTTGCATATGCAGAATCATTCAATCAACCAATTGGAGATTGGGATGTTTCTAATGTTGAAAATATGGCAGATATGTTTTGTGGAGCAAGCGAGTTTAATTAGCCGATTGGAGATTGGAATGTATCTAATGTTACTACGATGGACGCTATGTTTTGTGAGACAGATTCATTTAATCAACCAATTTGCGATTGGGATGTTAGTAATGTTACTACTATGAATGGCATGTTTGACAGAGCGAAGTCATTTAATCAACCAATTGGAGATTGGGATGTTTCTAATGTTAAAGATATGGAAGGTATGTTTTGTAGTGCAATGTCATTTAATCAACCAATTGGAGATTGGGATGTTTCTAACGTTATAGGTATGGGCTGGATGTTTTGTGAAGCAAAATCATTTAATCAAGATCTTTCAACTTGGCAAATTAATAATGACCACAATACAAATATGTTTATCGAATGTCCAATAGAAGAAGAATATAAACCAAAAGGAATAATTTAATAATATGAAGAGATTATTAGAAGCAATAAATAGAGGAATTTTAAAAGGCTTAAATGAAAGCAATATAAATTTATTAACTGATTTAGATGATAGCGAACTAGATTAGCTAGATTCAATATAGACTAAGAATATTAATCATAAAATACATAATGTGTATAAGTATTTTCCTAAAACAAAAGACGGGTTAGTTAAGATTATTAAATCTGAAGTTGCAAAGAATGGATGGAATTGCGATTTAAATCATATTAATGTTAGACACATAACAGATATGTCTTATTTGTTTAGTGGTGGTTATTATAGCGGATATAATTTAGGAGAATTTAATGGCGATATATCTAGATGGGATGTTTCTAATGTTGAAAATATGGAACGGATGTTTTATTATGCAAAATCTTTTAATCAACCAATTGGCCTTTGGGATGTTTCTAAAGTTACTAATATGGCTGACATGTTTAACAACGCCACATCGTTTAATTAGCCAATTGGAGATTGGAACGTTTCAAGTGTAACAAATATGGCAAATATGTTTAGGTGGGCAGAATCATTTAATCAACCAATTGGTAAGTGGAATGTATCTAATGTTAAAGATATATGTGGTATGTTTAGCGGAGCAAACTCATTTAATTAGTCAATTAGTAATTGGGATGTATCTAAGATTAAAGATATGTCGTATATGTTTCATTGTGCCCGGTCATTTAACCAACCAATTGGGAATTGGGATGTTTCTAAAGTTAATAATATGGAAAGTATGTTTGATAATGCAAAATCATTTAACCAACCAATTGGCGATTGGAATGTTTCTAAAGTTAAAAATATGTATGAAATGTTCGAAGAAGCAGAATCATTTAACCAACCAATTGGAGATTGGAATGTTTCTAAAGTTAAAGATATGTTTTCTATGTTTCATGGTGCAAAGTCATTTAATCAACCAATTGGAAAATGGGATGTTTCTAAAGTTAAAGTTATGACAGATATGTTTTATGGCGCAAAATCATTTAATCAACCAATTGGAGATTGGGATGTTTATAAAGTTACTGATATGCATAGTATGTTTCATGGTGCAAAGTCATTTAATCAAGATCTTTCCAATTGGCAAATTAATGTTAATGGCGACTACCATACCGCTGGTATGTTTGACGAATGTCCTATAAAAAACAAATATAAACCAAAAGGTATTAGATAATATGAAACATTTATTAGAAGCAATAAATAAAGGAATTCTAAGAGGCTTAAATGAATAGAATATAGAATTATTATCTGACTTAGACGATGAAAATCTAGATTAGCTAGATTCAATATAGACTAAATCTGTCAATAGTAAAAGATTAGCGTTGTGTCCTAAAACAAAAGATGAGTTAGCTACGATTATTACTACAGTAGTTGAAAGGAATGGGTGGGAATGCAGTCTTAACAATATTGATGTTAGTAAAATAATCGATATGAGTAATTTATTTAGTATTGACGATTCATGTTTTGGTTTAGGCAAATTTAATGGTGATATTTCAGAATGGAATGTTACTAATGTAAAATATATGACTGCAATGTTTTATGGTTCGCGTTTTAATGGGGATATAAGTAATTGGAATATTACTAATGTTGTAGATATGGATGCTATGTTTTTTGGTTCAAAATTTAAAAATAATTTATCTAATTGGGAACTTAACCCAGACTGTAATACTGACCAAATGTTCGGCTGTTGTCCAATAAAAGAAGAATATAAACCAAAAGGAATAGAATAATATGAAGAAGTTATTAGAAGCAATAAATAGAGGAATTCTAAAAGGCTTAAATGAATAGACTATAGAATTAATATCTGATTTAGATGATGACAATCTAGATTAGATGGATTCATTGTAGACTAAATCTGTTAATAGCAAAGAAGATGTTATGTCATTATATAAAAACATATTTGTACGCGCAGTTAAAAATCGTACAATGATTTCTGATAACGTTAAAAATTCAATAAATAATCCAGCTAATTTTTAGAGATATAGGGGCATTGTTAAAGCAAATAGTGAAGACCACTTAAAAGAGTTAATAAATACTGGAAGATTATTAGTTGGCGACGATGGCAATTATAATTGGATAGATACATCAGGATTGCGTACATTAAATAGTATATTTATAAATAATAAATGGTTTAATGGATATATAGACTTATGGAATACATCGTCAGTTGAATCTATGGATGGCTTATTTTGGCATGCTGAATCTTTTAATCGTCCAATTGGAAATTGGGATGTTAGTAAAGTTAAGAATATGTGCGAACTTTTTTACGGCGCAAAATCATTCAACCAACCAATTGGAGATTGGGATGTTAGTAGTGCAACTGATATGGAAGCCATGTTTTATGGCGCTAGAGTATTTAATTAGCCAATTGGAAACTGGGATGTAAGAAATGTTACTAAGATGAAATAGATGTTTTATCATACTAATAATTTTAATTAGGATATTAGCAACTGGGAAATTTTATCTTGTGAAAAACCTGATTTGTTTGACACATTTCATAATATAAATGATAAATATAGACCTATATTTTAATTATTAATATATATGCTTATTATCAATTACAGCTCTAACAGTATATCCATATGGTCTACACGCTCTAGCAACCTTGTGCTTTCCATCTAATAATATTTGTACCCCTTTTATATACACACTTGGCAATTGGTAACATTCGTTACTTATTATATATGTGGCAATGTCGTTACCTTTATTATCATATATCATTGTTCTAGTAGATGGAAAAAATATAGTGTTATCGTTATTTCCAAAGTATAATACCCCATTTACCCCTGTATTGTTATAATTATCAACATATACGTGATAAAGTTCTGAAAGTTCATTAATCTAATCAACTGTCGGCATATGCCATTTTCCACCCATATTAGTACGTGCGCAATCGTCACATAGTTGTAATTTACATATGCCATCTGTTAAATTATACTTAGTTATTTCTGTCACTGTGCCAAATTTATATGTTTGCCAACAATATGACTGCTTTGTTGTAGTTTCTCCCCAAGCAAAATAATCTCCTGTATCCCATGGATTAACAGCCCCCACATTGCATTCTGCCCATATTGTTTTCGAAGGCAAATCTAAATCAACAAATCGATAATTATTAGTTCCATAGATAGCATGTATGCCATCTATACGGTTATTAATATTTTTCCTATTAATATCGTTATCTAAATTATCTAAATCAATATCTGATAATAAATTTACATTATGTTCTTTAATGTATCTATTGCATTTTATTGTATGTTTCATAGAAGTTCTGTAGTAGTTTTGGGTACACCCAGGAGTGTTAGATTATATATGATAATGATTTCTATTAAATGATAAATATCTATCATTCTACATAATTTTTTCATATATAACATATTTATATATTTATTGTGCGCATAAACAATAATGACTATCCAGTATATAATAAAAAAATGAAAAGTTCATTTATGAAAAAACGAATTTTAGTTACTGGCGGCGCTGGATATATAGGGTCGCATACTGTTGTCGAATTAATTCAGCAAGGTTATGACGTTGTTATTATAGATAATTTAAGTAATTCCCGCAGGGATGTATTAGATGGTATAGAGAATATCACTGGTATTAGACCTGATTTTGTTACCTGTGATTGTGCAAATGAAGAAATGGTAAACAAAGTATTTGAAATGCATAATGATATCGTAGCTGTTATTCACTTTGCAGCAAGTAAAGCTGTTGGAGAATCTGTTGAACAGCCATTAATGTATTATAAAAACAATATTATGTCGTTAATTAGCATATTATCTGCTATGAAAAAACATAATGTAAATAATATTGTATTTTCTAGTTCATGCACTGTATATGGTCAACCAACCAAAGAACATTTACCTGTTAGCGAAGCGGCGCCAATTCAGCAAGCATTATCTCCTTATGGTAATACTAAACAAATTAATGAAGAAATTATTCAAGATGAAATATATGCAAATAAAGCTTTAAATGCTATTATTTTACGATATTTTAATCCAATAGGTGCCCACCCATCTGCAAAAATAGGTGAATTACCAAACGGGGTTCCTCAAAATTTATTACCATATATTACACAAACAGCAAAAGGAATTCGAAAGGAATTAAAAGTGTATGGTAATGATTATAATACTCCAGACGGTTCTTGCATACGAGATTATATATATGTATGCGATTTAGCAAAAGCTCATGTTAAGGCTATTGATAGAATGCTAAATAATAGCAATACTGACAGAGTAGAAATATTTAATTTAGGTACTGGCAAAGGGGTTAGTGTATTTGAAATTATAAAAGAGTTTAAGGCCGCCACTGGAATAGATATACCATATAGTGTTGTTGACAGACGTGAAGGTGATATTGAACAAGTATGGGCTGATCCTAGTAAAGCAAATAAAATATTAAATTGGACAGCGAATACCCCATTAAAAGATATTTTAAAAAGTGCATGGGAATGGGAAAATCAATATTAATTAAAAAAGAGAGGAATTTCCTCTCTTTTTATTGTTATAAAAATAGCAATTTAGATAAGTTAGCCAACCTGACTTTCCACATTATCCAAATGGATTTCTTTCATTGGATTAATATTGAAAGATGATGGTGTAATAACCACATTGTCTTTCTTAAGCAATACATTCTTAGAAAAACTCTCTGGTTCGTATAACCAAGTCTTAATTGATGAATTCTTAAGATACTTAACAAAGTGCGCGCCGAAAGCAACATTCTTTATATCATATTCGCAAATCTTTTGTTCAAGATATTCAAATACACCATCTTCGATACCTGTTTTAGAACGGCCAGCCGGCATAAGTGGAAGCAAAACATGATACTTAATATTGCCACCATACTCTTTCCAAACTTCTACAAATTGGTCAACTGACTCTTTTGTTGAAATAATGTGGTGAAGATTGATGTGACAATTACCATATTGCATAAGTTTATTAACAGCTTTTCGCGCATTCTCTCGAAGATTCTCATTGCCGAATGATACTGCTACACCACCTACGTATTTAGCGGTATACTCCAAAATGGTTTTAGATAAATCATTATCTGCAGACAAAATTACACCATTAGTAGTATAATTTGGAACTACACCAGTTTCATAAACAGTTTGAAGGAATTGACAAAACTCCGGATGCTCTGTAGGTTCACCTTCTGAACCAATTGCAATTTGAAAAGGCTTTTCTGTATATATGATATTTGTTTTATCTGATTTACCCTCCATAAATGTTGCCATCCATTTCTTCCAAGTCTCACAAATATCTTGATAGAATGCTCCATTAGGATTAGAAGCTACATAACAGAATTTACAACGTCCTGTTCGACAAACTGGACCAAGCGATACATCATAAAACTCACTTTTATCACAAGGTAATTCCGCTGCTGCACCTTCGCCCAATCGAATAGTTTTCAAATTCATCCAAATAGCGTCATAATTATGACTTTTAAATACTCTGCGTTTTACTCCAAAATGTTTAAAATCTTTCATATTTTTAATGTTATTATTCAATGATTATAAAAGTGATGCAAAATTAATAAATTTTTTTGATAGGAAAAAATAATTTATCAATTTTTTAAATCATTAATCTATTCTTATTGCATTTAAATTTGTTTCAATCCAATTATTCGTTGCATAGTGACTATTATCTGTGTCAACTAATAAATATTTGTCTTTATCTTCAACATCATCAAAATATGACGTATTTGACCACCCCCATTCGCTAGGACTATATAATGCATCTTCGTATGTTTGAAGCTCAAATATTCCACCCATACCGCTGGCGATATCAAAATTCATTCGTTCGCTGTATGGCATTTTATCCCATTTATCCCAATCACCTTTAAATAAATGTGATTCATGTAAATCTATTAAGAAGTTTTTTAACTCATCAAATGTCATATCATCATTTTTCTTTACAAGAAATACCTCACTTGAACTATTTGTAATGATATCACTAAATGATTGAATTTTAATTAAATATTTCATATACACTAATAATTAAAATGTTATTTTATCTCGTAGACCTTTTGTGTTATTATCCCAGAAGTGTGCTCCATAAAACTCCTGCGGAATGTATTTAACAAATCTATCAATACGAGTTCCTCGGAAATTTTCAGTAAACTCTCCATCATTTGTATCGTATGTAACTGTATAAGAACCGTCTTGTAAAAAATCAAATGACTTTATTTTAGCAATTAAATACGTACTTGCATATTTGTCTTTATTTTTACCTTTTATCTTTAAATCATTTGTAGTCATTACAAAATCATCAACATTTACAGTATTACCAAACCAATCAGTAAACCTATCCTCAAATGAAAACGTTGCAGGATTTTCTTTATAATGCTTATAGATAATGTTTAGAATTGTATCATTTGGATCTTCAACGAATATTCTATAATACTCATCTCTATCACCATAACATACTGCATTACCTAAAAGAAAGCAAATAAGTCTTCCCTTTGCAATTTGCCATTGTTCTTCTTTTGACAATTTTTTAGTAAACTCACCTGTTTCTGCATCAAATTTCTCTTCGCAAATATCTCCATAAACGCCAGCCTCTTCAAGAATTTCGTAAATTTCTCCATCCCAGAAAATGTCCTCGTCTTTTATGGACATAAACCAATTTTCGATATCCTCTTCGGTACGGAAATATATATAGTCTTCTTTTACACCGACTGCTTCGAGAATCTCATCCAAAATTCCAAATTCATCTATCTTTTTAACAAAAACTTCAGATGAACTATTTGTAATAATGTCACTTACTGACTGAATTTTAATTCGTTTCATAATCTTAACAATATGATGCTTCGTAATCAAATATATTTTTAATATAGTTAATAGCGTCTTTAGCCTTTTTAACTATTTCTGTTTCAACAACCCCTTGTTTTACACTAACTGTATAACCATTATATAATGTCATAGGCGTATCTGTATAACAACGATCGAATTTTTTCTCATACTCTTTGAGTTGTTCGTCATTAAGTGTTTTAAGGAATTCGAAAAAGACATCTTCGTTTTCATATTTTTCTGCTATCTCTTCGTCATTATCCCAAATATGATAAGCAGCGTCCCAGTTAACATCCATTTTGATTTCAAATAAATCATCAAATGTTACTACACTATTACTAAGAGCCAAAATTGCATTAACAAGTTTCTTAATCTCTTCTTTATCACGTTGACTATACATACAGAATACCTCTGTAGAACTGTTAGTGATAATATCGCTAATACTTTGAATTTTAATAGGTTTCATATTATACTATTCTTTATTTTTTATCTATTGCTCCAACAAGAGAGACCATGTTCAGATGCAAAATCTACTGCGCCTTCATAGTCAAAATCTCCCCAATTTTCATCGCTAATGCTAACAATCATGTATTCATTGTTTTGCATTAGTTCTTTGATTTTCTTTCTATATTTTTTATGAATTAGATTATAACAGTATTTTTCTGCTTCATCCCAATCCTGAATATTTTTGAGAGTTTCCCATTCTTCTTTAGTACAAATATTTGTTTTATACAAAAATTCACCAAGTAAGAAATACTCATAAGCGTTATTCATGATATAGTTGAATGTTAACTTATGACATGAAATGCTACTGCTATTAAACTGTTCAGTTATTTCGTTAGTGGCATTGCTATCAAGAATAAACACTTCTGAAGAGCTATTCGTAATAATGTCACTAACAGATTGGACTTGTACTATAAATTTCATTGTATCACTGAATTATGAATTAATGACGACTTTCGTATGCCATACAATAAGAATGTGCATCATCTGACGCATCTTCCCAATCGGTAAAATGGTCTTCAATATCAACAAATGCATATTGATTTTCTGTCAGCACTTTACTAATTTCTGCTTCATGAGATACAACAATATCATGAAATCTTTCTCGGTTTTCAGTATATGCTTGCCAACTGCTGTTATAATTGCATTCTGCCCAACTAACAATTCCGAGTTTAACTAGCAACTCTGTATAAATTTCATAATTCCATGTATTTTGTAATAGAGTGTCATAAGAAATTTCACTGACGCTAATACATTCACTATTATAATCATTCTCTAGACTTCTAGCTAAAGAATTTTCCATTATAAATACTTCTGAGGAGCTATTAGTAATAATATCGCTAATACTTTGGATTTTTACAATTTTTTTCATATCACTCAAATATAATTAAATTTTCTAAATATTCTCTGCCTTCTCCAGTTAATATAGGCATTTCCATATCTATTACCCAACCGCCGTCTAATTTATTATTGTTATATACAGCAGTACCTCTCTTTAAATTAATTGGATAATCATTCCAGTTAACACCTTTTTCTAAGAATAACATGTCTTGAATTTGGTTACAAGACTTATTTTCTAATTCTTTATGAGAAAAATAATATTGTCCTACTGATAAGATAGAATTTCGCGTTGCATCATTTTGACGCCATAAAACACAGTTCGTTACTTCTTCTTTAGGAATATTAAAACAGCGAGCGTCAAACATTGCAGTATCAAATTTGCTTTCTAACAATTCGATATATGCATGATTTTCAGCGGTGTCTTCCATAATTTTCTTCTTATGGTTTGTCCAATATTTAAAATGCTTATTAAAATACATTGTGCACATCGATGCAGCAACTGAACACATTTTTTGTACTTCATATCCAAACCATGCGTCAGTTTCTAATTTTTGATAATCACATAACACTAATGTAATTTCATCAGATTGGGTATAACCAAATACACAACCTTGAATGTTCCTACATAAATCATTAGTGGTCGAAATCATTGTCTTAACAAACACTTTATCAAATGGCTTTATAAAGCCTCTTGTAAAGGTATGGAATGCTTTGCCATCTAAACGAATAATTACTGGCGTACGGCGCATTAAAGTCGTCTTTGGTACCGACTCGTAGCGTTTCATTCTATCACCTAATGAATCATTTTTCATATTATTAGTTAAATTTTGATGTTGAACTTATTTTCTTTGGTGCAGTAAAAATACCTAAGCAACGAATAAAATATTCGGTATCACCGTGTGTATATCCGATTACTGGACTGTTTATGCCAAATTGGCGACCCTTAAATACTCGAACATTAGTTATGTCTGAATAATCTAATATTTTTTTATCGTCTTTTTTATCAACAATATATGATAAGATATCTAATTCTTCTGGAGTATTATTACAACTAACACTATCCATTATTCTAAATGTCCTATCACCTTGATTGTATGAAATTTCCAATATAAAATTATATCTCTGCATTAGTCAAAAGTTTTAGAAAAATTACCTGATTTTTTATTTTCTATTTTTTGTATTGAGGTTACATTTAATAAACAATACGTGTGATGATTATTGCAATAGTATGACGCCCCAATAAATCGTATGCCATTTATGTGAGTATCTACAAAAGTTGCATTAGTATTAGTGGCTGCTAAAATTCGTTTATTATCTTTACGACTTAGGATTAGTTCAATAATATCTACTTCTGACGGCCTTTCTTTTGCGGTTATTTCATCTATTATTACTGCAGTAGGCATATATACAGGACTACTCGTAGAATCATTTATCCATGTTCTAACACGACATTCTATTGTATATTGATACGTATTCATTTGTATGCAAGTCAATAATTAAAGAACTACCCAAAGGTTATAAAATGGAATTTTAACTATTTTTCCAGCATGTCCTCGACGAATTTTTACGCCTAGTTCGACTTGTCGCAAATCATCTACAAACATGTATCGAGCTTCTGCTGACTTAAAGTCAACTCGAAACTTATCACCATATTTTCTAACTGTAATCATATAGTACTTTATTTAATTAATTTTTCCAAAAATTTAATATGTTTGGTTAATCGTTTAATTTCTTCGACAATTATATAATTTCTTTTATTTTTTAGATCGTCTAATTCTGCTGATTCGGTGTAATCTATAATATTATTATTAATATTAACTGTTTTAACAACTTGCGCCTCGCCAGTAAATAAAAAACTATTAAGATTTTTAATTTTTACAATGGAATCCAACAATGACGAACAGTCAAATTTATTTGTACCATATATTCCATATAATATTGTGCCATCTTCAGTTATACAAGTTTCCATTGAATTTAACCCGAGTGTATTTAACTTAGGAGTCACATCTTTTAAAAATATATATGCTCTAATAAAATACCCACCAGAATTGTAATACTGCATTTTAGCAGGCATAGTAGCATTTTCTAAATAATATTCTGCATCCTCTTTATAATAAAACATTACAGGGTCTTTTACTGTTCGTTTAAGTACTATACTTTCTGGCTGTTTTGTAAATCTATTTTTTTTCGGCGGTGTATATAAAAACGTGTACTCATATATAATTTTATATATAACTCGCTTATTATTTAACGCTGTGTCAAATAATTCGCTAACCATATCGCGTTTTTCAGATAATATTTGTATGTTATCAATATTATTTTTATGGATATCATATATAATATTAATAACCTTTGTATCACTACCGTTTTTAATAGTATCTACCATGCTGTTTATTTATAAAATTATTATGTTTTTTAAATCGTTGTGCAAAATTAATAAAAAAATTTGACAGAAAAAAATAAAATTAGCAAAATTTTCACATTTTACTAATTTTATTCACTTTTTTGTATTTGTTTCAAATAAATTACTTAAAGTACTGAATATTTTGATTTAATATTGCTTCTTTATATCCATTTAATTTAGTTGCAGTCTGACCACATGTATTTGGAATTTTATTATCAATCGCCCATGCTAAATCCATCAATGCAGAAATTAATTTAACACCATTAACCGCCGTTTCTGCAGGTGCTTTTCCTTTAATCTGGGTTGATGACTTTGCATTTAATATAATATTATCTGCTTCTAAATTAATATTACCAGAGGTAGTCAGATTAATCTCAGAGCTACCTTGAATATCTACTCGGCCATCAGATAATTGTATTTGTGTACCAGTCGCACCCTCGCCATAATGCAGTGTAATAGTATTATCTGGTGCGATTTGAATAAAAGAACCTTGGTAATATAACGTCAATCCGGTTGTATGTTGATATTTTATGGAAACATTTACAGCAGAATCATATAATAATACATGGGTACCTTCATAATCACCTTTAATTTCGTTAATTAAATCAGCGTCTAATGAATTTACTGCAACCCATTCCATAGATGTGTTTGCGTCATTTTTAAATTGCACACGCACTTGTTGTCCAACTCGTGCAATCGATATAGAACCGCATCCATTTGCAGAGTTTATAATAGACCCACCAAATGAACACCATGGTAACTATTCAGTAGGGATATTATCATGAAACCCCTTAACTCGCACTTTAATACGGCCTGAATATGTAGGATCGTCGATTGATTCAACAACCCCCATTATAATAGAATCTTTACCTGTTGTAGCTTTATTAGACATTTATTATATTCTTATTTTTGTATTTATTATAGGTAATTTTTAACAACCACTACTGGAGTACATCTATCACCACTTCCGCTAGTTAAATCCATTAACGATGCTAATAAATTAACAATTTTTCTAGGTGTAGTACCTTGCGATGCCATATTTCCTACTAAGTCTGACTTTTTATTCTTAATTTCATTTTTTACAGCATTATTAAGTTCTTCACCTGATAAATTAGCAAATTTTCCATCAATAAAATATTTTGCTTTAATTTCATTTGGCGAACCATCTAGACCTTCTGTGTAAAATGGTGAAACATCCGGGTCAGCAAATTCCCATATTCCAGATGTAGCATCTTTAAAACAGCCATCACCATATACCATAACTTCAACGTGCTTACCTGTAAGCTCTTTAATTTTTCGTTGAATACCATAACAAGTTGTCATAGATTGTTGGACTGTTGGGAAAAGCTTCAATGTTGTTTCATTTGCTTTATTTGACCCAAGTAAGCCATAATTCAAATTTACATTTTGTCCAAAATCTTTTAACGTATAAATTTTGTCATTTAACTTAAGATTACGTTTTGGACGTAATGCACACCATACAGTATAAGTGTCTTGCAATTCAGAATTATTTTCGTCATTTAGCAAAGTTGTTATATCGTCAATAATAACGCATTCACAATTATTCACATTGCAAATTTCTGCATAATAATCCATAATGTTTACACCAGTATTTGGATTAAGCCCTCTTGGATTTCCGACTTCATCATATTCTGGCATAACAATCCATATTTTATTGCATGCAGCAGCAAATGCTTCAAGAATCATCGCAAAGCGATTTCTAGAATATATAGGATTAAACAAAATTACTTTTTGGGTTGGACATTTTTCTTTAATTTCTTCTACTAAATCAGCAATTGTTAAATATGTTCCATTTGTTCGTGCTACAACAGATTCAGTAATGCCAATAATATCATTATCATTAATATCGAATGACTTTACAAATCCATTTTCGTCAACAACTTTGAATGTATCTAATACTTGCTCAACGACAATATCTATTAAATTATCGCCTTCTTTAAACATCGGACAATTAATTCCGATACTCTGTACTCCGCAATTGGTCATTTCTATAATTTAAAATTTTATTGTGTATTTCTTGTATATTTACTTTATTTAGTGTTTCATCTAATTTTAATATGTCATTATCACTTTTATATTGACATAATGTTTGACTCATTGATAATGCATGATCTAAGATGCATATTAATTCATCATTTTTACGTTTATTTTCTTCTTGTGCACGTCGTTCTTTAGAGCTAGCTCGCTTCTTTAATATGATTAACGCTGCTACAATTAGAATAGATATGCTTATTAAAATTATTCTCATATTATTTCAGATTTATCACAGAATTTAATTATTTTATTTTGTTTAGATGAATATACTAATACCACCTCTTCCGTTTTAATACGTTTTTGCATGCATCTTTTACAGGTAGAAAAATATATTTTAATATCTGCTGGGTGATATTTGCTTATTGGCATTGGAATAGTAAATAAAGGGTTAACATTATCTAATAACTCATTGCCATGATATGGCTTGACTTTATCAGAAAAATAGTATTGATATGCCTTTGGTAAATCTTTACGACCGCATTGTAATAATAACATTAACTCTTTATAACTATCAATATATAATTGTATACCACTATTTGTAAAATGTTTTGCACAATGCATACACTGAACTTTACTAGTGTTAGCATGCTCATACACATAAAAACTTGTATTTACATGGCATTTATCTAAACATTTTGATAGTAACTTAATCTTCGGTTTCCCTTCATCCCCTACACCGAACCTAGAGTTCCATACAGGGTCGTCAATGTCATACAAATATACATTACTTGCAGACATAATTATGTCATAAATGCTTGCTGCATTTTCTTTGAATTTATTAATTAACTTCGTACGACTATCTAAATATTCTGCATCTGTTACTTTACATTTATCTGCAATTTTATCTGCACGACTTTTAACAGATGTATACATAATATGTGAAGTATAGTCATCAAAAGTCGTTAGCAGATTATTACCATATTTTTCTAATATACTAGTATTATCACTATTTCTAATAGCAATATCAGTGGTTGTACTATCAAGTTCTCCAAAAGTTTCTTCGAAAAATTTAAGATTTTCTTCGTAATTAATGCTATTAAAACTTGTTTTGATATCAGTATCTGATAATACGATTTCACCGCATGGTAATGCTTTAATTTCATTAAAGTATTCTACACCAGTATATAGTTTTTCATAATTTTTATCTGTTGATATATACTTAACGATGTTGTCAAATAAAATTTTCAGATATGCTAAATCATCAATTGATAGATAGTCAGTTAATTTTTTAATGAATATTTCATCTACATTTGTCTTAACAATGGTATTCTCTCGTTCAGCTATTATAGAATCAATAATATAATATGGCAAATTTAAGTTTTCTTCACGCTTTTCAGAATATTTGCCAGGACGTCTAACTTTATTTGCTCCGTCAGGACGATTAAATTTTACTTGGTCTGTTACTATAAAAATGTTATCATTATATGTTACCGCAATAATAAAATATGATAAATCAATGCATTGCTCAATTTTCATAAATAAATTAACATACACAGAATTATCGTTATACGTTTTTATTGAATTCATTAACGTATTAATATTATCAGTCGCAAATATAACATCTTTAATGATTATGTTACTAACTGAATTTATATCTAACTGGTCAGTTCCTTTATAACGATATGTACGTAGAATATTGCTATTTTTTAAAATTTGTTCACATTTATATATGTCAGTACAGTCCATATTTAAGTTTTTAATATCGTCAAAACTAGCGTTAGCAAAAAATCCGCTGGTTTTCAAATAGTTAGCAATTTCTATTTTATTTGACTCGTACCATTTTTCATAGTCATCCAATAATAGTGCAGCACGATAATACTTATTAGACAAATCTAATAAGGTATCTTTTGAGTAAATTTCAGTTGTTATTTTTTTAGAGCATATATTATCACGAATGCAATTCATTGCATAAATATATGCAACGTCGTAGTTATTTGAATTAAAGGCATTATAGATGTCTACTAAAGCTTTAGAATTGTTATATGTTAACATACTGCCAGAAAAACCGCCTGCGGTAGTTTTTATCAAATCTTCGTAAGTAAATCCAATGATTTGCTCAACAAATTTAATAACAGTCAAAACTGATTGATTATCCATAATTATGTTAAATTTAAAATTCAAATACTTTATTAAATTGAATATTATCCATTTTCTTTAAGTCACTTAACTTAACTAAATGGTCATTTATTGACGCTAGAGATGTACGTTCTCGTTTGCAAACATAACTTAAATAACTAATAATTTTCTCTTGTAATGCATTACCAATTTTTGGACTTTTTCTTACAGTAGTATCGCCATAATAGCTATCATACGGCATATTAGCAAAATATCGTACAGACGTTCCGTGAACCTTAATAAATCCTGTATTCTCTAATCTATTCTCTAATGACATACCTAATACGGAATCAACTAGCTTTTCATATAATTGATATACTCTATATGATAATTTTATATGGGCTAGCCCGTCTTCTGTTGTTTCAATTAAAAAGAATTTACCATCTGGTGTTAAATACCCAACAGGACTTTTAAAGTTATGGAAGTCGTCGCTTTCTATAGGTGATAGTAATATGTCAGAATACGAAGTAGTTATTACTCCGTCTGGTAAATTATTTTCAATCAATGCACAAATTTCGTCAGGTTCCATAAAACATTCATTATTTGCATCTAATGAAGGAACCTCTAAATATAATGTTATCTTTGCATATCTTCTCTTATGCGTACCAGTAGTAGATAAATCTTCAAAATACTCTTCCATATTATTTAAATTTTATGTATTATTGATTATTACATAAAAATGTTGCAATTTCGTTAGCTAATACATTTTTAACGGTAACTATCGAATTTTTAATGCCACTGTTGCAATCTTGTTCAAGTTGTTTTACAACGTTATATGCAATTTTTAAATCTTCTAAACTAATATTTTCCATATTATATTTTGTAATTTTCGATTATATACTGACATGCATCTAATAATGCATTTTCATATGTGGTAAATTGTTTATTATTTAATGATACATTTAGCTTTAATGGATTCTCACTAATAATATCATATTGGTACTTCTTTGAAATCTCAGATGTCTCGATATTACCGTTTGGTATATACGTTGGCATAATAACAATATCTGTATTTAGAGTCGTTCTAATGAAACAACGTATTTGTTCAATAGTAGGTATATTATAAATATTTTTATATTTTACGCAAACTGAATTATTTGTATATATATTTAATACATTATACTTGGTATCACTACCGTTTTCAGTTGTTGTTAATTCAATAGTATATTCACATGTATCATCAAAACCCAATTCATATAATTTTTTACATAAATTGTAAATAGTTGTCATATTTAAATTTGTATTAACCATATTAGTATTTACTATATTTTTAAATTGATGGTGCAAAATTAATAAAAAATATTGATAGGAAAAAATATTTTATGCAATTTTTTTCGAATTTAATATGCGTTTTGCAGCATAAATATCTTTTTCAGTTATACCTATATTAGCATTTATATGCACAAAATGAGCAGATTGGCTTAACAACATCGTATCAATATCATCAAATATAACGTAGTTGTTATAACCATTATTCATTAACCATGATAATATTTCTACACCTCTTGGACAATCTACTTTATCTTCATATTTGTCGTTACTTATATATAAAGTAGGCAATACATCTATACAAAATTCAGATAATACCCAATTTTGTAAATTATTTGAAGAAATAGTTTCTTCTAAAGTTTCGTGACGCCATGAAGTTGATAATACTATTCTTGCATTTGTTTCGATACATAGCTGCTTTACTAATTCACATTTAGATAGTATAAAAGAATAACCAGAAGATGGCGTAGATAATACGCCATCAAAATCTAAAAATATTATATTTGGATACTTCATTACGTTTTTAAATAATTATGGTTTCGTCAACAATGCTTGATTTTTCTAACATATCATCTAAATAAATCGTCGTCCCCCAATCACTCATTGTAAAAGAACAGTCAACAATAATTATTTTTCTTTTAACAGGTTCTTCTATAAAATCATCGTCTAAATATGCATGTACTGTTATACCACCTGAAGAAACTTGATATTCAGCATCTTCATTATTATTAGTTGTCCAATCATGATATACACTTAATACTGCATCTTTTACTGATTTTTTTATATGATTAACAAAATCTTCTTCAGTTACTTCTTTTCCTAACCATTTCCATCCAACACTTTTCATATATTTAACAACGTGCGCAACAGTATAACGTTCTGGATCTTCACCTTCGCCAACATCTAATAGACTAAGATTATATAGCATATCCTTAACTTCATTGTCAATATATTCGTTAATAGATATATGTTTTACTGGCTGCTGTTGCTGTATATATGAATGTTCACTAATTGGTGTTAATTCTTGTAAAAGCTATATAGCTATTTCTTTTGAAATGTTACCCGCATTATATTGAGTTAATACTGCGTCTATGTATTTAGAAAATTGTGTATTTTCCATATTATGTATTATAATTTTTAAATTATACGCATAAAATCAATATTGTCTTAATATTAAGTAAATATTAAAATAAATAAAATAATAAAATATATTCATAATATAATATGCAAATTAGCAATAAAATACAATAGTTTTCTATTAATGACACTGTAATTATTAATCCATCAGAGATAACTACATATCTTGAAAACGTGTCTTCTAGATTAAGTAATTATTAGTTATATATTGATTCAAAATATGATAATTTGTCAACAATATTAAATAATATTAATATTGAAGTTGATTAGGCAGTATTAGACGGCATTCTTAATGCAGCTGAATTAAAAAGCATTTAGTTAGCTACAGAAGAATTTAAAAGCCAAGTAAAATCAATTGTAGTAGAAACACAAGATATATTAAATTAGTTATATATAGATAATTCAATATTGTTAGATAATGAAGTATATACGTTTAATAATTATACATATATACCAACACAAAAACCATATGTATTATAGATTTCTATAAAAAAGAATCCGGCTGAAGTAGGATGCAGAGATTCATTACAATGGTGTCTAAGTGAATTAAATGAAGATAATTCAAAAACTATATATGCTACGTTTTTACGTTGTATAAATGCATTATGTATTAGTGATACTAACCCAGATACTCCCGATATTGACATTAATAAAGATTTATTAGACCAATACTACCAAACACGTGATACAATGTTAAATCACATTAATATTGCAAAAAATGTGTTAGTTGTATCAAAAAAGCGTATCTAGGAAAAAATAGTAGATAAACAAACAGCTGATTTAAATAAGATAGTTGATGACCAAAAGTCGTATGTTGACGCTATTAGAAATAGTTTGGCAAATCAAATAGATGGCGTATTAGATTCATACTTTTTACCAGGACCTCCATCAACTAATATTAATAGCAAAGTTGTTTCAGGTTGGATAAATGATGTTAGTATTGAATTAAATTTAACTACAACAAGTGCGAACGTTAATAATACTAGCACACAAACAGTATTTAATAGACATATTGGCGATACATACACTGATATATTACCATATGAAGTTAATTTGCAAGGAGAGGCTGCTAAATGGTTTATATTGGGTGATATAAAGCAAAATTTAAATTCTTTATATGAAAATAATCTTGTGGAATCATTAACTCATTATAGAACACACGATTTATTTACATACGAACCAGGAACGCAACTTAAAAATAATAATGAAAACTTATAGATTGTTGTATGTTATTATAACGCATCAAAGGTATTAAAACACATTGAATATGTTAATCCTGGGGAAACAACAATTCTTCAATAGTCAGCAGAGTTTTCATATATTGGTTTATTAATTTACCCAAATGATACAATTGATTTAACTACTGTTAGTATTGTTCACGATAACTTATTAAAATATATTAACGCCGGTAGATCATGGCGTTTCTGCAATTTTGACGATGAAGACGTTACAACATACCATTGGCATGAAATTGCAGATAGCGACGCTATATTAGCATTGCAAAAAGCTGCAGAAGCATAGGATACCGCTGATGGAAAACGTACAGTGTTTAGTACCCAACCAACTGTGCCATATTATATGGGTGATTTATGGATTGCTCCAGGAGCAGATATTTCTATTTGTGCTATTGATAATACTGACCGATCATTAGGTTTTGTAAATGAACACTGGGTAAAAGCATCTAAATATACTGACGATACCCTTGCAATGGAAGCGATGGAAGATGCAAAATCTGCTAAACAATCTGCTGAAGAAGCTCAAAAACGTTTTGCTGATATGGCTAATGACGGCATAGTAGATCCAATAGAGAAAACTTCATTGCGAGCTGAATACACAACTATAACTGAATAGCATAACATATTATTACGTGAAGTTGCAAATATTAAGAGTTTATATAATAAAGAAATCGATACAACAGATTTAGAAAAAGCTAAAAATGATTTAAAAGAATATTTAACATATACATTACATATTTGGGATGAACCAGATATTGCCCAACCAATTAATAGAAATGATTTTAATGCTATTACTAATGCATGGTATAATGAAAGTATTATTATATCAAATGTCATAGCAAAATATACTGCTGAAGGAATTTCACAAACATATAGTGAAGTACTTTAGGGAAAAATAGATGATATTTCTGAAGAATAGAAAGCTGCATTAAAACTATTAGAGGATATGTCTTCTGACGGTGTATTAGATCCTGCAGAAAAACTTAGAGTGCAAACACAATATATTGAGATAACAAGTCAACATAATGAGAATGTTAAGCTTGCTAATTTATATAAAGGTTTAGTAGATATTTCTGCATTAGTTAATTATTATGATAATTTAACATCATATTTAGTTGAAAGTCCTTGCTTTATTTATAATGGCAAATCTTCTGAAATTGACCGTGGTGATTTCAATAAAGTATTTGAAAACTGGTATAATGAGAACGTTAAAGTATTAACATTATTACAAACCGTTATATCTAAAGAAGAAGCAGAAAAAGTTAAAGTAGACGTATAGAAAGAAATAGATGAAGCAAATAAAGCTGCTGAAGAAGCTGCAAAAATGCTAAATGATATGATGTCTGATGGTATTTTAGATGCAGCTGAAAAAATAAAAATACGTCAACAACTTAAAGAAATTGAAGCAGAACATACTGAAACAATTCTTATTGCGAATGATTATGCACATTTTGGAAATGTATCTACTGGTATTAATAACTTAATAACAGCATACACAACTTTAACTAATACAATGCAATTATATAATATTGATTCCAGTACATCAGAAGAGATTGATAGAGAAACATTTGATGACCCATTTATTAATTGGCACAAATATAATACCCAATTATTATCAGCTATTTCATTTGCAATGGCAGAACAAGAAGCAAATAACGTTAAAATTGATATTTAGGACGAAATTCGTAATTCTGCTCAAATGGCATTGGAAGCACAAAACATGTTAGACGACATGTTAGATGACAATAAAATAGATAAAACAGAAAAAGTTAGACTTCGTAAAGAATTAGATGAAATTTCTGTTCAACACACAACAAATGTAGCATTAGCAAATGATTACGGTTTGCCAACAGTAGATATACAGAATGCATTTAATAATTTGTCAGAATATTTAATAGACGTAATTATAATATATAGTGATGAAACTAAAGTATTAGGTGAAAATGATAGAACTAATTTAAATGCATATTTCGCTAATTGGTACTAGGAAAATACTAAGTTATTAAATAATATTTCATATATTATAGCAACTGACGTAGTTGTTGATTTATCTACAGCGATAAGTACAAAAATAGATGATGCATTAGCAGACGCAGCTGAATCTAAAGCATTAGTTGCAGATATTATGGACGACGGCGTTATTGACCCATCTGAAAAGACCCGTTTAAAATAGCAATTCTCAGAAATATAGACATAGCACGTTCAAAATAGAGAGCATGCGGTAATACTTGATGTAGAACCACAATATATTCAAGATTTTGATAATGCTTTACAATATTTAGAAGGGGTGTTAGTAAATACATGCTGTATTAATACTAATGAATCCACTAGAAATGTCGATAGAACAATATTAAATGGTGCATTTAATGGTTGGCATAACTGTAATGTAATATTATTAAATAAAATATCTGATAAGCAAGCATCTAATAAAACAGCAGAGATGCAGCAAGAAGTAAATAAAATGATTGAAGATGCATCAAATGCTCAAGCTGCAACACAAGCATTAGTTGATGCAATTCTAGATGATAATACTATTGACCCATCAGAAAAAACTAGATTAAAATTACAATTTGCAGAAATAACGACGTCATATAATGACTTAATTGAATTATGCAACAATAATAATATCCAATATGTTGATTATATACTATTAACTAATGTGTATGATGCATTAAAATCATATTTAGAGGATGTTTGTTCAATTAATACATCAGGCAATACTGCCGTTAATAGAGAAGAATTTTCTAAAAAATTCACGGATTATTACAAAGAATATAATACTTTGTTAAATAAAGTTCAAACTGCAATAGCACAAAAAGAGGCAGCTGCAATAGCCAAAGAACAAGAGGACTTTATAAATGCATTATAGAAGTCATTAGATGAATACGCAAAGAAACAAGAAGACGGACATATTGTTAGTTATTTCTTACCAGGAAATCCAACAACAGCTAATAAACCTGCATCTGAATGGCTAACATATGAAGCTGCATTAGAACACGTTGGGGATACATATACTAACTCCGATGAAAATGACCCTGATTATGGAAAAAGTTGGAGATGGTGTGTATCAGAAGATTGTGATGACCCATCTAATAATTTACAATTCCACTGGCATGAAATAACAGATCCGTTAACATTAAAAGCATTGCAAGCAGCTGAAAATGCACAAGATACAGCTGATGGTAAACGTCGTGTATTTGTTGTATAGCCAACACCACCATATGATAAAGGCGACCTTTGGGTAACAACGTTGGATAATGACGGCGATGGCGAAAATGATATGTATGTTGCCAACACGGCAAAAGCTGAAGGCGAAACATATAATAAAGACGACTGGCAACCAGCAACATCTGCATTTGAACATATTAAATCACTTCAAGAAAAAATTGATAAGGCAAGAGCAGAACTTGATGAATTTGCAGAAGATGGTATTTTAACAGTATTAGAAAAGAAATCTGTTAGAACAATATTTAGTGATATTTCTACAAATCACATGAATGATTAGACAACAGCACAAACGTTAAACTTATAGAATAGCGATGTTTATAAAAATGAGGATATCGCATTTAAAAATTTATCCGATTTATTTTTAAATACACTTAAACTATATGAGGACTCTTCTGCAAGTATTGATAGAACTGATTATACTGATAAGTTAAATAATTGGTATGCAGCAAATGCATCATTAGATACCAGTATTTCTGACAAAATTGCAAATGATAAAGCTAATGACGTAAGAGAAGAATTATACAAATCAAATGCAGAATTGCAAGAGCAACTAGACTCTGCAAAGGATGAATTACAATCATTTGCTGACGATAGTGTAATTACAGTATTAGAAAAACGTTCTATTAGAACAATATTTAGCGATATTTCTACAAATCACACAAATGATTAGACAATAGCACAAACATTAAACCTGTAGAATAGTGTTGTTTATAAAAACGAGGATACAGCGTATAGAAATTTATCGGATTTATTTGTAAATACACTTAAAATATATGTGGACTCTTCTGCAAGTATTGACAGAACTAATTATATTAATATACTAAATAATTGGTATGCAACAAACGCATCATTAGATGCTAGTATTTCTGACAAAATTGCGAATGATAAAGCAGCAGATGTAAGAGAAGAATTATACAAATCAAATGCAGAATTGCAAGAGCAACTAGACGCAGCAAAAGATGAATTACAATCATATGCAGATGATAATGTAATTACAATATTAGAAAAACGCTCTATTAAATAGTTATTTGATGATATTTCTACAAATCATGCAATAGACCAAGAATTATATGTGACATATAACGGAAATGTAGGTAATAGCGTATATACAGCAGAAATGACTGCATATACTAACTTGACATCCTTTTTAATAAACAACGTAAAGCTTTCATCTAATACAAATACTTCGTTGAGTGAAGGAGAACGCAGTGCGTATAATACTTTATTAAATAATTGGTATCAACGAAATAAAAATTTAGATGCGTATATTACGTAGTTAAAAGCAAAATATGAAGTTAGTGAAGCATCTACATATTTTATGTAGAAAAATGATGAATTGCAAACACAGATTAATGCTGCTAAATCTGAATTATTATCATTTGCGGATGATAATGTATTAACGCCAGTTGAAAAGAAACAAATGCGTACAACATTATTAAATATATCTACTAACCATGCAAATGATTAGTTATTAGCAAAATCATTAAATTTATAGAATTAGTATGTATACACACGTGAAGAAAATGCATATATTAATTTATATACATATTTAGTAAATACAGTAAATGTTAACACTAACGTATCTAGCGCAATAAATCGTAGCACATTATCTGCATATTTAGATGCATGGTATTCAGCTAATGCTAATTTAGATACTAGTATCAAAAATAAAATGGCGCAAAATGAAATTGATAAAGCAGCACAAGATTTATCTGTTAGAATGGATAAGGTTGCGACAGAACACGCTAGTACGTATTTAAATGCTGCGATAGAATAGTGTGACACTGATATACAAGGTGGTTTAGTATTAACTAGTTTAATTGAACTCCGCGGTATGGAAGGAAATATAAACGCAGGAATGTCAGGTATGGATTATGTTGTACTTCCTGACGGTCAGTATGCGAATAAAAATAATCCAAATTAGCCAACTCCTAATAAAGAATACGCTGCAAAAGATGACACTCTATTATGGGCTGGTGGAGATTACACTGCTGCGTGGAAAGCACAATATAATTTACAAAAATTACCAATTAGATTAACTAAATCTGGTGTAGGTTCGAATATCGGTCCATTTAAAGTTGCTAATAATGATGCTGTAGTTATTGAATCTAATAACGGAAATATCAACATTGATGCAGACAAAGGAATATATGTGTACGACGATAAAAGCAATTTATCATTAGCACTTCATAATAATAATTCTCCATAGTACACTCTTCCTGTACATAATACATATTGGGCATCAAATGAAGTTAAAAATACGTATTGGGTTGGCGGATTCCAAAGTTATTCTGCGCGTACATTCGGTTATGGAAATTCATTTAAAGTGCCTTAGCAAGGAGAATTTGAATTCAACACAAACATACCAAATAAATTCTCAGTGACATTTGCTATACCAGAAAAATCAGTAATGTACTTATTGAAAAAAGAAAATTTAGCAGAGTCATTGTCTTATTCAAACATACAAAATATAACAGCTGCTATTAAAGACAATTTCAATGCAGAACTTAAATATATTGGCTTAAAATTTTATGAAGTTACTAGCATAGATGCAGTTAATGATGAGGACTCCATATAGGTTAAAAACCTTTCTACAACTGGCGGTTGGTATACAAATAGTCATACAACTATTGAATGCGATATAGATAACGCTAGTGTATACACATATAAATCATGTATATTTGAGTACGATACATCTTATGAAAAATTCATTATTTGTGACGACCCTATTTATTTAGATGGCGAAAAAGTTGAAAATAAAACCCGTCCTGTATATGCTCAAGCAATAGGGTTGTATTCGCATATGTCAAATGCTTTACCAAGTACATTTGATCAGACAACTAATATTAAAATAACAGTAGGTAAACCTAAGAAAACCCTGATTAAGGAAAATAAAAAAGTAAATAGATTTTACATTACAACATATAATGCTTCAACAGGCAAGTGTACAGGCAAATCAATTATGGAAACAGCAGCGGTTGCCGATGAATTTATTCAAAAATCAGTCGCGGAAACAGACTGTGACTTATTAAAAAGCATTTAGGATCATTTATAGTCAATAGAACCATCAGACAAATCATATTTTTGGTATGTATTTAATGTAGATTTTGATTTTTCAGACATATTTTATACTAATAGACTTAAATTTACTTATGATTTAATACCAGGAAAGTAGTATATGTATGGTATAGGATTTAATCTTAAAGCGTCATTAAACGACAGCGCGGGTCCAGTTTATGGTATAGGATTTAATGATAACATTTAGTCAGGATTTATTCTTAAAGATTTATAGAATACAACTCAGTTATATAGAGATAAATTTATATTGTGCGACAAGTCATATGGACAACGATTTGAAGTGACGTTGGGAAATAAAAATAATGAAATAAATCCATTATTTATGAATATTATGGGATTGCCAACTGAGGAAATGGTTGTTAATATGTATAACACTACTTCACACCCATATAGAAACTTTTTAAATTCTGGTCTAGTATATGTTGATACTAATGGATATCTTCGTTTATACGGACATGACCAATCAGGATTGAACATTAATTAATTTTTTAATTCATAAAAAAATAAAAACGCAATAATTTGGAATTATTGCGTTTTTATTTTCCTATATTTTTAATATCTTATTCAATTTCAGTAGTAATTTTTGTTCCATATACTTTATATATTTTAGTTTCGCCAGTATCAGAATCTACATAAGAGAAGTCTATAAGTTCAGCATCTTCTGGAATTGTAGAACCAGCTGTATATAATTTATATGTGTTAATTTTACCATCACTATTAGCAACATTAATAGGAATTAATGTATTTAATACCGCCGCTGGGTTTCCAATAATTGCTTCTAATTCAACTGATAATTTTTGTACCTATGCAATTAGATATGGAATAAATCCAATATAATTTACATTATTATTTTCATCTTTTAAATAGTTAACATTCATATTGTTACCTTCATTAAAAATATTTGAGTTTGCATCAATATATAGTTGATTAAATATTTTTTTATGGTTAACACCATCTGAAGTAGTATAAGCGTCATTATCTTTTAATTTTATAATAACGTCATTATATGTATTAAACATTTTATCGATTGTTTTGTTAACAATATCTATATCAACAAATTCCGCAATATTATCTGCATTCAAAATATGCTTATCTTTATCAGTTGTATTAATTTCTTTAATATACTATACACTGCTTGTTAGTAAAGATGAATCTATTGTAGGAATTATAACGCCATTTTCATTTATTTCTACTAAAGGTTGAGTATATGTGATTTCATTAATATTATTCTATTCAGGGGTTCTAGTCATAATTTTTATATTATTATTTTCGTTACCCTTATTAGGACATATTACATTAGTGTATAAAACACTAGTATCTACGAAAGATGATCTTGCACCTTTTAAATATGCATTTAATGATGTTGATATATCATTTATTGCAGTATCTAAATTATCATAGTATGATAAAATCGATGCATATTTATTCTATATGCTTGCAGTAGTTTGCATATTAGAATTCATTATATCTATTGCTCTATTTAAATTAGATATTGCGTCAGAAAAATCAACACTTGCAATAGACGACATTGTTGTGTTATCTTGAATAATTGCATCAGTATTGTCATATACTGACATATTTTTTAAATTAACTCTAAAAGAAAAACTATTACCGAAATTAGTTGTAGTAGATTTACGTTTTGTTAACGCTGGAAGATAAAAGGCATCATTTTCTAAACTGTCATTCATTTTTGTGCCGTCTAAGAAAATTATACCAAATAGATTAGTTGCATATGATGTTTTAACTATATCATCCTAATCATATACTGAATAATATAATAATATTGCATTAAATTGGAATTCAGTATCTAAATTAAAATGATTGTCAATGTCAACATTTACATCGTCATATGAACCTACAATTATAGAATCGTCATTATATTGTTTTCTAATAGATTGTTGTATTGTCTATATATTTTTTACAAGGGTTAAACCATCAAATGCATTAGTATCATAACTGCCAATAGCGATATTATCGAAATATGGAATATCTTGAGCATTTGTATATGAATAATATGCAGTTTCTCCATCACGGCCCTCTAAGTGAACCGTATTATTTGCTTGGTAAATATGGTTTAATTTATAATTATTTGTGTTTTCTACCTAAAAATATGCAGGACCAGCGCTATATGACGTAGGAATATTAATATAAGTTTCATTATATATTCCAAATTCTGTTGATAAACTATTACCAGCATCAATTGAACCCACACATTTAACTACTGTCTAATCCATTAAAGCTGGGTCATTATTTCTTCCAGATTCGTAGTATACTGAAGTATTTTCAATATTTGTAAAATTAGCAGGGTCAATTATACCAATTTTCATTGCCCAGTGCCAGAAAGCTTTTTCTGATACTGTTGATAATTCCTAAAAATTATAATCTGGTTGGTTAATTAACAATGTTTCAAAATTCATCATATAATTCTGTAATGACATTGCTAATGCACTATTACCATTTTGAGCTGTTGTACCGCTATCACATAAACATTTGTTAATAGATAACTCTGGTATATTTAATAACGCATAATGTGACATTGCTACACCTGTTGTGGTTGATGCTAAATTTAATGCAACGTCTTCAGCTGCACTTGGAAATGTATATAAAGTACCGCCAACCTAACGCAACATTTGTAACAATGGTGTTTTTTTACTTCCCATAAAATTAAAAATTTTCAATTTTATTATTTATTTTAATTAAATAATATATACAAATTTCATAAATAAACCTTTTTACAATTCAGTAATACAATATTTAAATGTAATTTACATAGAGTACATGATAGAATTAAATGAACCTAGAAAATATAATTGGACTATAAAATATCAAAATGCAGATGATGCAGAAAATATAATTGTAGGAAAATGTTATGATTTTATTCCACATAAAGGTGAATTAATTATAGAAGAAAATAAAATTTATGCAGTCATTAATATTTTATATGATTTTGATGAGGCAGTTATATTAATTAGTTTGCGATATGTTAATGACGTAAATAAACAATAATGAGAATCTTTAGTTTAAGATTCTCATTATTTCATTTTCAAATGTAGTATCATCTATTTCTTTCTATATATCAACATTAGGTTTATCTGTAGTAATATTTAAAATTAACATTGCAAATATTTTATTCATCTTTGTTAATACTTTTTTGATTATATTCTACTATTGCTTTGCAATATCTTTATATACGTCAATTACATCTATATATTTCGAATCAATGGATTTACTAATAGGTATATTTAAATATAATTTAATTATTTTTCGTAAGTCGGATAAAGATTCATCTAATAATTCTTCATTAGTTTTTTCAATATATTTCCAAAATAATAATAAACCCTAATACTAACTGTAAATTTTACTTGAATACCCACTTATATCAATATTATTTAATATATTAGACTTCCATTTATCTTCGTTATTTAAAGTATTATATTTTTTCTTTAATTCGTTCGACGTGCGTATTGACTTTTTTATGTCATCTTCCTTTAATGAAATTTTATACTTTATTTGATTTGCAAACTCTTGTAAAAAGCTTGTAATTTCATCTGGTCTAGTATAATATAAACTTTTAATTATAGCATTCTAGAACGCTGTTTTGTCACTATATATATTTTCATTTAAAACCACACTATCTATGTTAATCTATTTAACTATATTAATATTTGGTAGTTCTTTTAGTTTACTAATGATTGCATTATACAATAATTTTGAATTATTTGTTGAATATACCTAAAAATTTTTTGTTAATTCTAACCATTGAGTGTATGCATGCCTAAATTCGTGAATAAGGGTGTCATTAAATTCATTAGGAGTTTTTCCAACACTATCTTTAATAATAATTGTAAAATTTAATTTATCATTTACTAATGTTGCTTCTGATTTTTTAAAAGACCCTGCAGTAGAATGTTCAGTTAATAATATTATTTTGAAATCATATATCCATTTAGGTATTAATTCATTAATTTTCTATGTGTTATATTTATACTTATAATAACTAATAATATGATTTTTCTTAATAATAACTTCATCAGAATTATCTATGAATGGATTAGAATTTAACCCACCTTGTATATCATATATATAATCAACAATTAATGAGCATAAATCGTCCCATTTGTTATCATTCATTACTATTCCATATGATTCTTCTAAAAACATAAATAAATAATAAAATTAAGATTTTTATATTTATCAACAATGATAAATAAATATATAAATAATAAAAAATAAAATAAGTTATAAAATTTATGGCAGGAATGAATAGTGATGGTTTAATGAGATATGGTCATTTTACCTCAAGCAAAAGATCAATGGATTTGGATGAACCAATATATTTAAATTTGTTCACCGTATCTATTCAAGCATCTGATTTGCCAGCCGGCCTTGGTGCAACACAAGATGATGTTAATATTATTCTTGAAGGTGTTCGTCAAGTAAATGGTTTAGATACTCAACCAGGTTTAGGTGGCGCTGCAGTACAAAAGTATAAATGGGCAGAACGTGGATTTACAGGTGGTGCTCCAGCAAAAACCCACTTAGAGTTGCAACTTACATTTGAATTAAACTTAAGACGTGATGGTGATACAGATGATAACTATACATATAAATTCTTACGTCGTTGGGCAGACTTATGTTATGACCCATTAACCGGTAGAATGTCAATTAAAAAGAATTATGCAGCTAAACGCGCAGTTATTACAATGCAAGATAAAGAAGGTGTTCCTTTCCACCAATGGACTGTTTATAATATCTTCCCTACATCTGCTGTGCCAGCTCCACCATTATCTTATGATTCTGGCTCTATTTGGTCAGGTTTCAACATGACCTTCTGGGCAGACTATTTCGATGAATCTATTCTTTAATAATTAGATACGTATAGTAACTACAACTAATATAAAATGGAGCAAATTTAATTTGCTCCATTTTTTGTATATGTGATTATTAATTATATTATCGTCTAGTGTGACTACCCGATGTTCTGCTAGTTGATGCTGTTCTACTTTGAGTATGTGACGTTTGAGGACGTCTAACACTTGTATTAGTATTTATATTTCTAGTATGTGTACTATTACCAGAGTGTCCCGATGTAGTTCTAGTAGTAGTTCTGACGCTAGTTGATGGATATGTTGTTCGTCTAACACTATTTTGCGTATTTACTGCTGTTCTATTTTGTGTATTATTTTGACTGCGTGTACTTACTCGCGTTGTATGGCTACTTTGTCCAGTATAGTGTGTAGGACGTCTGGAATTATTAGAAGATGACGAATTATAACGAGGTGTATTCCCATGTTTATTATAACTACTATGATGATTATGACGATAAGTACGTGTAACATTATGATTTACCCTATGGTGAGGGCGGTGTACCCTAGAATAACTACATCTATGATTTGAATGATACGTATGAATATGATGTCTATATGCATTATAATGACATGTATGATATCTAACATACCAAGATGGATAATAGGTATACCTATATGGTGAATGCCAGCAACGCCAATGTGAACACCATAACCAACTATAGATTTTAGGATAATATATAAAGGTTGGTTGAATAATGTAATTACTGCCATATAAATAAGAATCACCAATAATTTGCACTGTTATTACATTAGATGTATCTTTAGTAACAAAAATCGTCGCGACATCTTGATACAAATTAGAGTCAATAATAGCTTGAATAATAATATATCTGTCAAGACCATCTGCCACTTCTACACAACGCAAATAATCAGCATATCCGTCATTATTTAAATCTAAATTTGAAATATGTAAATTAGAATTATTTAATGACTTTTCGAAATCTTCAACAGATGACGAATTACTAAATAATGTAACGACTGCTTTTAAATCTAAACACTCGTTATACTGCGTTACTGCTGTTACTTGTGTTTGAGCAACTATGCAACTTATCTGAGATATAAGTATACAAAATAATAATGCAAGCTTTTTCATAATATACCTCCTTTATTAATAATTAGTTAGTTCTTAATATCCTTTAGCAATCCATATTCATCACTATATGATGATTCAAATAATTCATACCCTAAATTTTTATAAAAATTTAATAGTTCATTGACATTCACGGCATTTTTATCAACATAAATCCTCATATACTTTACCTTCCAATTATTAAGTTCCTTTTCTGCATTTTTAATAAGTAAAGTACCAATGCCAGCATTTCGGTATTTTTCATCTACATATAAACCATATAGTGTAGCAAAATTATCACCTTCGTTTATTTGTATTCTACATATACCGACATCTTTATATGCAAAATAAATAATTGCTCTACTATTGGGGCTTTCATCCCAATATGTTTTAATTTTTGTGATATGTCTTATCATTGTTATTATTTGTATTTTTTATTTTGTAACCTGGTGCGATTAAAGTATATTCTAAAAATGTATTTTTAGCTGAAATATAGTCTGCACCACTTGTTATTGATATTTCTGGTATCATATATAATGCATTTATTATTAATTATCATCTGCTCGGCGGCAGTCATCAATATATTTTTTCTGTGCTTCTGCTATAATAGATTTAAAATCTACTTGTTGAGCAAAATTTAGATATTCAGAACATAATATATTAATTCTAAGTGTGTTGTCATAAATTTCATCTACTTCTGAACCATTTGGAAAATCCCAATATGACCGGCCATCAATTAAAGCATACTCTTGTTTATATAATGATATTAACTTCTTTACAAATGCACTATAATTATTGTCAATATCTTTATATATTACTGCATCTCTTTGTCTAATATTAGACAAATCGGGTATATAAATATTGTGTTTTAATGCCATATATTTAAATTTTAGTGCTGACAATAACAATCTGGACTGTGTTCAACTGCCATAGTTTCATACCCGTCAAATACTAAATATGCATGGCCGTCATACTCTATACTAAACACTGCTACACTTCCATACTCCTTCAAGTGAATATAATTAATGTGGTCAATCGAAGCATTTTTACTAGAAGATGTATACGATGGTGTGCAACCAATAAATACCACTAGAATTGCTAGTAAATAAAAAATCTTTTTCATATTATAAATGTTTATTATATGTTAAACCTAATATCGCTAAAGTTTAAATAAACTGTTATTTTATTAATTTTCGTTATTTAATGGATTTTTTAATTTGTATTCTGTGTCTTCAATAATTTTAGTAATTTCATCTATTTTTTTATAACGTTCGCCAAAAAGAGAAATGATTTTGTTTTGAAGTTCTTTATCACTTAATAACGAAGCAGTTTTAATGAATAGTTCTGTTTGTTTTTTATCATTTTTTAACTCAAAAAACTCAAAGCCAAAAGTCTCAATAATAATTTCGTCTTTCCAACATCGCATTAGAATAAATGGATTTTTCTTTCTCATTCCTCTAAAACAAAATTCATCAGAAAATTCTTTTGTTTTGCCGTCATTCGATTCATATTTTTTCAGATATTCAATAGTATCATTATATGCAATTCGTAGACCATGCCAACCTTCGTCTATGTCGAAATCTTGACCAAATTTAGATTTTACTAATGACCTGAATATTTCATGATACTCATCAAATATTTTATTTTTATTTTCATTACCCTCTTTTATAGTATTTTCCAACTGAATTTTTAATGCTTTTCCGTCTTCAGTTGAATAATGGTCATTTACACGCTTTTGCTTCTGCAATTTATTATATAAATCTACAAAGCATTCGTAATCATATTTAATGTGTGCTAATTTTTGATTAGCCACTGCATCTATATCGAAATACCATTCTTTAATATAATAATCTGGAAATTCTTGTTTAATTTTTTTACAAAGTTCAACAACTTTTTTTGCTTCTTCTGTTTTTCTAGCCATTTTTGTACTAATATAAATTTTTTATTATTTATTTTCTGTTATATAACCTAACTCGACTAAAAGTTCAAATAATCTATTTAAATCACAGCAATATACGCTGAAATTCTCACGTCCGCCATAATAGTCACATTCATAATCATCCTCGATAGTTACGCACTTATTATATATTGACTTGTATTTTAAGAATGATATATCTGGACAATACTTTTCCAATAATTTATCAAATTCAATAAAATTTGTTGGCTGTTTTTCAGGAGAACAATTATATTCTGATCCGTCCCAGCAGCAAATTGTACCGCCTGTACACCATTTTTCAGAGGTCATTACATCTTTATGCAATTTTTCACTCCAATACTTATCCCTATTATTGTTAATAATATCTTGGAAAATAGTTAACTTATAAATCTCTCGTTCCGTTATTGAAAAATTTATTTGATTTTTACTGTTTTTATATTTTTCTGCAAAATATGCAACATCTGGTTTATCAAGCGGTAAATGAGAAATTGTTACAGACGCTTGACGGTCTTCTGGTCTAAATGAATCGTTATGCAAGCATACTTCACGGTTTTCGATAAAATAAACAAAGTTAATATTCGTATGTATTTTTTTATTACTTTTGTTTACTAACTCCATCCATTTATCTATGATATTCTCTTGGCTTTCTTTTGTAGTGAATAATCCATCGAATACCATATATATTCGTTCATTATAATACTTAAAAATTTCATTATACAAATATTTACGGTCCAATACATGTTTTAATGAAAAATCTAATGTATCTTTATAATAATCAAAATCGATTATGCGATAGGTGTCGCAAGAATTATTTGCATAATATGTTTTACCACTAGCTGGCAATCCCACTAATATATCGATATCTACTGTTAACTTCATAATGTAAAATATTTTTTTAAATTGACATAATTATTGCGTCATCATCACATACCTTTTGTCCAGCATATGTAATTGTTACTACTACTTTAGTATTATTAAATCCATGTGGCTCTGTAGACACATATACATTTAAATTACTAAGAATTTCCTGTTTAACTTGCTCTTTAATTGCATCTATTAGTTCTGCATTCATTTGTTTTATTGTAAAATGTTAATATTATTTTCTCGACATTCTTGTATCATTTCGTCAGACCATATGCTTGATTGAACTTCGCCAATATGCATTTTCTGCAATAATACCATACATACTCTAGATTGTCCAATACCACCACCTATTGTTTGTGGCAATTCATCATTTAATACCATTTTGTGGTATTTATATTGAGCATATTCTGTTTTACCACTTAATTCTAATTGCGTTGCTAATGCATTCGCGTTTACTCTAACACCCATCGAACTAAGTTCGATTGCTTGATTAAGTGGTTCATACCAAATTAATAAATCTCCATTTAATCCGTTATTTCGAATAACTGCCCCTATTTCTTGAGGTGCATAACATACCGTAGTACTCCAATCGTCATAATCTGGCGCTCGATCACCATGAGGTTGCCCATTTGATAATTTACCACCTATACCACAAATAAACACCGCTCCATAACGTTTGCATATCTCATTTTCCCTTTCCTTTGGTGTTAAATTAGGATATAATCTTAATAGTTCTTCGGCTGTTACCCATTTAAAAGTTTTAGGTAAAAATGGTTTTAATTGAGGGTAGTGTTCATATACAGCATATTCAGTATGCAATAATGCATTATATATCATTTTTACTGAATCATATAATACATCACGTCTAGCATCTTCAGTAATAACTTTTTCCCAATCCCATTGATCAACATACAAACTATGAATATTGTCCAATTCCTCATCTGCACGAATTGCATTCATATCAGTATAAATTCCATAACCAGGTTCAATATGCATATCATGCAATTTCATTCTTTTCCACTTTGCTAATGAATGAACTATTTCACAAGGTTGACCTATCGTCGTCGCAACAAAGCTAACAGGTTTTTCCACGCCAGTTAAAGTATCATTCAATCCTAAATTAGACTTAACAAATAATGGTGCAGTCACCCTCTTAAGGCATAACGCATTTGCTAAATGCATTTGAAATGTGTCTTTAATTAATTTAATTGCATGCTCAGTTTCATGCTCGTTTAATATTGATTTATACTTATCCATATGTCCTTTTTAATTTCGATGTGCAAAATTAATAAAAAATTTTGACAGGAAAAAATATTTTTTAATTTTTACTAATAAAAAGTAACTTATTTTAGTTAATTGCACTATATTAAGTTAAATTTCCTTTTAAAAGTTTATTTCTGCAAATATTCCTTATTAATTAATTTTATACATTTTTCACACTTTGTCTCAAAAAATAAAAAAGTCCTAATTACTATTAAGACTTTCTTTTACTAACGAATTCTTCAAAAATACTAATTACTTCATTGATATTATTTGAAAATATTTCTAAATAATTCAACTTGTTCTATTTAGCTATATTTCTTTTATTTACATCTCGAATTTCCCATGTTTTAGCAGCGTTCTAATAATACAGGGACTTTTTCAATTTTAACTTATTCAACCTATTAATATCATTAATGTCATTTTCATTAAATGGATGACCGCCGTGTGTCCAACTTCCCTACAGTTCTATATATAATTCTAAAGGTTTAATGTAAAAATCACAACTAAAAGGATAAACTGCGGATTTATACTAACACTCTACTCCATTCTAAAATTTTGCAATAAGATATTCTTTAAATAACTATTCTACTTTCGACGTATTAAATGTCTAATTTTTTCTTAATGTTTCTATTCGTTTCTAAGCAATATCAGAATTAGCTAATGCATAGTCAACTCCATATCGTTCCTTGCATGTTTTACGCCTTTTATATAATGACTTTTTTGTACCCTCTGATAATTTTTCACGTCCTTCTTCTGTTTTACTATAATGAACTACACCGTACTTTTTAACATTATTATTAATTATCCTGTCTTTTACTATATCGGATGCAAATACATTTTCAACCCCGTACCTTTCAATATTAGTATCTTTTACTTTATTTTTTAATTCAGTAGATTCTAAAGTATATCCACCATATCGTTCCTTCATTGTTTCTTTAATCTACTATTTTTTAACAATGAAGACATTCTTTTCGCCGTACCGTCTAATACAAGTCTATTCCCTTTTTTCTTTTTCCTACTACCTTAATTCTTTACTTCTATTGTTTTTTGCTTCTCTTGTTTTTTCAATTGAAATCCTATCCAACCCATGGCACTAATGTGAACAAGTCATTCTATATCCATTAATAGACTTTCCGATAACATCACCAATAAAACTAACAGGATTCCCACATACTCTACAAACTGGCCTAATATCAATATTATGTTCTATACGATACAATACCTCTTTATATGAAAACATATTGTTAGGAATATCAGAATATCTATTATTCAAATACTCCTTCAATTCTAAATTATTCTATATAGTCTTATTGTATAATCTGTCGCCCTATCTAATAATTTCTAATACTTCCTAATCTGTCATATAACATTAAAAAGTTCTTATATCTACTCGGCATTACCTTTCAATATAAGAACATTTATTATTTTTATTACGATACTATTAATTATCTTGTTCTGTAACACCTTCACCAACTTCAATTAAATCTTCAATCTCTTTAATATCCTCAAATGAAGATTGGTCTGGCAAATCAAACATTGGGTGAATAACATTTGTATTAAGATACTCCAAAAATTCTTGTGTAAATACTCTATCAGTGAAAAATTCAGTAACTGGAACAGCACAACCTAAATGCTTAACAACAATATTTCTTGCAGTATCTTTAGGCTCAACATATTTAATTTCTCCATTATACTCAAATGTATAAATCTTAGCTTTTGCTGCATCTGTTAATTTATTATAATCTTTCTCAGTAATAAGATTACCTCTAACAACACCTGAATTTTCCCAATTCATAAATGTCTCCAAACCAACATATGGGTTTGGTTTGCAAAAGTAAGGTATCTGGAACTTAACTTTATATGGTCTACAAAAACGAGATTTCATTGGCTTTGCTGTAACAAGCACACCGTTCTTTGTAGTAGTATCTGCACCTTGTCTAGCCGCTGCTGCTTTTTCATTGTCCTTATCATCCAATTTTGCTGCTGATAATTCTATTGTTAATGACGCATTATATGCGATACCTGAACCACCTGATTGAATATTAGTTGGTACATACGACCCCACACAATTATGAGTAACAACACCATTTTTTAAAATATAATGATGCTCTTTATCTACTTCAATATCATACACATTAATAGTCTTATTGATAATATTTTTCTTTTTCAGTTTTAATGTCTTCATATGTAAATAATGTATATTTTGCCTATAATTTTTTTCTATCCACGTGGGAAAATACTAATACAATTATATCAAATCCCTTATTTATAGCTGCTTCTACTTTTTTATAATTTATTTCTAAATCCTTATAAAATGTAAATTCGCTTTTTACTTCTATTAATAAATTTTTAGATTTGATATAAAAATCAGGTATATATCTATGAGGTTTATTATCGATAGTGTAATAAATGTTTAATGAATTCATAAATACAACAGAATTTTCTATATCTAATTCATTATATAAATTCAAAATATATACGTCTAACGCTACGTCTTCATATCCCTATACAGTAATTTCTTTTCCTGATGGAAGTGTATATTTTTTATATTTTTTATAATTAGGTTTAAATTGTTTATCTAACGTTATGCACTATTTAATCCATACGTCCGGCCGTTTAGAATGCCAATCTACATTATATTTTTCTAAACAATTTTGACGTATCTTATTTTTTATAACATCAGATTGTGCAACATTATATACGCCATAGTTATTAAATAATGTTTGTTTTGCTTTTTCCCTAATTTCCTTATTATTTAACGGACAAATACTTCCATATCTTTCAATATTTGTTTTATTAATCCGCTATTTAATTTTTTTACATTTTAATGGGTTATCTACACCATATTTTTTAATCCATGTGTCTTTTTTCTTTTTAATATTTACAGGGGTGTTTAATGTACATGTTGTCCCATATTTTGCTAAATTTGTCTATTTAACTTTATCGTATATCGATTTTTTAATTTCTGCAGGTGTATTATCCCAACGTTTTTTCTATGCAATTTTTAAGTTATTAATAGCTGCATCAGATGTTGGATACGTATGATAACACTCTGCTGAGCAAAATACATTTTTGTGTTTTTTAAAATATTTTAATAAGTCTTTATCTTCTAATATTTTATTACAATTTTTACATCGTGGTATATCGTCATATGTATATACTTTATTATATAATAACATTAGTCTATAATATATTGAACTACCACTGGGTAAAAAATCAGTACACTTTATTATAAAATTTGAGTATTTTTCTGATTTTCTCGATATCGTAACAATAGACGCAATCGACTTGCATGCATTTAAATACTAAATTAACTACTCTTTATTTTCACTTTCTAATATGTCTTTACACCCCATTATATTAAATTAACAATTTATATTGTCACTATCAGATAAATTAATCTGCAATAACGATTTCGTCATCATCTGTTAAATCACATGCTTCTTTATATGTTAAATTACCTTCAAGATCTTTAACTAAAAACTTATGATTAAATGTACATTCAATAGTTGTACCATCTTCAAATTCTAATTCATAATACTTTTTAGCAGTATGAACAAATTTATCATTTACCTGTTTTGGACCATTTAATGTAGCAACGAAATCATTAATATTAATATCTTTAATTTCTTTATATGTTCCATCCTCCATTAACACTTCAGTGTTTTCAGATAAACACGCGTACACATGGTTTACAACAATTAATGGTGCTTGCATACGGGCAAGTGCTGTAGCATTTACACGGAATAATGCTTTAATCTCTTGCGCTTTAGTCATATCGCGTTTATTATTACCATCCATGGTATCTTGCATTTCTTTATCTGATGTTAAGTTACCAAGTGAATCCAACACGAATATTACTTTTTGATGAGTTCCATATGCTTCCTCTTGTTGTTTAAGAGCGTCCAATGTATTTGCTAAGAAACGAGATGTTTCTGCAATTGTTGTTACTTGCTTAATAATTAAGTTATTTGGATCAACACCTAACCTTGCTACGAATTTTGCATCAATTGCACCCTCTGAATCCATGTAAATTGGGGTATACCCCATTTTTTGAGCTTCTCTACAGCAAGAACATGCTAAATATGATTTACCTGCACCACTTGTACCTGCAAATGTAACGACACGACCAGTTGGAATAGCTTTGAATAAATCTCCAGACATGCATGCATTTAAAATGTATGATCCAGATGGAATCCATTCTGTAATATTACTGTATGCAGATTCTGCAATAATTTCTGCAGAATTATCTACACCTTTAATCATATCAAATACGCTAGGTAATTCTCCATCTAATTTTACTTTTTTTGCCATATATTACTTTTAATATTTTTTATGTTAATTATTATATTATATTGATTTTTTATATAATTGTTTAATTGCTATATGCACCCGTCAAGGCTATTAGAAAATATTTCTAAGTAATTTAATTTATTATCTTTAGCAACTTTTCTTTTTTCCACGTCTCTAATTGTCCATGTTTGAATTGCATTTAAGTATGCTGTTTTATATTTACCTTTAAAATTAAGTTCGTTTGATTTATTTTTCCATTCAATAACCTTCTGGCAATCATCTTTTGTATTAGTAAAAGGTTTACCACCATGCATCCAATTAGCTTGTAATTCAATATATAAATTTAAATCTTTAATATAGAAGTCACAACTATATGGGTATTCGTTACTTTTATACTGCGTTTCTACATTATTTTCACCGAAATTTTCTTTTAGATATATTTCAAATAATTTTTCTAATGATGACGTTGTAAATGTATGGCGACGTTTTTTGCTTAAATATACTTTTTCTAAAAATACCTGATTATGTTTGACACCGATATCTTCACCGCCATTTTGGGAAATATATGTCTATTTTAAAATTTCAGAATTCTATAATGGAAATTCGACACCATAGTGTTGTTTGCATGTTGCTTTTCGTTTTTCTTGTGTTTCTTTTACATGCATGCAATTTGTTATTCCTTCTCCATATTTCTTTTCGAATGACGACTTGTAATTTGTTATCATTATTGATTTTCCGTCGTCACTGAATCTGCAGGTCTTAGAGCAAAATAATGGGAAGTGATACACTGGATTATGTCCGTTCCTAGTTATATGCAAAGGTTTGTTGCATATTGCACATTTTGGAAGGTCATTATAATCATTTTCTATGCAATACAAGATATCCCTAATTGTTGTTTCATCATTAATTGATGGATAATAATGCTTAAGTAAATTATATAGTTCAATATTATGCTTTAGTAAATATTGCCATGTGGTTTTGTTGCCGTTATATCTATTTTTACTGCATTTAAAATATTGTAGTATTTCATTTTTACTCATTAGTTAAAAAATTCGTTTCTATATAATATAAGAAGGTGGAATATTTATTATATTCCACCACAAGGCATTGTTGTTTGTTGTTCTTTAACTTTTTCAATTTTCTCTTCATCAGACACAAAATAATCACATGTGAAATGTAAACTTCCAAGATATTCTTGATGCATGCCATTTAGTTTTCGCATAAATGATTGATTTCTTGCACAGTGTGCGGTCGTCCATGACTTTTTGCAATATTCACATTGGTTAGGCCAATGAATCCATAAGCCATTAATATCCATATGTATTAATTTAATTTTCTATAAATTATATGTACTATATTACATATAGTTTATTATCGATAAATAATAAAAGTGCGTAATATATTTTTATGAAAGCATTATTAGAAGCAATAAACAGAGGACTCCTGAGAGGTTTAAATGAATAGACTATAGAATTATTATCTGATTTAGATGACGAAAATCTAGATTAGCTAGATTCAATATAGACTAAAAGCATTAACAATAACATAGAATGGTAGCATTAGTATATATTGTCAATTAAGCAACAACTAATTGATGCTATTCGATATGGTAATATATCTAATGAATTAGAACAATTAATTAATGATCCTAATAACTTTCGTAGATTTAAAGGGTTAATTCGTGCTAATAATAAAGCGCACTTAGAAGAACTAATTTAGATAGGTTGGGAATTATTAGGTGGTGATGGTAATTTTAACTGGATTGACACATCTGCAATAACTGATATGTCAGAATTATTTTGCGGATCAAATTCATATCCTAATTATTTTGAAGGAGATATTTCTGAATGGGATGTGTCTAATGTCACAAATATGAGATATATGTTTTATAACTGTGTATTTAATGGAGATATATCGAAATGGAATGTTAGCAAAGTAAAAAATATGTGTAGTATGTTTTCTACATCTGATTTTAATGAAGATATATCTAAATGGGATGTAAGTAATGTTAAAGATATGTCAATGATGTTTTATAGATCTGAATTTAATGGAGATATATCCAAATGGAATGTTAGCAAAGTAAAAAATATGTCAAACATGTTTGCAGAATCTAAATTCAACGGCGACATATCTAAATGGAATGTAAGTAATGTAGAAGATATGACAGATATGTTTGCCCGGTCAAAATTTAATGGAGATATATCTAAATGGAATGTTAGCAAAGTAAAGGATATGTTTTCAATGTTTTCATGGTCAGAATTCAATGGAGATATATCTAAATGGAATGTAAGTAAAGTTGAAGGTATGTCTTACATGTTTAATGGTACTAAGTTTACCGGAGATATATCTGACTGGGATGTTAGTAATGTTAAAAGAATGTATGGAATGTTTAGTTATTCTAAATTTAATGGCGATATATCTAAATGGAACGTTAGTAACGTCGAGGCAATGTTTGGAATGTTTGAAGAATCAGAATTCAACGCTAATATATCTAAATGGGATGTAAGTAAAGTTACGAATATGGCGAGAATGTTTAAAAAATCTGCATTTAATGGAGATATATCTAAATGGGATGTAAGTAATGTTAATAATATGTACGAAATGTTTGAAGAATCTAAATTCAATGGAGATATATCTAATTGGAATGTATATAATGTTAAAGATATGTCAGAAATGTTTGCTCATTCAAAATTTAACTGCGATATAACGAAGTGGAAACTAAAGAAAGATTGTAAAATTACTGATATGTTTAAAAATTGTCCAATAAATGCAAAATATAAACCAAAATTTTATTAATTACTTAATATGAAACAGTTATTAGAAGCAATACATAGAGGCATTCTAAGAGGTTTGAATGAAAATAATATAGAATTATTAGCTGATTTAGATGACGATAATCTAGATTAGTTAGATTCAATATAGACTAAAAGCGTTAACGATAAAATAGGCTGGTATAACCATATTAAACAACAGCTAATTAATGCTATTAATACTGAACAAATATCTAATGGATTAAAACAAATAATTAATGACCCAGCAAATTTTGATAAATTTAAAGGGTTAATTAAAGCTAATGATAAAGACCATTTAAAAGAACTACTTTGGACTGGACGGAAATTATTAGGTGACGATGGCAATTTTAATTGGATTGATACTAGTGGTATTACAGATATGTCTAGATTATTTTATAATTCTGATTTTAATGGACATATTGAATTATGGGATGTTAGTAATGTTACTAATATGGAGTTGATGTTTTGGCGTGCAGAAAAATTTAATTAGCCGATTGGAGATTGGGATGTTAGCAACGTTACTAATATGGAACAGATGTTTGCTATTGCGACAGTATTTAACCAACCGATTGGAGATTGGGACGTTAGTAATGTCACTAATATGAAATATATGTTTAAACACGCAAGGTCGTTTAATTAGCCTATTGGAAAATGGGATGTTAGCAACGTTATTACTATGAAATGTATGTTTTACGGTGCAGAATCATTTAACCAGTCAATTGGAGATTGGGATGTTAGTAATGTTACTAATATGTCAGAAATGTTTTCGGACGCTAAGAAATTCAATTAGCCGATTGGTGATTGGGATGTTAGCAATGTTACTGCTATGGACGGCATGTTTTACTTTGCAGAATCATTTAATCAACCAATCAGAGATTGGGATGTTAGTAATGTTACTATCATGAATAGTATGTTTAACAATGCTAGTGTATTTAATTAGCCAATAGACAACTGGGATGTTTCTAATGTAAGATCTATGTTATGTATGTTTCGCCAAGCTAATAAATTTAATTAGCCGATTGGTGATTGGGATGTTAGTAAGGTTACTGATATGCGAGAAATGTTTATTTATGCAATTGCATTTAATCAAGACATATCACGCTGGAATGTTAAGAATGTAAAATACAATCGCGACATGTATGAATATTGTCCAATAAAAGAAAAATATAAGACAAAATTTTAAAAAAATACTGTTAATGAAGCAATTATTAGAAGCAATAAATAGAGGTATTCTAAGATGTTTGACTGAAAATAATATAGAGTTACTATCTGATTTAGATGTCGATTTAGATATAGATTTAGATATATAGAAAAAGAATATTAATAACCTGGTAGATATTGACAAAAAGGTAATGCAACAGTCATTATTATTAGGTAAATTAACGTCTAGTCAAATTAAGTCATTAAATAATCCAAAAAACTTTAAACGTTATAATGCATTAATTAAAGTTCAAACTAAAAATAAGCTTATGAATTTAATTGATGAATTTTTACCTATATTAGGTAATAATGCTAATCTTAATTGGATTGGCACTAGTGACATTACCGATATGTCAGGTTTATTCACAACATATACAGGATATAAATTTAATGGTGATATATCATTATGGGATGTTAGCCATGTTACTGATATGAGTAGAATGTTTTACGGGACTAGCTTTAATGGAGACATATCAAATTGGGATGTTAGTAACGTTGCTAACATGGAAACAATGTTTCATAAAACTACATTTAATGGTGACATTTCAAAATGGAATGTTAAAAATGTAAAAAATATGAAATATATGTTTTGTGGGACAGAATTTACTGGCGATATTTCAAAATGGAATGTTAGAAATGTTGTTGATATGTCGCATATGTTTGAATCGTCCAAATTTAATGGCGACATTTCAAAATGGAATGTTTCTAAAGTTAAAAATATGGATTATATGTTTGCATATACGTGTTTTAATGGTGATATTTCAAAATGGAAGGTTAGTAATGTATTTTATATGTAGGGATTGTTTGCATCTTCTAAATTTAATGGAGATATTTCAAAATGGGATGTGTCTAGTGTAGTAGATATGAGATAGACATTTAGAGATTCTATATTTAATGGCGATATATCTAACTGGAATACTAGATGTGTATTGACTATGGCATGTATGTTCCAAGATTCATAGTTTAATGGAGATATTTCAAAATGGAACGTTAGTCATGTTACCGATATGCAGCTTATGTTTAATGCCTCAGTATTTAACGGAGATATTTCAAATTGGGACGTTCGTTATGTGACTAATATGACGTCAATGTTCCAAGATTCGTAGTTTAATAGAGATATTTCAAAATGGAAAGTTGACAACTTACGTAAGCTATCAAGGATGTTTATGAATTCCAAATTTAATAAAGATATATCAAAATGGAATATTATATGTGCAAATGAATATTGTGGTGTGTTTACCAATTGTCCAATAAAAGAAGAATATAAACTTGTGTTTAGATATTTTAATTATTAACGAAATAGTATTATGAAACAATTATTAGAAGTAATAAATAGAGGAATTTTAAAAGGCTTAAATGAATAGAATATAAAATTATTAACGGATTTAGATGATGAAAATCTAGATCAGCTTTCAATATAGGCCAAATCAGTGAATAATAAAATTGATTGCTCAATTAAACCATAGTTAATTGCAGCTATTCAGACCGGCAATATACATAACGGATTAAAATAGATAATTAATAACCCTAAAAATTTTAGTAGTCTTAAAGGGTTAATTAAAACTAATGACAAAAACCATTTAAAAAAACTAATTAAAATTGGTTAGGAACTATTTGGTAATGATGGTAATTTTAATTGGATTGATACTAGCGAAATTACTGACATGTCTAATTTATTTTATAAAAATAAAATATTTAATGGACATATTGAATTATGGGATACTAGCAATGTTACTGATATGAGATGTATGTTTGCATATGCAACTGAATTTAATCAACCGATTGGAGATTGGGATGTTAGTAATGTTACTGATATGGGAGGTATGTTTTATTATTCCGAATTTAATAGGAACATATCTACGTGGGATGTTAGTAATGTAGTGAATATGTCGGATATGTTTCATGGAGCTAAATTTAATGGAGATATTTTAAATTGGGACGTTAGCAATGTTGAAAATATGTCATGGATATTTGCAGAATCAGAATTCAATGGTGATATAAGTAAATGGGATGTTAGTAATGTTGAGGATATGTCATGGATGTTTTATAATTCAAAATTTAACAACGACATAAGTAAATGGGATGTTAGTAACGTTGAAAACATGTATATGATGTTTTGCTGCAGCAAATTTAACGGTGATTTATCAAAATGGAATGTTAGTAAGGCTACCATTAAGATCGATATGTTTTATGAATGTCCAATAAAAGAAGAATATAAACCTAAATTTGTAAAATAACTAAACTAATAATATATGAAATATCTATTAGAAGCAATAAATAGAGGAATTTTAAAAGGTTTAAATGAATAGAATATAGAATTATTATCTGATTTAGATGTTGAAAATCTAGATTAGATTGATTCATTATAGACTAAATCTATGAATAATAAAATTGATTATTCAATTAAAGGACAGTTAATTCGTGCTATTTAGACAGGCAAAATACACAGTGGATTAAAGTAGTTAATTAACGACCCGACAAATTTTGATAAATTTAAAGGGTTAATTAAAGCTAATGATAAAAAACACTTAAAAAAACTAATTAAGGTTGGGTAGAAACTATTAGGTAATGACGGCAATTTTAACTGGATTGATACAAGTGAAATTACAGATATGTCTAATTTATTTTACGAAAATAAAAGATTTAATGGACATATTGAATTATGGGATGTTAGTAATGTCACTAATATGGCCGAAATGTTTTACGTTGCTGCTAAATTTAATTAGCCAATAGGTAATTGGGATGTTAGTAATGTCAATAATATGTCATTCATGTTTAATTTTGCAGAAAAATTTAATCAATCAATTGGAGGCTGGGATGTTAGCAATGTAACTAACATGGAATATATGTTTAATTTTGCAGAAAAATTTAATCAATCAATTGAAGGTTGGGATGTTAGCAATGTTACTATTATGGACCGTATGTTTGATCATGCTTACACATTTAACCAGCCAATTGGAAATTGGGATGTTAGCAATGTCATTGATATGGGATGTATGTTTAAATGGGCTATGTCGTTTAATCAAGATATTTCATAGTGGAATGTTAAGGAGGTAAAAGATCATGATGACATATATTTCAACTGTCCAATAGAAGAAGAATACAAACCACAATTTTATAAATAACTTAATATATGAAAACACTGTTAGAAGCAATAAACAGAGGAATCCTAAAAGGATTGCATGAAAATAATATAGAGATATTATCTGATTTAGATGATGACAATCTAGATTAGCTAGATTCATTATAGACTAAAAGCGTTAACAATAACATAGATGGTTATGTCTAGTCAATTAAGTCATAGTTAATTAAAGCTATCCAGACAGGCAAAATATATGACGGATTAAAACAAATAATTAATGACCCAGCAAATTTTGATAAATTTAAAGGGTTAATTAAAGCTAATGATAAATACCACTTAAAAGACCTAATTTGGATTGGTTAGAAATTATTTGGTGCAGACGGGAATTTTAACTGGATTGATACTAGTGAAATAACAGATATGTCAGAATTATTTAAAGGTTCTGATTTTAATGGTGATATATCACAATGGAATGTAAGTAATGTAACTAACATGTATTATATGTTTAACCGTTGTCGTTATTTTAATAAACCATTAAATGATTGGGATGTTAGTAAAGTTAGAGATATGTCTGGTATGTTTGATATGGCGACAGAGTTTAATCAACCATTAAATAATTGGAAGTTATCAGATGATGTTGTTACTGTTGATATGTTTCATTCTGCTTATAAGTTTAAACAAGATTTATCAACGTGGGATTTACGTCATATAATTGTATCTCGTAGACGTGGAATGTTCACATTGTCAAAAATGACTAAGAAATATTTACCAAAATTTAAATAATATGAAAAGATTATTAGAAGCGATAAATAAAGGAATTCTAAGAGGTTTGAATGAAAATAATATAGAATTATTAACTGATTTAGATGATGAAAATCTAGGTTAGCTAGATTCAATATAGACTAAATCTATTAATAACTCCACAAATGTATAGTAGTTATTGCTCACACGTGCAATTCATCAAGGTAAAATATCTAAAGAGCTCAAAGATAAAATTAATAATCCAAAAAATTATTATATGTTTAAAGGCGTAATACCTGCCGATACTACAGAACATCTAAAAGAGTTAATTTAGATAGGATAGCATTTATTTGGCAATAATGGTAATTTTAACTGGATTGATACATCGAGAATTAATGATATGAGCGAGTTATTTCGCCGTAATAATAAGTTTAATGGGCATATTGAACTATGGGATGTTAGTAATGTTACTAATATGTCATTTATGTTTTGTCGAGCAGAAAAATTCAATACACCGATTGGAGATTGGGACGTTAGTAATGTTACTAATATGGAGTGTATGTTTCATGGCGCTTTAACATTCAACCAGCCAATTGGAGGATGGGATGTGTCAAATGTAACTAATATGACATATATGTTTAATGAAGCCCATTAGTTTAATTAGCCAATCGGGGGTTGGAATACTGGTAATGTTACTAAAATGGGAGGTATGTTTAGACTTGCTGGCGTCTTTAATTAGCCTATTGGAGATTGGGATGTTAGCAAGGTTATAGATATGGGATTAATGTTTTTTTATGCACGAAAATTTAATAAACCTATAAATAGCTGGAACGTCAGCAATGTTACTAATATGTGGCAAATGTTCAGTTATGCATTATCATTTAATATGCCATTGAATAATTGGAATGTTAGTAAAGTTACTAATATGGCCAATATGTTCAGCCATGCAGAATCTTTTAACAAATCATTGAATAATTGGGATATTTCGAATGTTACTGATCTGTCACATATGTTCGCCTGTGCAAAATCATTTAATAAACCTCTTGGAAATTGGAATGTGTCTAATGTCAATAATATGATTGGTTTATTTATAGAAGCAATATCATTTAATCAATCATTGAATAACTGGGACGTCAGCAATGTTACAGATATGTCATTAATGTTTGCAGGGGCATATGCATTTAATAAACCATTAAATAAATGGAATGTTAGTAATGTTACTTGTATGAACAGAATGTTTGCAAATACCTACGCGTTTAATCAAGATATTTCAAATTGGGATGTGTCTAATGTCAATAATATGGATTTTATGTTTTACAACGCTAGAGAGTTTAATCAACCATTGAATAACTGGGACGTCAGCAAAGTAACCGCACACTCTGTAATATTTGGTGGTTGTCCAATTAAAACTAGATTTAAACCAAAATTTTAATAACAATAATATATTCGATAAATATAAAAATATTATTTTTTAAAAAATATGAATATACCACTGCAAAAATATATACAACATTATTTATTATAGGAGAATAACCCAGCATTACTATCTAATTTAGATAGCGATAATATTATGTAGCCAAATGAGATAACACCAAAAAATATTAATATTAAACATACTGCGACTAAACATTTAATGATAAACAAACAATAGTATGTAGATTTAGGTTTGCCATCAGGTAATTTATGGGCTGTAAAAGACGTTGGCGCAATAGATATTAACCATTCAGGGGATCAATATTAGTGGGGTAATAATATTAATTTAAATGTTGCTAACGAAAGTGAATTAGAACAATATAAATCACAAATATTACATTATAAGGCTCCTAAATCATTTGAATACGACATTGTTAATGATAAAATGGGCGGTGGTTGGCAAGTACCAACTGCAGCTGACTTTTAGGAGTTAATAGATAACTGCAAGGTATCATTTTATGTTGACAGTAACTATATGACATTTACTGGAAAAAATGGTCAATCATTAAGATTTAACTCGTATGAATGTTCTGAAGTTATTCCTGAAGTAGGTTGTATAGAACTATCTCTTAACTGTATTGACGGAGTGCCTATATATAGCTCTGGTGGTGGGTATTGGACATAGGATATATTTAACAACACCCCTGTAGTATTTTCATTTATAGTAGATGACCATGAAGTTGAAATAACACCCGACCAATTTGATGCAGAACTATGGGGGTTATCGTATAGGGGTGTTTTGCATGGCGAATTATTAATTGATTAAGACATTATGGATAAGTTATTAAACGCAATACATAAAGGTATTTTAAAAGGCATTAACGAACAATCTGTAAATATATTAGCAGATATTGATGATACATTTGGCGAGATTGATAATATAACATCTAAAAATATTAATTCTAAAATTGATAGTAATGTATTATATCATAATAATTTTGAGTATGTTGATTTAGAATTGCCATCTGGTATTAAGTGGGCTAAATGTAATGTTGGCGCTCCACATGATTATATATATGGATATCGTTTTTCATGGGGTGAAACTGAACACAAATATCGTTATGACAATTCAACGTATAAGTACGCAGAAGAAGAAATAATACATACTACTGTAAGAGGGTTCGCATGTGACCTTACGTCGTATAAAACGACTAAATATACTAAAGACGATTGTTTATGTAAACTCGAATTAGCAGATGATGCTGCTAGGGCAAATATGCAGGGAAGGTGGTGTTTGCCAACAGTAAAAGATTTTAAAGAATTATTAGAATATACGACTGTTCAGTGGCAGCAAAATTATAAATGCCGAGGGTATGGATGTTTATTTACGTCAAAACAAAACGGTAATACATTATTTTTGCCTGCCGCTGGTTATATCGAAGGTAATGGCATTTTTGATGATGAAGAAATGGGATATTATTGGACGGCAGACGTATGTCCATATGATGATAATACCGCTTGGTATTTAAAATTTGTCGGACCGCATTTGCAATTACGCACCCACTATAGAATGCATGGCTTTAGCATTAGAGCAGTGTTAAAATAAATTGATATTAACATATGATATAGTTTAAAAAGTATAATTTTAACAAACACGGACTTACACATTTAAATGAGCATGATATAAATTTGTTATCTGACCTATCTAATAGTGATATTGATGATATACAATTATAGACAAAATCCGTAAATAATAAAGTCGACGGGCAATTTAGTATTAATATTCACTTAATTTTAAATAAACACCCATTTGTAAATTTAGGCTTACCTTCTGGCACATTATGGGCAACCTGCAATGTCGGTGCAAAAAGAAATGATGCAAATGCTGGCAAATATTTTTCATGGAATAATCTAAAAGGTAATACCGATGATAAATTCAAACTGCTAGACACATCTGGAGAGAATTGTCCGTCACCCAATGAAACCTTAAGTTTAGATAATGATGCTGCTCGAATTCATATGGGTGGAAAATGGCATATGCCTACTGCTGAACAACTTCAAGAATTATATAGAAATACAACCAAGAAATATATAGAAGATACTAAACACCGCCGATACGGAGTATTATTAACTGGCCCTAATGGTAATTCTATATTTTTGCCAGAAACTGGATATATGGATGATAGAGGCATTTGTGATGGTTGGGAATCAATGATTTTATCAAATACCAGCGGTGACGACGCCGGTGATGTTTGCTATGGTTATTTTGATGTTAATTTCGAAGGAATAGCAAATGATTTAAATTATGGATTTGGCGCACCTACTAGAGGAGTAATTGACAAAACAGATTGGCTGCCTATAAAAAAGTATATAGACGGCGAACAAATGCACGAAAACTTAAATAGTACCGAATCTAGAAGTATTCGAGAATCTAAAAGTAATAGTGAAAAGAAATATGTTGATGCTGTAATAATTGCGGATAATAAAGCATTAATTTTAAAACGTTCATAGAATGTTCGCAAATTTCCTGGTAAATGGGGGTATGCAGGAGGTAAACCAAAGGAAGGGGAGGAATCAAAGGCAACAGCTATTAGAAAAATCTTTGAAGAAACTGGTATAAAGCTAACTCGTGATGAAATACATAATATGGAGTTTTTAAAAAATGAGAAGGAGAGAGATGGCGCATCTATAGATTACTGGGTAGTTCAATTAGATTATGTGCCAGAAATTACATTATCTAAACAACACACTGAATTTGCATGGCATAGTTTAAATGACGGTTTAAACGGGCCTGACAAATATAATCTTATATTTGGAAAGTATTATATAATGATGGATTCTTTTGAAGTTGCTGAAGTAGGGGAATGTTTAAAAGTTAAAGCATTAAAGAATAATTATAGTATAAATGAATCATATGAAGAACAATATAATCATTTATCTGATATATTATACAATATAATATATAATGATAGTTTTGAAGAATACTGTTGGTCAGCATTTACTAACTGTTATTCAAAAGGGGGTATTAGACGAAAGTTAATTGACGGATTTTGTATGGAAGTTTGCATGTTTATTAGTAGTCATTATAATATCCCTGAAATTGAATATTATATGTTAGATGATAAAGGTGATGCATATCATTTTTTAATGAAATATGAAAATAAATGGTATGACGCATATAATTATACAGGAGTTGATAAATTAGAGGACTTAGAATTTGTACATATGTATATGTCTAAGTATGATGAAAAATAGCTGCATACATATACACAATTAGTTTCAATAGGAACATTTGATTATAAACGAGCAATGGAATTAATTAGAGAAGGTAGTAAATAATATTATTAAACATATGAATTTCGGAGGTTTACTAATTTAACAGTAAACCTCTCTTTTTATCGAAACTTTTTGACTTTTACGCTTATAATTAATAAGGTATATAAAAATTTTAGATAAATGAGAAATATGAAACCATATTTAAAAAATGATAGAGCAGTCGCTGCCCAAGAGCACTATAAACAAATGAGTGATGAATTTAGTATGGATATACGTAATAGTATTCATAATAGCAAAGTATATCGACATGTTGGACCGTATTATTCTCGAGATTCCGCTGAATTAACTAAAGTATATTTTGAAAATTTAACATCCACTAAGGCTGCAATGAAACATAATTTAGAAGAAAATGGAAAGTGTTGTCTTCTAAATTTTGCAAGCTTTACTAATCCCGGTGGTGGATTTTTAAAAGGTGCGATGGCCCAAGAAGAAGCATTATGTAATGATAGTACATTATATAATGTCTTAGAAAATTTTAAAAGCGAATATGAATTTAATAAAAATCCAAAATTAAAGAATAATGGATTATATTCAAATTTTGCAATTTATTCTCCAAATATTGTTTTTATTAATCCTGATGATCCTGATTACGTATTTGATTATGATGTTTTAACGTGTCCCGCGCCAAATAAAAAAGTATATTTAGAAAAGACAGATAATACTACTGATTACTATGCAGCATTACTATCTAGAATTAAATTCTTATTAACAGTTGCAGCAGACAATGATGTAGATACATTAGTACTGGGAGCATTTGGTTGTGGTGTATTCGGAAATGCTGTTGACGATGTTGCAAAAGCATTTAGGGAATTAATTTACAGTTATAATTTCTCACATGTTATTTTTGCTATACCAGAAAAAGATAAATTAGAAATGTTTAAAAAAGCATATAATAATTATAATTCTAATAGTAATTATGAAAAATGAAAGAATTGAATATGCTATTAATGGCGCACCTAATTATTCTTATATATATGATTATTTGTCTTTGCATAATAGCGCATTCCATACAAAATTATATGAATTTCTAACAGCAGTTGATAAGTCAGATGTTATTGATTTTAATTTACCTAGCGGCAATTTATGGGCAAACAGTAATTTAGGTGCAGAAAGTGTATTTCATTTTGGCGATTATTTTACATTACGAGATAGCAGAAGTGAACAATCTGAATATAATAATACTATAGGGGTAACACAGTTTAAATGTAACTATACAAACTTTACTAAAACAAATGACGTTACATTTATTAAATTAAAATCAACAGAAGACATTGTTCGCAAAAAATTGGGTAAACTTTGGGCAATTCCAAATGAAAAAGACGTAATTGAGTTATTCGAACACACTATTCAATTTGAATATACAATCAATAGTGTTCGAGGTATGCTATTTGTTGCTAAACCGGATACAAAAGGTAATTTAGATACTAGTAAAGTTTTGTTTTTTCCATATGGTGGGTATTTTGCTGATATTACATGGGAAGAAAAAACACTTAGAGAACAGTCATTTAGTTTTTATTGCTGGCTACATGGAACTCATGCAGTATATTCTGATTTTGTTAAATATTTTACGAATAACCGCCAAGCATTTAATACAACTGCAGAAGATAACACTAAATTTTATAGAATGTCATCAGCATATAGAGGGTGTGCATTTAATATTAGACCTATAATTAAAAAACGTAAAAAAATTCATAATTTTGATTAAAATATTTTTTCCTATTAAAAATTTTTATTAATTTTGCAACGAAATTTAAAAAAATAAGACGATGAGTAGAAAATCACAAATAAAGAAAACAGTAAATCATTATAGACTTCCTGCTAATGATAGTTTGCCAAAAGCAATATTATGCGACCTAGATGGAACTATCGCATGGATGCAAAATAGATCGCCATATGAATATCACAAAGTTAAGGAAGACCTCGTAGATGAAAGAATGTTTGAACTTATTAAAACGTTTATGTTAAATACTGATATTAATATCATTTTTTTAACTGGACGTGAAGGTACTAACACATGCAAACAATTAACTTTAGAATGGTTAGGCAATTTATTTAATCGTATTTCGCCATATTGGCAATTAATTATGCGCCAATTTGGAGATAGACGGAAAGACTTAATAGTAAAAAAAGAATTATACATGAATCATATACACGATAAGTATGACGTTATATGTGTATTTGAAGATAGACAATCTGTAGTTGATATGTGGAGAGAACTTGGACTTTTATGTTGTCAAGTTGCTAGTGAAGACTAACAAAATATGTAATATATGGTAACATTATTTGATAGCAAATACGTAGAGTTATTTAAAATTATTGGACAAACTGCTGATACGTTAGGTTATGAATGCTATGTTATTGGTGGGTATGTTCGTGATTTTTTCTTAGGCAAGGAAAATGACGATTTAGATTTCGTGGTAGTTGGAAATGGAATAACAATGGCAAAAGCTGTTGCGCAAGTTGTTAATGCAAAAAAATTCGACTATTACGAAAGTTATGGAACTGCAAAAGTTACATATAATAATATCGATTTAGAATTTGTAGGAGCTAGAAAAGAATTTTACCATAGGGAAAGCCGAAATCCTATTGTTGAAGACGGCACATTAAAAGATGATATGGACCGTCGAGATTTGACAATTAACGATATGGCGTTTTGTATAAACACCAATCGATTTGGCGAATTAATTGACCCATATAATGGATTAGAAGATTTACAAAATAAAAGGATTATTACACCATTAGATCCAAATATTACATTTTCTGATGACCCTTTAAGAATGCTTCGTGCTATTAGGTTTGCTGCTAGATTTGATTTTACTATTAGTGATAATACTTTTAAAGCTATTTGTGATAATAAAGGCCGTCTTAGTATAATTACAAAAGAACGAATTACTGAGGAACTTAGAAAAATGATATCCGGTAATAATCCTGTAGTAGCATTAGAACTATTACATTCTTCAGGAATATTAAAAATTGTTCTTCCAGAAGTTGCTGCATTAACTGGGGTAACACGTAAAGGCATTAAACAAGTAGGACATAAAGATATTTTTAAACATACGTTAGAAGTATTAAATACTGTTGCTCAACAAACATCTGACGAATGGATTAGATGGGCTGCGTTATTACATGATATTGGCAAACCTGTTGTTAAAAAATGGATTCCAGATAATACCGGTAATGGTATATGGACATTTTATGACCATGCTGCCGCTGGAGTAACAATTGTTGAAAAAATATTTAAGCGTTTAGGATTGCCGACTGACGCGCGTATGGAATTGGTAAAGAAATTAGTTAATTTCCATATGCACCCTACTAATTTATGCAACGAAACCGTCACTGATAGTGCTGTTAGACGATTATTATTTAATTTAGGCGAAGACATTGATAAACTTATGATTATTTGCAATGCAGATATTACTACAGGAAATGCATGTAAAAAGAAAGCATTTAGAGATAATTATGAGTTATTAAAGCAACGAATGGTTCAAATAGAAGAAAGTGATAAACTTCGTAATTTTAAAATGGCATTTAACGGCGACGATATATGTGAACTATTTAATTTAACGCCATCAAAGGAAGTTGGATTGCTTAAAGGAAAATTAAAAGATGCTATTTTAGATGGCATAATACCAAATACAAAGGAAGCGTCAAAACAATATTTATTAGATATAACTCTAAATAATAAGAAAACATGGATATACCAGTAATTAATGGAGATGTAACTACTGCTACTACAGATGTTATTGCTCATTGTGTAAATTGCCAATTTGTAATGGGATCTGGCGTTGCCAAAGTGCTAAAAGAAAAATGGCCAGAAATTTATGATAATTATATTAACTTAGGTAAAACAGTTGCATATAATAATTCGGCTGAATGGCTAGGTTATTGTCAATTAGTTAAACTAAGTAATAATTATTGCGCAAATTTATTTGGACAAAATTATTATGGCCGTGATGGACGTCAGTACATTAGTTATGACGCGTTAAAGAAATCATTACTTAATTTGCGTAATGATATGGAAGCAAATAATTTGCAAAGTGTCGCATTTCCATATAAGATAGGTGCAGGATTAGCTGGCGGTGATTGGCAAATTATATCTGATATTATTGCAGAAGTTTTTGAGAATACTAATATAAATGTTCAATTTTGGAAAAAATAAAGTAATTATGAAACACCTATTTTTAACTTTACTTATTATTGCAGCAATAGCGATATTTGCAACAAAATGCCATTATACAGATGTAAACGTGTCTAACAATTATTGGTGGGCAGATACTACGTATACTGACAGCGGTATGACAGTTATTCAATATGACAATATGCCAGCAAATTATACTAGCGAAATCGATAGTGCTGCTTTAAAGTTCCTTCAAGACAATATGTTTATTATAAATAAGAAATAATTACTGTAAATATTAATACGCATTTACGTTATGAATAAAGAGAATCAACCAAATAATAATGATATAGCTTTTGCTTCTAATAATGGTACTCCTTTTATGTATACATTAGATGGACAGTTCGAAACGACTCTGACAAATCCACTAGAGTTATTTCATAATTTTTTAGAAATATCTAGAAAAAACACAGAAAAAATCGAAGCGGAACGTCTAGAAAATAAACGAAAAAATTATAAATATACATTTGTGCCATTAGATATCGAACGGGCATTCGGTAAAAATACTTATACATATTTTGATAATGGTAGTGTTGGCTATTTAGCACTTAATGGAAATGTTATAAAAAGCCATATTATTCATTGTAGAAGTATTACTTCATTTCTTGATACTATCAATAAAGCATATGAAGAGGGTAAGGCATATATGTTTATTGATAGAGTAGTACACCTAAAAATTAATAAAGGTGATCGACGTCCATATGTATCAGATAAGGCTGTATTAAAAAATAAAACTCATTATTTAGATGATTTACATTCTATTCTTGATATTCAAAACGGAAAAGTTGTAATTGATACAAATAATTCATTATTTGGAAGTGATTATACGATTAAAAATAACATATATATCAATAAAAATCAGTATATTTACATACCTACTAATACTGTAGTTGTTAATACGAGTTATGATTATAAAAATACAGTAGGATCTGTATATATAAAAGATTATAAACAAATATCATCAGATAATGCAATTATGTTTTGTGCTGACAAATATATAGAACACAATAAACGTATTGAAATATTTGTTAAGTTAAATACTATTACAGGCAAAGTAGAAGAAATATTAGAATAATTATTTAAGTTATGTTTACAACAAAATGTTATATTAAAAAATATTCATTTGATTTGCATGACAAATTAGTTGAATTTGGGTATACACCAACATTTGCAGCATTTGGAGATATAATTGCAGTAAATAACGGTAAAATAACCATTTTACCAAATAATGACCATACTATTAATCAATTAAATGCGGCTGGATATATTGATTGTGATAATAATGATATATTATTTTTGTCTATTGCTGCGTTACGAGATGATAACAATGATTATCAATGGTTTATATGGACGGATGATGACGATGACAGAGATAAATGGAAACAATATATTCCTACACAATATTGGGAAAATTGGTGGTGGTTTGAAGTTAGAAAAGCGACTCTTGAAGAATTAATTGAACATTTTAAAAAATAACTTTATTTTTATGAATAATGATACATTAATAGACTTATTAATATTCATCTTATATTGTATACTACATAGTGTTATAGGCATTCCATTGTTACTTTTTGGGTTAATATTTAGTATATTAGTTTTGCCAGTATTTGCAATTTTGAGATTTATTTCTGTATTGGTGAATTCAGATGCAGTTTATGAATTTAACAAAAAAGTAGAAAATATTGTATTTAATACTTTAAGTGTGGGTCCTGTAATCATACTAAAAATATCAGAATTAATTGACAAATTAAGGTAATATGAAAGACAGAAAACTTGTAAATAAATTGGATAAATCTAAAAAGTTATATATATTTACTGACAATACTTTATCTCCAATATATGCTGCTGTTCAAGGTGGACATGCGGCGTGTCAGTATATATTAGAAACATATAATCGAAAAGATAGTTGGAAGAATGAAACAATTGTGTATTTGTCTGCACAATTAGACGAAGTGATTAGACTATTAAAACGTAAAAACATACGATATACTATTTGGCGTGAGCCAGATATGAATAACGCTATTACAGCTATAGCAGTATATCATTATGGTATAACTTTTAAAAAATATAAAACACTTAGAGCATAAATAAATAATAAAATATCATATTTTATTATATGGCAAAATGCAATAAGGTAGAAAACATTGTTAAAAAATATATAGCAAATAGAGAATGGACTAAAAAATTAAAGTTTAATAATAATTGGTATGTATTAAAAGCAATGTATGATAAATTAGTTAATGTTGATTAGTATGATTTTAATGCCGCATTGAATGATAAAAATAATATAGAATAGAATTTATTTGACTTTAATGCAGCGTTAAATGAAACAATAAAAGATGAATAAAAAATGGGAGTAAATTTACTCCCATTTCAATTATATATATAATGTTCGGATTTTAATATTTTTCATTATCATATTCCATTCATCAACTTCTTTTTTAGTTAAATAAATGCAATGAGTAAAATCTTTTCCTTTTCTAAGATTTGCCAATAGTACTTTAAATATATTCTTATATAATTCTGATTCTTGACATAATGTTTTTGTTACTTGATCAGGAATATATTCATATCCAATATCAAACTTTTGTCCAATATTTGGATTTTCTATACTATCTATATCAATATTATTTTCAATAAACTTTGTAGGTTTTTCGTTATTTATTATGTAATCATTAAATAAATTACAAACAGTTTTTGTATATGACTGAGTAATTTTATCAGTGTATGCATGTAATTTGCAATACTTTATAAAATTAGATAATAAAAACTCATATGAGGTTTTTTCTTTATCTATTTTTCTATTAACGTCGGAACTGTTTATTAATTGATAGATTTTATTCTTATATTTAAATACATACCCTTCAGGTTCATTAGATGCAAACAATTTAGAGTCATTATTTATTAACGATACAAACACTTCTGAGAAGCTTTTTTCTCCAGATAATAGTTTATTTATATTCGTATTATAAACACCTTCGGTGTCCTCTATTTTATTCTGGAAGCATTTAAAATCTATTTTATATACATCTGGAAATTTAATATCAGATAAAATGTGTTCAGCATTTAATTCATGTCCATTATATATAACTTTATCAAAAATGTATCGAATATTTTCGTCATATTGTGTTAAGATTGGTGTTGCACAAGGGAAATAGAACATTTTAATAGTATATCCAACATGTGTAGAAAACCAGCTGGCATTTGATAATTTTAAATAATTCCAATCTAGAAATAATTTATTCCACATTGAATTTAAAATCAAATCTACCCTGTCAATCTCATTGCCATTTGCTTTTTTAAATACAATTGCATTTCTAGAAATAATATCAATTGTAATATAGTGGGTATCTATTTTTTCTTCTATAGTACACCCCTGCATAAATTCTTTAATATATTTTGAAGAACGTATTTTTAATTTTTCAATATCATTTATCATAATAATCATTAATATATTTTAAAACAACTCTTCTGACTCTGGATACATATCATCGTAATCATCCTCATTATCATCTGGAGTGTCGTCTTGTTGAGATGCATAATCCTCATCAATTTTGTATGAACCACCATAACTATCATAAATACGTTCAAAAAACGTTTGTTCTTCTAATGTTGAACGAACGTTATAGTCTTCAAACTCTTTGATATACATTTTAATAATAGCATAATGGGAATCATTAATTGCTATTTCATTATAATAGTTAAAGTCTTCTTCAGTTAATTCAAGGTTATCTATTTTTTTAAATAATGCAACAATAATATATTCATGCATTATAATATATAATTCATAATAATCTTTATATAACTCTGATTCTTCGTTATTTATCATTTTTTTGTAATCTTTTACGAAAAAACGATATATTGCTTCTTTTTTCCACTCTATAAAATCTTCCGTATTAAATCCATAATCCATGGCAGTCATTAAATATTGACGTCCTGCTGGATTTATTGCTCTTTGCACTTTTACGCCATTTAAATATATTGTTTGAGGTAATTCATCAAATGATTTAATATTCGAAATTTCATAACATCTACTATTAATCATTTGTTGAATTTTATCAACAACTTCTTTAGAATAATTTTTCATTACGCTTTTTGTTTATTAATTTTTTATTTTTTCTACAGATTTTGAAATGTCTTTATTGTTATCATCAAATTGCTGTATATGTGCGGCTGTTGCTGCATAATTAAAATATAGCATATCTTCTAAATCACTTAAAGATATTTTATAAAATTTGCAATATTGCTCTTTAAGTTCTTTAGAATATCCACTTTTATTTGTTAATTCTGCACTAGCTTTTGCACCTTTAGTAAATACAAAACCTGGTACTTTACCATAACCTAATTTTGATACAATAAAATTTTTCCAACATTTAACAGCATCCGCATTATTTACATGCAAATTATTAAAGCATTGAGCTTGTAATGGATATTGAATTGACATAATTCTATTAATCATAAAAAAATTACGGCTTAATATAGAATTAGATAACTTGTCAAATTCTGCTACATTTGTAAACATCATTTTAACAATATCATATGGCCCAATGGCTTTTGGTTTTACCATTTTTTCAGTTTTTTGTTCTTTCTTTTTTGCCATTACTTTTCAACATATATATTTCAATAATTATATACGGATTATATAAAAAGTTTTAGATATAACATAAACTGTAAATAAATAAAATAATAAGATATATTATAATAATATGGCTGAATAGTTAACAACAAATGATTTATTATTAGAAGTTTTATACGACTTAGATGATATTATAAAAAACTAGAAAAAGGCAATGAAGCCTAAAAAAACCAATAAAGACGCTGCGGCAGATTCAGCTATTGCAGGCGTTCTTGGTGGTCTAAAACCTGATGATGTTAAAGCACTAACAGTATCATTAGGTACATTATAGTCAGTTATTCTTAATTTTAAATCTATTAAAAAGGCTGATGTTGATAATATGGTAGGTGTTATAACGTCATTAAATAAGTCTTTAAAATCTTTTTAGTTATCGAAAAAAGAATCAGAAGGAGTAAATAATATGTTAACCACTATGGCAGCGTTAAATAATTCGTTTGGCGCGTTAGCCGAAAACTTCTTTGCTTCTATGTTTAAATTTAGTCCGGCTAAAGGTTTCATGTTAGGCAGACGCATTGGAAAATTCTATAAAAATTTATTAGAAGGATTTGAAAAATCGAAATTAAGCGATTTATTAAAAACATTTGGAAAAAATTTAGGTGACAAACATTTAGCAAATAATATTACTGCATTTAGTTCTGTATTAGCACAATTATTTGCAGTCGATTTAAAATAGCTTCAAAAATTAGGAAAAATGTTAAAGAAATTTCCTCCAGAAGCTGGATGGAATTTTGCAGGTTTTTTACGTCCTATTATAGGTGTTATTAAAGAATTACCAGAGGATTTAAAAGTTGATAAAGATACTAAAGCGGATTCTCGATTAAATGGATTTATTTCATTAATTAAGGCGTTATGTTCAATTAAACTGTCAGATTTAGTTGTTTTATGGGGATTATCTAAATTTAATGAAAAACACGGTGAAAATATTGGAAGTTTCTTTAACGGTTTAATTAAATCAATTAATAAGAATGATAAAGACGACGTTAAAAATGCAACAAATTTAATTAAAGGTATTACAGGATTAATATTAGGATTAACTGTAGCCGTAATTGCGTTAGTTATATTAGCTGCAACTGCTAAGATTACTGATATTTTATTAGGTATAGCTATGTTAGGTACTGTACTGTTAATGGCTGTTGGTTTAATTAAACTTCTATCTTCAGATAAAATGAAGAAAGGAGTCGACCAATCATGGCAAACATTATTAGGTATAACAGCACTTATTTTAGGGGTTGCTTTAACTGTTGTTATATTAACTGCATTAGTTAGAAAAAATAAATTTACTGATATATTAGGTGGTATTGCAGTAATGGCAATGGTATTACTAGCATGTGTCGGTGTAATACACTTATTGTCATCAAATAAATTCCAAAAATTAACAAAAGAAGCCATTCTTGGTATGGCAGGTGTTATTGCAATATTATTTGGAGTTGCTTTAGTATCTTTAATGTTTATTTCAGTAGGAAAACACGGTAAAGAAATTGGCATTGGCGCAGCAATTTCAGTTGCAGTATTATTTGCAGGTGTTATGATATTACAAATAGCATCTAAAATAGATAAGGCATCTATTGTTAAAGGACTATTAGGACTGGCTGGTATCGTTGCTACTATTTTATTATTATCTGTTGCCATGAATAGTTTCGTTAAAATGGCTAAAGAAATGAAAGAACTCAAATTTAAAGATATTGCATTTGCTACGGCTATATCACTTGGAATGGTTGCTTTAATTGGAGCAGTTGCATTTGGAGCTGGTGCATTAGTATCAGGACCACAAGGTATATTGTTTGTAGCTGGAGTAGCTGCGTTAAATGCAATTGGCGTAACTATTCTTACATTATCTAAAGCAATGACGTCATTTGCGGATTTTATTATTTTAGTTAATACAATTTCTAAAAGTGATATTAAACATGCATTAGAAGTTATTACTGGCAAAGATGGAATGGTGGATGGACTTCTTAAAATTGTTAAAGGACTGGATGACGTTGGAATATTTGCATCAATGAAAATTAAAAGAATTGCAAAAGCATTAAATCCTTTATTTGATTCATTATCAAAATATGTTGATATTATAGGAAAGATTGCAAATATGAAAATGGTAGAAGGATATGATGCTAACGGCAATCCAATATATAAAGCATTTGATAAAGCAATATTTATGGATGCAGCAGATGTCCTTGCAACTGGCTTTGCAACATTCTTGACAAAATTAAATGGTGTATTTGGCGATAATAGCAAGAGCATTAAAATGACTAAAAAGATTCTAAAAGCTCTTAATAAAGGCGGCATACGAAAATTAATGAAAGCTTTAAGTAATTTTGTTGATGTTATTCAAAAAATGGCTAATTTAAAAATACCAACTGAATGGAATTCAGAAGGCCAAGCGACTGCATTTAAGAAAATGACAAGCGCTGATTTTAAGGAAGCTGCATCTACTATAAGTGAAGGATTTACAACATTCTTAGTAGGGTTAAATAATGCATTTGACGGTACTCGCGCAATTAAGAGAATTAAGAAAATATTGAAAGCCCTTAAAAAAGGAAATGTTGCTGACTTAATGAAAGGCGTATCTGGATTCGTCGATGCCATAGTAAAATTAGCATCTGCAGGAATTCCATTATATGATGATAATGGAAAAGAAATAGGTAAGCAACCATTAAATAATGAAGTATTTACAGCAAGTGCAACTGTACTTGCAAATGGATTTGCTGCATTCTTATCTAAATTAGAAGAAGAATTCGGTGGCAGTGGTAGACAATCTAAACGTCTTAAAAAGCTAATTAAACGCTTATCTAAAGCCGGTATAGACAAATTAATGGGAAGTATATCGTCATTTATCGAGCCAGTTATGCAAATTGCGAGTGGGTATTTAGAAGTTAATGGAAAATCAATTGAGATAACAGAAGATAAGCTTGTTAAAGGTGGCCAAACTATTGCTAAAATATTTGAGAGTATTTTAACACCATTAAATGACTTAGGTAAAGATATTAAAAAGAAAAATATTAGTCGTGTTACTGACGCAACTGAAGGTATAATTGATAACGCTAATAAGATATTAAAATTATCAATAGAAGATGGTAAAATGACTAAGAATGCTGCTGAAATAAAATCAGCGTTAAATACAGTATTTAGCATAATAAATGATACTGAAAAAATATCAGTTAGAAAAGCTAACGATTTTGCAGATAAAATTGAATATATATCTGATGCTATCAGTTCAATTAAATTCCACAAATTGAAAACTGATAATATGACAGATAAAATTAATACTTTAAAAGATAGTTTAAATACTATTTTAGAAATTATTAATACGTATAATAACGTCGATGTAAAACATACTAGACAATTTGCTAATAAATTGTCGCATGTTAGCGATGCTATTAATGGAATAGAGTTAATTCCTGGAAAAATTGATATCGCAAGCTTAGTTAATAACAGAGATAACTTGATAGTATTATACGACGTTATAAAAGATAGTAATTAGATATCTGTTAAAGATGTACGGCAATTTAGAAAGAAATTTGATAACTTAAGCGAAACACTATCGAATGTGACATTAGATACATCTAAGATAAACTTGACAAATATAAATACCGTTAGGGAAAATATCAAAGAAGCATATGGTATCGTATAGGATTCTGCAGCAGTTTCTGTTATCGATGTATCAAGTTTTTAGTCAAAACTAAAAATATTAGAGAAAACCTTTAAAAGTATTACTTTAAACGGCAGCAAATTTAAAATAGATAATGTAGATGCAATTTCAGAAGCATTTGGTATTGTGAAGGATTCTTCGACAGTTTCTGTTATGGACGTATCAAGTTTTTATGCAAAACTAAAAATATTAGAGAAAACCTTTAAAAGTATTACTTTAGATGACAGCAAATTTAAACTAGATAATGCAGATGTAATTTCAACAGCGTTAACTAAGATATTTGACGTCATATAGGATTCTAAAACAGTTTCTGTTTTAGCAGTATCAAGGTTTTATTCGAAGCTAAACATACTGAATAAAATCTTTAAAAGAATGCCATTAGACAGCAGTAAAGTTAAACTAGATAATGTAGATGTAATTTCATCAGCATTAACTAAGATATTTGATACTGTTACGTATGCTAAAATAGTGTCTGTTAAGGATGTATCAAGGTTTTATTCAAAGCTAAACATACTGGATAACATCTTTAAAAGAATGTCATTAGACAGCAGCAAATTTAAATTAGATAATGTAGATGATATTTCATCAGCATTAACTAAGATATTTGATACTATTATATATGCAAATACAAATAAATTAGGTGTTGCGGATGCAATGAAATTTAAATTCATGATTGATGATATTGTAGATGGAATGAATAAGTTAGTCGATGTGGAAACACCAAATAATTTTATTAAGTCATATAAGGAAACTACAAAAGGTATTAAAGCAATGTATGACAGCATGCAATTATACGCAGACGTAACAGTAAAACAAACTGAATAGTATAAAGATAAAATTAAAAATGTTGCGGATTCTTTAGCATATATTAATAAACCATTACATAAATTCCCTATAAGAGCGGCAGAAGCATTTAAAGAATTGGATAATGAAATTATCACAAAAGATGAAGCTCGTGTATAGGCTCTTAGACACATGGCCGATGAATTTAAAGGCGTTACTGATGCTATTAAAGATTTAAATATTGAATTAGCAAAATCTAATGAGCAAATCCGTAAATTTAATTTACTATCTACGGCAAGACAAACATCAATATTAGGAAAAGTAGGAGAAGGTATTACAAAATTAAAAGAAAAAGTTGTAGACCATATACAAGTTGTTAAAGATAATACTACTGCCACTAAAGAAGCTCAAACTAACACCCCTAATTAGACTGCACAATTAGTTGCTGCTATTACACAAGGATTAACTGAATGGGCAGAAAATGAAAGAATATTTAATATTAAAATTGCTGACAAAAAAGCAATAACTGCAATTGTTACAGCTTAATAATAACAATAAATATAAAAAATTAGAAAATTGTTAAATGTCAAAAAATTCAACAAAAAATCTATTTTATAATTTATATTCTACATCAAATGACATTGCCGCTGCTGGATATACATGTAATTCAGCAGTTGATGAAAAAGATACGTCATTTGATATTATGACGACATCTAAAGGGTCAGAAGGGGCAATTACAGATTCAAATGGAGATAGATTATCTACTATAGATTTAACAAATGTACATGCTGGCGCACTTACACAATATACATCAGAAACAAAAATTTTATAGCCATATTCATGCTGTTTATTACAAGGTGAAGAATATGGTTTAGCTAGAGCAACATATTATTATAAGTTACCATCTAATGTAACAGGCGTGCAAAATTATGAAAATTATTTAAATTGTTACTTAGAAATAGTTTGTAATAATTTTTCTCCGCAACAAATTAATATTAATGTAACAGCTGATACTGAGAATTCTATTGCGGATTTATTAAATGATGAATTTTCAAATGCTAATGTTGAAGTATCAGTATCAATTTAGCAAATTTATGATAAAACTAATAAATACACTAGTGATTATCTTGTTTTCTTAAGTCAAAAAGAAGGGTATTTCTTCTACTTAAAAAATATTAAGATTTCTCCAGTATTCGCTTCAGATGATTATCCATTATCACCATTTTCTAAAGCATTATCAGGATTAAAATCAATTATTTATAATTTTATTATGCAATTCCATCCTGTAAAAATAGGAGAAGAATATGATGCAGAAAATTACGATGTTTATTGTAATTTATACACATGGTTAATAGTGAATTATTAGGAATGCATTGACAATTTAACATCTTTTAAATAGTCATTAGATTTAATATCGTCTATTACTCCAGAAACTAGTGAAGACGATATCGAACGTATATTAGAATAGGTAAATAGACTTATTAAATATACTCCATATGACATGGACGTTATTAGTGAGTATGATGTTACTAATATGTATATTATATACAATATAATAGATTCTATTAGAGCTCTTATTCAAGAAACATCAGACTATTATTAGGATTTATACTGGTTAAATGAAGATAGGGATAAGCGTGTTCCATTAATGAAATACCCAAATGGTGCATTTAGAGGAATTGTAATTATCCCAGATTGGCCAACAAACAATAATAGTGAATATGAATCATTATGGATTAATCATATATCAGACACAATTACTTTATACAAACCTGTTGAAGACGGACATTATGTTCCAAAAACATACGGCGTGATGTCAAATGCAGTATTAACATATGAAAAAGATGAATTATCAACAGACACATCAATTGGTCATGTTACTACTAATTGCGATTATTGTAATTCTATAACAAACGGTTGGGGAGATATTGTAGATAATAATACAACTGTAGCATGCAATTGTGACTGCTGTGTAGATATTAATAATTCTATGCATAATATATATGAAGACACTGTATATATGGGCCAAAATTGTTATGCTCATAAAAAAGATGTTATAGGCATATTTAGATATATGCAGTATGTTAATGATAATAATTTATGGAATAAAATTGGTCAATTATATATTACTATTGGAAATAATGACGACGAATAGTCATTAATAAAAAATTTACCAAGTAGTGTATTAATATATAATCCAAATCCAAATCCAATACGAATAAAATATATGATATTCAGTTAAATAAAAAATAGGAAGTTAAATTAACTTCCTATTTCTTTTTTACTTAACTATTATAATAATTAAAGGTCATATTTTTTCTCTACTACATGGTTATATGCAGCTCGCTTAATATTACGATAATTAAAATTGTCTCCCAATTCAGCTTTTAACTTATCATAATTAAATGCAACATATCGCACCATCTTTTGTTGATTTTTGTAATATGTACGAAGTGTATTCAAGTACGCAGTAATATCTTGCACAGTATTATCCAAATATCGTGAATTTAGACTAATATTATTTCCACTATAATAAAAAATTTCGTTTTTTGCGAGTTTTAAAAAGTCTCGAGTGTTTTCAGTAGACATGCATTCATAATAACGAATTTTTTCCTCGCATTTCATAAAAGCAAGAGCTTTACCAAATTCAATGTCAAATCCAGTATTATCAGCTGGGTTATAATGAGCTACACCTGATATAACTTCGCCTTTATAATTTTGTAAATATGTTACTGTTTGTTTTTCGTTGTTAACTATAAATTCTGCATTAGTTTTCATAAAATATCAATGTTTATTTTAAAATTATACCTTTATTTTTTAAAAAGTTTTATTTACCATAGTTGAGCTCGTTTATCTGGACTAACATATAGTATATTATCTTCAGTTATATTAAAAGCATCGTACCATTCGTTAAACATAGGTAGTGTTCCATTTACCCTAACAAAATTAACAGAATGTTCATCATTTAACACCATTCGACGTATACTTTCCGGTGTTGATACGCCTGCCCACGAGTTCGCATATGCAATAAAAAATTCTTTTTCCCATCCGTCTGTTAATTCTTCATTTTGCTTAAATGCGTTATATGCCATTTTTAACCCACCATAATCTGCTAAGTTTTCGCCTAATGTTAATGTTCCATTACATTTTAAATCTGGCAATGCATCTAATGAATTGAATCGTTCAATTGTATTCCGCGATAAATTATTAAATTCATTGATTTCATCTTCTTTCCACCATATATTCATATTACCTTTGTCATCAAATTCCCTACCATGATTGTCATATCCGTGGGTAATTTCATGTCCGATAATAACACCAATTAAACCATAGTTATATACCGCTGGTCTATTTATATCATAGAAAGGAAATTGTAAAATACCAGCAGGAAAACAAATTTCATTTAAACATGGTTCATAATATGCATTTACTGTTTGTGGTGACATTGACCATAATGCTCTATCAACCGGTTTATTATAAAACAATTCTTTATCTTTATTGAAGAAATATTTAGATATATTATGTCTATTTTCGAATAATGATAAATCTTTATTTATTGGTATATCACTATAATCTATAAATTTATCAGGATATCCAATTTTAACATTCATTGTTTCTAATTTTTTAATTGCAATATTCTTAGTTTCGTCTGATATCCAATCTTTTGATAAAATAATTTCTTTAAATGTATTACGCAAGTTATTAACAATTTTAATTACGTCATTCTTTGATTTTTCAGAAAAATACTTTTTTACATACATTTGTCCAATTATTTCAGAAAATAAATGCTCGACAGAGTATATTGCTTTTTTCTTTTTAGACATCTGTTTTTTCGCTCCAGTAAATACTTTATTAAAATTAAATGCAATTTTTTGTATTTTATCACCTAATACATTACTTGAGCCTGACATAGTACGCCATTCGATTAAAGTTTTTAAACTATCTAATGGTAGTGTATTTAATAATTTGCAAATAAATTTTAATTGTTTAATTTGCTCTACAATAACGGTATCAGTATTGTCATATCCATATAATGACATATAGTGTCTAATATCAAATTTAACAATTTTAGATAGTTTATTGACATTGCACTTTGTATAATTCAAAACAGGATTTTGTTCCTCTTCGATAGAGTAACTCCGTTTTGCTATTTCTTTCTCGATTTTAAAGATTATTTTAAACTTTTGTTTAGCTTCTTTAATTGTATAACCTAATTCTTTATATAGAGCAATAACGTATTTCTTATATGCTTTTATATATGTTTTATTAATGTCAGATTTTACTAAATAATAATCCTTATTACCCAACATCATACTTGCACGTGTAATATAAATAGTGTGGTTGTCACTATCTTTTGCATCAATAGTATTGCAAAAACGAAGTAAGCCGCCTTTTCTATTTTTTGCACAAAAATCAATAAATTCTTGTCTATCATTAATTGTACTAACAGTATTATTTAGATATTGCTTAAGTGGTAGTACACCTTCACTATTTAGTTTCTTATAATCTGTCAATAACTTATAATAGGTATTAATCTTTTTTCCAATATCAGATTTATTTTCTTTTTTAATTAATTTCTCAATTTGCTTAATATTTTCTTCGTGTAAATATCGAAATACTCCCCATCTAGGAAACTCCGCAGGTTGAGGATGTTTTTCTATCCATTTTCCGGTGGCGTATTTATAAAAATCATCCCCAGGATTTATCGAATCATCCCTGTATTCATCAAATATTGTAGACATATATTCAATTATTTCAAATTTTTAATGTATTTAAAGTAAAAACATGGACTACAATTTATTTTAAAAATAAGTTTATGTAGTCCATGAAAAAGTATAAAATTGTATTAAATTTATGGTGTCACTTAATATAATTACATATTTTGTAATGATTGACCATCTGGAACAGCTGTACCAATCCATGCATCATGTAATTCAACAAACTCTTCAAGTTCAGTAATCTTCCAATCAACTTTAATTCCTGCTGCAGCTAAGTTAATACGTTCGCGCATTAACTTAAGTTTTTTATCAACTACTGTGATTACACGTACATTCTCGATAATATTTTGGAGAAGGTGACTATATGTTACGTAGTTATCATTATCCAATGGTTCGAATGTCTCTGGATCAAAATTCTCAAAGCGCGCCATTGCTTTTGCTTGTTCTAAACCATAACCAGATGGTGAAGTCATTGTTTTGTATAAATACATTAATGTCGCGTAATCAACTTCAAATTGAAGAGTATTATCATTTTCGAATTTTTCAACATACTCATTGATTACTTTATTGAATGTTCCAACACCTTTCCATTCACCTTTTTCCCAATGACAGAAATTAGCATTCCATTCACGTAATAATTTAGCAAATTCTAATGATTGATTTTCTGCAATTACATATTGCTTATTTTGATAAAGTTGTACTTCCGCATCGAATGCTTCTTTTGCTGCATTTACATCTTCATTGGTAGCTTCTTCATCATAAATAGTCATCCATTTGTCGAATGTTTCTCTCATCGTTTGGCGAATTTGAACGCGTGTTTGTTCTAAATTATCAGAAACTTCAACATTATTAATTGCTTCATTTTTCTTCTTTTTAGCCATACTTAATAACTTAATTTAAATTTTATTTATAGATATAATATCTATGTTAATTATAGAATGGATTTAATGCAAAGTTTATTTGACATATAGCATCACACTTTAACTAATCTTCCATACCGTTTTTTCGCACAACTAGTACAGCTTATTAATAAATCTTGTGTTGCATCAAAAATAGCAGAAAAATTCTTAATAGCTATTGCATTATTAAAAATTTTTCCGCTATAATATAGTGTTTCCTATCCATTACCAGCTATAATAGAAGAATTCTAAAAATATATGTTTCTATATACTTTCATTACAATAAAATTATACATGCAGCTGTTATTCCAGCAATGATAGCAATTAACCCGATAGCTACTGACGCAAATTGAACCCAAAATTGTTTATTTGTTAAAATAACAGGAGTATAACGCCAAATCGCTAAATATGTGCATGACACCATTTTTTTTAATTCAGACTGGTTAATGTTGTTATCTGAGTCTTCATCCTCAATATGGAAAAACTCTGGTGCAATAAAATATTCACCCCAATTTAATTCTGTGCCAATATACGTATTGATTGGACGTACTTCATCTTGAAGTTTATCATATATTTGCAAATCCGTTCCAGATAGTTGAAAATTCTCTGGTATAGGAATTACACATGATATTGTATTATAATCGCTATCGCAGAATAATTTGTACTTATTAAATGTTGAATTAACATCACGTTGTTCACGGGCAATATCAACTAAAAACTTTTTACGGTTTTGTATATCAATTTTAATTTGCTTTACATTGCTAATAAAATTGTATATAGAATTTAAAAACTTACCCATATAGTATTTCAATTAGTTTTATAATTATATTAAATTTTTTATGTATGTCTTTAATGCCCAACTATGATACGCCAATCTACTATCAAACATATCAGGAATAGTATTTTGTTCCATCATTTTTTTAATTAAATTCGTTTCTACCGGGCAAATTTTCTTTCTATCTGTATGCGAATTGGTTAAAATATACGATGCTGTACAATACTCATCGATAATCGTGTGTAAACCAATCTTTTTTTCCATGTAATCAAGCACAATAGATGGTTGACATTCTATTAGCAATATATCATAATCATTACTATCAAAGATACGAACAGATATATAAAATCTACCATTTCTTTTATTTTTATAAACGGCAGTTAATGATTCGTCTAACACCTGTAAATGCCCAATTAATATTAAATCATTTTGGTTCATTTTTTTAAGCGAATTCCATTAATGGACTAAATCCCTATTATTTATATTTAACCACAAACATACTCGTCGTCTTTTTGTGAGTTTGCGTCGATATACAACTGATATAAATCACTATGGTTAATTTTTAAAATTCGAGCTAAATTTTCTTTGCTTCGATACAAGTGATTCTTTACAGTTGATTCGTTCATGTTAAGTTTATCAGCAATTTCTCGAATTTTAAAATTATCAATTAATTTCATTTTTAAAATTTCGCCAGATACACCACCGATATTGCTCATCTCATTAATTGAAATGTTATACAAACGTGTATACACGTCTTCAGCTGATATCTCAATAATATCCCCAGTATTATTTACTGAATAGTTTGTATTGTCATGTGTGTTTGAATTTGCCGCCCTAGTTGGTAATTCAGAATCAAAAATATCAGAAATATCATTATCAATTACTGCTAATTTAGAATTATGTTTAATATAATATAGACAGTTGTTTCGACAAATAGTCCACAACCAGGTAGAAAAGGCTGCTTTTTCGCTGTCATAACTATCAATTGCTTCATATGCACGAATGAATGTTTCGATTGTCATATCATATGCATCTTCCCAATTGTTGGTGTACTTATACGCGAATTGTCTAATGCCGAACCAGAAATATTCTTGAAGATTTTTCCATGATTCGTCACTTCTAGTTGCAAGAAAGTCAGATACTAACTCTTCTGAAATTTGTTTGGCCGTTTTCTTTTTTGCCTTGCACTTTTGTGTATTTAATGCGTATAACGAACTATTTATCTCTTCTTCTGAGATATTAAACAATTCGTCATTTACGTCAACCTCGATTTCTTCGTTGTTAATTGTAATAACAGTTTTCTCGGTTTGGTCAAGGACCTCTGGGTAATACATTTCGTCGTTTATCATATTAGTTATTTAAATTAGTTTACAAATTAGTTTCATTACAACAAACAGCTAAATATATTAGCTTACTTAAAAAATTATGTATGTATAAACTTCATTGCGTTGCTGCGCATACAATATATCTTATATTATATACATTAATACAATAAAGTTTACAAAAAATACAAAATTTTATGTTATTTATCTATCACATTGCAAAATTAATAAAAATTTTTGACAGGAAAAAATATTTTCACATATTTTTATTAAAATTTTTAAGTTTTAAGATAAACATATAAAAACGTTGCAAAATTAATAAAAAATTTTGACAGGAAAAAATATTTTTAACCAGAAATAGCATATATATTTTATGATAAATAATAAAATATATAATATGTAAGTATTTAAAGTATGGCAAATAATTTATATCAAAAATGTCACGGCTTACCTGGTATAGGTGTTAAAGGTGTAACTGGTATGACTGGCGAAAAAGGAAATTCTATTTATATTGGTTTTGTAAATGATTTTTTTGATGGTATTGAAATTGAATTAGATGCTTTTATAAAAATTGCAAAACGTTATTTATAGGACGAAGATGATAAAAATATTGAAAATGCATATAAAGCATATGTAGAAGATTGCATTAGTGCAGCCAAAGTCATTAATAATGTTAGCGGCGCAAGTAATGTTAGCATTGATGAATTTTTAACGAAATATTTAATGGATGGTCCTGTATATTATACTGGACAGGTATTGTCTAGTAATGACGCTTCTACACTAAACAGCATATCTAAAAATGTTGCAAATGCATACATATATAAAGATATGTCTATAGATATTGCGGATAATGTAGTATTAATGGTTAAAATGCTTTACGACACTAATCCATCAGCGTCAAACACAGAAAATACGTCATTATATGATTCGTATAAAAATAAAAGATGGGTAGAAATTGATATTAACAATATTACTGCAACTTCATTCGACGGTTCTAAAGATTATCAATTTTCGACGTTATATAATTATGCTGACATAGGTGGGGTATATTAGCTAACAAACAATGTTCGTTATGATAATGAGTATATGCCTTATGAATCTAATGATGCTGCAAGATTAGAATCAAATTCAAATACTGCATACTATGATTATACTAACTCTGCAATATATACTTCATTAGCAAATGATGGCAAAACTGAAATAGGGTTATCAGATCCGTCATTCGTGAAAGAATCATTTAATAATAAATATATGCAGGACACCAACGTATGTTATAGTGAAATTTCACTTAACACAAAAGTGTTGCGAACAGTTATTAATGATGATTACAATTATATTAATAGACAAAATATAGGTAATGTAACAGTACCTAATACGTATTTCGCATAGCATGCAATTAAAATATTATCAATTGATAATGCAGATTTAATAGCGAAACGATTATTAGTCGATGACAATGATTACGTATATTGTGCAATTGACGAGACAACCTTATATAGTAATGATGCAGCAAAGAATTTAATATCATTAAATGAAATTACTAATTATTCTCAAATAGCTCAAGACAATCCTGACTTTTTAACAAATTATTCATCAGAAATATCTTCATATTATTCTGATATTGCTATGTCAACGTCAATTGTATGGAAAGATATATCACAAGATAAACAAATTGACATTCGTTGGGTATAGCAAGATGAAGCAAAATTATTTATACCATTTAACTTAAAAGATATATACAAAGAAGGGGATACTTTGTATTTTTACACTGACTAGTCCAATTGGAAGAAAGACAACAAAATTGAATACATGGTAAGTATACATAAAAAAATAGAAAAATGTAATTTATCAACATTATTGAGTCAAGCACAATTAACAAATCCATTTTAGGTTAAATACTTATTTGAGTAGAATAATAGGGCTGTAACGAATAATAATATTGGTATAAATATCACAAATAGTAATAATTAGTTAAGCAAATTATCAAATTTAGGAATTACTAATATTATTGACCAATATACTGATGCTAAAATGTCATTAACAAACTTTAGTAAATCGTACAATAATTATATCACTTGTTTAACAAATGATAGTAGTATATAGTCATTTGAAGTATATAATTATGATATGAATTCTATAAGCATTTCTAGTAATATATTAAAATTCGATAATTTATATACTACAAATACTCCTGTAAATGTTGAAACATATGCTGGTTTGTATGATGATAACATAATATTGACAAATGGATTTATTAAAAGTATTACGTCAGTATATTCATATGAAATAGATGGTGAAGCATATCTAGGATGTCCAATATATGCAAAAACGTATTTTAAGAACACTAATTCAGATAGTCATGCGATTATGTACGGCTATGAAGTATATGAAAATAATTCATTATTATATACTAATTATTCAACAACTGAAGATTTACAAATATTAGTAAAACTTAATAAAACATTAACGGCATTTAAAATTGTTACGTTTGCAATAGGCAATACTGGTATAAAATACTTTAGTAAATACACCAACGTAAATGTTCAGTATGCACCAGCTGGTAAAGGCATACAAGTAAGTAAATATACGTTAAATATTGAAGGAAGCGATAAGTATATAATCAATAATACATTAAATTAGAAAAATATATAGTTTACAACTGATTCTATTATTGCCGGCGATTGTACAGTATCATTAGTAGTATAGGCGTTAAATGAAAATAAGAAGATTGACAACCGTGTAAAAATTAAAGCTATATATTTTAATAAATTGACATCAGACGATTTTACTAATAACCCAGCGTCGAAATGGGCATCTATTAATAATACTGTTAATACGCCAACAAAATTTGAGTATACAATTAATTTACTTAATAATATACCTAATATTGTAGTAAATTCTGATGGCCGTCCAGCTGTTGCGCAAACAATATCAGATTATATGATATCTGGCGCAGATATTAACACAGGAGATAGTAACTGCGATTTATTTAAATATATAAATGCAGGAAATACACTGCCTTATACTAATCCACGTTCTATTGTTGTAACATGTGTGTACACTATCGGAAAGTCCACTATCGAATATTACGAAAATTTTGAAATAACTCAACCAGGTTTTTAGGATAACAGAGGATTGCCTACAATTGATTTAAAAATGTATAACTCATTTAAAGACTTAGAAAAAATTAATTCAATTAATAATGGTGTATTAACAAATCAATTTGTGACATATCTAGATATTAAAGTGTCTGATATTGCAAAAAAATGGTGTCAATATTTAGAAAATTCAGATGAAGTTAAAGTATCATTGACAATTGAAAATATTGATACAGACATTGATTGGCAAGATAAATACGTTATTCAAACAGGGTTATTCATTAGGGATACTATAAAAATTCTGCCTTATAATAATAGAATATTAACGGCTGCCGATGATTCATCATTAGGGGAATTAGGTATCAATAACCATATAGCGTTAAACGCTGAATTAGTTGATTCGGCTAAACCTGTTGAAAGTATGAAACTATCTTCTCCAGCAATAACAATAAATGATGCGTTAAATATCTCTGGTGATGCAGTAGGTGAAATATCTCAAATCACTACTCTTATTGACAGTAAAGCATCATAGGATACCCAAAAATCGCCATATTTTACTACAACTATAAATGGAAAAGAATATATAACAATAGATGAGTCTGTTATGTCAGCTATTAAAGATCCATTTACAATCTATAATGGAATCCTTAAAAAGATTAAAATTGACATAAATGACGTTAATTTCCAATACATAGATAATAAAACAATTCGTTTACGTCTTGTTTATGAGTGTGGTAATCCTATGTTAGCAAATTTATATTTAAAATTTGCAGTAACTCGCTGTCAAATAACATATAATGACAAGGTATTTTCGGTATATGCACATAAAGGCAGTAAAAGTATTAATACTGACAATTTATTATATTCATTGTCAGAAACATATGACGAACTATATAAAGTAAAATCAAATGCATTAGACGTGATGTTTAATCCAGTATCATGTGTTTTATGTGCAAATGATGCTGAGTAGGATGTTACTTATATGCAAGGTGATATTTATAAAACAGGAAGCAATTAGCAAATTACATAGAAATTAAGTTTTTATGGTGCAGAATTATATAATAATGCATCAATTATGGATATTTCTGATATTAATATTCGTAATTTACAATTATTTAAATGGGATGCATTAAAATTAAAAACACGTTATTTACAAGATAATATTACTAAAATTTCTGTTAAAAATGTTGATATTAAATCAATTAAAAATTATATATCTAATTCATATAACTATTATAATTTAAATGATTTATGTAAATTAAATGCTGCTGGCGGAAATATTAGTGTGGTATATCATTCTGCATTAATGAGCCCTAGATGGAGAAATGATAAATACACCTTCTATTATAATAGTGATGATTACGACAAAACTAGATATGACTAGTTAATTAATAATTATCCTGTATTTATAAATAATAATTCATATTTGCCAGTTAGAACAAATGAATTAATAGAATCTATGGACGTATGGAATGAAAAGTATTCACTTTCAGAAAAATCTGATATAGACAATACATATACAGGTGTAATTAATTTATATGGCAATGGATACAATTACTTATTATTAGACGATGAAAATGATGTAATACTTCTCGATAAGTCAAATGACCTTAAAGAAATGCATAAATCTATAATATCATAGAATACAAAATAGTTATTGTCATCTTCAATGGAATATGCAGTTGTATAGACAAATCAACATCAAAAAGTAAATGCACAAAAAATCGTTAGTACACTTAATACGGCTAAAATGTCTGTTAAAGCTATTAATAAAACCCCAAATACGTATTATACAAACGCAATTGGAAGCTTTACTGCATAGGAACCTTTAAAATATTCATTATCTTTAAAAGAAACTAAAGAATTAAATAATAAGTATATTTACGATTATTCAAATATAATTGATGTATAGCACGTTGCGTCGTCATTATACCAACCAGAAGCAGGTAAGTATTTTAGAACATTCTTATATGACTTATATTTAGATTACCCTATGAAGATTAATGAAAATACGGTAATGCCATATTAGATAATTTCAGATTTCGACTATTTACTATATTATAATTCGCAATATAATCCGTCTTTTAAAGACCCTGTATATATGGCGCATATCAGCAATGTATTAAATAGAAATGAAAATATTGTGCCATACAGTTTCTTATATGATTTGAATACCCGTATTGCATACAATGACGATTTTTCTACTATTAACGTTTTAATGTTAAGACGTCCATGTATTGAAAAAGATTCTGATGAATATATTATATCAGGAATAAATAGTGTAAAAATTGATGGTTATGAATTAACTAAACGATATTTTAATTTAGGCAGTGGACAAACCATTAAAAAATTAACAAGACCTTACACAATTATATAATAAATTAAAAAATTCTATTTAACATATGAAACAAAATGAAATTAATGATATAATAATTACATTATATAATATATACACTACTAAATTTATTAACATTTGCCCACCAGATAACTATAAGACTGTAAAACAAATGATTAATATATTTAAATAGGTAAACTAGATATCTGACGTTAATTTATCTGAACCAACAACGCAAAATATTGTTGATTTAGATGGTGATAAGTAGTACTTTGTACAGTTTAAAGCAAAATTATATCTTAATGATTTAAAATCATGTATAATAGCAACAATTAACTGTATTCCAACAGAAAGCAATGATATAAATGGGTATTATTCAATAGTTCTTCAATTAGATAATAATAGTAATATGGTAAACGAAAAATTTAAAACAACAAAGACCCGTAGTGACGACGAATTGGATTACAAAAGTTTGGCAAAAGATTTAGCAAAAGCTAAAACTTTTGAAGATATAAAATGTATTATTAAAACTTATTTAGCTGAGGGTATTGTCGCTGGCGCAGCATTAACATTTTTGTTATTATCTTTTGGATTCTCAAATACACAACGTGCAGAATTAACACACGAGCTAATTAATGATGAAATGTATTACGTGTACGACTATGATTCACAAGAATATTATGATGACAATACATTAGAATTAACTAGCGAAGACTTCGAAGATATAACAGCAGACCCAGATTGGCAATTACTATCATCTGACGTCGAAGCAACCGTTTATAATGCAGTGCCATCACAGTGTAATAACGATGTTAAACATACTGCTTCTATGTTCGAATTAGATTTAAAGCAGCCTGAAAAGCACCGAGTAATAGCAATGGAAAGAACTATGATGGCTAAATATGGTTTAAAATATGGGTCAATTGTACGTATTGAAGGCACTGGCGCATATGATGGAGAATATCAAATTCAAGATACAATGAATAAACGTTTTGCCGGACAAGAAAAAATAGACATTTTAGTAAATAACAAAGTTAAATACGGTAAATGGAATAATGTAAAGATTTACGCGTTAACAAACCCAGATATACTAACTCAAATAAAAGATAAAATGTTAGATGCGAAAAATCAAGTATCTATTGATAAACGTCAAAAAAATGTATATAAAACTAATTAATAAATAAAATAAAAGTATATATTAATATTAAAAATGGCCCGTACAAAATATACATTTAAAGATGTAAAAATTGGTGATACTGTTATTACAACAAATAATACAGTTGGAGAAATTGTTGCAATTAAATCGTATTAGTATTTAAATGATAAGTTAGCAAGAAAAGCTAATGCATCACAAGCAATGTTAATTGACTTAATGCCATTTAATTTTGACAGAGTTCGTCATAATGATGTATGGTATGCAACATTAACTATTGCAGTATAGAATGAGTCAATTAAAAAACCCACGTATTATTTAGAGTCAATCGATTTAAATGAAGTTAAAGAAATAGTAGGTGACCCAACTGAAGAAAATAAAAAAGAATCTTTTATTGAAAAAATTAAAAATTGGTTTAAGAGATAAGTATGAGTAATTATGATTTAAAATGGCAAGATGAAGTTAATGGTTTTTTATTTGCCAATTATGATTTTGAATATTTTTTAGCAAAAAGGGAAGTACTTTTTGATGGACAATTTGTTAATTATATTGCTTTTCCATGTGCTGAAAACGGCAAATATGTATCTCAAAATATATTAAATCGAGTATTAGACGAGTTATTAGCAGATGATTCAGTGGCTACTATGATTTTTGGCAGTTATGCAGTAGAACATAAAAATGTTCAATTAATATATTCGAGATTTAATAAAGCGTATTATTATATTTGGAATAATGTTCAACAAGATGAATATGACGCATTAACAGAAGATAGTTTATGTATTTTATATAGATATTAATAGTTCAATTTAAATAGTTAATATAGTTTCTAGGATAGTTATTTTTAATGTAGCTATCCTATTTTTTCAAATAAATAATAAAAATTATATATTTTTATAATGTCTACATAGTCTAAATTTTATTAGGTGACACCCCAAATTTTATTAGAATATAATACAGATCAATACAAAATAACAAATACAAAATCAGCAGTGGGCGAATCTGTTGTTGATTTTTATATGTATATTGGTGAAGACGGAAATTAGTATTGTGTAACTAAATAGAATATTCCAGATACTAAATACGTAAACGCATAGAAAACATCATTTTATTATGGGGGAACATCAGTTGTTGAATACGATTTAGATGTTAATAATGATTATGTATATGGTTCTGATATATATGTTAACGATAAAATCATTGGAACAATATTAAAAGACGATAATAATTTCCAAAGTCGGCGTTCATTTATTAATTGTGACACCATAAAATTGTATATTTCAACTGGATATGTAATGAATTCTATTGCAGGCTATTCCTTAAAAGTAAAGGCAAAAGTTATTGCTGTATCTACAATAACAGAGGATGGCCGTAAAATTGTTAAAAGAATTAATGATTATTTGACTCTACTTGATTGGTATATGCCGAAAGAATTATTAAAAAATAAAATTCATTGGCTATCAAACCCATTATATATGAATAGTTGTTTTTATGACAGATATATTGAAATAAAATTCCCAGCTCCATTAGATTGTGCGTTAAATAATAGAAATATTGATTATGTATATGAATATCATGATGAGAATGATGAAATAACATTTATGCGTGGTAATATAGATAAAAATGCGGATATTTTAATTGAATTTGCGACAGTACAACCTGATTATATAACATTAGTAGACAAAGATTCTAATTTTTATGAATAGGAATTTACGTTAGATGTTCCAAAAGTATTATCTATAAAACATAATTCAAATTCAAACAACTTTAATGTTAGAGTATTTGAAGACCCAGAAACGCATTGTGTGTTATATTATCCTGTATATGGTGATATTAATAATGCTAAAGAGTTTGATATTAATACAATGTTAGCTATAGAAACCGGTGTTATTCCAATGGTCGATTTTGCAAATTTAGATAGTGCGAATGATGGTATGGACGATTTTATTGAAATGTATGGTGATGAAGTATTTAGATGGGTAATAATTAATGAATTAACAGTAACATATAATTATGACTTTGTAATACATAACGATATAGATAATAAATCAGTAACATCATACACTGAATATTTTACAAATACTATAGATTATACTGGGAAAACTAGAGAACACGGAGAATTTTGGAAAAGCAAATTTATTCCATATATCAAATAGAGAAATAATATGAGTTGCAAATCTATAATAGTATCATATACAGCCCATTTATTTAATCGTATGAATAATATGGATATTGTTAGAACTGCAAGTATGACAATACAAAATCCTTATAGATATTCTCTTGCAAATATTAACACTAATAATATAACACAATATAAAATTGTTAATAAATTAGGTGCAAATACTGTTATAAATATGGAAAATAGTAAGAATGGAGTTGTAAAAGAAAAAAATATACGTTCTTATTATGACACCACAAATATATTAGCGAAAACAGAAAATAATGGTATTTCATATCCTCAAGGAAAAATGGTATTATACTTAAAACACGAGAATAATAATTACATGATTCGCTTATATAGGTTGAACGAGAGCAACATCCGTGTGCCCTACGACCTTACTGGAAATGTGCAATATAAATTAGTATTCCCATCTATAAGTGGCTCCAAAATTCAAGTTTTCCCTAATAAAGACTCTGAAAATTATAATTTAGGAATAGGGTCATTAATATTCTATATAACAAGTGATATTGCTAAATCTATAATGTCAGTACCTGCGTCTGAACGTTATTTTGCATTAACAACCCATATAGAAAATAATCAAAAAGAAGAAACAACCTTATATGAAGGGGTTGTTCAATGGTACACCTAATTATATAAATATAGTTAATTAAACTTTTAATTAAAAAGTAGTTATAATTATTGAATTAATTATAACTATTTTTATATGGCGTTAACTGATTTAGATGACAATTTTGACCTTAGTATAACAGCAAAATCAGTAAATAATATAGATGCGCTAGCTAACAGAAAAAATGAATTATTCTGTCAGCTAAATGAATATTTTAGCACGCCTAATATTCGCAAAAGTAAAGAATTGCTAGCAAATATATTGACGTTAATTAAACGACTTAGCCCATTTATGTTAGATGACAGTGTATATACTGTGCCTGAATTAGATCCTGATTTAGAACAGTCGGTTTTGTTTGATGAGTTAATTAAAGGCATTATTCATAAGGTGTCACCTACTGTAAATTTAAATTGGTTAAATACTGTAAATATTACAAATATGGATTCATTATTTTATTTTACAGATTTCAATGGTGATATTTCTAAGTGGAATGTGTCAAATGTTAAAACAATGGCGAGCATGTTTGAATACAGTGCGTTTAATAATGACATATCTAATTGGGATGTGGCAAATGTTCGCAACATGAATAATATGTTTAGTTCATCTGTATTTAATGGAAATATATCCAAATGGAATGTTAGTAAAGTATTAACAGCAAACAAAATGTTTAATTCGTCATTATTTAATAATGATATATCTAATTTAAATTTTACAAATTTAAAAAAATGTAAAAATATGTTTTTAAATTGCCATATATCTGATAGTTATTTACCAACTATTTTGAAAAATAAAAATTTAATTTGATTATATATGCAACAAGCTAAATTGCGTTTCCATTATGGCGCAATGAATTCTGGAAAATCTACTATTATTTTAACGACTGCGTTCAATTATGAACAAAGGGGCATTCCATTTATTATTTTAAAATCTGTTATAGATGACAGAGATGGTGAAGGTATCATTAAATCTAGAACAGGATTAGAAAGAAGTTGTATAGCTATCGGGAAAAACGATAATATTTACGAGTTTGTCAAAGAAAATTATATTAACAAAAATGAGTCTCTTAGTTGGATTTTCGTTGATGAAGCACAATTTTTAAGTGGTGAACAAATTGATGACTTATCGCGTATAGTTGATGACTTTAATATAGATGTACAATGTTTTGGGTTACGTACTGATTTTCAGACAAAATTATTTCCTGGGTCAATGAGATTAATGGAAATAGCAGACAAAATAGTAGAAATGAAATCAATGTGCAGTTGCGGCAATAAAAATATTGTTAATGCTAGAATAGATTCGTCAGGAAAGTTAATTATTCATGGAAACTCAGTAGAAATTGGTGGAGAAGACAAATATATAACATTATGTAGAAAATGTTATAACAACTTGATAAAAAATATAAATAGCTTCTAAAATTTTTAGAAGCTATTTTTCTTAATCGTAGGTATTACAATGGACGTCGTATATAGTTGAACACTGTTCCTTACCGTTTTTTCCAATAATTATATTGGTTTTTAAGGTGATGTCTTCGCCGCCGTTTGACATTACGCAATATCCTTTTGTATGAGCAGCGTCATAATAACCACTATCAATCATTTCAAACCCTCGTTTAATAAGAATTGTTTTTATTTCCCAATAAGGACGTCCTATATACCATCCAATATACATATAAATTCTTTCTTTATTTTATTTATTAATAATGCTAGCCTTTTAGACTAGCATTAATATATTTAACTTAAACCATCCAATATTGGATATAATATCAATAAAGGTATGCCGCACATTAAAAACGCAAATTCTTCTACTTCATTATATACATCTATTATAGTATCATAAGGTACAATAATAGTAATTAGTTTAAATATTAAAAGAAATATAAAATATGCTGTTATTATAGGCAGAAAAATTACTAATACTGGCGGTACAATAATTAATGCTGCGACAGAAAGTAATATAAATCTTAAAATGTCTGCTATCATTATTTTATGCTAAATTTTTTGCTACAATTTGAGATGTTAGTTTGCCATCCGCAGTTGGTAGTAATTCTTTAATACGCTTAATAAATACACCCATATTTTTCTTAATAGGTTCTACACCTTCATTTTCACGTACATGAAGAAACATTTTAACAATATCATCTTCAGATGCGGGTTGTGGCATATATTCTTTTAGAATTTCAGCAGATAAACGAGCATTCCTAACAAGTTCATCATGCTTTCCATCGTCGCACATTTTTGCAGTGTCTTCATATTGCGCAATTAACTTTCTAAGAATTTGTGCTTCTACTGCGTCATCAATGTGTTTACCAATGTTTTCTTTCGCAGTTTCCCAGTTTGTAAAAGCAGTTTTAACTGCACGAAATACTTCGGTCTTAAGTTTATCACTAGCTTTCATAGAAAGCAAAATAAGTGTATCTAATCTACTTCTAATCATATCAAGTTTTATTAAATTATTCTAATTCGTTTTGCCGTTTCATTGGATTTGGCTTAATATTACCATTTTTATTGTGTACAACAGTAACAATATTATCATATGCATCGCAACAATCCATCAAATAAGATTTAAACGTTGGAAGATTATATTTAAATGTTAAATAATAAGCTTCTAGAAATTTACAAATTATTGATTCACTTTTCGCTGGAGAATTTTCAGAAGGATAACCTCCAAGATAATGTTCCAAGTCGACCATCAATTTAAATCGATTGTAATTAATATCGCCTTGTGAAATATACTCCGCTGCTTCTGCAATTAATTGATACTCTGCATACAATACCCCGTTTATTTTCTTTCGAGTTTCTACAGAATTTCTAAGAATTTCGTCATATAACGTATTTGACGTCTTATTTACTGCACAATTTATATCGCCATCAGGCAATGTGCCAATAGGGCGTCCGCATAATATATTTTGCAATTGAAATTGCTTATATACTTCAGAACGTATTTGGTCATTAGCTTTATCGATTTGTTTATCGAGCGTTGCAGTTTTTAGTGACTCTTGTCTAGCAGTAAAATTTACTACATCACGGTATGCACCTTTGGAAATTTTAACAAGATTTTTAATTTGTTCATAATCATGGATTTTTATGCTGTCCGCTTCATCGCAGATATTAGTTTGAATTTGTTCGGCAATCATTACCATGTCATGGACTTGCTCTTTATAATCCTGTGAAGTGTTGATGTCGTATTTAGCTATCACTAATGCGTACGAATGACGCAATTTTGCCAAACGTTTTTCTTCTTTTTTCTTAGAATTTTTCATTGTAAAATTGTTTTTAAAAGTTTAACTATATTTTTTCTGGTTGCAAAATTAATAAAAATATTTGACAGGAAAAAATATATTTTAAAAATTTATTAAAAAATGTATCAAAATTGATATGTACACATTACTAAGCCATTACTTCTTGCTCTACAGGATATACATGATAGAAGTCTGCGTTACGAGAACTTTGAATAATTTTCAAACTATCCTCATTTACAAAAGCATCATACTTTAAAACAAGTTGCTTTGTGTTAGGCACGTAATTATACGAACGAACTGCCACAGGTGCTTTAATGGTAACATACCCTCTGCGACGAATTTCGTTATATGCAACGTCAATAACAATGTCGCCGTTTTTTAAAGGATTACCAACTACGTCAGTTTCAATACTCTCCACATGTTGTTCATTATTTGTGGAATTAGGAAATAAAAAATTGATTAATTTTGAAAAAATGTTCATATCTTTTAATATTTAAAATTTTATTACGATTTGTATTTTTTTATTTTCCAGTGAATTACCACTGTATTGTTAACTGTTTTAATTAATGGGACACAATTTTCTGGAATTGGTATAATATGCACCGTATTTTCTGGTGTATTATCATCGTCTTCGATAAATGATATTATATCTTTATCATTTATGTCATTTAAATATATTGTACCTTTATTTGTATATGTACCATAATGATTTAAATAATATGGAAAACTATTAGAGTAATTACCATTATTGTAATCTAAATCTGTTGTTTCAACTGTAGTTCCATTTCGTAAAACTAACTTACCTTTTACTTTACCAAGTATAATATCATCTGCTAAATGTCTATTAAAATCGTGTTGTAACATATGATGCGTTAATTGTTATGTCTATTATATACGTTTTTCGCGATTAGTTTAGTATATCTTATAAATAAATAATAAAAAATGATATTTAATAAAATATGGCACTTTAGTCAATTTCAATTAGCAACGATAGTATTGATTTTAGCAGTATTAATAAATAGTTGTTGATATTAAATAACTATTATGCTTCATTATCAGATGCATTAAATGGTATTAAGTCGTCAGTTAATGAAACTTAGCAGAAATTAGAAGAAGAATTAGCTGAAACATTAGATAAAATAAATGACATTTAGGGCGAACTTAATGAATTTGCTGACACGATGGATGGCATAACTGCTGATGGTATTATTGATGCTGCTGAAAAAATTGCAATTAGATAGTCTTTAGAGGTATTTGATGTTTAGGTTGAATAGTTAATAAATGAAACTCGAGATGTATTAAATCAAATGTATGATGAAACTACACCTCTATTAGATGATGCGAATTATACATTTAATAATACTCGTTATGATATTATATCAGAAGGACTATTATAGCAAGTAATTATTACAACAGATAGTATTGGTACGCGCACAGCTCTAGAATTATATGCAAGTCAACTTGATTATTTTTCTTCTAAAATACCAGAAACTCAAACTATCTGGTATCATTATTAGTTAGCTGTTAATAATTTAGTATATACTGATGAAGATTTGTCTACACCAGATACTGAAATAAATGCACAATTATTTTCTATTTATAAGTAGATGCATACAGTATTTACTGACCATTTATCAGCTCTTAAAAATGTAATGGTTGTTGCGCACGAAAGAATTAATGAACGCTATAAAGAACTTATTAAATCTGAATTTGAAGAAACGTATAAAGAATTACGACAAGATATTAGTGATGTTGAACATGAGTTGTCAGATGCAACTAATAAAATGAATGAGTTTACTAGTACTATTGGTAAAGCGTTAGAAGACGGAATTTTAACTAAAGCTGAAATTATAAATATTAATCGTTTAAAGGATTAGCTTGAATCAGAAGTTAGACAGTTATCAGACGAAGCAGATGATTTATTACACCAAAAGTACGTTAATGAAAACAATAGTTTAATTGACGATAATTGCGACAAAAAATTTAAATAGCTCGTTATTAATAAAACTGTTCATGAAATTAAAGAAGGTGTAGTAAATACAACGATAGAGTATACTGAAGGAGAAGAAGAGGAAGGATTAAAAACCGCCCTTGTAAATACCCTTAATTATTTTTATGTTGAAGACCAATTAGCAGATACTTATAGTGACACTGTTTGGACAGTATATAATAATACAATTGGTTTGTTAATGACAGTTGACATGAATGTTACTACAATCGATAAAGTTGAATTTAACAGCACATTAAAAGATAACTATGATTTAATGGAATCATAGGTATATTTCATGCTTAACCGTTTACGTGCTATTATAGCAGTTGCAAAAATATACATTTAGGAAAATTACGATAGAAAAATAAATGGGGTTTCTGACGCATTACAAGAAGAATTACTAAGCATGGCAGCAGATAATATTATATCAGTTGTAGAAAAAACTTAGCTTCGTAAAGAAATAGAAACAATTAAACAAGATTATGAATATAGTATATAGCAAGCGACAAATGTAGGGTTAACATAGGCTCAACATTCAGAAGTATAGAACTATATGGTTGCTTTTAATGATTTAAGCACATATCTTCGTGAGGAATGCCACATATATTCATCAAGTACTAATACCGAAATTGATGTTACAAAATATACATAGACATTTGAAAAATACTATTCAGCTGATAAAATATTAGATGCATGCATTAATTATAAAAAGACAACGAATATTACTAATGAATTTTATAATGAAGCAAAATCATATATAGATGCATTAACAGAAGAGTTAACAACACAAATTGATGGCGTAATTGATAGTTATTTTATTGAAGGCATCCCGACAAATAATAACTATCCTGCAAATGAATGGGAATCAACAGCTGATAAGCAAAAACACTTGGGTGACACATTCACTAATATTTTAAGTGGTAATGCAGAAATTTTATCATCTAGCGATATTAAAAAATGGTTTACATCTGGATATATTACTGCTGGTAATAATTAGTATTATACGCTAGCTGCCAATTTTGCATCTAATAATGATGAACCATCTACATCATATATAACAAAGTGTTTACTAGAATTTAATAAAGATATAATTATTAAAAAAGATAATAATACCCGTGTTGTATACTATATATACAATTCAAATAGATAGTAGGTAAACAGTAATGAAGTATTATCTGAAAAACCTTTTGAGTCTTTATCAAATTCTAACTATTTATATGTTACATTCTAGGTTACTAAACCAGATAAAGTTACAAAATTCTCATTAGATGGGTTTAATTTATAGATTTATTTGCCAAATAACGATAAATTAGTAAACCCTGATGCTGGTAAATCCTGGAGATGGTGTGGCGGAGAAACTATAAATGGAGTAACTTCTGGATATCACTGGCATGAAATTTCAGATAGTGACGCACTAGCAGCATTACGAAATGCAGCAGCTGCACAAGATACTGCTGATGGTAAACGCAGAGTATTTACAGGTGATACAATACATACTCCATATGATGTAGGTGATTTATGGGTTAGAAGTTTTGATTAGGATGGCGATGGCGAACAAGATATTTATGTAGCAAAAGTATAGCGTAATAATACTGAAATATTTAAAGAAGAAGATTGGGAACCTGCAAGTGACTCATTGCGCAAAGCAAATGAAGCATTAGAAAATTTATCTGCTATGGCAGATGATAATAAAATATCTGTTCAAGAAAAAGCTCAATTGCGTATAGAAGTTGCAAATATTACAAAAGAATATAATAATAATTCATCATTATATAATGATGTTAAATCTAAACCCGCAGTATTAACAACTGCATGGAATACATATGGTTCAACAAAAGATGCATTATTTAAATATTTAACAGATACGATTAAATATACAGAAAAATCAATCCATACATTTAATAGCAGTACTGCAAAAGAAACATTTGTAACGAAATTTGCAAATTACTATAATTCATTAGCATGCTTCCAAAAAGAATTAATTAATGCAGATGCTAACGCATATGTTGATGAAAAAACTGCAGAAATTGCAGCTGCTAATGCATATTTACAATAGGCTATTAAAGGTTCAACAGATATTCAGGGTGGGTTAGTATTAACAAATATTATTCAGCTTAAAGATGCATCAGATAATGTTAAATGTGGTTTATCAGGTTTAGAATATATTATAGATGCAAGTGGCAGATATCTAAAAATTAATACGACGACTGGTGAACCATAGTCAGTCGCTAGTAAATCACAAGCAACGAAAGATAATATCTTACTATGGGGCGGTGGTACGTATGCAGACGCATGGAAGGCATAGAATACTTCACTCAATTTACCAGTGCTTATTACAAAATCTGGTGTAGGTTCTAATATTGGTCCATTTGAAATTACGTCGAAATCAATGATTAAAATGGGTAAGGACATATCTATCCATTATAAAGAAGGGACTGGCGTGATTAGCACAGAATCGTATATAGAATTACCTGGAATTAAGATCGGTGGACTAATACATCCATCAAAGCCTATATCATTGACAAGGAACGCAATAAATTCCGTAATTGGTCCATTTGTAGTAGATTCTAGCAAATAGATTTCAGTAGGTGATATCAAAATAGTTGGCGATCCTTCTGCATCTCTTGCAAGAATAGAACTTCCTGGTATACAAATAGGTGGTACAAAAGATTCTAGCAAACTTATTTGGTTAAAAGGTAGCGTCAAAGGTGGCGGTACTCGAATTGGAGCATTTAACATCACCGACTAGGGGTATGTTAAAATAGGTAATAATATTACAATAGGTAATAGCAGTATTGGAATGCCAGGAGTGCAATTAGGTGGTGATACTATAGATGCAAGTAAAGCAGTATGCATTACTGGTAATGGAGTTGGTTCTAAAATTGGCCCATTTACAATAAGTACACCTACAAGTATTACCTTAGATAGTTCAAAAATATTAATTGGTAATGAAGCAGAGAAAAAAACCGGTGTAACAACATTAGCTATTACTAATGGCGGGGCATTATCAGTATATAAATGGAATTCTGCTAAAACTGCACAAGTTAAAGAACTGCGTATACAAGCAGATGGGTTAGCTCTATATGGTGCTGATAGAAATACATAGTACGTTCTTGTGGATGATTTGTTACCAGAATTAGATAATGCAATTGTAAAAAACAGTGCTTATATTGGTAAAGAAGGATTCTGTACTATTGGAAATTCAAGTTAGTATATGGTTCGTGCAGCTGCTCATGCATCAACATCAGAATTAATATTACGTGGTTTGCAAAAAAGTGGAGGTACTACCGCGAGTAATGTAAAATTATTAAATGGTGCTGTATACCTACAAAAATCCGGATTAAAAGAACTTGCAGAAGCATTTAGGTCATTTATGCATACATATTTTAAAGATACATGTAAAAAACGTGGATTTAGTGCAGCTCTTGATGCAATAGTAGACGCGGTACCAAATTCAAGCTACTATTTAACAACTTGGTATGGTCCTGATAAAACTGCGGACTTAGCGTCAGGTGATGGTCATTTAAGTGTAGTTAATAGTTCATTTGAAAATGGGAAATTCGCTAATTTTGCCGATATGTGGGATAGTTCGGGTTATGAACAAACAGAAACATATACACAAGAATAGAAAAATAGATTCGCAGCGTTAAACTACCCACATTTGAGCGATTTAAAAGAATTTGCTATGCTTAAAAGGGATGTTAGCATGAGCTTTACTATTGCCCATCAATTAATTAGTGATGTTAGTACTACTACTAGATAGGTATTTGATTGGTCTAGTATGTCTATGTTAGCAGTAGACCAATTATATAAAGATATTAATGATTCTGTAATACCTAGCATTATGGAAAATATAACAAACATAGCAGGTGCAACAGGCACAGCGGTTACACCATACCCACCATTAGCATCTAGTGCATATTCATCAACATTAGGAAGCTACACTAATACATATAATAATACATACGGAAGTTGGTCTAAATAATATAACCATTTCCAAATTATATAATAAATTAAAGGGACATATTATAGTATGTCCCTTTAATTATATATTGTATGTGATAATTATTCGTTATTAGTTGGGTTGTATACACTTTGGTCAATTTCATCTAAAGTAGGTTCACTTCCCCATATGCTTAAAATGAAATTATAATAACCTTCATCAAGTAATTCTTGTAAAAGTGTTCTATCGCTAGCTATATTAATAAAGCAACGTCTGGTATTATAATATTCCATTTTTCCAGGTATTGCACTATTATAATACCTTTTTACTAATAATGATAATGATGTTTGTGTAAGCAGTGTTACTACATATTCAACAGACGTATCAGATATTACTGTAGTAGAATTCTTTAATGCACTAAATGCATTATATAAATTAATATCGAATTCCCTAAGTGCATCCATATTATTAGAGTCAAATACTAATTGATCAGTATTAACATATATTTTTGCAGAATTATTTACTATATAATATTTGACATCCACTACTAGCTATTCTTTTGTAACGTAATTTACTAAATATTCTCTTTCCATATATTAAAATTATTTATATTTGTATACTAATGTAAATGATACATCTGACTCTTTTAATAGATTATTACTACCAGCAGCGTGTAAATGCATTACAGGATAAGTTTTATTACTCTCTGTACGGAATTCAGTAGTACATACAATTGTTTGCAAATTAGCTAAATTACTAGAATTACTTTGAACTAGTATAGTAGCTGTATTAACTGCTGCAACAGGCAAACTGTAGAACATACTAGCCCACCCATTAATTAAATGTAAATCAATAACAGATAGTACGCAATAATCACCAATTAAATTATACTTTGCTTGCATTGTACAATTAGTAATGCCTTGCTGTTGGGTATACCAAGCATAACAATCTGCTGGATCCATTATGCCTCGCTCATATGCAATATCTGATATTAATATATCATTATGATTAGCTGTTAATTCTTCAACAGCTGTTACACGCCCATCGATGGTTGATACTGCTGTGCTAACATTATTAATTGTATTATTTGCACTTGCAATATTATTTTCAATATTTAATATTGAAGTATCATAACCGCGTAATTTACTATTTATTTTATTAATTTCTATATCATGAAGATATATATTTCCTGATACACTTGAAACTTTACTACTGACATTCTATATATCAGTACTATTAGTAAGTATTTTTTCAGACTATGCACTTATAATAGTTTTAACAGATCTATTTGCGTCATATGCAATTACCCCAGCGTCATGGCAATATTGGGTATCTATAAAAATCGATTCATCAGATGGGGTAAATCTATCTTTTAAAATATTATGAGACTCTCCTTTATCAATTAAAATTTCAGTAACTGCCTAATCTAGCGTTGCCTTAACGGAATCAATATTTTTAATTGTAATATATTCAACTGATAAATTAACAAATTCACCAAAATGCGATTTTACACTTCCTGTTGGTGCATACACAGATTTGGTTAATCTATTTAATGATGTATCAAATATCCAATTAAACTCCTTCTATATTGCCTAATTATTATGGTTAATTATATTTGGCAACATACCTATTGGAGTACTACTCTAACAATTCTATAAATAATGTATCATATATAATTTATTTAAAAATTTACAATATTTTTATTATTTATTTTTAGTCATGGAACTGCTGCATATATTCAACATGCTTATCTATATCTTTTTGAATTTTTGTAGCATATTCTAAACGTGTTTTTAAAATATCATTATTTTTGATATTATTAATTAATTTATCAATTTTTGACTTATCAAAGTCTATATATAAACACGATCCTATTGATGTTTGTGTAGAGTCTTCATTACCTTCATATATTTTTAAACTGAAATTTGCATATAAACTATCAACAATCTCATTAAATATCCTAGTAGATATATCAAATTCGTCATTTTGCAATTTTTTAAATTCACTATCACTTATTCTATAATGCATATGGTCTAACGTACTTTTTGTACCATCAGAGTAATATAAATTTTTTCGTTTAACAATATTATTATAAACTTCAATATTATCTAATGCGTCAATTGAAAGCTCATAATGTATTTTAAACCCATTATATTTCTTAAGTGTTATAGTGCGGGTGTGATAATCAAAACAATCAGAATTAAACTTAATATGCGTATTAATTATTGGAATAATTGGAAATGCAAATCCATCGTCTGCTCTACCCCAAGCAGTAATATAGTAATTATATGGTAAGTTAGCATTATGCAAAAACGGTAATTTTTTATCATCTAACACTTTATATAATTCAGGATAGTCAATTAATTTAAGACATAATAATTGTCCTAAATAATATTGTATTTTCGATTTCATTGCAGAATATAAATCGGTGATCTTCAATTTCCGTTTATTATTTGCTATCGCCTCTGCTACTAATTCGTCTAGTTTCGGTGAATATACTTCTGTTGCAATTTTAGATAATTCTGCTAAATACTGTTCACATATATCAATATAATAATATACAACTTCGCTAAAGTCATTAACCGGCGTATTTTTACGTGGTATGCCGGCCAACACTTTTTTCAATAAAGTATATAAACAATTCCAAGATATAGTATTATCAGCAGTTAATGTTTGTTCATTGTATATTTTATTTAATACCTCTTTATGCTTTTTGCATCGTATATTATACGATATTTGTTTGTCATAAGTTTTTAAAAATTCAAATAAGTCTGGACGCAATTCTTTTATTGTTGTTGGGCGTGTGCGAGTTATATCATAATTGTTATCTTCAGTCGGATTATATAAAAACCAAATTGTTTTATTAAATTCTCTATACATATCAGAAAAATATTTTTCGTCAAATTGGTCAACTCGCTGCATTAGCGCACTCTCATTTTTATCAATAATATCTTTATCTATATTACCATTAATTAAATCATTAAGAGCTGCATTATATGTCTTTATTGCATTATCTTTTATTTCATCATCTATTAGAGTAGCTATAGAATCTTTTGTCATAATATTCAATTCTATTATATATGCACCTGTTGATTTTTCACCAAGTTTATAACATACACCGCTAGCAACATTACAGTTATAATAATTATAGGTATTATTTAAGTATTGCTGAATATATGGATTGTCTTTTATCTTTTTTGCAATAGAATTTATTAAAAAGTTCTTATCACTCTTATAAACGTTATCAAACTTCCAACTGTTTATTTGCATTACACTAATTTTTGTATCTATATAATTGTACTGCCCGTAGGTTTTTTTACTTTTTTCTGTTGTATGAATATAAAATACTATATCATATGTTTTGTCAATATTATGCTGCTTATTATATTTTATAGTGTCACATATCATATTTGCATATAATTCTGCAATAATAGTAAATAATTTGCCAGACATTTCCATAGGAAACTCTGCAGAGTCGTCATACCCATCTACCTTACCCCGTTTAAAATTAAATGCACCCCCGGATAATGTAATATCATATTTATATATAGTATATGCTTTATAATCTTGAAGTCTTTCATACGTATTATAGAAATATCCCTCAAAAGCTTTTCTTATTATATGCTTATTTCTATACATATTACAAATTTTAATTTATTATAGTTTATTTATTTTATGAAATAAAGTGGTTAACTTTTAATAAGCTAACCACTTTAACCCTTTACACTATACAACTTTACCCAAATCGATAAATTAAACTTAAACACCTTGATAATTTAACGATTACTTATACTTACAGGGACATTTTTAAATAGTATCAATAATTTTATAATACTAAATAAAGGTATAATACGTCGTCATAACCCCTAAATTATCGCAATATCTTCATAAAACCACCTTTTCAAATATCATTATATAATGTTCAATAAAGCATTTATTAAATGTCACATTATAACTACTCATATCGTTATTAACTATTTCATACCTGCTATATGCGACTAACGTGCCAGTAATTTTGTTATTATTATATCCTTAAAAATTTAATCTATTCAGCACACTCTTTTCGCCATTTGTAAAAATAATAAAAATGAGTTAAAAAATGGCGGCATTAGCAAAAATTAAAAAGTATGATAGCAATGTTTAACAAATAATTACGTGTTTTATTGCCAAATTCGTCTTTGTTATTTATCGTTTTCTAACATACTAAATATTAATTCAACAGGCTCTTTAACATGCATATATGTAAGATCATCCATTTCGTCGTAATTATCGAATTCAATAACGGAACGTCCAGGCTGATCATCTGTATCACGGTCCTTATTATAATGAACTCGTTTAACTTTATCAAAATTGATAATTACTGGCAAATTGGTTTTTGCTGTATGCAATTTTAAAAACTTTTTCATTGTATTACCTTTTTATTACTTTTCCTATTTTTCTTTGCAGTTAAATCAATCCAATTTAAATCCATTGGCCATACTTGCAAGCCATCTTCGTATTTAATATGCAATATCTTACACTCTTCTCTGCTTATCGTAAATATTTTATTCTTTTCACCTGAAAGTTGTTTAAGAATTAATATATTTACTGGCAAGTCATTTATTGTGTATATAAACTTTTTTAATACGAATATTTTTCGGTTTTCATTATTTAACTTTGTTCGCAAATGATAGATATGATTTACTACAAATTTTTTGTTAATTTTCTTTTTTTCCTGACGTTTTAATTTAGTTTTTTCTGAAACTTGTTTTTCTTCGTCTTCTGGAAGTTGCAGTATAAGGTCGTCATATACTCTTTCACTGTCATCGTTTATATGTGCACACACATTTTTCCAGAGGTCGTCAACATTAAAAGTATTTGCATAGTAATAATTATGTCCGATAACATCTTCAATAATATCCTGGTGTGGCAAAGGATGGTATTTAACCGATTGCGAATACTTTTTTGGAAGTATTTTATGCCAATCCAATGTGGATTTATCTATGCTATACTTGTCAGATGTAGTAATTCTAATCATTATTTACTATTGAGTGATAGCTTCATTAAGTTGCTTTGCAAAACCTTGAAGTGATTGCTCAATTGCTTTTCGGTTTTGTGCATACTCATCATGAATATGTTTAACTTCGTTAATGGTTTCAATAAGATTTTGTGTAACAGTGTTAAGTGTGTCCAAATCAACAACTTGACGTTCACTTTCTTTTGCAACATTAACAGAATTAACCTTAAGCAATGCTGCATTTTTACGAAGCATTTCGTTAGTTGTTTCAGAAATCTTATGTTGTGCTTCAACACTTGCCTTTTGGTTATTCATAATAATCGAAAGAGCAATTTGGTTTTTCCAAACAGGAATAATATTTGTTACAATATTATCTGATTTTTCTGCAATTGCAACGTTGTTGTGTTGAGTTGCCTGAATTTGGAAAAGATTTTGAGTCAAAATATACTCTTCAGTTTCCATATCTGCAATTCGCTTCTCGAGTGCATTTTGGAAATTAAGAATATTATTAATTTCAAATGGCTCTACGTTTGGATCAGATTGCATTTGCTCCACTTGTACCAACAAATCTTGCAATTCGATTTTCGCTGCCATAATAAGCTCACGCAATTGCTTAATGTATGTAACATTATTATCAAAAATTTGTTGAAGTGTAGAGTTATCTCGCTGTGCAATAATTTTAGCTGTTGCAATTTTCTTAGTAATTTTATCCACATTTGCTGCAACAGTGTCATAGTCGTTAAACAACTTTTGCACACGATTAGAAAAGCGGTTAAGCAATGGAATTCTACTGCAGATACGTTTCCAACGTGTATCTTCTAGGTCGCTAAGGTCAATCAAATTGATTTGTTCAAGCAACTCGTTTGTCATTTGAATAACTTCATTTGAATTATCTGAGCGAACAGAATTTAACAATTGGTCGCCATTATTAGAAATAACGCTGTTTAACTGTGCGCCATAGGCTTGTACAGTCGATACATCTCGCGTATCTAACGACTTTGTTAATTCTTTGTATTGACTTCTTTCGTCTGCAGTCAATAACATAATTCGTTGGTCATAATTAAAATCGCCAACCATTGGTGTAGTTTCATTAGAAAGCGTAGTTTGTTTTACTACTGCCACTGTATTTTTAGAACCCATACTTAAAATTGAATTAAAATGTTAAATTATTTTATAGTTTATATTTCGGTATTTACAAAAAGTTTCAAAATTTCGAAAAAATTTTATACATTTGGAAAATACAATAATGTTATACCATCTGCGTGGATATCTATATTTTGGTAAGTTTGCTTAAATGCTTGCATATTAAACCCAGTAGATAAAAAATGATATCCGTTTTTAGTTGGCACTATCATTTTAATTTTCTCAGTGTTATCAACTGGCTCTAATTGATTTATATATGCTTTAACTTCTTCAATATAATCCATATCTTTAGAATCAATATCAACCAAATATAGCTTTTCTGTGCCATTTTGTTTACCGCAAATTCCACATGCAGAATTTAGCGCTTTAGAAATATGCTTCCAATTTTCTTTGCGAATCTCTTGAGTAAGAACAGAAATAGTTTCCAAAGCAACAGATTGCATATCAAGAGTATTCATTTTGATATATGCTCGTGCTCTATTTTGCTCGCATTTTTCAATAATATGTGGCATTACTCTGTCAAGTTGCTCTATACTAAAAATATAAAATGACTCAACTGGCAATGAATACCCTGTCATTTCTGGATTTTCCTTTTTGCGTTTAATGATTTGAATGAAGTAAAAACTTCGTTCATTAGGAAAAATTAAATGAGGTTTAATTAATTCAATATTGTTAACCATATAAATTCGTTTATTTTGATTTGATGGTGCAAAATTACATAAAATTTTTGACAGGAAAAAATATTTTTTGAACTTTTTTAAAATATTTGCTTATTTTATTAACGATAATAAAAATTTTTCATATTTTTTAGTACGTTCTAATTCTTGCTTAATAACATCATTTCGCTGACTATATAACTCTTGGTTTTCTAATTGCATGACGTTAGCGAGGAATTCATTATAATGTTTATTATCTAATAGTCCATCTAAAATTATATCACCAGAATCACCCGGTTTATCTACAGGAACAACGTCTTTAGATACTATAGTATTATATAATTCTACCTCTTTTTTCTTAATTAATTCTGCTTCAAGGTGTTCATTTATTTTTGAAAAATGTTGTGAAAAATAATTATTAAAAAATGGGTTTAACCGTTCACATAAATCTTCTAGAGTTTTTATAGGTCTGTAATTTTGCGTATTGTCGCCATAAATACGGTTTGATGATTTACTTCCTGCCCAATAGACATGCAACCGTTGGCCAATCGGTTCTGCAAAACAATATTCATAAAAAAATAACTCCGATAAAATTTTTTCGTCACCAATTTCTTTAGTGCTATACATAATTCTTAGTGAAAAAACATCATCATGTTTATGGTTAAAATACTCTGCATAATATGAGCGTATATATTCTAATTTAGTCTGATATTCATCAATAACGTTTAAACGATAAATATGCTCAGAAACAGGTGTAGTGCCATATCTGTCATATTTTTCTTCTTCAAGTGTAGCTGGACCTTTAGCTAAATTCATATAAAAGGTTGCATCAATTTTACTAAAAAATATAACAGTGTCCTTAACTGTACGAAAAGTGCCATGCAAATTAGAATTAAATATTTTGTTCGTAATATTTAATAAATTATTGGTATCTTCATATATAAAATTAACGTAATAATATTTTATATCATTACCTCTAATTTCTTCAATTAATTCTTTTTTAACAAGTTTTTCCATTTAATTAAAATAATGATTCACACTTTAGTTTTATATCTTTTGCTGAAAATTCATGAACATCTTTAGCTAATCCAAATGTCATCATAAAATCTGCTAACATATGCCGGTGGCACACCTCATCTGGTAATTCCCAACATAATAATGCAACGTCAGCCCCGTTATTCTCTTCTGAAATATTTTCTAATCGATTCATAAAAGTTGCAATATCCATATTTCTTAATATCTTTAAATATGAACCTAAAAAACCAGGTTTGCCTTTCAGCGTAGATAACAACTCGGGTGTAGGTGCAACTTCTGTAATATGATAACCACTCCAATTGTCTGGTGGATATCGACATATTGCAATAGGAATTATTCCGTTTTTTTCTAAAAATGGAATATTTTTAAAGTATGACGTGTAAATTTTCATATCTATTATACATTATTTTTTAAATTTGTTTCATGTTAACACATAAAAAATAAATATTTAAATATAAATCATTAATAAGGGAACGCATGAAAAAATTGTCTGATATAATATAGTTAAACATATTGCCTAACAGTATATTTGAAAATAATGTTAGTATTTTATCTGATTTAGACGATGTGGAGAATAATATAGATTAGGTTAAGGTTAAAAACATAAATAATAAATTAGCAGCTACTATAGATGTTGATGAAGCAAAAAAATTATTAAATCTTGCTATATAGTATAGGGATGTTAAGCCTTCTAATAAATTTATAAAATGCATTAACAATCCGAATAATTATGCAAAGTATAATGCATTAATTTAGGCTAAAGACGAACGTCATTTAGAAAGATTAATAAATTTTTCGTTGCGCCATTTAAATAATGGAGATACCGTTAATCTTAACTGGATAGATGTGTCAAAGGTTCATATAATGGATTATATGTTATCCAGTTTTAATGACCATATAACGTTTCCAACGTTTGATTTCGACGTTTCTTTATGGGATATGTCAAATGTTACGTCTTGTAGAAAAATGTTTATGGGTTCACAATTTAATGGCGATATATCTAATTGGAATGTTAGTAAAGTTACTAATATGGAATATATGTTTGCCAGTTCTACTTTTAATAATGACATTTCTAATTGGGACGTTTCTAATGTACGTGAATTTAATGGAATGTTTTCAAACAATGAAATATTTAATTAGCCTATTGGAAATTGGAATGTCAAATCAGCTAAATATATGGATAGTATGTTTTTTAATGCTCAGTCATTTAATTAGAATATATCACAGTGGGATGTTAGCAATGTTGTTAATATGTCTTGTATGTTTATGAATGCTATGTCATTTAAATAGAATATATCAAATTGGAATATCAACAATAGTGAAACCGCACATTATAAGATGTTTACACAGCGTATAATACCTGCACAATATATGCCTAAATTTAAACATGAAGATGACAATATAGATAGTATATTACGGAGGTAAAAATAAAATAATTTGTAAATAACACCGTCGAGGGTATAAATATAGGGTATACATGTTAAATTGCATGTATACCCTTATTTATAAGTCATTGAAAACTCAAGAAATATGTCAGATGAAGAAACGATGTTATTCCATAATTATTAATTTACAGGAATAATTGAATCAAACACGTTATATTTATGAGGTAACAAAGGATTAAAATTATTAATAATGCTGTCATAATTGAGTTTAGTTAATGCCAACGCATTCGTTTAACATTGTTATAATTAGGATGGTTTTTCTGTTTGGAAAGTCACACGACCATTATTTCTAGTCGATATACCCCAGTGAATTTCCAAAGTTGTTTAATTATGATTGTAAAGTGACAAGGGATTAAGATTATTAGTAAGATTGTAGTTAATTATTATGACAAAAGTTCAATTTATTCAATTGTAAACTGTATTGTAACAGTGGTTGATGATGCAGCGCATTTATATCCTAAATAAAGATACCCATTTTCGTCTACATAATCCTATAGAGATGCAATTGTATCACTATCTATTGTTACTGTCTATTTTCTTGATAATGTTTTATAAAAAGGCAGTACACTTGAATTAAAGTATTTAGTTAAAGAATCAAAGATAGCTATATTGCAGGATGCATTGCTTATATTTGATACTACTATAGTTTTATTTTCAATGGTAGAATATTTTATTCTAAGTATTGGAAAACTTGAAGAACTACTACTTGACGTATTCACTCTTACTTCTAATCCATTATAAAGTAACGGCATTTTGAGATATTCAGTGTTCCAATAATTTAATCCAGCATTTACAGAATTATCAAATTTTATATAACAATAAAGTTCTGGCAATAACGTGGTGCTTCCATAACACTATAAGCTATAGTCTGTATATAAAATATTAGATACATACTAAGTTAAATCTAAAGGCGTTAGTTGTATTAAATCCTTTACTTCTATTATTACAAATGTGTCAAAGTCTGGAGTCGCTGATAATTGTATTGTTCCGGTGTACGGCATTTCTAATCCATGTTCACACCTAACAGCATATACTTTGTTTTTTGCAATAGCATAATTTTTTCCAGGAAATAAAAAATCAGCTAAAGGCAATGGATCACAGACTCCTCTGATTGGAAGTCCAGTATAAATAACACCTCGGTTTGGTAAAAAACTATGATTTACATAATCATAAACATCGGCCTATATACCATTTGTGCCATTTAATCCTCCGGCATTCTTTGCCGTACTCCATAAAAAACTATTTGAGTTATAGTGATAATTTTTGTTTTCAGACAGAGATGTAAATCCTCCAACAGCAGGAATTTGAATACTATTGCCGTTAACTATAGATGTTAATGTATATACTGAAATATTATTAACAGTGCTTAATTCAGACGTTGTATTTGCTATAAGTTCGTTATACTAATCAAATGTAGGCATTCTAAATTTAACCATATCATGGCTAGGGTGATATAACATAGACTAATATACTGCGTCGTTGGAAAGTTTTAATGTATATGTTACTATATCTATATTTGGATCTTGATAGTTTTCTTCACTAAATATATGTCCATCATTAAATGATTCTCCGTCTGGCGTTAATTCGTGACCTTCGACTTCACCCCAGCTATAAAATAATCCCGGCTCCTCTGGGTTGCTTGCTCCTAAATTACAACTAGCCCACATTACACTCAAACCAAGGTCTACAAAACCTGCAGTAAGGTCAATTTCTTCTTCCTTAAGGATTTCAGTAAGCATCAAGCCTTCATTGGGGCTATACCCAACATAAGGATAGTTTTCTGGTTTGATTTTATCTGATACTGTTGAGTCAAATCCATTTTTAAATAATTCTAAATATTTCATAAATTATATATATTTTTTAAAGTACTGCATCTTCTACAGTCCATCCGCTTGGAATACCATCTATTCCTGTAGTCCATTTATTCATATTTGGACGCTTAACGAATGTACCTGAACTTGATACTCCATTAACCCAATTCTTTGTACAATTAGATACTGATATATATGTTGCTAAACATTTGATATAGTTTAGGTTAGAGCAACCAGAGAACATAGATTGATAACAACTATTTGCTAATGATGTAGCAGGCAATTCTGGTGCTGTTATTAAGGATGTACAATTATAGAACATACTACGGTAACAATAATCTGCTAATGTCGTTGCTGGAAGTTCTGGTGCATGTATTAAACTTGTACAATTATAGAACATACTATCGTAACAATTATATGCATATGCTAACGTAGTAGCAGGTAATATTTTAGGTGCAGTTGTTAAAGAAGTACATCCGTAGAACATACGTTGATAACACTGTTTAGCTATTGTCGTAGCAGGTAGTTCTGGAGCAGTTGTTAGAGAAGTACAGCTGTAGAACATATAATAATAACAATACTCTGCTAACGTAGTAGCAGGTAACGCTGGAGTAGTAACTAAAGACGTACAACCATAGAACATAGATTGATAACAACTATTTGCTAATGATGTAGCAGGCAATTCTGGTGCTGTTATTAAGGATGTACAATTATAGAACATTTTTTGACCACAATAAGCTTTTAAAGGAGCATTTAAATCTTCGTAATTCCAAATAGCATTACAATTACCAGAAGCTGCTATTTTACCTGTCATATTAAACTGAGTGTAATTAGAAGAACTATTATCTGCACTTAAAATACCTCTAACATATACTTTATCTCCATTATTAAGAAGTATATTAGTTGTTATATCCATTGTATTCCAAGTAGCAGTATCAGTACTATATTCTAATGTTTGGTTAGTACTTAATTTAGTTAATCCAATCGTACTATTAGCTTCTTGTGCTGTGAATGTAACGTAAGGATCATAAACAACAGATTCAGGAATCAAATTAAACATAAGTCGATTAGCTTCTATGCTATATGATACGTATGGGTCTACTTGCTTTGCACGGTCTTCGTGCTTGTTAGTAAACAATCCTTTAACTAATTCTATGTATTTCATAAATTTAATCTATTAAAATGTAATTTTTTATATCATAATATTTATTGCATTAGTTAAAAGATGCCGATAAATAATATATACTAAGTAGGCAAAATAAATTAATTATTTAAATGAATAATATTAATATTTTATCTAACATGGAAGATACATTAGATGATATGGATTTAAATATATAGAGTAAAAGTGTTAACAATAATTACGACCATCATAATTATGTTATAAAACATTTTTTAAATGCATTGCAGACTAATAAAGGAATAATTAGTCCTGTTCGCAACGATATTAATAATAATCCATTAATATACAGAAATTTAGTATAGCCAACCACACGAGAAGAGTTAATTAATTATATTAATATAGGGATGGAGTTATTAGGTAACGATGGTAATTTTAACTGGATTGACACCAGTAAAATAACGAATATGAGTGGATTATTTCGTAGTCCTGGTCGGGTTAAAGACTTTAATGGTGATATTTCTTTATGGGATGTTAGTAATGTTACCGATATGCACGGAATGTTTTTTAATAATTAGGAATTTAACAGAGATATTTCATTATGGGATACTAAATCAGTTGTAACTATGAGAGATATGTTTGGCCAATCAATTTTTAATTAGAATATTAATAATTGGAATGTTTCAAATGTAGATGATATGACAAATATGTTTAGGTCAAACCATAAATTTAATTAGCCATTAAATAAATGGAATACTAAAAGTTTAGTGTCTATGACAAATATGTTTGCTGCAGCGCTGTCGTTTAATCAAAATATCAATAATTGGGACATTAGCAATGTGAGCGACCTTTCTGCTATATTTTGGAAGGCGAGGTCATTTAACTAGCCATTAAATAAATGGGATGTTTCTAATGTCGAATGTATTGATAAATTATTTTTTGAGGCTGAATCATTTAACCAACCATTAGATAATTGGAATTTTACAAAATTATCATCAGCAGCGTCAACCTTTGATGGCGCTATAGAATTTAATCAAAATATAAATAGTTGGAACGTGTCAACTGTCCAATATTTTGATAAAATGTTTTGTGGCGCTAAAATTTTTAATTAGCCGTTGGATAAATGGAATACTAGCATGGCAGTAGTAATGACTTCAATGTTTGAAGGGGCTGCAAAATTTAATCAAAATATCAATTCTTGGGATGTTAAACATGTATTTTCATTTTCATTAATGTTCGCTTACGCTGCAGAATTTAACTAGCCTTTAGATAATTGGAATACTGAAGGTGCTCACACATTTGATTCTATGTTTAAGCATGCTGTAAAATTTAATCAAAATATCGATTCTTGGGATGTTGGTCAGGTACGCAATATGGCAAAAATGTTTTTATATGCTGCAGAATTTAACTAGCCTTTAAATTCGTGGATTACTACAAATTTGTACAATACTACATGGATGTTTGGATACGCAACTAATTTTAATTAGCCTTTAGATAATTGGAATACAGATGAGTTAGCTAGTGCAGATTTCATGTTTAAAGGAGCAGTATCATTTAATCAAAATATAAGTAACTGGCATTGCCCTGCAGTAAGGTCAGCATTTATGTTTGACAATTGTGGAATTAGTGAAGAAAATAAACCTAAAATTGAAAATGAATAAGACTTTACAACATATTTCTAAAACTTTATATGAAAATACAGTTAATTTACTAGCTGATATAGATGATACAGAAAATATGTAGAATATTGGTAGTAATATAACTAAAAAAACTATTAATAATAAATGCGATGCAGTAGCAAAGCAATTAATATATGCAATAGAACATGAGTGTGTTACACCAGGCATGGTTAATATTATTAATGATGTTAATAACTATAAAAAATATAAAGCTCTAATCGTAGCTGAATCTAAATCTCATTTGGTATCCTTAATAGATAAAGGTATAAAACTATTTGGAGAAGAATGCAATTTAAATTGGATAGACATTAGTAAAATAACATCGCTAAGCTTTATTTTTAAAAATTATTATGACTATTATATTACCACTAAACGTCATAGGTTTAATGGGGATATTTCTTTATGGGATACTATTAACGTAACTGACATGCAAGAAATGTTTTGTAATAACACACATTTTAATGGAAATATATCTTAGTGGGATGTTAGTAATGTTACTAATATGTCTGGCATGTTTTATCAAACAAAATTCAATAATGATATATCCCAATGGGATGTTAGTAACGCAATAGATATGTCGAGTATGTTTCAATGGTCTGCGTTTAACCAAGATATTTCAAGATGGAATATAAATAACAAATGTGATATTCATGGAATGTATCACAATTGGGATCATCCGGAATACGAGCCAGTTCAATTATCATATACAGATGAAAAAATAGCTAATTTAAATAATACTCCAACAAATATAGTATAGTTAGTAGAATTAATTAAATATAATGTTAGACTACATGGGTGGACATGTAATTTAAACCATATTGATGTATCAAATATTTCTAATATGCATGGTTTATTTGCAGGTGAATGGAATTATTCAGACGATGTTAAAACATATGATTTAAACGCATTTAATGGAGATATTTCTTTATGGGATGTTAGTAACGTAACAGATATGTCATTTATGTTTTATCGTAGTAATTTTACAGGAGATATATCTCAATGGGATGTTAGTAACGTCACTAATATGCGTAATATGTTTCGAGATAGTATATGGAATGGCGATATATCGAATTGGGATGTTAGCAATGCCACTACAATGGAACAAATGTTTGACCATTCAAAATTTACAGGTAAATATTCAATTAATAATTGGGATATTAGCAATGTTAAAACTATGAAGTATATGTTTTGGTGGTCTTATTTCAACTCAGATATTTCAAATTGGAAAATTAATAAACATTGCAATACAGAAAGTATGTTTGTCCGTGCACCAATAGCAAATCGATATAAACCAGCAGGTCTTATAAATGAAAGTGTAAATATATTATCAGATATTGAAACTGACTAGCTAGATGTATTTAATATTTAGACAAAATCTATTAATAATCATGTATTAAATCCTCGGACAGAAATGAAATAGGAACTACAAAAGGCTATTTTTAATGGCATCGATATGGACAGCGAACTTAAACATAAATTAAATAATCCTAAAAATTTTAATATGCTTAGAAATTTAATACAGGTATCATCTAAATCTGAATTAGTAAAGATAATTGAATTAGGTATGTATACGCTTGGTATTGGCATAAATGGTAATTACAATTGGATTGATACAAGTATGTTGGACGATATGTCATGGATATTTTCGAGTGATAGCAATGGATATAAAATTAGCTATTTTAATGGAGATATATCTTTATGGGATATGTCTAATGTTAAAAATGCGAATGGCATGTTTTGTGATTCATCATTTACTGGTGATGTGTCTAAATGGGATGTTAGTAATCTTAGAGAAGCAGCATATATGTTTGCATATACACCTGTTAACTTCGACGTATCTAAATGGAATGTAAGCAAGTTAGTCAATGGATATAGAATGTTATATTATACAAAAACTAACTGCGATGTATCACATTGGGATATATCAAGTCTTAAAAAATATAAAGATATGTTTACTGGAACACACATTGACCGACATTGCGTAGATAATTGGGATATTCCTAATAAACATGAATTATTTTTTAATATATAAAACAAAATAAAAAGCAAGCTAATACGCTTGCTTTTTATTATAATATGTATTTAAATTACTTAACTTCTTCAAAAGTAACATCTTCAGCTTCTGACTGAGCCTTATCTTGTGGTTGCTCAGGTTGAGGGGTTTGATTTTCTTGTTGAGCTGTGTTTTGTTGATAAATGCGTTGAGCAATAGGATTAAAGTAGTTTTCAAGTTCTTTACGAAGCTCTTCTGCTTTATCACCATTTTGAGCTTTAACCGCTTCAGTAATTGCGTCAACCTTTTCATTAATTACTTTCTTTTCATCATCAGTAACCAACTCTTTAACAGCTTCATCTTCTACAGAGTTTCTAACTTGATATGCAAAGCTTTCGCATGCATTCAATTTATCAACTTCTGCTTTCTTTTTAGCGTCTTCTTCTTTAAAACGCTCTGCATCTGCTTTAATACGTTCAATTTCTTCTTGACTCATTGAATTTGAGTCTTTAATAGTAATTGAATTCTCTTTTCCAGTACCTTTATCTTTTGCAGATACTGTCAAAATACCATTAGCATCCAATGAGAAAGTCACTTCAATTTGTGGAACTCCACGACGTGCTGGCATAATTCCACCCAATTCAAATGTGCCAATTACTTTATTATCTGCAGAGAACTGACGTTCACCTTGAAGGACTTTAATGAACACTGATGGTTGATTATCTGCTGCGGTGGTAAATACTTGTGATTTTGACGTAGGAATAGTAGTATTTGCTTCTACCATAACGGTCATAAGTTTACCCTCTGTTTCGATACCAACTGATAGTGGAGTAACGTCAAGAAGAAGAATATCTTTTGCACCTTCTCCACCGACAAGTACATTTGCTTGTGTAGCTGCACCAAGAGCAACTGCTTCATCAGGGTTTACAGACTTATTGAGAGGACACTTAAACTCTTTACTAAGAGCCTCTTGAACATTAACTGAACGTGTCATACCGCCAACAAGGAGAATCTCATCAAGCTCAGATGGGTTAAAGTCAACTCGACTCAAACACTCACGGCCGCAACGAATCATTTCGTCAATAAGGTCTGCTGTAAGTTTTTCATATGTTGCACGAGTGATTGTTTGAACAAGCATTTGTGGAACATTGTCAATTATAGTAATATAAGGCAAATTAACTTCTGTTGTTGTTGCAGTAGACAACTCACATTTAGCACGCTCGGCTGCCTCGACAATTCGTGTATATGCCATTGGGTCTTTACGCAAGTCAAATCCAGAATGGTCTTTTGCAAATTCATCGCAAATATAATCTACCAACTTTTTGTCAAAGTCTGCACCACCCAAATAAGTGTTACCATAAGATGATAAAATTTCTACAATTTCTTGACCGTCCATGCTTGATACATCGCACAAGCTAAAGTCAAGTGTTGAACCACCTAAATCGACTACAAGGATTTTTTTGTCTTTTGATAAATCCAAATTAGTTGCAGCCAATACCGCTGCAGTAGGCTCATTAATTACACGAAGAACCTCGAGTCCAGCAAGTTCACCTGCAAGTTTAACAGCTTGACGTTGTGCATCACCATAAAATGCAGGACAGGTAATAACTGCTTTGGTTACTTCTTGACCATAATAATTCTCTGCTTGCTTTTTAAGATAAGAAACAATATATGAAGAAATCTCTTCTGGAGAATATTGTTTACCATCGATATTTACATATGGTTTTCCATTTACGTTATCTACGTTAAATGTCGCATATTTAATAGCTTTTTGAATATCATCAGATGCATATGAACCACCCATAAATCGCTTAATAAGTGATACTGTGTTTTTTGGTTTAGTGACAGCTTGACGTTGTGCACTTGCACCAATTTTTCTCTCATCTGGTGTAATCATTACTACAGAAGGAGTCAAACGACGGCCCTCTTCATTTACAATTACTTCAGGTTTTCCAACCTCGTTAATAACGGCTACCACTGATTGTGATGAAGCCAAGTCAATTCCAATTACTTTTGTGCTCATAAATTAATGTTGTTAATTTTATGTATTTTTATTTTTTATAGGCAAATTACTTGCCATTTTGTTTATTTTCAAGTTTTCGCCAGTCGCATGTTTTAACTTTTACAATTAATCGAGAACCAGCACGGTCGCGCAATCCTAATGGTGCACGCAATACTAAACCTTCTGCATCGTAATTTTTATTTTCTGCAATAGTAGATTTAAAACCTACTTTAACATACTCCTCCGCTTCAGGAATAGTCATATATCCAATTAGCGGTACAACTTGAATTCCTAATTTAGCTGCAATTTCTTCAACGGCAGGACGTTCTAACCACCAATCTCCAATTTGCACGTCGAATAATATAAAGTTAACGTCATCTTTAATATAATTCCCGCCTGATTGAATTTTAACACCATAGCCTTCTCCGTGAAGAATAATACTAGGTGATTTGCATTCATTTACTGGACCAAATGCATTTATTATATTACGTTCGGTAAACATTGTCTGCATTTTCTTTAGCAAATGTGGAGGAATATTTGCTTTATCTGTTTTTCCATGAATGTCAATTATATATGCTTGCACTGCAGGATGAGTAGAAATATGTACAGACATATTAGTTCCATCAATTTTTTCAGTGCACTCCCATTTGACATTTTTAAGAAGTTCAAACTCTGGTTTAACATAACCACGTTCTGGTTCAATTACATTTGTTTTTTCATTTCGAAAATACAATGTATTAATCTTTTGATAATATTGCGCCATAATTTTTATAGTTTATACTGTTCTCTCATTTGTTGTTGACGACGCTCTCTACGTCTATTTCGTTTTGGGGACTTTGATACGTGCGTAGACGTTTGTTCACGGGCGATCAATGCCATCTTAATCATTTCAACATTATATCCGTTATCGGAACACCATTTAAAAAATGAAGGTTTTTCCGTTTTAATAACTCTACAATGTTTTTCCCACTCTTGCTTTAAAATATCTATATCCATATTAATCTTCATTTACAGATTTTACTTCACGTTCAACATATCGCCATACTGCTGGAAAAACATTTTGTTTATCATACAGTTTAAACATTACTCCTGGATAAGTGCATTGCTTATAGAATTCCGCTGCCTCTTTGCGTGTAGCAAAACCATCTTTTTGTGCAAACTCTTCCATTGCAGTATTCAATATTCTATTATACGCTAAAGTATACTTATTAATGATATTCAAATAATACAACTGGTGTTCTTCGTCAAACATTGCCATAGTATTTTCGATATATTCAGTATCTCCTTCCTTTAGCGCTTTAAAAATATTCTTCTCAGAAAAGCCGGCTTTCAAAAAATGAAGGGTCCAATAATCTGCATATTTTAACTTTAATCGAAAACCATCTGCAAACTTAATTACGAATCCTTCTCGGTTATCACCGTCGATATCTTCTCTTAATGACACCCATGAAGTAATGCCTTCATATTTTTTAGCAGTTCTAAAAATATCACTATACTCATCAATATCGTATTCTTTATCTTCATTTAAATCCAATACGCCAATAAGAAATATGTCATTCACATCTTTGTATGTCACAATATGCAAATCTTCAGGATAAATGATTTCAAATAGATAAGTCTTATTTTTATCAAGTTTATCCCATATATCACGATAACGAGTATGCAATAAGTGAGTAGCGTGTTGTGCTTGGTCAGAATGAAATGACCCCTTGGTTGCTATAAATGGTGTGTCACCTAACCACCACAAAATTCCAAGTGAGCCATCTAATTTTTCGTATACTTCAAACGGCATATCAGAATCGATATATTTCGCAATAGAAGTAGCTTCATGCTCTTCAAAATTATAAAACTTCTTGAATGGGCGGGCAATAATATTATTCTGTGAATCAACAATAATGCCTCGACATTTTTCAGTAGTATCATTCCATACTTTTTCTCCCTGGCAACTTTTAGAGTAATTTATAATTTTATAACCTGCCCCGTTATCATGGGAATTTACAGTAATATACCCCTGTTTTACCATTTCGATAAACTCTTCCTGATTTACGTATTCAAATAGTTTCATATTTTTTAAAAATTATTAGTTACTACTCGTTATAATTTTAATTTCGAATGCAAAATTACAAAAAATTTTTGACAGGAAAAAATATTTTTGCACTTTTTTCAATTTTAAATAAACTTTTCTTCATCTTCACACCATACAGGCTTGCAATATTTAATACCTACCCACTGGCAAAACTTACCAAATAAATCATATGCTTTAACCCGTGGTAACTTTTCATTAATTAGCATTATATAATACATTTTACCTTTATGCCTAATAAGTTTTAATAAAGATGGACCATTGTCATCTACTATAATTGAGTGATCTGGCAACAAACGAATTCTAAAAAGGTGTTCATCCATTTCGTCTCGATTAGCAATATTAAGGACATTTGCCAAATATGATTTTCCTTCATAATTCCATTTTTCAGGTAATGCATTATACTGCTTATTTATAATCATACACGCGTTATTATATGATATTATATGGAAAGTATCATTCTCTAATTCTGACACGTATTTATCGTTAGGATTACATGGCGAAAGCATAAGATAATGGTCATTTATTATCTTATACACATTTCCTTTGAAATCCTCAACGTATTTATTTATATCAGTTATCATATTTAATTATATACAAAAACTATACCAATGTTTTAAAATTGTATATAGCATGACAAAATGTCATATAATAAAATAAGTAATATGACAAAATGTCATACTAACCAATTATATTATTAATTTTTTAAAATTTTGCGAATCATGCTATATGGATTTACGTCAGTTTCTAAAATAACACGAAACAAGTCAAAGTTAATTTCGTTGTCATATGGAGTGTCAAACAATGGGTATGTTAATCGCCTAAATCAACAGGCAGTAGTCATTAAACTGTACAAAGACAAAAAATACGTGCAAATCCCGACAGGTATACGGGTATTTAATGGCGAAAATATTAGTATACATACATTAGAAATAATTAAAAAATTGTTATTGCAATATGAATTTGCATTGTATGAATATTATGAGGCAAACAACTATCCTAACTTAAGCTTGAAAGATGCTAAACGCATTTTAACATCAGCAACAATGTATAGTGCAAAATTTGTAGAATTTGCAAAAGAATACATTGAACATTCTAATAAAGCAGATGGTACAAAACGAAACTATTATAGTTTTATTAGAGATATCGAAAATTATAGCAGCGATATTTTAGTAAATGATATTACATATGAATACGGACAAGGATTCATACAATATTTACAAAATAAAGGAGTATCTGAACAAGCAATAAATGGAAAAATTCAAATGTTAAAAACAATTTTAACTGCCGCTGAGAAAATACTGAAATTGGAAAAAAGTTCAATACATAATATTGTTCTAAATAAAATTAAATCTACTAAAAAACCTCATTTAACACAAAGTGAATTAACTAAAGTAGAAAATGCAAAATTTAAATCTAAACGCGATGAAAAAATACGGGATATATTCTTAGCGTCTGTTTATACTGGCTTGCGATTTAGTGATGTAAAAACATTAAATAGTAGTGAAATTAAAAATGGTTGGATAGAAAAACAGACGCAAAAAACAAAGGTTGAGATTGCAATTCCAATTAATGTATTATTTAATGGAAAAATGGAAGGGCTAATTACTAAATATGGAACAATAGAAAATCTAGTTGGTTCAATTGGGGAAAATGGACAATTTAATGCAAAGTTGAAAAAGATATTCGACTTATGCAAATTAGGAGATAGAGGTAAAACATTTACATTTCATACTGCACGACATACATTCGCAACATTATTATTGGAGCAAGGATACAGTCCAGTGATTATACAAAAAATGTTAGGACATAGTAATTTAAAAATGACAATGAATGTATATGCAGCGGTAACAAAAAATGCAATTATAAATGATTTAAAGAATTGTAAAAAATTGAAAAAGTAGTTAAATAGACAAACATATTAATTTTTAGTAGTTATATCCAGCATTTAAAATTATGTTGGGTAGTATTTTCATTTTCAATAATTTAAAAATTTATTAAAAATTTATGTAAACCAATTATAAATCATATAGTTGGTTGTTGTATTATTGTATTCATTTGGTAATAATTAATTAAATTTTATAAAAAACATATTTAACACATTTACTACTAGTGTATTATACTCTATAGATATGTAATGATATAAAATTTTATGAAACTATTGTGTATCAGGTTTCACAATAGTTTCACAAAACGTAAAAAATTTAATTAAAAAATAATGCAGTAATTCATAAAAAATTACCGCATTATACATTCATAAAAGAATAATTTCTCTAAATTGATTATTAATCCATTGGATTTTTGATAATTACTTGTCCTGCAGAATTTTTGCCAACAAATTGACAATAACTTACATTGGTATATATGCCAGTTATATTGGTAGCAGAATCAAATGATAATCCAGATAAAAATTTAGCATGCAATATATACTCACCTAATATAGCATAAACCATATGATTTTCAACAATATTATACTAAAAATAATTACCAAATGAATTATTTCCTACACCATTACCAAATGAATTATAATAAATACTATTACCAAATGTATTACCTCCTATACTATTACCAAATGTATTATTCCATATATCATTACCAAATGTATTCCGGTAAATATTATTACCAAATGTATTCCGGTAAATATTATTACCAAATGTATTAACCTAAATATAATTACCAAATGTATTATAATGAATATTATTACCAAATGTATTATTCCATATATCATTACCAAATGTATTATATCGAATTTCATTACCAAATGTATTATTTGTTATATAATTACCAAATGTATTATCATGAATTTCATTACCAAATGTATTATTTGTTATATAATTACCAAATGAATTATTTCCTACACCATTACCAAATGTATTATTATAAAATTCATTGCCTATAATATTATCATGGCAATTGTCACCAAATGAATTATTAGTAGAGCCCCAGAAAACGGTGTTATTATAACTTGCTGGTCCAAATGTAATATTATTGGTAGAATATCCTTTACTTGCAGGGTAAATCTAATTATTAAAACACTATCCAGTTAATGTCGCATCCTCTGTATAACCAAATGTATAAACATTTATAAAATTTTCTTCGGCTATTTCATAAAATGTATTATCATCTATTTTAATACCTAAATACGTCCCTTGTAAATCTATTAAATTTTCATGATATACTTGGTTAATATAATATCTTTTGAATAATGCATTTTTAAAATCATAATAACACTCATTATTAAATTCATCTTTCATATATGATATATATGAATATACCTATGAATTTGAAGAAACAATTAAATCAGATGTATGATAATTTATTGAAACATAATTACCCTCTTCGTAGCGGAGTTCTGCAACAGGTGTATATGGGTTAGATAAAGATACCCCTGTAAAATCTAAAGTATCAGTTAATATATAAATATTTGGGTCTCCGTCCTTTTCCCTTTTTACAAATTTATAATATATAACGCCGTCATACTCAAACTCGCCTTCGTATTCATAATAATCTTCATAATCTACTGATGTCGCATAATTATTTATATCAGTTTTATATAATATTAGATTATCTGACGCACCCTTACCTAGTTCAAATAATATTTCCCACTATGATAAATTGCATCCATTAAAATATTCGTCACCATCATGCTATGCAGCAGATGCTTTATTTGATAGTGTATATTCATCAATAGCAGTCATAATAATGTCAAACATATGTCCGGCAGTTGTTATTAGTGGATTATCTCCATTATAATCTATTATTCTATATTGCGCACCAGGAACAAGCTACCCATTATCTCGTAATGTTCTCAATTCCTATTGAGTTACATTTATGCATCCATATGCTTCATTAAATCTATTAATTGACTCGAATGCATCATTAATATTCTAATATGTTAAATTATCGCCCTACTCAAAATCTGTAGGTAATACTAAACGGTTTTTATTCATATACTTTTATTACTAATTTTTATTTTTTATGGTCCCATAACCCAATTTCAGCATCTATACTAGCATCTAATATAACACCTTTTATATCTAAACGCGCTTTTGTATCTATGTATGTTGGATTATCTTTCATTCTTGCTGCAGCAGCCTATGCACTATTTATATCTCTTATATAAATTAGCGTAGGTGAATGCAATGTATTACATTTTGCATCAGTGGAAGTATCATATGCTTTAATATACTTCATATGGTTAAACAAACTATTTTTTTATATTTATTGATAAATACTTAAATATAAAAATAAAGTAATTTTTATGAAAATTCGAATGGGATCTACATATTTTTTCGCAGGCTTAGAAAATTTTGTGGTGCATGATGAAGACTTTATTACATTAGTAGAGGAGCCTACAGATTTTAAAATATGTAAGCATATTAGATTTATAAATAAATTTTGTCATTTTTATTGGAAAAAAATGACGCCTGAAGAATTTATAAAGATCACATTAGAATCAAGTGTCCCTATGCAAGTTGGGAAATTTTTAATTAAAGAATTTAATGAATAGATTGGCTTTACTATTGAACACTTAAAGTAGTTAGAACCAATGTTTAATAAACTAGATGATAAACATAAATATGAAAAAGTAATTTATGATTGCTATATTCTTAATAATGATTTCGTGCTCTCTGATGAATAGAGACAATTAGCATATAAAGAATATTTAAAATATAGACAATAATGTCCAGACTTAACCGATTTAATTCTGGACATTATTATTAATCTAATAGAGGTATTTCATTTAAACCTAACATATTACTGCCCCAAGTGTAGCAATAATTTCGAATATACTCTTGGTGGATATCATATTTTTCCTTAAATTTTCTAGCGTCTTCAATAGTATCAAAATACTGTATATATCTAAGAATTCTATCGCCTTTTTTAACTTTTGCATTTGCTGCTTCTGCTATAAACACGCTATCATCTCCTGGTAAATGAATATCTGAATCATAGATTAATGGTTCATTTCTAAGTACTCTAGCTTTTGTTATTTTATGAACAATAAACGGTTTATCATTATAAATATGTTCTGCACATTGTATATAAACACTTTTTAATGTTTTTTCTTCTGGTAATTTTGCCATTAAAAATTCTTTATAAGGGTCAATAATTGGGCCAAAGGAAAATCCGGTATTATATTTTAAATGAAATATACCTATTGATGTTAGAACGCCAAAGCACTGATATGATATTCGCCAATTTCCATAAAAATCAACAATATAATTTCTCCAATCCTTGCATGTTGTTTTTATAGGGGCAATTAAATATATATCATCAGAAAACTCAAACGCCTTTTTAATAAATTCATTAGTATATTGAAATGGAGGATTTAATACAACAGCATCATATAATGGCGCAGTTCTATCACGTTGTAATTTTAAAAAATCCTGTTCAATAATATCAGGGTGTAAAGGTGCAATATCATATAATGTATATTCATATGATTTACTAAAATCTTCCAACCCATAATCGCCTGCACATGGATCTAAAATAGTTTTAACATTTTTTGGCATCATTTCATAAAGTTTATCTCTAACCCACGATTGCGTGCCAAAAAATTCATTTTCATGATTTTTAATATTATAAATGTTATTATGTTGTCTCATTAAAACCCGGTTTATTTTAACTAAAAAGTAAAGTAACAAAAGAAATTAGCGCCTTCATATGATGCTTCAGTTATTTCATTATTTTCAAAATTATATATTTTTATGTGGCCATTGTCTAAAATATAAAATGGCGTAGTAACGAATGACGCTTTAAACATCATAGCTTTTTCATACCCTAATACTCGCTAATATCCCTTAAATATAGTATCGAAATTCTAATATATATAATTTACCTAATTTTTATTTAATAATTTTAAGTTTAATCGCTTAAGCTTTTTTACCCTCGGCATTAATTGCTTAATATATTCTTTATATTTTAAAAATTCTTTATATACGTATGTTTCTATATAATTCTCTTTAACAGTAGTTGATATAGTTAAACAATCTTGAAGTAAAAATCCTTTATATAAGCAATCACATATATTTCCATTTTTATTAAATACAACACCAACACCTAAGTTGTCAGGCGCATTTGATACAATTAATTTATTTTTAAAAAGTATAACAGTATCGCCAGGTTTAATAACGTCGTTTATTGATATTTTGGAATTTATCTATTTTTTAGTAATATCCATCTGCGATGTAATATCATCATCTATGTCTGTCAAAATCTATAGTCTCATATGCAAAAAATTCAATAAATATATTGATAATAAACAATTTAGACATTTTTATCTATAATATTTATAGCATGAAAATTGATATAACATATGACCAACAATTTATGGTGTGCACATCAGATTATCCTTTTGAGTTACAATTACTTAAAAGGCATTTGACGTGTGAAGTGTCTAATGCATGGTTATTAAAGAAAACGCAACCGCATATTAATACTGAACGTTGTTATATTAATAATTATGGTATGGTACCTGTAGGTTTATGGTTAAATGTTTTACAATTTGCAAAACAACATAATATATTCTGTGATTTTACACCAGCAATGTCTGCATATATTAATCAATTTCAATTAGATTACGTAGCATTTAAAAATTATGTTGATAATATGTTTGCAGGTGCATGCATTCCTGGTAAAAATGTGGAATTTAAACCACGTGAATACCAAATAAAAGCAGCATATAATTTGTTAAAATATAGAAAAGCCTGCGGAGAAATTTCAACATCTGCCGGTAAAACGCTAATATCTTTTATAATTTTTAAATTTTTAATAGATACTGCCGGGGCAAATAAAATTTTATATATTGTCCCATCTGTCGATTTAGCAACTCAATCTGCAGAAAAATACGAAGAATATGAAAGCTATTTAGCGCACCATAATCATAATTGGGAAATTGGTATATTAAAAGCTGGACTTAAAAAAGCAGAAAAAGCTAAAGTAGAATCTTGCAATATTTTATTTGGCACATTTCAATCTTTATGCAAAAAAGACGATGTGTTCTTTAGTAATTTTACTGCATGCATTACTGATGAGTGTCACCATGCTGGAAGCTCTGCATCTATTAAAAAGATTTTAAATAAATGTGTTAATCTGAAATATGCAATGGGATTAACAGGTACATTCCCTAAAGAAACAACTATAGAGAATTTTTCTCTTCAATCATATATTGGTCCAGTAGTATATAAATTAACAGCAGACCAATTAATAAATGATGAAAAATCAGCAACGCCTATATATGTAGTATTCCAAATATTAGATTGGGCTACGTTAGAAGAAAAGAGAGAATTATATTATAATAGAAAACAAAAAGCAGTTATACAAAATGATTTAACACTTGGTAATAAACTGCTAAAACAAGAACAAGAGTTTATAAATAATTCATATATTCGCCTAAAATATATCGGTGATATGGCTATTAAAATGGCAAAGAACACACTTATACTATTCGGAGACGTAAAAGGGGAATATGGCAAAAAAATTGCAGAATACATAAAAGATAATTCTGATAAAAACGTATATTACGTTGACGGAAGTACCCCTACAGCGAATAGAGATTATTATAAAAAATGTTGTGCTGAAGATAAAACAGGCAAAACTATTATTGTTGGGTCTATTTACACGATGGGCGAGGGAATCGACGTGCCTAATATCGAATCAATATTCTTAGTTAATACTGCAAAATCTGAACGAATAATACGACAAATTTGTGGACGTGGACTTCGTTTAGCAGAAAATAAAGAAAAATGTATATTATACGATTTTGTAGATAATCTAAAATATACAGAAGATGGCAGATATAATGATAATTATATGGTTAAACATTATCAAGAACGTCGAAAAATATATAAAGAACAAAATTTCCCAATGTTTGAGTAGAAAACTAAATTTTCATGATAACATCTGAACATATTATTAATAAGTATTAGTCATTAGCTAAATAGCAAATTTCTTCATTAACAAAAGATGAATAGAATTATTTAATGACATTATATAATGATAGTGACTCTGTATAGGAGTCACTATATCGTTTAATTAATAATATTTCTATTCGTCCAGTGTGTGCAATATGTGGCAAACCTGTTAAATTTGTTAAAATGTCAAAAGGTTTTGCAGCAACATGTTCAAAAGACTGCAAATACAAATTGTCATAGCAGAAAAGGGATTAGTATTATTTTACCAATTTTGGCGTAAGGTGTCCATTCAAAATTAAAGAATGTGTTGAAAAAAGAACAGAAACATGGAATAAAAGATATGGAGGTAATCCCAATTTTGATAAAGCTGTTAGAAAAAAGATAGAACATACAAATTTATCTCGTTATGGTGTTAAAGCGCCTATTCAAAATAAAGATATTTATGGTAAGTTATAGCAAACATGTTTGACTAAATATAATTCAACAAATGTTTATTCTTCTGATTATGGAAAAGATAAATGTAAGCAAACATGGATATCCAGATATGGTGTAGATAACCCACTTAAAAATGCAGAAATTTCTAAAAAAGCTAAAGATACACTAATATCTAAATACGGTGTTGATAATGTTTTTAAATTACAAGAGTACTAGGATAAAGCATATCAAACAAAAAAGAAAAACAAAACATCAATATCTAAAATAGAATAGCAATTCGAATAGTATCTTAAATCAAATAATATCAATTATGTGCCATAGTATAAGTCGGACAAATACCCGTTTAACTGTGATTTCTACTTAACAGATTTAGACACCTATATAGAAATATAGGGACATGCTGTTCACGGAAAGCACCCATTTAATTCAAGTGATTTAAACGATATTCAACAATTAGGAATATTGTAGGAAAAAAGTAAGCATACCAATTTTTATAAAGCTATTATTTATATATGGACAGTTAGAGACCCATTAAAAAGACAAATAGCTAAACAAAACAATATATCGTTATTAGAAATTTTTACAAATAACTATAATGATGCAATATAGATATTTACAAAATATATGAGTGAAAGGTAAGTCTTTCACTCATATCATTTTTATTAAACTAGTTATTATTAATTTACAAACGCTTTTCCTTTTAACTCATCTGCAAGTGGTGTTTGTGCTCTAAGTTCTATTTCATCATTATTATTAAGCGCACCAACAATATATTCCACTTCATATGAGTTACCTAATATGTGATAATCTGTTCGATAATTTGTTGTCCTATCGCCAACAACTTCTAATATAATTGTTTTTAAACCATTACCTCCGTTATACCAGTTTACCAAACATTCTTTACCGTTTACCTCTCCACAAGATAAGTAGTCAACTTTTTCCATAAAACCGTCACGGCCGCCTAATTGAAACTCTGGATCAGTAACAGTAAAAGCAACTTCGTTAATAGTATGGTTATCGTTATATTTTGTAAATGTATCAACGTCTTCTGGTGTTACGTCTAATGTAATTAAAAATTCTTCTAATCTATCCCATGGCCATTCAGCAGTTTCGCAATTTTCATATCTTTCATCGCCATATGATTCATTTAAATATTTCTTAACTTCTTTGGCAACATTTTTCATAATGCTTTCATATAAAGCACGTTTATTTATTTTTTGCATTGTCATAAATATTCATATATTTTTTATATTATATTTATTTATGCAGTTGCACTATATGGTGTAATATGTTTACATTGATTATACGCAGTTTTTAATGAATTTGTTGTTCCGGCAATACCGAATGTTGAATTTAATATATCAATAAGATTTTTATATGGTATATCTAATTTAATAATGCTATTAATAATTTCAAGCTGTTTATCTGTTAATTTATCTGGATTAAAGTATCTAACATCACTACACAAATGAGTATATACTTCAGTAAGTTTATCAATTCTATTACTACTATAATTTAGCCAATCTAACTGCAATTCATTTATGTATTTAAAATTAATTATATTATTTAATTGTACATAATTTTCTGGTAGTGTAGTTAAACTAGACGTTTTTAGATAGCCTTTAAGTCTAATTCCAATAGTTGATAAATCATTGCCTCTAATATACTCGTCATTAATATACGTATATAACGTAATTAATGAAAGTCCCTTTGCAAAAACAATGCCCTCTTGTAAGCAACGTTTGTTAGTGCCATCTAATGAATTATACCATGGAAAAACATTAGCTATACAATCAGACATAAATGTCTTGATATTTGCATTTCTATTTTTCGATCCATTATAAAACTTATATTCATTTATAATCTTTTCAAATTTTGACAATTGCTTACTATATTTAGTCTTTTCAAATCTATCAGTATATGAATTAAGTGACATTAAATAATTATGACTATCTTGGTGAACAACTTTTATGTCTTTTGATAATATATTATCTGTATATGTAGCTTTAATAAGATTATATATGATATAAACTGGAATATTGCGTCTAATAAACTTACTAAATATATCACAATATGGGCCAATCCCATTTAATGGGATATTTCCAAAATATTCATTTAAAAGTAAATATGTAAACTTTTTAATGTTGTTTGTTCTATATTTAACATTTTCAAATGATTCAAATATCTTAGGAAAAACCATAGAATTATCAAAAATATGATTTAATGAACTTTCACAATTTATTTGTTCATTAATTGCTGCATCTATTTCACCCTTTACAAATTGAATTATTTTAGAATTTTTAATATATTCAGGGTTCCTGGAGTTTTTTCTAATAATTATAAAATCATTGGAATTCTTTAATGACACCACTGTTAATGAAGGCGACACATTAATTCCTAAATGGTCGCTGACGCGTATCTTAAAAATAGATAATGACTTGTATGATATGGTGTAATATACCGACCCTGTTGAAGCAGCATGTTCTTTTTTTACGTCATAATTCGCCGTAATAAAATCAATAATATCTGAACGTTTTATAACTCTGATAAATCGTTTTTTAAGTTTTTTAATAATTCTTTTGTAAATGTACAGTAGTTTCATATTGTTTAAAAGTTAAATCGTGGTGCAAAATTAATAAATTTCTTTGACAGGAAAAAATAATTTATGATTTTTTGTTAAAATTTAATAAATATTTTGTAAAATGAACCTATTTTAACTATGAAACCACTTACAGTTATATTAGATGCTGGTCATGGTAAAGAAACACCAGGAAAACGCTCTCCAAAATTATCAGATAATCGTCAGTTATTAGAATGGCAATTTAATAGAGAAATATGTAATAAAATATATTGTTTATTGCAATGCGAAGGTATTAAATGCATTTTAGCTAATACAGATGATATTGATTATAAATTGACAGCCCGGGCAACGGTAATTAATAATCTATATAATAAAGAGAAAAAACTAGGTCATTTAGCTGTCATGATATCAGTTCATGGTAATGCAGCTGGTAACGGTGATTGGAAAAATGCTAGAGGATGGGAAGTATATACAACGCCAGGTACAACAAATTCTGATAAACTTGCAAAATGTTTTTGTGAGGTATTTAAAGAAATATTTCCAGATGAAAAACTACGCGGTCATAAAGAAGAAAACTTTACTATAATTAAAAAGGTTAATTGCCCTTGTGTATTAACTGAAAACTTCTTTTATGATAATGAAAAAGATTGTGAATTAATGCTAAGTGAAGAAGGTCAATTAAAAATCGCTGAATTACACGTTGAAGCAATAAAAAAATATATTAAAAATTCATAAGAATTTAAAAAAGACTACTTATATATTAGGCAGTCTTTTTTGTGTTAATATAAATAAATATTTTATAAAAATTACAGCCACAAAGTTGGAAACAAACCTGTTTAATTAATTAAACAGCTAAACGAAAAACTTAAAATTTTAATATGGCAGGAAAGTCTAAAAAAGTTAAAGGTACAAAACAAACTCTAGAATACGTAGAGGAACCAAAAAAGCTTCATGTAAAACAACTTAAATGCATGAACGCTCGACAAAAAGAATTTGTTAGAGCAATAGAACAAAAAGAAATAGTTGTATGTGAGGGCCCAGCAGGTGCAGGAAAAACTTATATAGCTGTTGCATGTGCATTAAAGATGCTGGAGAAAAAACAAATTGAACAAATAGTTCTAGTTAAGTCAGTCACAACTATTAATTCAGAAGATATCGGTTTATTACCTGGAACAATATATGAAAAAATGGATCCATTTATGATGTCATTCTTTGGTAATATTGACAAAATAATTGGTGAAGAAGAAAGAAGACGATTAGTTGGAGAACATAAAATAGTAATTTAGCCAATTTGTTATCTTAGAGGTGTTAATATTGATAATGCGTGTGTATTATTAGATGAAGCTCAAAATATTTCATTATATACATTTAAAACTATTATTACTCGTATTGGTAAAGATTCCAGATACATTATCATGGGTGACTCTGAACAATGCGATATGAGTATTAAAGAACAATCGTCATTATCTAAAATAATGGAGGTATTTAATGATGACCCATATATAGGGGTAGTTAAATTTAATGACGAAGATTGCGTTAGAAATTAGATTATTCCACATGTGCTAACAAAGATTAGAGCACTTGAAGAACAAGAATTTTTGAAAAAGCAATAGAAGAAAAGTAAAAAAGTAATATAATATTAAAGAGAGCTAATACATTAGCTCTCTTATTTTTTGTTAATATTTGTATAAAGATAAAAAGTTTAAACAAGATGTATATACGTAGTAATTACCTTCTGGTAGTTGAATATCTACACTATCATGGGTTTCTAAAATGGTTACGCCGGCGTAATTCTCTATTCTAATATAGAAATGGTGTTTATTTTCTATTGTTATTCTATCAATAGAATAAAATGCAGTTTTCATTAAATCTTGAGAAACTGAAAGTTTCATATCTTTTTTTCGACTTTCAATAGTTTCTGTAACAACTGTTACTGAATTATTTCCTTTAAGTTGCTTATCGGTTTGAGTTGATTCGCCAGCTAAAGACGCTGTGCATAATAAAAGAGCAAAAATGCTCATAAAAATTTTTTTCATATTTTAAAAAGTTAATTTTCGTCAAGTGCGAACCCGTTTAGTTCGCTTTATTTTTATATTCTAAGTAATTTCATATTATTTATCTAAAAATTTTAGAAAATATGCTATATAGCATCTTTTTCACAGTTTTATGTGTAAAAAAACTTTTTTTGAAAGGTGTAATATAATAAATATCAGAGTTTCTGATACTAATATCTTTTTAGTGGAGATATAGAAAATTATCTTTTTTCTATTTTTATTTCAAATATCTTCTATTATTTTCTTCATTATATTGAAGATGTATTCTCTTATTTTACCCTATATATTTTCTTAAATAAATAATAAAAGAAAAATTATATTTTTAGATATGATTCCTGTTTTGGATAAAAATTCTATTAAAGTTATTACACGAAATATTTCTCCTGTAGAAGTGGAGTATGTTGCAGGTATAAATAGTATTATTAATGATACTCCTGAGGAGCAAGTTGACGATATTATATATGTTAATAAAATTATGGCATTTGCAGATAAATTCAAAAATTTACATTGGGCTGCAAAATCAATGTCATACCATAAAACTATTGATGATTTTTGGTCTGAAATTGAAAATTATAAAGATGAAATTGCTGAAAATATTCAAGCAATTATAGGACAGTTTACTGGAAAAGAATTTTTAAAATTAGAATTACCAGTAAGTGAAAATCCATTAGATGTAATTAATGAGTTAAAAATCTGTGTAAATAATTTTATGGAATTACATGCAGATAATATAGAATATGAAGGCTGCAGAAATGCTACTTCTGGATTTCTACAAATAATCCATAAATATATTTACTTATTTAGATTATGTAAAATTAATGAAGAATAATTTTTAACTTTATGAAAATTATTAAAATAGATAATACATAGAATATTTTAAATGAGGATTACGCATTAGGATAGGGATTTAATTCTAATGGGTTTAATAATTCTGGATTTTCATATGCTATTATGCCATTGTAGTTTAATTTATGCCAACGTGGAAATGACGGCAAGCCTGCTGCAAAAAATAAAGCATTTAAACATTTTGTTGGCGATACTGTTACAGGGTTGTCGCCATATGATAATAAAAAGCATAAAGGCATAATTAAATATTTGTATTATGAAACTGGCGAAGAAACTGTACCTAAATTAGTATATATACATGATTTTACAGAAAATGTAATTTTACCAATTATTGGCGATTCTGTTAAACGTGTTCCTGTTCCTAGACCACAAATGAATAGACAAATGAATTATTTGTTAAATAATCCTGTTTATGTTGGACGAAACTTAACAAATTATGCACCATCAATTAAAGAGCAATATGATTTTAATGCAAAATTGAAATCATAATGGTTATAAAAAATTGATTGAATTAATTATGTCGAAAACTAAGATAACTAATAAACGATTATACGAGCTAAGAAACACATCTGACGTTTTTTCTAGATTAATAGTGATGGGTATGTTAAAGATTTTAAATAAAAAATTAACATATCAGCAAGTTTGGGAAGATAGTGAAGATGGAGTTCAAGATGTAACTGTGCCATTTTTCTTTGATTTTAGTGGTGGTGCAACAACATCTGAAAAATTTATATAGGATAATTACCAACATTTTACTGATGAAGAATGCACGTCTATTGGTATTAAAAAGTTTGATGGTGATTTTAAGCCTATTCCATATGGTGTTATAACATTAGAATCAACAACTATTGAATCAAGTAGTATATCAAATAGATTTGTGATGGGACGCTATTAGAAAAAAGTAGGGGATGAATTAAAAACATTTGTTTCCTTTTTATATTCTATTCCACTAACAATGAATTTTTCAGTTAATATTGTTTGCGATACTATTAATACTATGTGGAAAATTGAATAGGCATATAGAGAATTCTTTTATAAACATAAAACATTTAGAGTAAATTATAAAGGAACAGTTGTTCATGCAAGAGTAGGTTTTCCTGAATCGTTAGCAGCTACTAAAACATCAACATACACATTTGGCACTACAAGCGATACTACTGATATTAAATTAAATTTTTCATTAACATGCGAAACGTACCAGCCAGTATTTGATCCATATAATGAAATTGAATCTGGCCATAATATTAAAGTAATTGGTGGTGACATAATACCACTATAGCATAACTCTAATACAGGTGTAAACAATGAAACATAGTATAGCTCTATTGCAGGGGTAAACAGCGGAATATTAAATAATAATGCAGCTTCTTCAAATATAAGTTCGTCCGTTAATAATCCTTCTGAAAACTTATATAAAAATATTATACCTGAAAAAATAACAGCATATAAAGTTGCTACTGGTGAAGATTTATTAATTGAATGGGATTTTTCATATGATAGCAATGACTTACTAACAGTTGATATATTATATAAAGAAAAAGGGAAAGACGATAACTATATTATATTAGATACCGTAGCTAATCATAATAGATATTATTTAAATTTTTCTGATGACTTTGTGTCGACTAACAACGATGTTTTTGATGTTATATTGACAAATTCAGATGATGCTATTATTGTTAATTAGCCAAAAATAAAAATATTCCCTGATATTAATACTGGAGTTGTAAATAAAAATAGTTTTACTATAATTGATAAAGGCTTTATAATAACAGAGAAAGAATATATCGAAGCAGTTGTGTGCACAGAACAAAATGGTAAATTAGAAGATTATATAATTAATTTGCATATTGTTAACAATGCTATTGATGAAACTGATCCTATAGAATTAGAACCGTTTGTATATACTGGACAATTAAACTATAAAGAAGTTCAATTATTTATACGCGACCATTATCATACAGATAAAATCTATAAGTTTTAGGACGACGACAAATGGTTAATTGTATATTAATTTTATTATAACGTATTGTAAATCTTATAAATATGATACTTTCGCGAAAAGTATCATATTTTTTTATATATAAATATAAAAATATAAAAAATATAAAAAATAAATTAATAAAAATTATGGCAAAAATTACTAAAGATGAATTTTTGAATAATATCCATGATATTATTAATGAAGGAATGAATATTAATTATGATGAAAAGGTAGATAATACCAAGAAATTTAATATTCACCATTATGTAACAAGCTTACTAGAAGACGGACAACGCAATCCTAAGCTTATGACATATCTTAATAATTATCACCAATATCTTAATAACAACGATGTTAAAGAATTTATGGTATTTGAACAATTTGGACAAGGACTTGCTCAATTTGCTACAAATAACAAAGATGTTAAACGTGTTATTAATCAAATGAATGAAACTATCGATAATTATGGTCATGAATTAGAAGCATACATGATTATCGAATAGATTCAAAATTTAGCATCTCAAGATTTAGTAAGAGAGGCATACGATAATTATCTTGAATCAGAAGATGAAAATTCAAGAGACATATTAATTGACGCTATTGATATGGTTGAAGCTGAAGGTGATCCAGCAGCACATAAATTAACAATCATTATTACTGCAGATGCAGAAAATCGTTTGCCAAAAATTGAAATTGGCACATCTGAATCAAAATTCAATATGATTCAACAAAAGATTCGTGATGACAAAGCCCGCAAACGTATGGAAGAAATTCAAGCACAAGTTGATGCATACGCTAAACAAGTATTTGATGAAAATGAAGCTGCACAAGAAGCTGCACGTGCTGAATTATCTTTTGAATCTATTATTAATAATAATGGTATTAATTTACGTGAATCTATTAAAAACATTTATTCTTCTGAAGCACGCAGTAATAAGAAGTTAATGGAAACAATTAATCAATATGCTGGCGCATTAAATCAAGGGTTATATGAAGAAAGATTATATGAAAGTTTCGTACAAAATTTATCTAAATATAATTACTTATTACCAGTAGAAAAAGAATTAGCAAGAATTAATGAAGTTGCTTCTAAAAATGCTGCAAGTATTGACATTACCAAGTTATTAGAAGAAATGTCAACTACTACATCATATTATATTATTCCATTAATTGAAGAAGATGCAGTGCGTTATGTTAAAAATCCTAATGATATGAATCGTGTACAATTAAGAAATGCTTTATGTTCTTTTGCTGCTGATCCATATTGCAAAGCAATGCTAGAAGCAATTGAACGTAATAGTTATTTACTTAATGGTTCAGCTGATACTATTGAAGACAAATCATTATTAATTGCTGATAAAATCAAATTAGTTCGTGAAAACGCTAATATTTCTGCAATTTATTCTCCAGTACAATATATTAGAGAAAATGAATGTGTATTTAATGCTAATGGACAATTCTATGTTAAGAAAGGAAATTCATTAGCTAAATTAAGCAATGAATACTTAAATCAATTATCTGAAACATTCGTATCTTTATGCCAATTAATTAATGACCCAAGAGTTATTATTAATGAAGATAGCATTGTATTAGTAAGCAACGATAAAATTGCAACTATTTATGAAGGATATGTTGATATTAATGGCACTCGTGAAACAACAGATACTTTAAGAAATCTTAATGAAATGTGCATTAAATACGATTTTGATACAAACTTCTTTATAATGACATCTTGTTTACATGAGAATTTTGATAATATTGCTAAAATTAATTTCGGTAAACATATTTCATTAAATGAAAATGCAGGAATTAATATTGATATGTTTAGATTAGGTAATAATATCTTTATTAATACTGTTAATGAAGACGTTAATAAATCTACATTCTATCATAACGTAAATCCTTTACAATGTAGAAATATTATTAATAACCATATGGGTATTAATGTTGCATCTATGTTTGAAGACCTTATTCCATCTCAAGAGAAAATCATGTTAAAACTTAATGAAACTAAGAATGAATATGAAGCATCTATTGAGAAATATGAAAATACAATCGAAAAATTAGAAAAAGCTCAATCAGAAAGTTTAGATGCGGCTAACTAGAAGAAATTAAATGACGCTATCGAATCTGCTAAGAAGAAAGTAGATGAACTTAAAAAAGAGTATAAAGATTGGCAAAAACAAGTTGAAAAAACAACAACTACTAATGACGTTGAAGACGACGATACAGATGCATAGCAAACTAATGAACCTTTAAAAGATAGCGAAGTTGATGATGCTAAACCAGAATTATTAGAACCATTAACTAATAGCGAAGAAGGATTAGATGTGAATGAAGAAGACCCTGTAATTTCTGATGATGAATTTGAATCATTCTTTGACGATAGAGAATTAGAAGATGACGACACAGAAGGCGAACCAGATATGGAAGGTAATGAACCAACCGAAACAGAAGATGGCGGCACAGAACTTGAGCCAGATATGGAAGTTGAGCCAGATATGGAAGGTGCTGAAACTGAAGTAGAAGTTGAACCAGATATGGAAAATATGCCAGTAGAAGTTGAACCAGATATGGAAGTTGATGGATTTGAAGAAATTAATTTAGATGGTGACGGCGAATTACCAGTTGAGAATACTGATGATAACGACACACAAGTTGTTGAACCAGAAATGGAAGATGAACCAACTGAAGAAGAAATATTTGACATCACTGAATTAGATAATATTTCACATGCAACGCCAGAAGGTTACACCATTTCTAATGTGTTATTTGACCATAATTTAAAAACAAATGAATTATTTAAATCTGGTACTGTAACTGTAACTGTTCCTATGATCGACGCTCAAGGAAAAGTTTTTGCAAATACAGAAACATATAATTTCTATATAAACGAAGAATCTAATGAACCAATTTTAGACAGTGAAGAATTGCCATTAGCTTTATATAATGCAATTATTGCAACAATTAAAGAAAATGAAATGTTTGACGTTGCTATTTCTAATGGAAAATCTGCAGAACATAACTTTAAAGATAATGTATATTATGATGCAAAAGATGTAGATGCAGCATCTGAAATATTAGACGGCGATGAAGAAATTGATATTCCTGTAGAAATTGAAGAAGAACCTACTGACGAAATTTTTAATATCGAAGAAGATCCAGAAGAAGGTACTTTAACAATTAGTTCAAAGGAAGACACTCCAGTTGAAATTGAAGATAATGGTTCTTCTGTATCTCCTGAAGATTTAACTTTAGATGATATATTCACTAATATGGAAGATGATGAAAATCTAGAAGATGGTGAAACTGAAGAAATAATTATTCCTACTTATAAATCAGAAGATGGAAAAACTGATATCGAATTACCTGCACCAACTGCGGACGGCACAGCTATTCGTGAATCTAAAAAATCTAATTTTTTAAAAGCATCTGCTGTTATTAAGAAAGGAGACCAACATTTTTTTCTAAATGAAGGAACCATCAAACCTTCTAAAAAACAGAATTCTCAAGCTAATGAAAATGTTGATGGCATTAGCAGTATAACTGAAGATTCTATGTATGACCCATATGAAGAATATAATGAAGAAATGGATTTAAATACTATTGATATAATGCATACTAGAGCAGCAAATGCTCTAGATGCGGCATATCAACAATTTAAACATTTAAAAATAACTCCAATAGAAGAAGTCGAAAACTTAGGTTTAAAATATTTTACTATGGAGTTAAGAAACAATAATTTACTTCATGATTCATATACATGTTATCAAGTAAATAATAAAATATTCTATAAACCATCAGAAGAATTCTATGACATCATTAATACATACGAAGATGAAAATTTATGCATGTCAGAATTAACTATGAGAGCTGATGATCCTACCGAATCATTAGATTATGTAGATATTAATAATACCACTGATTGCAAATTTTTAGTTGATAATATATTAATGCTATTAGGAATAGATATTAATGAAGAAATTAACGAATCCATTAAAGTTAGAAAGTTAAATACTAAACTTCATACTAATGATTTTGAAAAATCTAAAAAAGTATATGATATCGTTAATGGGGATAAAAATGAAAGAGACTTTAGAAAAAAAGTTGAAAGAGAAACTGAAAAAGCAGGAGTTCCAAATCCATTAATTCCAGCTGCACAAGAGCAATATACATAGGTTTTACCTAATGTTCATGCACCATTAACTGAAGCAAAATAGCAAACAAACGCCAATGAAAAAGTTGAATATTAGCCAAAAGACTGGGTAATAATTAAAGAACTTAATATGAAAGCACAAGTTAATGCAGTTGTTCATAATGGTGATGGAGAGTTAACAATGTTAACAGTGTTAGCAACTAATGGTATTTTATATGATGTTGATTATGACGAAATAATGCCAGACCCAGCATATATAGAAAATATACCAGGACGAGAAATTAATAGTACTAAATTAACTGTACCTCGTTTATCAGTTGTTGATTATAATCCAGAAACACGATTAGCAGAACTTCCAAAAAATGAAAAACCTGCAACATTTGCAGATTTAAATGGGAAAACTACTCCTGTAAATATTGTAGTAGAAGGTTATAAATTAACATCTATTCCAGTTTCTGCCTTTGTTGAAGATATTGCAAATTCAAAACAATTCATTAGAGTAATTAATGAAAATGGTGAAATTAATTCATATGATGTTAATAAAAACATTGAATTTGAAGAAATGCCATATGCAGTATTAATAGACAACGACGGAAAACCTGTTAGAACAATAAAAATAGATCCATTAAGTTATATTAATGCAGAAGAAGATGAATTAGTAGATTGTACAGTTGCCGATAAAGCAACTAAATATCCTAAATCACGTATAAATGTATTATCATAACAAAATATAACACAAATATAAAAAATAGAGGTTAATTTTTTAACCTCTATTTTTTTAATTATATAACGCAATTTCAGTATGTATATCTTGTGAATAATGCTATATATATTGCTAATCATCATTATTTACAATAATACATTTAATTATACCATTTGCATATGCTGCTTTAGAATACGTACTATATATTAATATAAATATATCTTTTTTAGACGACGTTATTACTATATCTGGTATATCACCATTACAAATAGGTTTAAACTTTTCTAATAGATGTTTATTTTCATATCCTCTATATGGTACAATCCATCCATATAATCTAATATTATTTAAAAATTCAGTAAACTCCTTATTTTTAACATTTACTGCATTATATTCTAAAATAATTTTTTTAATACTGTCCTACATTGAATATCCAGTACGCCACTATGTAACATAATAATAATTACCATTTATTTGTTCAATATGAAACATCTTTGGAATGACAGTATTAACCATTGTTTTAATTAATTTCTGTGACAATTTTAACTACTATTTACATTTTTCAGATGTATATATGTCACTGCTATTATTTAAACTATCCTCACCAGTTAACCCGAATAAATGAATTACCTAATCTGAATAAACGTTATTAATACACTCTTCATAAACAATATAAAAAAACTTTTTATCTGGACTAATTTTTATAGCATATATTGTGAAAGCATATTCATTGTCATCACTTCTAGATGCTTTATCAATTAAATATGTATTTACAATATGCGTTAATAAATTGTGTACACCATTCGAGGTATATTCTTTATATGCTTTATCGATCTTACTTTCAATTGTTGACTAAACCGTTACGTCCTATCCAATAATATATTTCTATATATATGTTGATATGATATACGTATCAACATTAATATCCTACCAGCCATTCATTGATATATTATTTTCAATAGATTTAACATATAATTGATCTTTAGTATTATATTGTAATGCTGGCCAGTTATTTATATGAATAAACTCACATTTTTTAATAGACATATCGATATATAAAGAGTTACATAGACAATTATATAATGCATTTTTATTAAGGCACCTCATACGATTTTTAGTGATAATAGTATTATGTATATCCCTTAAACTTTTCTTTGTAATAGATATATCATCAATATCATCATCAATATCGGATAATAACTATAATTTATTAATATTTGTTGTTAAATTGCGAGAAATATTTTCTAATAAGTATTTCATATAATGTTGTTATATAAATCTATTTAAATATTTATTATATATAATAAATATAAAAACAATTTTTTGTCAATAATATGAATATTTCATTAGCAAATTTAATTAAATAGTATTATCGTAATAACACATAGTTAACATATGATAAGTAGTCAGTTAAAATATTTGAAAGTACTGTAAATTTATTAGCAGATTTAGATGATGATTTATCAGATATTACTAATGCAATTACCCGTAAAAATATGAATTCAAATATTAAAAAACAGACAGTTATATCATTGTTTAAAAGTATAATATATAAATTTGATGACATAACAGGTATTGACGAACATGACAATACTAATATAGAATACATTAAGAGCATAATAAATAATCCTGATAATTTTAATGAGTATGCAGGCTGTATACTGGCATATGACAAAACATAGTTAAAAAGACTTATATATATAGGATGTAAAATATTAGGGTATGACGGCAATTTTAATTGGATTGATACTAGTAAAATTACAGACATGTCAGAATTATTTTATGACAATAAAAAGTTTAATGGACATATTGAATTATGGGATGTTAGTAGGGTTACTAATATGAAATAGATGTTTATGTCCGCTAAAAATTTTAATTAGTCAATTATAGATTGGGATGTTAGTAACGTTACTGATATGTCATATATGTTTAATTTAGCAAACTTGTTTAATTAGCCAATTGGAAATTGGGATGTTCATAATGTTACCAATATGTACGGTATGTTTTGTGAAGCCACAACGTTTAATCAACCAATTGGAGATTGGGATGTAGCTAGAGTTAAAAATATGGGATATATGTTTTATAATGCATTTAATTTTAATCAGCCAATTGGAGATTGGGATGTATCTAATGTTACTACTATGGACAGTATGTTTGAAGGCGCAAGGTCATTTAATCAACCAATTGGAGATTGGGTTGTTTCTAGCGTTACTAATATGCGTTGTATGTTTTGTGATGCAAATTCATTTAATCAAGATGTATCAAAATGGGAATTAACAAGTGGTTGTGAAATCCGCCACATGTTTACATATTGTCCAATACTAAACGAATATAAACCAAAAAGAATTTAACAATATGAAGAAGTTATTAGAAGCAATAAATAGAGGAATTCTAAGAGGTTTAAATGAATAGAATATAGAATTATTATCTGATTTAGATGTTGAAAATCTAGGTTAGTTAGATTCAATATAGACTAAATCTGTTAATAACAAAATATTGTTGTATAAGTATTTCCCTAAAACAAAAGAAGAGTTAGTTGAAATTATTAAAGCAGAAGTTGAAAGGAAAGGTTGGAACTGCAATTTGAATCATATTGATACTAGTAGAATCACTGATATGTCTTATTTGTTTAGTAGTAATCGTTATTCCGGATACGATTTAGAAAAGTTTAATGGAGATATATCTAGATGGAATGTATCTAATGTTAAATATATGCGTTGTATGTTTCTTGGCGCCGAATCATTTAACCAACCAATTGGAGATTGGGATGTATCTAATGTTAAAGATATGCGTAGTATGTTTCATGATGCAGAATCATTTAATCAACCAATTGGAGATTGGAATGTATCTAAAGTAACAAATATGTAGGAGATGTTTGATGGTGCAGAATCATTTAATCAACCAATAGGAGATTGGGATATTTCTAATGTTACTGATATGAGTTGGATGTTTTATGAAGCAAAATCATTTAATCAAGATCTTTCAAGTTGGCAACTTAAACCCTGCAACGGAGCTGCCTATATAGTCGATAAATGTCCAATAAAAGAAGAATATAAACCAAAAGTAATTTAATATTATGAAACACCTATTAGAAGCAATAAATAGAGGAATTCTAAAAGGCTTAAATGAAAGTAATATAAATTTATTAACTGATTTAGACGATAGTGAACTAGATTAGTTAGATTCATTATAGACTAAATCTATGAATAATAAAATTGATTAGTCAATTAAACAATAGTTAACTGACGCTATTCAGACAGGCAAAATACATAACGGATTAAAATAGTTTATTAATGACCCTAACAATTTTAGTAAACTTAAAGGGCTAATTAAAGCTAATGACAAAGAGCATTTAATAGAACTAATTAAAATTTGTTAGAAATTGTTAGGCGACAATGGTAATTTTAATTGGATAGATACTAGTAAAATTACAGATATGTCAGAATTATTCTTTCGTAACCATTCATTTAACGGTCATATAGAATTATGGGATGTATCTAATGTTGAAAATATGGAAAGTATGTTTCAATATACATAGTCATTTAATCAACCAATTGGAGATTGGGATGTTAGTAATGTAACTAATATGTGGTGTACGTTTTGGGGCGCGGCATCATTCAATCAACCAATTGGGGGTTGGGATGTATCTAACGTTGCAGATATGGAAGCAATGTTTTCTCATGCGAAATCATTTAATCAACCAATTGGAGATTGG
>JAEIGA010000023.1_pt1 | contig 183438 bp, 188 predicted proteins | sample 9270691 | NCBI WGS metagenome assembly JAEIGA01 (sample SAMN17057246, study PRJNA624740) | gut metagenome | biome: biome; isolation source: fecal sample | host: Bos grunniens | place: China: Xizang | collected 2019 | reverse complement strand
TTCGGATGTTGATATCAGTGCTTATACGGGATTAGACGCCTTAAAAACATTTATATATGGCTATGGGGATCCAATATATATGTCGTATACCTCCAATCCGGAAGGAATCATCATAGTCATATATGAGAATGGAGTAGCAGTTGATCTTGAAGTGATCGAATCCGTAGATGTAACGGATAATAGCTGCTTCTTCCATATGGAAAACATAAAGGATCGTGTGTTTAATCGTAACAGCAGTATTAGCAGGGAGCTCTGTCATAGAAATGATCTTCCGTATCAGATTGCACGCCTCTTTCACAGAAGTTTGATTAAATATCTAGCTGGTAAGAAAGAGGCCGGTGTCAACATCGCTAATGAGATCGTTGCATTTTTGAACAGTGATCGTTATGTTACGGAAACCGAATATAAGAGCGGAATTTCACGTCTTATCGACCAATACCATGATAAATATCCGCTGGATACGGAATATCGTAATCTTTGCTTTGAATTGATCAAGCATATTGAGACTAATGCTACATTAGAACGGTAAATCGGAAGATAATCATACAACTTCAAATTTGTGGTCCTAATTGAATATTGAACGTTACATAGCAGTTATCTCAATCGAGGTAGCTGCTTTTTTTGCGCTCATTTTGAGCAGTAACTATTCACTATTCAAAGGAGAAGAAAAAATGACGTTTGATTATTTCTATGGCCGCGAAAGCGACCAGGTCAAGAAGTGTCAAATGGACGAACAAATAATAATGATAATAACAATACTGATTTTAATGATACTACTTGATCAGTGGTAACGAAAAAGAGAGCGTGAGATGAGCCGATAATTTTAGGGAACATTTGCAATCAATGGGAAATAAAAAGTTCCCTAAAATGTATTGAGATTTAGGGAACATCTTGCTATTATTCTCTTATAAAAGTTCCCTAAAGGAGATTTTTTTGATGGATAGTAATTTTAATGTAATTCAGCAATTGTTGCAGGAACGAGCAGATTATCAGGCTCGCTTGAATTTGATTCCATACGATGGCTCACCGGAAGTAAAAGAAAATAGTAGTGGTAAATACTTGTATATTCGTAAAAGAGTGAATGGCAGATTAACCTCTACTTATGTTGATGTTTATTCAGATGATTTGTATCAGTTATTGCTTCGCAATACAAAGGAGGCTAGAGAGCTTAAAAAGCAGATTCGAAGAGTTGATAAAGAACTTGCTGCGAATGGTTATACTCAAAATGCACTTTCGCCTGAGGTGATTTCAAATCTGGACTTTGCCAGAGCCAATATGAAGTCCAATATCTATGATCAAGCTGTATTGGAAGGTGTTGCAACAACATTTTCGCAGACAGAGGAAATCATTGAAAATGGCACCGTTAATGGTATTACAGCTGACGATGTGCAAAAAATTCTTAATTTAAAGCATGCGTGGAAATTTATACTTGATAATAATGTGATTCAGGCTGACAGTAATTACTATTTGCTGTGCCATATAGCAAAGCTAGTAAATGAAGGATTTTTTCATGATGGTGGAAGAATACGAGGTGTTCCAGTCTCAATTGGTGGCGCGAAATATGTTCCTCCACTTCCGATCAAATCACAGGTAATTGAAAGCATAAATGAGATTCTAAAATGTAAAAAAGACCATTTGGATATCGCTATTGAGCTGTGTATGTATTGTATGCGAACTCAGATATTCGTTGATGGCAACAAACGAGCTTCTGTAATATTTGCAAATCATTATATGATAAGCCATGGATTGGGATTAATTGTAATTCCGGAAAAACATGTTCCAGAGTTTAAAAAGAAACTTGTAATTTATTATGAGAGTAACGACATAAGTGACATCAGTGATTTTTTAAAAGAGAATTGCTGGAAAAAGATGAACTAAATAATTGTGTAGAAAGCGTCTAATCATTATGATTAGGCGTTTTTTATTTGGAAGGGAGGCACAATTTAATCTGTATCGAACAAAAATGCGGAATCCGCAAAAATGTTCATTAGAGTATTGAATAAGCTATTCCTATGATGTATAATTCTATTGAACAAAAATGCGGAATCCGCATTTTTGTTCAATAATCAATGAGGTGGAACAATATGGAAATACGCAGAGATATATATTTGAATAAGCTTATTTCAAAAAAGCATAACGGACTAATTAAGGTTGTAACAGGTATGCGAAGATGTGGAAAATCATACCTTTTATTTAATCTTTTTAAAGAGTATCTTGTAAATGAAGGAGTTAATGAAAACCATATTATTGAGATTGCATTTGACTCTTTTGAGAATAGAAAGTATCGAGATCCTGAAGTTTTATTTCCATATCTAATGGAAAAAATCGCTGATAAAGAAATGTATTATGTTTTATTAGATGAAGTTCAGATGCTCGATGATTTTGAATCAGTTCTTAATAGCCTCGGAAGAAAGAAAAATGTGGATGTATATGTAACGGGAAGTAATGCCAAGTTTCTGTCAAAAGATATTATTACTGAATTTCGTGGACGTGGGGATGAAGTTCATATGTATCCATTAACATATAGTGAATTTATGAGTGTATATGATGGTGACAAATATGAAGGCTGGAGGGATTATGTGCTGTTCGGTGGAATACCGCTTGTGCTAGGCTTTGAAACGGCTGATCAAAAATCTGATTTTTTAAAATCTCTATTTGAGGAAACCTACATTTCTGATATTACTGGAAGGAATAATATACGAAATAAGGCAGAGTTAGAAGAGCTTCTGAACATTTTATCCTCAGCAATTGGATCGCTTACGAATCCAAGCAAGTTATCTGCGACATTTAAAAGTGTTAAAAACAAGACTATAAGCAAAGATACCATAATTAAATATATAGATTACCTTAAAGATTCATTTCTTATTGATAGTGCAATTCGATATGATATCAAGGGTAAAAAATACATTAATACTCCATCGAAATATTATTTTACCGATCTGGGACTTAGAAATGCGAGACTTAATTTTAGACAGGTTGAGGAGACTCATGCAATGGAAAACATTATATTTAATGAATTAAAAGTTCGTGGATATAATGTGGACGTTGGTGTTGTTGTGATGAATGAAGTTGACAAAAATGGTAAGAAGATTCGAAAACAGTTGGAAGTGGATTTTGTCTGCAACAAAGGTTCAAAGAGATTTTATATTCAATCAGCCTATGCGTTGCCTGATAAAGAAAAGATGGAACAGGAACAACGCTCACTAGTGAATACAGGCGATGGATTTAAAAAAATTATTATTACAAAGGATGCTGTGGCACCTCTTTATAATGAAGAAGGCATATTGGTAATGAGTGTTTATGATTTTCTTCTAAATCCAGATAGCATGGAAATCTAAATGAATATTATAACTTAGCGTCAGCATCAGGATTAGATTATTAATCCTGATGCTGGTGTTTTTCTTTGTAAGAGTTCACATCATTTTTTTTGAAAAAATTTAGATGTAACCATTGACATTACATCAAAACGGTGCTATATTAACATCAACAGATGAAACTGCTATGGTTACATCAATAAACTTTTTAACATTCGAGGATAATTACCTCGCAGGGCAGAGCCCGGAAAGGAAAATAATCATGACAAATAAGGAAAAAGCATTAGCACTCATCGGAACATTCGTATCAGGAGATACAGCAAAGGCAAAAGAACTTTTGGCACCTGGCTATATTCAGCATAACCTGGCATTTGGTACAGGAGCAGATGCATTTGTAGCAGCAGTTGAAGGACTTGCACAGGCACCTGTAAAAACAACTGTTAATAACATTCGTGCATTTGAGGATGGAGATAAGGTTTTCCTTCAGACAGTATATAATTTTGCAGGAGCAGGAGAGCAGGTCGGATTCGATGTTTTCAGATTCGATGAAGACGGTAAGATTGCAGAGCACTGGGATAATCTGGCAGACAAGGCAGCTCCTAATCCTTCAGGACATACTCAGATTGATGGAACTCTTGAGAAAAAAGATGTAGATAAGGAAGAGACACGTAAGGTTGTTGCCGGATTTGTAGGAGATGTACTTCGTGGGGAGAATCCTGACAAGCTCACTTCTTACTATGATGGAGATAAATATATCCAGCATAATACTTCAATTGCAGATGGTCTTTCAGGTCTTGGAGCTGCACTTGAAGCAATGGCTAAACAGGGAATCTCAATGGTTTATAACAAGACACATATGGTTCTTGCAGATGGCGATTATGCGCTTGCCTGCTCAGAAGGAACTTTTGGTGGTGTGCCTACAACTTATTATGACCTGTTCCGTGTTGAAAATGGCTTTATTGCGGAACATTGGGATGTAATGGAGACATTAGCTGATAAGTCTACATGGGCTAATGAAAATGGAAAGTTTTAATGTAACCATTGCAATTACATTTGCCATGAAGTAAAATGATGACAGGAGGACGCAAATCGTCCAGTGTACGATTGTTCTGCGCCGACCGAAATGGAATGGAGAGATTAAAAATGCAGATATCAAGCAGATTTACGGTTGCACTTCATATTTTTACATGTGTGGATACATTTAAAGATGAACACAAGGTAACGAGCGATTTTCTTGCAGCCAGTATAAATACGAATCCTGTCATCATTAGAAAGATACTTACTCAGCTTAAAAACGCAGGGTTAATAAATGTTATCAGAGGAACAGGCGGAATAGAGCTTACAAGAGATCTTAAAGATATAACTTTTTATGATGTGTATCAGGCAATTGAGCCTTTGGAGGATGGGAATCTGTTCAGATTTCATGAATCTCCAAATCCAGAGTGCCCTGTTGGTAGGAATATCCATTCGCTATTGGATGATAAATTGAAAAACATCCAGGAAGCGATGGAATCAGAGATGAAAAAATACACTCTTAATGATTTAAGATCCGGAATGAAGGAACTGTTGGCAAAAGAAGCTTAATAATGAGACTCTGAGGTGTTTACTTCAGAGTCTTTTTTAGAAGGATGTGGAATATGGAAACTAAGGAATATCTGAAATATATAGTGGAAGAAATCCATACAACTATTGTGGCAACGGTAGATGATGAAGGACTGCCTGTTACAGCTGCTATAGATATGATGGATTATGATAATGACAGTTTATATTTTCTTACAGCAAAAGGAAAGGGATTTTATGACAGGCTGATAAAAAGACAGTTTCTTTCGTTTACGGCAATGAAGGGTGAGGATACTATGTCAAGTGTTGCAGTATCCATCCGTGGTAAAGTAAGAGACCTTGGATATGGGAAGATACCGGAGCTATTTAAGAAAAATCCATACATGCATCAGATTTATCCGACGGAAGAATCCATGAAGGCACTTACAGTATTTCAGATATATGAGGGAACTGGTGAGTGGTTCGATCTCTCCAAAAAGCCTATAGAAAGAGCATCCTTTAACTTTGGAAAAGTAGAGATTAAGCGAGAAGGATATTTTGTCACAGATAATTGTATCGGATGCGGAAGCTGCTTATCAGTTTGTCCCCAGAACTGTATCATTACTACTAGGATTCCGTATGTCATAGAGCAGGAACATTGTCTGCACTGTGGTAATTGCTTGAATACCTGTCCTGCCGGGGCAGTAGTTAGGAGATAAAGGCTATAAGAGATGCTTACGGGTATCTCAAAAAGATTTGCTTCGCACATTGATGAATGTATGGATGCCTAAGAATCGTTCAGCTGAGTTTCTGGAAATCCAGGATGAATATCTTCAAGTTTTCCTTCGTTCTATCCAAATAGCACTGTTGGCTTGTTTGAAAACACGACGTTAACGCAGTAAATTTATGCAAAAGTGCAAAATATACGGCGTTAACGTTGAAATTATTAAAGATAACTATCCTAAATATGTGGTTACAAGAAACGATATGATTCAGCAGCGTAATGGGATTATTCATGTAAATATGGGGCAATTTATGATAGAAGGAAAAACCTTTTAAGGATTTCCCGTAATTTGCTATTGTTGTAAAGAATGTGGAGTGATTCAGGGCTTTACTGCAACTCATCCTGAAAAACTAAATTAAATCAGTAAAGTCCAGTTTGTCAGGGGACTTTGGAACATAAAACTGGAAGATAATTTATCCATGGGCTTAGTGGAACGATGTCTTGATCTGAGCAAGGAATTTTTCAGCTATAGGAGTAAAGGATGTGAATTTATGCCAGATCAAGTATAGCTCAGATGTCTGCTTCGGAGATAATGGACGAAATACAAGACCATTCTCCTCTGAGCATTCGACCAAATTCTTAAAGGTCAGGAGGATTCCTAGACCTTCCTGTGCAAAAAGAGATCCATTATAAGACAGGCGGAATGAACCTTCAAGATGCAGTCTTTCAAAATCATCACCGGCCCAGGCAGGAATTTCATTGTTCCAGCTCTGCTCGGAACAGAAGAGAGGCTGCCCGATGAGATCTTTTACCTTAATAGATTTCTTCATGGCAAGAGGATGGTCTGTTGGCATGACGGCACCCCATATATCAGCTTCCGGAAATCTGACATAATCGTATTTTGCCGTATTTGGCTTTTCGCATAAAACTGCAAAATCAAGAAGCCCTTTATCCAGTTTTTCTGTGACCTGTTCTGTATCGCCACTGGTGATGTGATAGGTAAATTCGGGATATCTGCTTTTTAATATGCGGATTTCCCGTGCAAGGTATTTTATCTGATAGCTTTCGGCCAGTCCGAAGTAGATATCACCGCCCGTGATATCGTCAAGGGTAATGAATTCCTGCTCGATTCGATCGGCCATTGCAATAAGATCCTCAGCACGGTCGCGAAGAAGCATTCCCTCATCTGTCAGAGAAATGCTGAAGCTGTGACGTGTGAACAACTTCTTCCCAAGCTCATCTTCAAGTGTTTTTAATGTTTTCGAAAGTGTAGGCTGCGTGACATGAAGCATTTCCGCAGCTTTTGTCATATTCTCTTCTCTTGCGACGGCAAGGAAGTATCGTAAGTGTTTGATCTCCATAGTTCTCCCTTCCGCAGTGCACTCAAAAATGCTTCACATTTTACAAATCCATATGTACTGCTCGTTGCTACATGATATTCGCTTTTGGAATATCATGATATTCATTATATTCATTAGTGAAAAATCCGTCAAGCAAATATAATGAAGGTACGAGGTAATGCAGATGGAAATAAAGGTACTGATAGAAAATCTTACAAACAATGGATGTAGCAGAGAAGAAACTTTGAGGGCAAAGGCTCTTTATGAAGCAGGAGACATCGACGGACTCATAAAGCATCTTCGTAGATACCGATGCAATCTGGTGGAGGAGATGCATGACAGTCAGAGGAAGGTTGATAGGATGGACTATCTGATACGACAGGTACAAAAAGAAGGTAAACAGTAATCAAAAGAATGGAGGCAGATGATGATAAAAAAGGAAGAATTGACACTTGTAACGGAATGGGATAAGACATTTCCAAAGAGCGATAAGGTGGATCATAGCAAGGTGACCTTTGTGAACCGCTATGGCATCACACTTGCAGCAGATATGTATGTACCGAGGGACAAAGAGGGTAAGCTTCCCGCAATTGCGGTATGTGGTCCATTTGGTGCAGTTAAGGAACAGTGCAGCGGATTGTATGCGCAGACGATGGCGGAAAGAGGATTTCTTACAATTGCGTTTGATCCTTCTTTTACCGGAGAGAGTGGCGGGAACGTCAGATATATGGCTTCCCCGGATATCAATACCGAGGACTTTATGGCGGCCGTTGATTTTCTTTCCCTTAATGACAGAGTGGATCCTGACAGGATCGGTATCATAGGCATTTGTGGATGGGGAGGTATGGCAGTAAACACTGCTGCGCTTGATACCAGAATAAAGGCTACTGTAGCATCAACCATGTATGATATGACAAGAGTAAATGCCAAGGGCTATTTTGATTCGGAGGACAGCGAGGAAGCAAGATATCAGAAGAAGGCTGCCATGTGTGCACAGAGGCTTGAAGACCTGAAATCAGGTGAATATAAGCTTGGCGGCGGTGTAGTTGATCCGCTTCCGGAAGATGCACCTTTCTTTGTTAAGGACTACTATGACTACTACAAGACTGACAGAGGATATCATAAGAGAAGCCTTAACTCTAACGGTGGATGGAACGTCATCGGGTGTGAGTCTTTCATAAACCAGCCTATTCTTAAATACAGCACCGAGATCAGAAGCGCAGTGCTGCTTATCCACGGAGAAAAAGCTCATTCGTGCTACTTCTCAAAGGATGCCTATGCTGATATGACAAAGGATAGCAAGTATGCGGATAACAAGGAACTCATGATCATTCCTGATGCCGTACACACAGATTTGTATGACGGCGGAGACAAGGATTATATTCCGTTCGATAAAATAGAGAGTTTCATGAGCGAGTATATTAAATAAAGGTGGATGAATGAAAAGAGCAAAGAGTGTTATTTGCACGATCATGATGATGTTTGTGATGTTTGTGCTCTCAGCGTGCGCAGGGAGAACGTCAAATGATAGTGCGGTTTCAATGAGCGGGCAGGAAGAATCAAAAGAAGAATCAAAAGAAGAGGTAGAAGTTATGGATGAGTTATGCCTTTCGGTCGGGGATAAAAGATTATCTGTTGAATGGGAAGATAACGAGAGTGTGGATGCGCTCAAAGATCTTGCCGAATCCGGAATGAATATCAATATGTCCATGTATGGGGGATTCGAACAGGTCGGAAGTATTGGTACTTATCTTCCGCAAAATGACAGTCAGATGACTACGAGTCTGGGTGACATTGTACTTTATTCAGGAAACCAGATAGTCATCTTTTACGGTTCAAATTCCTGGGCATATACGAAGCTGGGAAAGATCACGGGACTTGATGAAAAAGAACTTGAAGATACTTTCGGAAACGGTGACGTTACGATTAATTTAAGTGTCGGAGCACAAACAGCTTCAGAAGCGGCGAAGCCTTTAAGTACGGATTGAAACTGAAATAATAAAGATTGGAGGAAGAACAATGTTAGGTAATTTCAGCTACAAGAATGCAACAAAACTATATTTTGGGGATGACTCCCTAAAGTATCTGAATGATGAACTTCCCAAGTATGGAAAAAATGTTCAGCTAATTTATGGAGGCGGATCCATCAAGAAAAACGGTATATATGATGAGATCGTAAAGATCCTGAAGGACAATGGGAAAAACATAATAGAGGATGCGGGCGTAATGCCTAATCCCACTATAGAGAAACTTCGTGATGGAATTAAAATTGCTAGGGACAATAAGACAGATCTGCTTCTTGCCGTAGGCGGAGGATCTTGCTGTGATTATGCCAAGGCTGTTTCCGTATCAGTGAACTGTGATGAAGATCCATGGGATAAATACTATATCAGGTTTGAGGAACCCACATGCGACATCCTTCCTGTCGGATGTATCCTTACCATGGCCGGAACCGGCTCTGAAATGAACGCAGGTGCCGTAATAACCAATCATGAGCAAAAACTGAAGATAGGACATGTTTTCGGCGAAGAGGTAATGCCAAAGTTTTCTATCCTGAATCCAAAGTTTACTTTTTCTCTCCCTAAGAGACAGATGGTTGCAGGCATCTATGATATCTTTAATCATATCTGCGAACAGTATTTCTCCGGAGAGGATGATAATACGAGCGACTATATCGCAGAGGCACTGATGAAATCCCTGATCCATAGTTCTCTCATAGCGGTGGAGAATCCGGAGGATTATGAAGCGAGATCAAATATCATGTGGACAGCAACCTGGGCGCTGAACACACTTATTTCCAGAGGAAAGTCCACCGACTGGATGGTTCATATGATCGGACAGTCTGTGGGCGCTTATACCGATGCTACGCATGGCATGACGTTATCGGCTGTTTCACTGCCTTATTATCGTTACATAATGCCTTATGGAGTGAAGAAGTTTAAGAGATTTGCCGAAGAAGTGTGGAATGTATCACTTGATGGATCATCCGATGAACAGGTGGCAGAGGAAGGTCTGAAGGCTATGGAGAACTGGATGAGAAAGATTGGTGTCGCTATGAACATATCCGAGCTTGGCGCTAAGGAGGATATGATCGATGGAATCACGGAAGGAACATTGATTCTTGAAGGCGGCTACAAAGTGCTGACAAAGGATGAGATCAGGCAGATCCTTAAAGATTCGCTTTAAACGGAGGACGAACGAATGCATAAAGTGCTCATCTTAAACGGGAGCCCACATCAACACGGTTGTACAGCGACTGCACTTGATGAAATGATCAAAGTGTTTGAAGATGAAGGAGTCGGGACAGAACTAATCCAGGTAGGAACAAAAGATATCAGAGGCTGCATTTCCTGTAACAAATGCAGTGAAACCGGAAAGTGTGTGTTTGATGATCTCGTAAATGAAGTCGCACCCAAGCTTGAAGAAGCGGATGGTCTGGTTGTGGGAAGTCCGGTATACTATGGATCTCCAAATGGAAATATCATTTCCTTTATGGACAGGTTGTTCTACAGCACACATTTTTCAAAACATATGAAGGTAGGAGCCGCAGTAGTAAGCTGCAGAAGAGCAGGCAATACGGCAAGCTTTGATGTATTGAACAAATACTTTACCATCAGCGGTATGCCAGTGGCATCTTCAACTTATTGGAATCAGGTACATGGATTTACTGCGGATGATGTCAAAAAAGATTTGGAAGGACTTCAGACCATGAGAAACCTTGCACGAAATATGAGCTTTATGATCAAGGCGTTTTCAGATGCCAAGGTGAAATACGGTTATCCGGAAGTTGAGAAAGGATGCTTCACCAGCTTCCCGGATGGCAAGTGATTGGCGACATAGAAAAATGGTTTGAAAGAATAATAAAGAATATATAATGGTAAGTAAACCTTGCCATAGGGTAAAAAGACAGGAGGAATTAAAGCAATGAAACAGGAAATCAAGACGACAGAAGCAATTTTTCCGATGCCGGTACTTATGATATCGACATTCAATGAGGACGGCAGCGTGGATGTGATGAATGCAGCGTGGGGAACCATGCTCGAGAGAGATAAGGTCGCACTTAATCTCACAGAGACCCACAAGACTGTTGAGAACATCAAGGCAAGAAAAGGCTTTGTAGTTCACATCGCTGATGCAAAGCATGTGGTAGAGGCTGATTATTTTGGTATTGCAAGCGGAAATACCGAAAAAGAGAAGTTTGCAAAGAGCGGCATGACATATACAAAATCCGACCTTGTAGATGCCCCGGTCATCAATGAGTTTCCTATCGCTATGGAGTGTGAGTTCATTGAGTACCAGAGTGATAAGACGGGTATCGGTGTTATCGGAAAGGTTTTGAGAACATCTGTTGAAGAAGCCAACATGAAGGACGGGAAGGTGGATATTGATTCACTTGAAGCTATCGCCTTTGATCCGTACACCCATGGATACTATAAAGTAGGTGGCAGAGTTGGAGAGGCATTTAAGGACGGTGCCAAACTGAAATAAAGAAAACAAAATAGCAGAATCGAAACTTAATCGGCGGTGAAGAGTCAAAAAAGATTCCTCACTGCCGTTTTATTTTTTAAAACAAAGATTTTGATGTAACTATTGACATTACATCAAGGCAGTGCTATATTAGTATCATCAGATGAAACTACAATGGTTACAACAGATAGTGTTTAACATTCGAGGATGGAGATGAAAGCTATGTCAAAGAATACAAAACAGGAAGAACGTCTTGATTATCTTGTAGAAGAGTTCAAGGCAGATTCAGATGAATATAAGGAATTACAGACTCCAAATAGTACGGAAGATAAAAGACGAATCTTAAGGTCGCTTATGAACATCCGTATGCCAAAAGAATTGTCTTCTGAGGTAATAAAAGTACAGGATGAATATCTGTCGGAAAGAGCAGTCGAAAAGGGTGTGGTGAATTTATCAGACATCCCGGTTATCAGAGATGGACTTTCTATCTGGCAAGGAGATATCACAAGACTTTCGGTGGATGCTATTGTTAATGCAGCTAATTCGCAGATGCTCGGTTGTTTTGTCCCGATGCATACATGCATAGATAACTGTATCCATACTTTTGCAGGAGTGCAATTAAGAGCTGAGTGCAACAGGCGGATGAATGAACTTCGAATCAGATATGGAAGAGACTATGAACAGCCTACTGCCGTTCCAATGCTCACTGATGCGTATAATCTTCCGGCAAAGAAAGTTATTCATATAGTAGGACCAATTGTACAGTACAAACTTACGGATAAATTGGAAAAGGATTTGGAGAACTGCTATAGAAATACTTTGGATATGTGTGCTGAAAATGACCTAAAGAGTGTTGCTTTTTGCTGTATTTCGACAGGGGTATTTCATTTTCCTAACAAAAAAGCAGCTGAGATTGCGGTTAAGACTGTATCAGAATGGCTCCGTGATAATCCTGGTAAGGTAGAAAGGGTGATATTCAATGTTTTCAAAGATGAAGATAAGGCCATTTATGAAAAACTTATGTAAGGGAAGCAAAGAAGAACAGATAAGCAGACTTAAAACAGAAATCAAGGAAGCAGATGCCATTGTTATAGGTGCGGGTGCAGGATTATCAACATCAGCAGGGTTTACTTACAGTGGCGAACGTTTTGAAAAATACTTCTTTGATTTTATAAAAAGATTTGGTATCAGGGATATGTATTCAGGTGGATTCTATCCGTTTCCAAGTGAAGAAATCCGCTGGGCCTGGTGGGCAAGACATATTTATTTTAACAGATATATTGATGCTCCAAAGCCAGTGTATAGGAATCTTCTTAAGATGGTTTCCGATAAGGATTATTTTGTTATCACAACAAATGTAGATCACCAGTTTCAAAGAGCAGGTTTTGACAAGAAAAGACTATTCTATACCCAGGGTGATTATGGTTTATTTCAGAGTGTGAATCCTGATATTCAGAAAACCTTTGATAATGAAGAGTGGGTAATGAAAGCTATGGAAGCACAAGGTTTTGTAAGAGATGATAAGGAAGTATTTCAGGTACCGGTTGATGGTAAGCTACTAATGGAGATTCCTTCTGAAATGATTCCAAAGTGCCCTGATGACGGATCTGATATGACTATGAATTTGAGAGCTGATGATTCTTTTGTCGAAGATGAAGGATGGCATAGGGCGTCTGCGGCATATTCTGATTTTATTCGCAGACATGAGAATCTTCATGTTCTTTATCTTGAATTGGGAGTAGGAGCTAATACGCCCGTAATAATAAAGTATCCGTTCTGGCAGATGACGTTTGCAAATGAAAAAGCGGTATATGCCTGCTTAAATTATGGTGAAGCATTTTGCCCAGAGGAAATTGCAGATAGAAGTATATGTATTGATGGTGATATTGCAACCATATTACACGAATTATCATAGAATTCGAATAATTTTTAAAAGCCCGCAAAGCCTTGAAAACAGGCGGTTGCGGGCTTTCTTTATGCTTGAATGGTACTACATTGGTACTAAGCATGAGGCCATGTAATCTTCCATTCGAAGTATTCATTTGGGGTGATTGCTCCACTTTCTAATTCTTTTTTCTTCGTATTCCATTCTAGAAGAAAATCATTTACCAATCCATATTCAAATGTAACTGCTACAGGGGTTCCGACTATCTCATAATCATCTTCATGAAAAGTAGCCTTTGTCTTTGTAGTCTTGGAAACCGGTGCCATAGATGTAAGGTGGATCAGATTTCCCGGTCCTGTGTATTCCGGAAATCTCGTTCCTTTTCCTCTGGCAGGCAGGGGAGTCGCACTTTCTAAGAGATATCGTATACCGGTCAAGGTGATGGAACGGTGGTTTGAAAAGTGAATAATCTTCTTATCTGTAAAAAGACTGTCTTGTTTGTAGCTTGGTTGCAAAATGTAAGGCGGTCTTTTTCGTGACACTTTTTTGATATTTTTCAGGCATTTAAATGAGGGGATTTGTGTGGGATAATGATACTAAGATTAATAGTTGTAGCTGTTAGTTGGTGTGGTGAAATGATGCAATGAAAAAATGCTTGCAAACAAAAATTTGAAAGCATAAAGTGCTTGCATGTTTGAAAAATGCTATGAAATAATGCTTGCACTATTATTTAAAGAGGGTTTTAGGGGAAATTTTGCTCTAACAAGGTCGGCAATCGGCGTGTATATCCAGATTGCGTAACTTGCAGTGCTCAACCTTCACAGTTGTTTTATTTGGGTAGTTTTAGAAAGCTTAAAAGGACAGATAAAAGAAAAGTGAGATGAAGGAGGGGGATACTGAGATACAATCGCAAGAAAGTGCGAGTGTCTGTTGAAGAAAAGGGGCTATTGTAGTATTCTAAATAAAATATGTTAGTTGATGAACGGATTATACATTTGTAGAGGTAGACGCACGATATAAAATATGTAAAGGAAACTGACTATGGAAAAGGAAACGTATTGTTTTAGAAGAATTGGAATGGATGAAATAGACAAAATAAAAGAATTATTTACAAGTGTATTTACGGTTGGACCATGGAATGATGATTGGTCTGATCAGAAACAACTTGATTTATATATGTTCGATTTGGTGGGGCAAAGTAACTCGCTAACATTTGGACTGTATGAGGAGAATAAACTGATAGGTGTTTCTATGGGTCATATTAAGCATTGGTATTCAGGCACAGAATATTGTATTGACGAACTATGTGTTAGAAAAGAGAATCAGGGAAATGGCATAGGAACGCTTTTATTAAATAAAATTGAAGAAAGCATTAAGAAAATGGGATTGGTAAAAGTAGAATGAATTTAATAGACTATTCAGAGTTAATGAAACAGATAATGGATTGCAGGTAGGAAAATGATAACTATTGAAGTTGAATGGAGACATTGTTATGGCAGTATCATACAATAAATTATGGAAACTATTAGTTGATAAAAAAATGAGTAAATCAGATTTGCGTAAGAAGGCAGAAATCGCTCCTAACACAATGACAAAGCTTCGCCGTGATGAAGAGGTGAGCCTTACGATTCTTAGCAAAATCTGCAAAACATTACATGCAGACTTTGGGAATATTGTAGAGTATGTGCCTGATGCAGAAATATGGGATTTGTATAATGAAAACCGAGAGCTTCTTGGAAAAGATCATGTAAGAGGAGAACAGTTACCGATAGACGGATACCATCTGGTGGTGCATATCTGGATTCGTAATTCTAAGGGAGAGTACCTTATCTCGCAGCGTTCTGCAAACAGACCAACATACCCTTTGATGTGGGAATGTGTAGGTGGTTCGGTTGTAAAAGGTGAGGATAGTTTATTAGGAGCAATCCGGGAGACAAAAGAAGAAGTTGGCGTTGATTTGATGCCGGAAAATGGACAAGTTCTTTTTACAAAGACACGAAAAATCATTGAGGGAAAAATCTTTAATGATATTATGGATGTTTGGCTGTTTGAATATGATGGAGAAGTTGATTTGGGCAATGCAACAACGGATGAAGTGGCACAGGTTGCTTGGATGAACAGGGAACAAATAAAAGAATTGTTTGATGCAAATATGTTTGTGGATACATTGGAGTACTTCTTTACGGAAGTGGACAAAGAAAGGAGTTAAATGTTTAAATTTATATTTGATTTAGCTACAGAACCATTGGGATTACCGATTGATTGGTATTGTGAATGGATTATATTAGGAGTAATCGGATATATTGCATATTTGATTGCGTATGATAAAGTTGGAAGTTTATATCATGGGGATTTTATTTCAGGGAGAGCAGCAGGATCATTTTTTCACTGGATTATTCGTACTATTTATTTTATCGTTATGTGGGCTATTACATATGGAGTGATTTGGACTGGTAAATTTGTTATGGCACATAAAATACAAGTCGCTATTGGCATATGCAGTATTGTGGCGGTTGTTATAGCCGTAAAAATATTTGTTTGGTTTAAAGAACAAAATGAATTAGTCAAAGTCTCAATAAAAGTTGAAGATAATGATAACCGGTAAAATACTTTAGAAATAAAGAAAGTTGGTGGATATATGAAAGAAAAAGAACATCAATCCATAGAGTGGAAGGAATCATGGCAGGATGAGTATTTAAAATGGATTTGTGGATATGCCAATGCCTACGGTGGAACAATATATATAGGTACGGATGACGATGGTAATGTTGTAGGTATTGATAATGCAAGAGATTTATTAGAGCGAATTCCTAATAAGATTACAGATACAATGGGAATCATTGCAGATGTGAATTTGTTATATAAAGGCGAACTTGAGTATCTGCAGATAATTGTTGATAAATACCCATCTTTAATAAGTTTTCGTGGAAAATATTATTATCGTTCCGGAAGTACCATGCGTGAGATTACCGGAAAGGAATTGGAAAGAGCTTTGTTAAAAACGCAGGGAAGAACATGGGATGGTGTGCCTCTGCCAAAACTGTCAGTATCTGACTTAAAGCAGGATGCAATACAGTTATTTAAAGATAAGGCAGTGAAAAGAGGAAGGCTTACGAAGGAAGAAGTCAGTGTTGAAGATACTATCTTGATGGATAACCTGCACCTAATTGATGAAGATGGATATTTGATAAGAGCAGCAATGCTTGCATTTTATAAAGATCCAGAGAAGTGGGTAACAGGTTCTTATATCAAAATCGGATATTTTGGAAAATCGGATTCCGATTTGGTGTATCAGGATGAGGTGCACGGGCCTTTGATAGAGCAGGTAGATAAGACCGTTGATTTAGTTTATACAAAATATATGAAGGCCTTGATTTATTATGAGGGAGTCCAGAGAATTGAGCAATTTATGTTCCACAAGGACGCATTCCGTGAGATTTTGTTGAATGCCATTGTTCATAAGGATTACAGTAGCTATAATCCAATCCAGATTAGTGTTTATGAGGATAAGATTTATATTTGGAACGATGGTGAGATGCCTCCAAATCTGGATTCTACTGACAAATTGTTTATGAAACATTCATCAAAGCCTTTTAATCCGAAATTGGCAAATGTCTTTTTCAAAAGCGGTATGATTGAAGCTTGGGGAAGAGGATTTGAGAAGATTAGGGAAGCTTGTGCGTTGTATGATGGATCATTGCCGGAATACGAGATTAATGAGGCTGGAATTATGGTTCTTTGCAAGGCTTGTGATAGGTATTTGGGGTTGTTAAGAGATGATGGTCAACATCCTGACCATCATCCTAACCAAAATGGTCAGGATGTGAATAAGCTGATTATTGATTTTTGTAAAGACCCGAAGTCGGTCCAAGAAATAATGGATGAATTTGATTTTGATAGCAGGACAAGTTTTAGAAGAAAGTATTTAACACCTATGCTGAAAAATGGTGTGTTAAAGATGACTATACCGGAAAAGCCATCAAGTAAAAATCAGAAATATTTTTCGTAAGAAAATAACCTAACCACATCTTAACCAATGTGGTTAGGTTAAGAATACAAGAATTAAGAGAGAAAGTAATTGACGAATGGATCTAATGGCGGCAATTGGATTGCTTAGCTCTATTGTTACTTTAGAAGAGGCAGGAAAAAGCTGGGTATTAATTGTAAAAGACAAAGTATAGGGTATGAGGAAAAAAAGCAAATGACTCAGATTATTGAGGATATTTTATACGAATATAATGAGTATACGAAGTCCCTTATGTCGAGCGGCGAAAGAATACTACATAACACGCTATCATCGGATTTTTCCAAGATAATGGATAAGCTGGGGGTGATAGAAGAACAACCTCGTAAGGAAAATATTAAAAAGTTTTTGCGTGCGATTGAAATAAGTAAAGAAATTGAACTTAAAAATATTGAAGAGCTTATTAATGGTGAATATGAAATTGACAGGTCAGAAATTATTGAAACGATACAGGCAGGACGAGAAAAATTAGTATCGATACAGGAAAATGCTGCTTCTGGTAAATCAGTTGTATGCAAAAAACTATTAAAGGGAAAAGAATACGTATTAGTCACGCGAGCAGAGAATTTGTCCACTGGAAAGAAAGTAAACGAATTGTGGGATTGTGATGTAGAGGATGCAATCCTGTGGTTAGAGAATAAACCGCTGTATATATTTATTGATGCTATCGAATTTATTGCAGATTGTGGTGACAATGCATTTCCGTTGTTGCAGGAGATATATAGGCTTGCAGATAAATACGGCAATGTATATATTATTACTTCGTGTAGAACTACTGATAGTTCTGCGTTTATGAAGATTAATACAAAATATAGAATCAAAACATACGAGATTCCGGATTTGACGAAAGATGATATTGATAAGATAATAATGAAAATGCGATACAGTATAAGGCGTTGTTGGACACTGCAATTGCTAGCGGAAAATGTTTTGATATAGTTTCTGCATACAACGATATAATCAATTGTTACATAAAAGAGAAACAATATGAATTGGGCTATTCTTATTTAAAAGAAATGATTGTAACTGTGGATTTTAAAGAAACATTACAGATTCGCCTTTTTGCTTCTGTTTTGGAAGAAAGTTTTGAGATTATATGTGCATTGGATACGCCGCAGTTTGATTTGTGGAAGTGGGCAAAAAAATATTTGCTTAATATGGAAAAGCAGAAAATGTTTGGTAACTTATACAAAAAGGCTATTGCGGCGGCGAAGCGTTGCGGGGATCCCATTGCGACTGAGTTAGAGAACGAGTATATTACATGGAAAAACACAATGGGGATTACAAGATGTTAATGATTCTGTTTATACAAATAAAATGGTACAAAGAAGATAGAAATCCGCAAAGCTCTGTGGAGAGGAAGAAATATCTTAAACCGATTATGTTGAGAGAATTACATAGTGTTTCTGAAAAGGACGATGTTTGTTTTGTGAGAATGAATTATACACAAAATGGCAAAGGAGTATTTGAGGGAGATAAAAACGGAATCATAGAAGGTGATGCTGATTGTATGAATATCCAGGTTCCCAATATTGATATTATAAAAGAAGGCAATATTTATAGAATTAAGTGGTTTGATGACGGAAAAGGAAATGTGAGGCGTAGAGGTGGCAATGAAGATTTCCGAAGAAAAGGAGCCAAACTTTCAGGATACCCGAATGTATTGAATGAGACCGCATTCGTGCTTGAAAACGGTCAGTCTGGAATCGTGCGCTGGAACAACCGTTTTTCTTCATACCATGGACAGTGGTATGAACAATATCAGGTATTCTTTGTGAATACAGTTACCCTTGATTCCAAAGTCTTTATTAGAGATTATGATTTTGAATATGATCAACTGGCTGACTTATTTTGAAACTGCTGGCTGTGAAAAAATAGCTGAAGATACTAAGGAGATTGCATACATGGGAATAACTGAATTTTGTAGCAAATCAAACAGCATCGGAAAAATACGATATTTTAAGGGTGACAGGCTTTATAATGAAAAGTCATTGTACGAATTTAACCAAGGGAAAATACCTGCAAAAGAACTAGTAACATATGATTCATCTTTAATGAATTTACAGGAAATTATGAAGGATGAAATTGAAAGCACAAAGGGAAATGCAGAACAGATTGTTGCAATAATTATTCGCCCGGAAATTGAAGTGAGTTTTGAATTAGAAAATAATTCTGAATTTCAATTTTGTGGGTATGATTTAGTTGAATATTTAACAGGAATTAGTGCAATTACTAATTGTGGTGCAGATTGGGGAGATGCGTTAGATTATGACATGTTGAATGAATATGGGCTAATTCCGGATTATCGGAAAGCAGTTATGACACAGTTAGATTTGGCAGAAAACTATCCGGACGAAAGCCATGCATATTGTGAAATTGTAGAGATTTGGAGAATGATAAATTGAATCATATTGATGTGGCAGAAATAAAAACACAATACGGATATTATGAAAACTACTGGATTATAGATGGTGTGGCTCTTCCAAACTTGTTAGATTTAAAAAGCAAAGATATAGATGATGATTTTGTTCAATCGGACATAAAATCTTTTCTTGGTCTGTGCCCCGCATGGAACTTAGACTTGGAGTGGAGGGGCGATGTTCGGTTTGTATGGAAGTTGATTGAGATGGATTATGTGCCATTGCCTCTGCTTTTGTGCCCGGATGATCGGGATTTCACATGCATTGTCATTGTGGCAGAGGTAGAAAAAACGGAAGATTTCGTTTATTGGAACAGGATAGGCTATGTATTAAGAGATAATGAAAACTACTATGAGGAAAAGCGAAGCGGCATTCTAGCCATAGAGAAGTATTCAGATGATGATTGGGAAAAATATGGAGATAATATTGCATTAGAGAGTGTGGACAGTGAAGAGTGGTCAGAATGGGTCAGCAAGCATTGGGATGAAGAAATGTATAGACGGCGTATGAATTACACACTTCCGTACTATCAAAAAGAGGAGAATATTAAATGGTTTGCACAGACGGACTGGGTGTTTGAGCGTTATGAATATGAACGTATGGTAGATAAGTTCAAAACAATTCAGAGTAAGAAATACCTTGACCATTTAAAAGAAACAACATCTGAAAAAATAGACATACATAAATGTGCTAATATTCTTTCCGATACATTACCAAATGGAGAGAAGGTGCTTGAAAACCATATCAAGGACTTCGGAGAAATACTTTTACATGTACTTGCCTCTGAACTGATAACTGAACCGCTGATTGTGCTTCTAAAGTATAATGATAGGAATGCAGAAGTAATAGAATTGTACTGCAAAATGATAGAGTTGATGTGGGCTCATGGAGATGATCTGGTTTTGAACGTGGTTGACGTGACAATTCTGGAGCGACTATCCGATGAGCAGGAAATGTGGAAAAGATTTGGCACATATCTTACGAATGATTTTAAGCAGTATATTAATAATGACGTGCTTACAAATAATTTTATGATGGGCGGAGTGAATCGATTGTAAAAAAATCAATGTTCTTCTTGAAATATATTGGGATTTAGTACATAATATCCCCATGGATTGGTAAATCCATCGTCAAACTTCCGGTACTAAAATGGTACTATTTCTCATTCCAACGCCGGAAAGTAAGAGGAAAAATAACGATATTCTATACAGATATGTATAGAAACGACCTTAAAACAGAATCGGACTACTAGGGTCTTTGCGACATGGAGTAAACAACGGATTTGTGGTCTTTTAAAGTATTGACATAGCCGTACGACTATTTTTATAATGAGTATATGAGAATATAGTCGTTCGACTATATTTTTGTATTTGTTCAGTGGATTTAGCCGTACGGCTATATGGAGAAGAATATGAAGGTATTTGATGCAAAAGAGTTCGGGAGTACTCTAAAAAACAGAAGAAAAGAATTGGGCTACACCCAAAAGTATCTCAGTGATTTTACCGGGTTTAGCACCAGTTTTATTTCGGAATTGGAAAACGGGAAGCCAACGATAGAATTGGAAAAGGCATTAAGATTGGCAAATATGTTGGGCTTGGATTTGATTATAGAAGAACGAGGAAAAAAATGAAAAATCTTTAACCGCAAGAGTTTTGAAGTTGCTGCTCAAGATATGAAAATAGGTAAAAAAATGGTTATGAATGTATATGATTTGGTTGCAAATCGATTTGAAAAAGCTTTAAAAGAAGCTGCTGATATGTTAGCCGACAACGGATATAAGGGTGCGAAAGAGATAAGTGAAAAGATACTTTTAAATTTAGGTCACTGACCGATTTTTCGGTTGACGAATACAAATAGTTTACAGTGGAAACGCAACAGTTTCGCTGTACAGCTTCTGCAACACTTTAATAAAAGCTTCAAGGCTAGGACGCTTGTCTGATTCATGAGTGCAGAGAACGCATGAAAAGGTATCATTGCAGTCATAAGGAATCCAGGCAAACTGTCCGCTGTGGTCATTAAGAAAACCGGGAGCCAGACAGATTCCTTTACCTGAAGCAACGTTAGTAAGTGTGGTGTCATGATCTGGACTATTAAAATATTTAATTTTACCTGATGAAATAAGCTTTTGCTGAACTAAGCGCAGAAGTGCCGGTGAGCCACCACCTACCATAAGAGTGTGACCATAAATGTCTTCATCTGTAATAAGATTTTTAGTTGCAAGAGGATCATTCTTATCACAAATTAAATAAATATGGCTTTGAAACAGCTTGTGGACGGAAGTGCCTGCAAGCTGTTTTGTCTGTTCTTCCAGCGCAAATACAACATCAGATTCATTTTTTAGAAAGCTATCCATACTGTTACCGTACTGGAAACGTGGTGTAATCTGAGTTCCTTGGGATTCCTTTTCAAATTCCTTAATTGCTTCTGGAAGGAAATAGAGAGCCTGCCGTGCTGACATACTTATAGTGATGTTTTCTTTGTATTTTGCACTGAAGTTCTGGCCCTGTTCGATTGCTCTTTTCATCTCTTCGCGCATATTCGAAAGGTAGGTTACAAACTGTTCTCCGGCAGGAGTAAGAGTAGCCCCTTTTCCATTTCTAACAAAAATCTTAAATCCAACTTCCTCTTCAAGAAGTTTTATCTGATAGGAAAAAGTAGGCTGGCTTACAAACATATTCTCAGCACCTCTGGAAAAGCTCTCTGTACGAGACAGTTCTATACAATAATCTATCTGTTTTGTTGTCATAGCACTCCTCTGATATTTAAAAATTAAATCAACTATCTAATGTTTCTATTGGATATTATAAAGCCTATATGAGATAATGTAAACAACAAAGGACAAAACCAATTGGTATAAGCAGTTATCTATAGAAAATTTAGATGGAGGAAATTCATATGGCAAAAACATTAATCGCTTTTTTCTCAAGAGCGGATGAAAACTATTTTGGTGGAGCAATGAGATATGTAAAGGTCGGTAACACAGAAATTGTTGTTAACCAGATGAAAGAACTGATAGATGCAGATACATTCAAGATTGAGATGTTAAATCCTTATTCTCCGGTGTACATGACCTGCATTGATGAAGCAAAGAAAGATTTAAGAGAAAATGCTCGTCCAGAGCTTACAAATTACATTGACAGTATTGATGAGTACGACACCATTGTGCTTGCTTATCCAAATTACTGGGGAACATTTCCAATGGCAGTTGCAACATTTCTTGAAAGATATGATTTTACAGGAAAGACCGTACTTCCGCTTTGTACCAATGAAGGAAGTGGAATGGGTTCTAGTGAACGTGATGTAAAAAAGTATGCTAAGGGCGCAGATGTAAAAAATGGACTTGCAATTACCGGAAGTCAGGCTGCAAATGCGAAAACAGCTGTAGAAAAGTGGTTTTTTGCTAACGGGTTGATGTAAAGGAATAGAAATGGAGGAAAGATTAGTGGATTACAAAAAAGGTTATGTTTTTGAATTAATGGCCCAGGGTGGACCCACTGATAATAGAGAGCCTTATTTTAAGGATGCAGTTGATGAAATGATGAGAGCCAGAACACTTTGTGCAAAGGCAAATGCCTGCATGCCGGATGATCCCTCCTATGTGGGATATCTCGAGGAACTCTTTGGAAGGAAGCTGGAGGATGTTCGCATCTTAACGCCTTTTATCTGTGACTTTGGAAATACGGTTAAAGTTGGAAAGAGTGTTTTTATCAATCACTCAGCTATTCTTTCGGCATCCGGAGGAATTGAATTTGAGGATGGTGTAATGGCTGCGCCTGGTCTTAGAATTGCAACAATTAATCATGACATGAATGAACGTCATACAAAGTATACATATGGAAAAGTTACTATAAAGAAAAATGCCTGGATAGGGATGAATGTAACTATTTGTCCGGGAGTAACAATTGGCGAATATGCAGTAGTTGGTGCTGGTGCTGTTGTTACAAAAGACGTACCAGCATATGCAGTTGTAGGTGGAGTACCTGCAAAGGTAATTAAGATGCTTGATCCAGTCGAGCAGAGGGAATAATGCTATGGATGAAGAAGAAAATAAAAATTTATTGACGGAAGGAGTGTTAATTTTGAAGAAAAAGATTGTACAGATAGCAGGAAGAGAACAGTTAGGAGATTTTGCACCGATGTTTGCACATTTGAATGATGATGTCCTTTTCGGTGAGGTATGGAACGAAGATGCCATTGACGTAAAGACAAAATGCATTATTACAGTTGTTTCATTAATGGCATCGGGCATCACGGACTCATCCTTAACATATCATCTTCAGAATGCTAAGGCACATGGAGTCACGAAAGAAGAAATTGCGGCGATTATTACTCACGCCACCATGTATGTAGGATGGCCAAAGGGATGGGCGGTATTTCGTCTGGCTAAGGAAGTATGGAATGAAACGACAGAGGCTGTTACAGAGAAGGATAAGTATCAGAATTCCATTTTCTTCCCCATTGGAGAAGAGAATCCTTATGGAGAGTTCTTTGTAGGACAGAGTTATCTGGCTCCTGTATCAAAAGAGCAGGTTTCTATTTTCAATGTAACCTTTGAACCGGGATGCCGCAATAACTGGCATGTTCACCATGCAAAGAGTGGCGGTGGGCAGATGCTTATTTGTATTGGAGGACGAGGATATTACCAGGAATGGGGAAAAGAAGCTATAGAGATGACTCCGGGTAAAGTTATAAATATTCCTGCGGAGGTAAAACATTGGCATGGAGCGGCAGCTGACTCATGGTTCTCTCATCTTGCAATCGAAGTGGACGGTGAAGAGACAAGCAATGAATGGTTGGAGCCCGTATCAGATGAGGACTACATTAAGCTAAATTAAAAACTTACTAGGAAACAATCGGTCCATGAATTTATTAAATTAAAGAAGGGGGACTTTTATACCATGGAGAATATAATCTTAAACAATAAACTAAAATGCCCAGTAGTGGGAATTGGAACATTTATGCTATCACCTGCAGATGCAGAAGTAAGCGTACGAGAAGCGCTTAAAATGGGATATCGACTTGTAGATACAGCAAATGCTTATGTAAATGAGCGGGCTGTAGGTCGAGGAATTAAGGGAAGTGGAGTAGATAGAAAAGATGTATTTTTGTCTACAAAACTTTGGCCTTCAGAATATGAAAATGAAAATGCCGTAGATGAAACATTAGAGCGCCTTGGCGTTGACTATGTGGATCTTCTTTTTATTCATCAGCCTGCTGGAAATTGGCTTGCAGGTTATAGACAGCTTGAAAAAGCATACAAAGAGGGTAAGGCTAAGTCTATTGGCATCTCAAATTTCGAAGGAAAGTATATCGAAGAGCTTGAGACTAAATGGGAAATTGTACCTCAGTTTATTCAGGTAGAAGCACATCCATATTTTACGCAGACAGAGCTTCGTAAGACTTTGGACAAATATGATATTAAGATTATGAGCTGGTATCCACTTGGACATGGTGACAAGTCTCTTATTAATGAGCCTGTATTTGCTGAGCTTGGTAAGAAATATGGCAAGTCATCAGTACAGATTATACTTCGCTGGCACATTCAGAAGGGATTTGTTGTTATTCCGGGAAGTAAAAATGTGGATCACATCAAGGATAATCTAGACATTCTCGATTTTAAGCTTACAGATGAAGAAATGGCAGAAATCGCCAAGCTTGATAAGAACGAGAGATATTATCATAGAACAGATGAACAGCTTATTCAGTTTGCTGGTTGGAAACCGGATTTTGAATAAGCTAAAGTTCAGGATAATAAAACAAGAACATTTAATTCTGTCGTGTATGCACGATAATTATACTTGCAATTATCGTGCATACACGATAATATATTTCTTACAATTGCATTTGATCCATCTTTTACAGGTGAAAGTGGTGGATATGCATTAAAATTAATAATCGAAGGAGTGAACTAAATGGGAGAGAAAAACAATAATTCAGATTCAATTTTAATACTAGTACTTGGTGTTCTTGGTTTCTTATTTCCAATAGTAGGTGTTCTAGCAGTCGTTTTTTATAAAAAATATAAAAATGAAGGACGAGAGTTGGATGATATGGCAGAAGTTGGATATGTATTAGGAATTATAACAACGGTTATGTTGGCTATAGGTGTATTTTTTGGAATATTGGCAGTATTAGCCTGTATAGGAATTACATTTGCAGCAATAGCATTTTAAGCATGCTTTGGTATATCCAATACGAAATTTAATAAGAACCCTCCTTGCTGGTTTGAGACCACCTCAGTGTAGCCAGTAAGGAGGGTATTTTTGTTATTAAAGATTAGATGAATTCTTCGCCGCTATCTATGATGAAGTATATGATACCTTTTTCTTGGTTTTCTAGCATTTCGTTTTGTAAGACTTCAGTTTGTTTTTCTTTTTTCAGAACCAGCATAACACCAGGAGGTGAGGCCTTTTCCATTGTAGCTCTTAGAACTATTTGATGGAATTGGGTTCCGCTAAGGTCGACTCTAAGTTTTGTTTCTGAAATTGTCTTATATTTAATGCCTCGTCGTAAAAGAACATTAATAATATAGGGACGTTTTGCTTTAGATACATTGAATTCTTTCATATTTGCTCCTTTCCAAATGATTTCCATAAATGAAAATATTTGATGCAACAAAAAAACGAGTTAGTAGTAGCTTGCGCAACCACTAACTCGTCCGAATTCCTCTTTCTGTAAGAGGATACCGCATTCCTTTGTTCCTCATTTTGTGTGAGGTAAGCTGTTAAGCTTTCCATAATGATCCTTTTTGTAAGGACCTATGCGGCTCCTATAGGTATAAGATATATAATTTTATTATCAAAGTCAAGGGCAAATAAAAAAAATTTAGAATATTGAAGTATTAAAATAAAAGATGATAAAATTTAAAAGAAATAGTAATAAAAATAAAGTATTGATAAGGATTGGATAAATAAATGTTTGGTAGAAAACACAAGATTAATAAACTAGAATATAATCCTGATATTGAAAAACCAGTTATTATTTCATCTATATGCACTGGCGAACAAAGAGCCGGTATTAAGGATATAAAAACTGGTCATTTTAAAGAGATTATGCTGATAAATAATCAAAAGGATTTGGAGACATTTAAAAAAATGTGTGATGTTCAGGATGTTGAAGTTGAATATTAAATGATTCTTTAGGCATGCACAAGGCTCACAATCGTAAAAATATAGAAAGTGGAAAAAAGTATTTAGAAACATCAAATAAATACTATCTTAGTGATTTAGGATTTAGATATGCAATGCTTGGAACAAGAAATATGGATTATGGTCGAGCATATGAAAATATAGTTGCATTAGAATTACTCAGGAGGGGTTACGAGATTTATATTGGCAAGTTGTATCAGAAGGAGATAGATTTTGTAGCTATGAAACAAAATGAGAAGCTGTATATTCAAGTATCAGATAATATATCTGATTCAGATACATTGGAAAGAGAGGTGGGGGTGTGGTTCCGATAAGACGATTGAAAGAAGACGGTAAGCGTGAGCGGGTACAGCTTGAAATAGACTTTATAGCTACTCTTGGAAGTAAAAAGTATTATATTCAGTCTGCGTTTAGTCTTCCGGATGCGGATAAAGTTAAACAAGAGAAGGCATCCTTGCTTAATGTAAATGATTCGTTTAAGAAGATTATTATAGTTAAGGATATAATAAAACCTCAAAGAGATGAAAATGGAATTGTGACAATAAACCTTTATGATTTTCTTTTGAATGAGAATAGCTTGGATTTGTGATCATCAAAATTTTGCGGATGCTAATCTCCATAATACTTATGTAAAAATAATTGCAGGAGTATGATGAAAAATTCGTGCTGGGGTAGGGCGGTTCAAATCTCTACGAGGCCAAGGTCAAAAGACCGGAGTCCACTCTTCTGTGCAAAATCGCGAAATTGAAGATGGGGTCAAGAAGATAACAATTTACCTCTGAGGTTAATCTTTTGCTTGACGATATGTCTGATTCATGATATTCTAAATTTACCTTATAGGTAAATTTAGAAAGAGGTGATTGATTGGACATAACGTACAAGAACAAAAAAATTGAAAAGGTCTGTACGGATGCCAAGGTTGCCGATAGAACTTATGGAAATGAGATGGCAGAGAAAATCCAAATGCGTATAGATGAAATTAGTGCTGCGGATACAGTGGAAATGATGATTCAGTTTCACATCGGTAGATGCCATCCGTTGACTAATAATCGCAAAGGTCAATACGCAGTGGATTTGGTACATCCGTATAGTTTGATTTTTGAAAAGCATGGTAATGAAATCCAGATAGCGCATATAATGGAAATCGTGGATTACCATTAAAGGAATGAAATGAACAGGAGGTAGCACTATGGTGAGAAGTCGCAGTTATATTGCAACACCACCTGGAGCGACAATCAAGGAGCAGCTTAACGATAGAGGAATGAACCAGAAGGAGTTTTCAGCAAGAATGGATATGTCTGAGAAGCATATCAGCAAGCTTATAAATGGTGATGTTCAGTTGACTCCAGAGGTGTCTGTAAGATTAGAGATGGTACTTGGAGTACCTGCAAAGTTTTGGAATAACCTTGAAGCTATCTACAGAGAGAAGCTAATTAAGGCAGAAGCCGAGAATGCGATGGACGCAGACGAGGCCTTGGCTAAACAGCTTCCTTATAGTGAGATGGCAAAGTATGGATGGGTTCCGGAAACCAGAGATGCAAAGGAAAAGGTTGTTAACCTTAGAAAATATTTTGAAGTAGTAGAGCTTTCTCTCTTAGAGAATAATCAGATTACAAGAATAGCTTGCAGAAGATTGGATGTTACAGAAAAGAGCGATTTTGCATTGTTGGCCTGGGCACAGGAGGCAAAGCTTAAAGCGAGAAATGTTCAGACTGCGCCAATAAATATTAAAGGGCTGATTGACATTATACCTGAAATAAGAAAAATGACGATTCAAAAGCCTAAGGATTTTTGTCCAAAGCTTAAGGAGATGTTGGCTGAATGTGGTATAGCGCTTGTGTTTTTACCACATCTTAAAGGATCATTCTTACAGGGTGCATCTTTTATGGATGGAAATAAGATTGTTGTTGGCTTAACTGCCAGAGGAAAGGATGCTGACAAATTCTGGTTTAGTCTTTTCCATGAGCTTGGACATATTGTCTTGGGACATATTGGACAGGCAAATGGAACAGATGAGATGGATGAAAAGAATGCAGACAGCTGGTCAAGAGATAAGCTTATTTCTACAGAAATCTTTGAAGAGTTTAAAGCTCAGAAGGCTTTTTCTGCATCAAGTGTTGTAGCATTTGCAAACAATATAGGAATTGCTCCTGGAATTGTTGTTGGTAGATTACAGAATGAAGGATGCATTCAGCACAATATGCTTAACGACCTTAAGGAGCAATATGTTATTGCGGTATAATAAAAAGTAATATTGATTTTAGAGGCATCAGGCTGTGTAGCCTGGTGCTTTTTATATGCAAAAATTAAGGAAGGAGGAGACCTTATGGCGGGAAGAAAACCAAAGCCTACAGTTGTGAAGAAACTGGAAGGCAATCCTGGAAAAAGAAAATCGAATACAAAAGAGCCGGTTCCGGCGAAAGAGATGCCTGCCTGTCCTGAATGACATATGCCTGAGGCTAAAAGGGTTTTATTCACGGTGATAAAATGTACATAAATCACCGTGATTAACAATAGCTGCGGCCGTGAATCTTGTCAGATATGATGTATGTGTCAGAAATACTGCTCAGCCTGCACCTGAAGAGGAGGGTATAACAGTTGGTTCATCAACTATCAATAATATTCGTACAAGGTTTCAAAGAATCCTACGACAAATAAGCATACACTTCAACTGTTCGTTTACTGGCGTATGGATTTTCATTCGATTCATCCGAAGTTTAAGAGTATTAAGTATCTTGGGATTTACAACCCTAGGATGAATGCTGTTTACAGGATTGATGTGGATTCGATATCACTGGAAACTATTGATACAGTAGAAAAAAATGTGATTGAATATTAAATTCTTGAACATAATAAAGACTGGTGACATAGCTTTCACTTGGTAGTTGATAAGGGATTATTTCTGTTAGGGAGATAATCCCTTTTCTAATGAGAGATTTCGATATTCTTGGGAACAGCGTAAGTTAGAGAATTACCTTGATGTGTCTAAAAAAAAATCGAGATAATGAGTAAGATAAAGAAGATGTGTTATCTGTCTCTGGCGATTTTGGGATAGTTAATCAGATAGAATTTCAGGGCAAATCTTTTGCCAATCTTTCAGATAAGCTGAGGCGGGGTTCGCTCCGCTATAGAGAGGCAATGGAATTGTTATTCTGTCGGTTATACATAAACGACAAGGAGGTTTTGTTATGTCAAAAGTATATGGCTATGTGCGAGTGTCCAGCGCAGATCAGAATGAATACAGGCAGATGATTGTCATGAAACAGGTAGGAGTGCCGGAAGAAAATATCTTTATGGATAAGCAGTCGGGAAAAGACTTTGATTGGCCGGACTACAAGAGACTGGTCAGAAGACTGCGAGAGGGGGATCTGCTTTATATTCTTAGTATCGACCGTCTCGGCCGTAACTATGAGGAAATCCAGAATCAGTGGCGGATTCTCACCAAGGAAAAAGGAATCGATATCGTAGTAATCGATATGCCGCTCCTGGATACCAGACAGGGCAAGAATCTCATGGGGACGTTCATTGCAGACCTGGTATTACAGATACTATCCTTTGTTGCTCAGAGCAAAAGAGAGAAGATCCGGGAACGCCAGAAACAGGGGATTGCGGCTGCCAAAGCCCGCGGTGTTCGCTTCGGTCGTCCGGAAAAAGTGCCACCGGAGAACTTTCCGGAACTTGTAAAGCAATGGGAGAATAAGAAGCTTCCATTGCAGGATTTGCTGAAAGAGTGCGGGATGTCGAAGGCGACATTTTATAGGCGGTTACGTGAACTGCGGTTGTCCCAAACATAAAAGAAGCTATCAAAAGGTGTACCTTTTGATAATGGTATGTTCCAAGGCATTGTTGCTGCAAACAGCTATAAATTTTCAGACATTTCAACCAGAAATGCATTGATTTATGGGTCCGTTAACGGTACAATGAAACAAGGATTATTGGGATATCAAAAGGTACACCTTTTGATAAATTTTCACATGAAGTCAAAATATAACATATGGGAGGGAGAGCATAATGGCGTTATCAGAATTGATTAAGTATGAGGGTGACAATTCAACCTTTATCTGGAAATATCCACACGAAGACTTCAATAATATGACCGAACTTATTGTTCACGAGAGCCAGGAGGCAATTTTCTTTGCGAATGGTCAGGCTGCGGATACATTCGGCCCTGGACGTTATAAACTTGACGCGGAGAATATTCCGATTCTTACTAAACTTGTAAATATCGTAACAGGCGTCAGTGTATTCCATTGTGAAGTTTATTTTATAAACAAAACGGTTCAGATGGCTGTGAAGTGGGGAACAGATTCAATGGTCCGCTTTAATGAGCCGACATTGGGCATTCCTGTTGAACTTGGTGCGTCCGGTGAGATGAATCTGGCAGTTTTGGATGGTAGAAGATTGCTGATCAAAGTCGTTGGAACAATGAAAGGAATCAGCTGGGATAATGAAGAAGGCAGATTGTCAAAATCACTTCAAAAGTCATTCAGACCCCTGATTTCAACAGCGGTAAAATCAAAACTTTCGGCAGCTATTAAACAACAGAATATCGATATTGTTGAAATAGATGAGCACCTGTCAGAACTCTCGGATGCATTGAAGGAAAGCATCCTTCCCGGATTTGAAGAATATGGATTGACAATCCCGCAGTTCTATCTAACGAATGTACTCCTACCGGAAGACGACTTGAATTTTAAAAGGCTGAGAGATCTTCACACGATTACTCTGCAGAAACGTATGGCAGCTGCAGATGCAGAAGTTCGTACTTCTCAGGCATTAAATCGAGCATCTTATATGACAGCGGAGGCTGAGGCGGAAGCACGTATCAAAGCGGCGCAGCGAGGTGCGATTCTTGAGGAACAGACAACAGAGACAGAAATTGCAAGACGGGAAGCAGAAAGAAAACTGATCCAGGCACAGGCAGAAGCGCAGGCTACTAAAATGTCAGGTATGGCAGAAGCATCTGTTATGCAGGCAAAGGGATATAACCAAAAGGATGTCTTGCAGGCAGAAGTTCAGAAAGCTTATGCGGAAGGAATCGGCAACATGGGACCGGCGGTCAGTGCAGGCAGTGGTTCTTCTGTGATGGGAGATATGCTTGGTATGGGAGTTGGCATGGCAGCAATGAGCGCTATGGCACCGCAGATCGGTGAGATGATGAAAGGTTTCAATATTGATTCTGCAGGGAATCAATCTGTATCTACCGCTTCATCTGTATCAGAAAATAGTACGGAATCATTTATCTGTAAGAAGTGCGGGAAGATACTTCCTGCCAATGCCAAGTTCTGTTTGGAATGCGGTACGAAGGTGGAAGTACTTGCGGATAATGAAATGATCTGCCCGGTATGTGGGAAAAGAATCCTAAAGGGAAATTCTGTCTGGAATGTGGCGCACCACTTGCGAATAAATGCCCGAACTGCGGAGCAGAGATTCCGCAAGGTGGAAAATTCTGTCTGGAGTGCGGGACTAAGCTGGCCTAACAGGCATTCCCACAAAAATTAAAAAAATGTCTGTTATAGAATTTATCAGTATCCTTGCAGGAATTGCGACACCGCTGACCTTGATTGCCGCATGCATAGAGTTGGCGCTATCAATCCGTAAGAACAAGCAGGATAAGGAACATGACAAACGTAAGGATACCCTTGATGCATATCGTGAATTGCAGATAGATGTTTTTGATGAACTTTGTCTGAAATATACCAAAAACAGGATACGTGAGGTATCGGAACACTATCGGACAAAGGAAAATGCTGAGGACTACCGGATCCTCAGCATATATACCGCAAAGATCGAACACTTCTGCGTGGGAGTGGAGAAGGATATATATGACTGGGAAACGGTATATGAACTGGCGCATGGTTTTCTGGATGGAAAAATCAGAGATTGGCTTTCACCTTTGATGGAGCGTAAAGCCGGATTTCAAATTTCGGATCATGATCCCTTTGAAAACACGAAAAATGTTTTTAAAAAGATGGATGCCAGAACAGAAGAATTAAAGAGAGGGGATAAATATAATGGCAATATTTAAGTGCAAGATGTGCGGAGGAAGCCTGGAAATACAGGAAGGCATGACTGTATGCGAGTGTGAATACTGTGGATCAAAACAGACGATTCCTACGGCTGATAATGAAAAGAAGATGACTTTGTTCGGCCGTGCAAATCGGCTTCTTAGAAATTGTGAATTCGACAAAGCAGAAGGCATCTTTGAGTCCATTGTTGCAGAATTCCCTGAGGAAGCAGAAGCTTACTGGGGTCTAGTTCTATGTAAGTACGGCATCGAATATGTAGATGATCCTGCTACCGGGAAGAAAGTCCCTACCTGCCATCGGTCTTCTTTTGATTCCGTTATGGATGATTCTGATTTCGAACAGGTCATGGAGAATTCTGACACAATAGCAAGAGCAGTATACCGCGAACAGGCTAAACAAATCGAAGAGCTGAGAAAAGGCATCATAGAGGTTTCAGGAAAGGAAGAAGCCTATGATATCTTTATCTGCTACAAGGAAACAGCAGAGGATGGGCAGCGAACCATCGATTCCGTGTTGGCACAGGATGTCTATGATGCGCTGACAAATAAAGGCTACCGTGTTTTCTTTAGCCGTATTTCTCTAGAGGACAAATTGGGCATGGAATATGAGCCCTATATTTTTGCTGCTTTGAATTCAGCAAAGGTGATGCTTGCCTTTGGGACCAGTTATGACTATTACAATGCTGTCTGGGTGAAGAATGAATGGAGCCGATATTTGAAGCTAATGGCAGTGGATAAAAACAAGTATCTAATCCCTTGTTACAAGGATATTGACGCGTACGATATTCCTAAGGAATTTTCTAAACTTCAAGCACAGGATATGGGAAAGGTCGGTGCAGTACAAGATCTTGTTCGTGGCATAGAAAAATTATTTGATAAAGAAGAAAAGGTTGGAGATCAAAACCATCAGGCTGTTATCCAACAGTTGGTCTCCGGTGGCCCGACTATAGATGTACTTTTGAAGAGAGGCTATGATTCATTGGAGGATGGTGCCTTTGATGAGGCGAAGACCTTCTTTAATGATGCATTAAACTGTAACACAGAGTCTACTGAGGCTTATCTAGGCCTTTTCATGGCGGATATTAAAGCGTCAAATCAGGCGACTGCACAATCTAAATATATTTCCGGAAATTTTACAAAAAACAGATACTGGAAGCGTGCAAACCAATATGCGTCTGGTGAGCTTGCCAAAACACTTAACACATGGGATTCCTTACGAGAGGCCCGACTGCAGAGTGAAGCGGATGCTGCGCAAAGGGCAAAGGAAGAAGAAAATAGGAAATTAAGAGAGAAAGAAGAAATCCGAAGAAAAAACGAAGAAGAGATCATGGAACTACAAGAGCAATTGTATACAGGAAACTTTGTAATGACAGCCAAAGAAAAAGAAGAACAAGAACGATTGAATGCTACGGCAAAATGTGCTGAAATGACTGCAAATGACGCAATGAATGCTCTATCGGTATCCTCTGAAATGCAGGAAGTTAGACGGTTGGAAAGCTTGATTTCTTCCAAGAAAATTCAGATTGCGAATTTGGGATTCTTCAAATTAAAAGAAAAGAAAGAACTGCAAGAACAGATCAATAGATTTGAAGAAACATTGGCAGAAGCTAAAAAAAGAGTATCCCAGAAACAATCGGATATTGACGAATTAAAAAAGAAGGCCGACGATGCAGCAGAGCAGTCAGATAAATATGGCAGCAAGCTCGTGAATGCGAAAAAGAAAGCTGTTCGTGAACGATTGTTCTGTTTAATGGGACTTGATTTCTCTGGCAAAACAGTCCAATTTGGCTCTTATGAGCAAGGGTATGGTGTAAAGCCAATCGAATGGCTTGTGCTTGAGAAAACGGATGATAGGATTTTGCTGATGACACAATACGGTATCGATTGCAAAAGATATCACGAGACGCGGACGGATGTCACTTGGGAAAAGTGTGATTTGCGAAAATGGCTGAATCATGATTTCTTAAGCATTGCTTTTAATGAAGCAGAGCAGAATATGATCGCGGATACAAGATGTCCTGCGGATAAGAATCCAAAATATAAATATAGAAACCCGGGAAATGATACAATAGATAAAGTGTTTTTACTTAGTTTTACAGATGTTCAAAAATACCTCAAATCAGAAGATGAAAAAAAAGTGATACCGACTCAATATGCAAGGGCACGAGGAGCACGACGTTTATACGGCTATTGGTGGTTGCGGTCGCCCGGTAGCTATAACGATTGCGCAGGTGTTATTTCATCATACGACGGGTATGTTAAATTTCAAGGTAATCCCGTTCACCATTCTATTGTTTGTGTTCGTCCCGCTTTGTGGATCAATCTTGGAACTTGATTCATTAAATATTAAAGATAGAGTGTGTAAGCCAACTGAGTATGATTCAAGAATAAGGTGTTACATGGATATCCAAGAAAAATCACATGGTGGCTGCGCTCATCTTTTGTTATCGGAGATCAAACCACTGGTGTTGTTAACAATTGTTTTCAAAGGATGCATATGCTGATATGATTAATGGTAGCAAATATACTGATAACAAAGAACTTATGATTATACCGAATGCGGTTCACACTGATCTCTATGATGGAGGAAACAATAACTATATTCCTTATGACAAACTTGAAAGTTTCTTTAGTAAATACTTGAAATAACACTATAATTATGTGTATTATAAACCAATGAACAAATATATGCATTAAAATTAAATAATCGAAGAGGTGTTCTAGCAATCGTTTTTTATAAAAAATTTGAAAATGAAGGACGAGAGTTGGATGATATGGCAAAAGTTGGATATGTATTAGGAATTATAACAACGGTTTTGATGGCTATAAGTATATTTTTCGGAATATTAGCAGTATTAGCTTTTATGGGAATTACATTTTCAGCAATGTTATTTTATGTATGCTTTGGTATATCTAATGTGAAATTTATAAGAACCCTCCTTACTGGATACACCTCAGTATAGCCAGTAAGGAGGGTATTTTTAAAAAGGATCTGGATACATTAAAAAAAATGTGTGATGTCCAGGATGTTGAAGTTGAATATTAAATAATTCTTTTCAATCATATTCATATTATAAAAATTGTACAACCTGATATCCTAATGATATAATATAATTGTTCTGGTTAGGAAGTTGTATAATGGCAACAGTTTATTTTATTGACAGTGAAAATGTGGGAGACGGTTGGATTGATTTATTAGAAAAGCCTGATAGTAAATTTTTTGTATTCTATACAAGTCATTCACCCCATATCGCTTATTCGAATGTAGTAAAGTTAATAAACGCAACCGAGAGACCTAATTTTATCGAATGTTACGAAGGTAACAATGGATTGGATTTTCAGTTGGTATCTTATTTAGGATACGAGATACACATCAATAATACCAATGAAATGATTATTGTATCAAATGATACAGGATTTGATGTAGTAGTTCGTTTTTGGTTAGATCGTGAAATGAATGTTAAAAGATTTCCCATCTCAAAAGATTCTAATACTCGTATTAAAAAAACTGATGAACCTGTATCTGATGATGAAAAAACTACCGATTTATCATCAGTAAAAGTAACAGAAAAGATAAGTGGTGTAGATAAAAGGGAAATCTATACTATTATCAATTGCATAGGAGTAGATGATCCATCATTTATTCATCTTGCATTTGTTCACTTTTATGGTAGTAAAAATGGACTAAATATTTATAATAACATGAAGAATAATAATTTTGAGGTTCCTCCAGTTCAATGGAATATGGAAACGAAAATGAAAAAATTAATAGAAATTATTATTAAGTATTCTAATGTGTCTAATATTAAGATTCCGGATTCTTTGACGGGATTTATTGTCAATAATATAGTTGATGATAAAAACGCTATGAGTAATAAGTTAAATAAATCTTTTGGAGAATCAGGTCCACAATTAAATAAAATATTTAGTGTATTTTATAAAACTCTAGCTAATATCAAGAAGAAAAACAAATAAAAAAGAAGGGGACCAGAACTGATTTTTACACGGAACTTTTTAAGTTCCGTGTGGTTAAAATCATATATTACATGAAATTATATTTTTTATATAGAAAAGGAGATTACTATGAGAAAAAAAATACTTGTTGTTGCAGCTATTTTATTGGCGGCAATTGTTACAGCCACCGCTTGCACAAAAAAGAATAATAAAAAAGAAGATAAAGAGACTACAACCGAGACAACTACCAATAAAGAAACTACAACTGAAAAAACTACAACTACAGCAAAAGAAACTACAACTGAGGCAGCTACAACAGCAGAAGAGACCACTACTGAAGCTGAAACCGAGACAACTACCCAGGCCGTTCCTGCCGACGAAAAGTATCCATGGCTCACAGATTTACATTCTGAAGCTAGAACCAGCCAGCTGATTGTTGTTAGTAACAATGGGGAAAATGGTGCAGCAAACATATATATGTTTACAATGAATCCAGATGGTTCTTGGAATACTGTTGTTGAAGATAGTGCTGTTATTGGAGTTAATGGACTTGATAAAATCTCTGTAGATGATGGCAAAACACCAACAGGTATGTATACATTTACACAAGCCTTTGGTACAGCTGCTGATCCGGGAAGTCAAATAGGATATACAGTAGTTGATTCATCATTCTATTGGTGTAATGATGCATCATCAGATTTATATAATACAATGGTTTCGACTAATAATTCATCAGGATATGATTTAAATCAGTGTACACATTTTACAGAGTATGGCGGACAATTCGAATATGCACTAGCATTTAATTTCAATACATCTAAAGATCCAAGCTTAGGTTCAGGCGTTTTCCTTAGATGTAACGTAGGAGAAAATTCTACAGATGGAAGTATTGCAGTGTCTAGAGAGACGATGCAAACCATCCTTCAAAATCTTACATCTGATAGTACATTTGTCATTGCAAGTGCTGAAGTGTTAAGTTGACAAAGAATTTTAAATTGTTATACTAATCATTAGGTTTTAAGGAACGTTACTAGCCTAAAAGGCTTGTGATAGAAAGGAAGTTTAATAAAATGACAAAAATTGATATAATTTCTGGTTTTTTAGGAGCAGGAAAAACAACATTAATAAGAAAACTTATTGATGAAGCTCTTAAAGGAGAGCAGTTGGTTTTGATTGAAAACGAGTTTGGAGAAATCGGAATCGATAGCGGATTTCTTAAAGATGCCGGCGTTGAGATTACTGAAATGAATTCAGGATGTATTTGCTGTACTTTAGTTGGCGACTTTGGAAAAGCTTTAGATGAAGTTATTGCTAAATACAATCCAAGTCGTATCGTTATTGAGCCATCTGGTGTTGGAAAGTTATCTGATGTTATTAAAGCCGTTAATGATATAGTAGAGAAGAATGACAAAGTTGTTTTAAATAGTACAACAGCTGTTGTTGATGGACTTAAAGCTAAAATGTATATTAAAAATTTTGGCGAATTCTTCAATAATCAGGTGGAAAGTGCCGGAACTGTCATATTAAGTCGTTCCCAGAAAATGCCTGAAGCTAAGATGAAGGAAACAGCTGATATTTTAAGAGAGCATAATCCAAATGCAACAATTATCACAACTCCATGGGATGATATTACTGGTAAGCAGATATTGGATGCTATGGAAAAATCAGGTTCCCTTGCTGATGAACTTCTTGAAGAGTTCTTTAAAGAGAGTATGGAGCATGAGCACCATCATGACCACGACCATGAGCATGAACATGAACATCATCATGACCACGACCATGAGTGTGAGCACCATCACGACCATGACCATGAGTGTGAGCATCATCATGACCACGACCATGAATGTGAGCACCATCACGACCACGAGCATGAGCATGATCATGAATGTTGTTGTGGACATCATCATGAACATGGACATCATCATGCTGATGAAGTATTTACAAGCTGGGGCGAAGAAACTCCTAAGAAATTTACTGAGGATGAGATTAAATCAGCCCTTGATAAACTTGCTAATACCACAGAGTATGGAACTATTTTAAGAGCTAAAGGCATGGTACCTAATGTAAATGGAGAATGGATTTACTTTGATCTTGTTCCAGGTGAGTATGAAGTTAGAAAAGGACAGCCGGAAGTTACAGGTCGTATTTGTGTAATAGGTACTAATCCAGAGCCAGCTAAACTTAAAGAGTTATTCGGAATTTAATTCCATAGAAATATAAAGGATAAATATTATGGCTAATAATAGAGCAGATATACCTGTTTATGTTTTTACAGGTATTATTGAAAGCGGAAAAACAAGTTTTATAAAAGATACCCTTAAAGATCCTGGATTTCATACAAATGAAAAAACAGTAATTGTATGTTGTGAAGAGGGTATTGAAGAATATGACAGTGAAGCATTAAATAAAAAGAATGTTTTTATTGAATATGTAAATGAGCAGGAAGATTTGACAAAGGATTTTTGGAAAAAAATCGACAACGACTATAAGCCAGTCAGGGTAATGGTTGAATATAATGGTGTCTGGACCATGGATGGTCTGGATGAAGATAATATGCCGGAGAATTGGAATATAGTTCAGGTTATATCAACTGTGGATTTTACAACATATAATTCTTATTGGAAGAATATGAGAGCTTTTATTAAAGAGCAGCTTCTCTTGTCAGATATGATTATTTTAAACAGATGTACTGACCAGACAAAGAGAAATGAATTCAGAAGAAATGTTAAGCTTTTTAATAAAAAGGCACAGATAGGTTACGAGGCTGCGCCTGGTTATGAAAATGCCTTAGCAGAGGAAGAACTACCGTTTGACCTTGACCAGGAAGTGGTAACAATAGAGGATGATGACTATGGTATTTTCTTTATGGACGCCATGGATAATTCTAAAAAATACGATGGAAAAACAGTTAAGTTCAATGCATTAGTATATCATCCACCAAAATATCCTAATACTATGTTTGTTCCAGGAAGATTTACAATGACATGTTGTGCTGAAGATATACAGTTTTTAGGTATGATGTGTAAAAGTGATACACCTGTTGAATATCCGGACAGATCTTGGATTACAGTAACAGCTACAATTAGGAGAGAATTTCTAAAAGAATATAGAGGGAAAGGTCCGGTACTTCATTTAATCAGTGCTGAGTTAGGAACAAAACCTGACGATGACCTGGTATACTTCTAAATTATAAAGAAAAGGAGAAATCAAATGCCAAAATTACCAGAACAGACAATTGAGTACAGATACGACACACAGCTTTTAATTGAAGGTGAAGATCTTGATGAAGATGAAATCAATGATTACATCACAGAGAATTTCATTGGAGATTGTCTTTTGGCTGTAGGAGATGATGAACTTATAAAGATTCATTATCATACAAATGAACCATGGAAAGTACTTGAGTATTGCAGAAGTCTTGGTGAAATCTATGATATCGTTGTAGAAGATATGGATAGACAGGCTAGAGGATTACATGGTTAATATACATCATCGCTGATATATAATAAAAGAGGTTTTATTTTTTTATGTAATTGAGAATTCGGTGGGAATCCGAAGCAACTTTCATTACTGTGTATTATATGATTTTTCGTCATATATGAAGCCAGATCGCAGCCCTCTTTTAGGTGTGAAATTCTTGGATAAGAAGAAGGACCCCAGTTTTAGTACTTTTTAGTACTTTTTAGTGCTTTTTTTGTGTGCCTTCTTTTATGAAGGCATATTTTTTTGCCTTCTAAACTCCAGCATGTAGCTGGGGATGTATTATCGGCTTTTAGACGATGACATATTAGAGAAAGGACATTTATATGAAGAATTTTAAGAAATTATTTGCTTGGGTATTATCTCTTGCTATGATTCTTGGTTGTTTTCAAGGAGATTTTGTAAAAGTTAATGCAGATACAAGCACAGATGCAATTAGTATTAGAGTAATTGTAGAGAATTACAATGTTGAAGAAATTGATTCAATTTCTTCTTCAGGAGAATCTGTTACAACGGACGCACCAATGGGAACGTTTGTAGATGTTACTCTTGAAGCAGATGAAAATGATTCAGTATTAACTTTGCTAAAAGAAGCATTAGATAGTAATAATATTGAATATTCCGTAACTAGTGGTATAGGATATGTAACTGAAATCAACGGTATTGAAGATTGTTGGATGTTCAGTGTTAATGATTATTTTGGTGTAGATTATGCAGCGGATGTAACAGTTGCTGATGGAGATCTTGTTGACGGAGATGTTATTAGATTCTGTGCTACCTATGATTATGGTGATGATATAGGTTGTAGCTATAGCGATAAATCCACAAGTTTAAGTGAGCTTTCTTTTTCTGATGGCACATTAAATGAGGAGTTTGCTTCAAATGTTAGAAACTATACTCTTTACATTGACAAGTATACAGAAGATATTACACCTTCTTTTACATCATCTAACAAATTCTATCAGGTTAGAACATATCTCAACGAGGTAAATGTTGAAGATAAGGGTATTCATCCATATCAGCCGATTACAGTTAAAGACGGTGATGTGCTTTACTTTGTAGATGGTGATCCATCATGGCCATCAATGCTAGATAATTCTCAAACTTCAACAATATACAGTGTAAAAATCAAAAAGCAGATTGCTGATTCAAATGAAGTTAAGATTATTATAGAAAATAATAATTTAACAACTCAGACATCTTATGTAGATGGAGAGAAGGTTGAAGAAGAAGTACCAACAGGTACATTTGTTGAAACAAGTGTATTAGCAGGTGCCGAAGATACAGGTCTTACTTTATTACAGCAGGTTCTTGATAAGAATAATATTTCGTATACTATTGGTGATTATAACTATATCAGCGAGATAAATGGAATTGAAAATGCATGGATGTTCTCTGTTAATGATTTCTACGGAATGTCAACACTTGATCAGTACAGTTTTGCTGATGGAACCCTTCAAAATGAAGATGTTATTAGATTTTCTACAACAGCAAATTGGGGACCAGACCTTGGCGGTTATTGGGATAATACAGACACTACATTAAAAGAATTATCAATTTCAGGTGGAACTTTAAATAAAGATTTTGCATCAGATGATACAGAGTATACGCTCTATATTGATAGCTACGAAGCAAAAGTAACACCTTCATTTACAGCATCAAATAAGAATTATCAGGTAAGAACTTACCTTAACGAAGTAAATGTAGAAGAAAAGGGAATTCACCCATATAAATCAATATCTGTAAAAGATGGAGATGTATTATATTTTGTAGATGGTGATAAATCATGGCCATCTATGAATGGAAATTCTCAGGAATCTACTACTTATACAGTAAATGTAAAGAAGATTTCAGAGGATGAAAAGAAAGTTAGAATTATAGTTGAGAACCAGAACCTTTCATCTCAAGTTGAAGTAGTTGACGGTGAAAATGTTGAGAAAAAAGTTGAAGTAGGAACATTTGTAGACGAATATGTAGTTGCTGGTGCCGAAGATAATGGTCTTACTTTATTACAGCAGGTTCTTGATAAAAATGAGATATCATATACAATTGGTGAATATAATTATGTAAGTGAGATAAATGGAATCACCAATGCATGGATGTTCTCGGTAAATGATTTCTATGGTGTAGATACTATAGATAATTATAGTGTATCTAATGGAACACTTGAAAACGAGGATGTCATAAGATTCTCAACAACAGTAGATTGGGGACCAGACCTTGGCGGTTATTGGGATAATACAGATACAACGTTAAAAGAACTTTCATTTGATAAGGGAACTCTTGATAGTGAGTTTTCTTCATCAGATACAAGTTATGTGTTATATATTGACAGTTATGAAACAGAAGTAACACCTTCATTTACAGCATCAAATAAGAATTATCAGGTAAGAACTTATCTTAATGATGCAAATGTTTCTGAAAAAGGTATTCATCCATATCAGCCTATTACAGTTAAAGACGGCGATGTACTTTACTTTGTAGATGGTGATAAAATATGGCCATCTATGAATGGTAACTCTCAGGAACCTACAACTTATTCTGTAGAGATTAAAAAGAGTACAGATAGTGATGATCAGGTTAGAATTATAGTTGAAAACCAGAATATAACCAGCCAGATAAAGACAGTTGACGGCGAAGAAGTAAATACACCAGTGGAAACAGGAACATTTGTAGACGAATATGTAACTGTTGGTTCAGATGATACCGGACTTTCATTGTTACAGCAGGTACTTGACGAAAATGAGATTACATATACAGTTAATGAATATAACTATGTATGTGAGATAAATGATATCAACGATGTATGGATGTTCTCTGTAAATGATTATTATGGAACCAAAGGAATAAGTGATTATAAATTATCTGATGACAGCTTAGAAGATGGAGATGTTATTAGATTCTCAACAACAGCAAATTGGGGACCAGACCTTGGCTCTTATTGGGATAATACAGACACAACATTAAAAGAACTTTCATTCTCAAAGGGTGAACTGGATACAGATTTTAGTCCGGAAGTTACAGAAAATACCCTTTACATTGATGAAGATTCTACTACATTGTATGTTGATTATTCTGCTGCAAACAAGAACTATCAAGTTCGCATGTATTTAAATGAAATGGATGTTAACTCAAAGGGATTACATCCATACAAATCAGTTACAGTAACTGATGGAGATGTTCTTTACATTGTAGATGGTGATAAATCATGGCCATCAATGAATGGTACAAATCAAAAACCAACAATTTATAAGATAAATATTAAGAAAATCAACCCAACAGTTGAGTATAGAGTTCATGTTCAGACAAACGGTTGGGAAAAAGATTACAGAACAAATGGTGAAACTTCAGGAACAGTAGGAGAAGCACTTAGACTTGAGGGAATTCAGCTTAGAGTTGCAGGTTTACCAAGTAAAAATAATGGCATTGAATACAGAACTCATGTTCAAAAGAACGGTTGGGAAACTGAATATAAATCTAATAATGAAGTATCAGGAACAGTAGGAAAAGCTAAGAGATTAGAAGCTATTCAGATAAGACTTACAGGTGATATAGCGGATAAATATGATGTTTATTACAGAGTTCAGGCTGAAAAGTTTGGCTGGCTTGGCTGGGCTAAGAATGATGAAAAATCAGGAACAGCAGGTTATGGTTTCAGACTTGAAGCAATTCAGGTTGTACTTTCAGAGAAAGATGCACAAGGAAACTCTGAAGTTCCAGGAAATATAGATGGAGTAAAAGTTGTAGATTCTGTAAAAGCGTTTTATGATAAAAAGGCATTGCCAAAGGTAACATATAGAACTCAGGTTCAGACATATGGATGGCAGGCATATGTAAGTGATGGTAAAACATCAGGAACAGTAGGAAAAGCTAAGAGATTAGAAGCTATTCAAATCAAACTTGAGAACAATACTGGAATTAAAGGTGGAATTACATATCAGACACATGTTCAAAAGATTGGATGGCAGGCATATGTAAGTAATGGAGCCTTAAGCGGAACAGTTGGAAAAGCCTATAGACTTGAATCTATCAGAATTAAATTGACAGGTGATTTAGCTAACTATTATGATGTTATGTATAGAGTTCAGGTACAGAAAACCGGATGGCAGAAATTCGTTAAAAACGGAGCAGATGCAGGAACAACTGGACAGGGACTTAGACTTGAAGCAATCCAGATTGTATTAACATACAAAGGATTTAAATATTAATACGATGAAATATTAAGGACAACTATGGAAATAAAAAAAATACTTAAAAAAAATATTTTATTTATTATGTCGTTTATAGTTGTTATGGGTATTATAAGCGAAAGTGCAGATGTATTTGCAGATACATCTGCCTTTCCATATACTAAAGAATATAACAATGTTGTGGACTATATTTTGTCAGGTTATTCTCCAACTGTGGGATATACAGGTGGAGAATGGAAAGTTATTGATCTGGCAAGGTCTGGAAAATTAAACGATGATAATAAAAATGCTTATTGTAATGCTCTTACAGAATATTTGAATAAAAATGGTTCAAACTACATAAGTAATAGAAGAGCCACAGACAATGCCAGAGTAATTCTTGCATTGTCATCAATAGGCGTAAGTGCAGAAAATTTTAATGGATATGATTTGACGGAGCCATTAGATCACTATAATTTTGTAACTTTACAGGGAATCAGTGGACCTATATGGACGTTAATAGCCATGGATTCCAATGGATATGAGTTTTCAGGAGAGGAAGTCAATAGAGATAAGCTTATAGATTTCATTTTGTCATATCAGTCAGATTCAGGGAGATTTACCTTTGATAAGAAAACTCAGGATAATGATGTAACGGCAATGGCAATTCAAGCCCTTGCTAATTACCAGAATAGAGCTGATGTAAAAGAGGCTATTTCTAAGGCTATCCATGAACTATCAATTTATCAAAATAAAGATGGATCCTTCGGGTATGGAGGCTCAGCTAATTGTGAATCTACATCACAGGTGTGTGTTGCCTTGGCAACGGTGGGTATTAATCCCATAACAGATACAAGATTTATAAAAGATGCAAGTCTTGGTCAGGCCTTAATATCCTTTCAGTTAGAAGATGGTTCCTTTGAACATATGAAAAATGGCGGTAGTAATCAAATGGCTACAGAACAAGCTTGTCTGGCTTTGGCAGCTATTAAGAGATACTATATTAATAATAGGGTCATTTATGATATGGACGATACCACAGAAGATATGATTAAAGAAAATGTAGACGGTAAAGATGCAGGAGATAGCATTAGTGAGAAAGCAGCAGTAACAAATGGAACAGTTAGTACAAATACATTGTACATTAAAAAAGATACTGTTCAGAATGAACAAACATTTGATAATACAAACACTTCAAATAATACCGTTAAGCAGGATAAAACATCAGCTAAAACAGGGGATAGTACAAATACGTTAATATTTGTTATAATGATTCTTAATGTAGCTTTATATATAGGGTGTCACAAAAAAAGTTTAATTAAGGAATGATTTTATGAGTAAAAGATCTAAGATATTAGTTTTAATAATACTTATTACTGCATTAATATTTACATACTTTTATGGTAATACAGGTAAAAATAAATCTTCAAAGAAAAATATATCAGAGGAAACAACCTCTATTGATAACAGTATAGATAGTGATGTAATAACCGGTGTTAATACATGCACTATAAGTATCGACTGTAAAACTGCTTTAGATAATATGGATAATTTAAATGAAGGATTAAAATCCATGATACCAGAGGATGGAGTAATACTTCCTGAAACTGAAGTAAAATTAGAGGGTGGCGAAAGTGTATATGATGTACTTGTAGAAGTATGTAAGGCTAACGATATTCAAATAGAATCTACAGATACTAATGCATATAATACAGCATACATTGAAGGAATAGCACATTTGTATGAATTTGACTGTGGTTCAGGTTCTGGTTGGATGTATAATGTAAATAATGAATTTCCAAATGTGGGATGTTCAACTTATGAAATTAAACCAGGGGACGTTATACAATGGCGTTATACATGTTCCTTAGGAAAGGATATTGGAGGAAATGAAGAATAAATTCATTTATTATCACCCCATATCAAACTTAATATTTTTCCTTAGCGTTATTCTTATTACTTGTTTATATATGAATCCGATAATAATCGGGATTTCATTTGTAGGAGCAAGTATTTATCTGATATGGCTTAAGGGCTTTAATAGTTATGTAAAGTCGTTATTATATTTATTAATAATGGCTTTATTTATTATTATAATAAACCCATTGTTTAACCATAAAGGAATAACAAGTCTTTATAGATTTAAAAATGGAAATGAACTTACATTAGAATCTATAATATACGGATGTTTTATGGCACTTATGGTTTCAGCACTTATATTGTGGTTTCAGTGTTATAATAAGGTGATGACCAGTGATAAATTCATATATTTAACTGGTAAAATAGCTCCAAGATTAGGTCTGGTTCTGTCCATGATTTTAAGATATGTGCCTTTATTTAAACTTAGATACACAAAGGTAAAGCAGGCAAGGGAAACTCTGGTGCCTAATAACAGTAATGGTTTTTATGAAAATGCTAAATATAAAATTAAAACTACAGCAGATACAGTAAATGCAATGATAGGCTGGTCTATGGAAAACTCTATAGAAACTTCAGATTCCATGAATGCTAGAGGTTATGGAAGAAAAGATAGAAGCAGCTATTCAATATACACCTTTAGAAACAGGGACAGAATCTACTGTGGTTTTATGATTGTACAAATGTTATTATTTATAATACTTGTTAAATCAGGTTGTGTTAAATATTGGTACTACCCTTATTTTTATATTTCTTTTAAATGGGAAATGGTGGCTATAGGAAGTATGTTTACGTTGGTATGTATTATACCTGTGTTAATTGATTTAAAGAAAAATGGATAATAAGAAATTTTTATACAAAATTGAAAACTTAATATTTAGATATCCTAATAAGACAGTGCCGGCTTTAGATAACATTTCCTTGGAAATAAAATCCGGGGATTTTATAACTATTGCAGGTAACTGTGGTTCCGGAAAAACAACTCTTTTAAAAATGTTAAAACCTGAATTAACACCTAAGGGACAACTTTCAGGAAGTGTTGAATTTGGTGATGAAATAAAAGACAGTTTAAGTATTGGTTATGTATCACAGAACCCAGACAATCAGATAGTTACTGATAAAGTATGGCATGAATTATCCTTTGGATTAGAAAGCCTTGGGTTGAAAAATTATGAAATTCGAAATAAAGTTGCCGAAACTGCTTCATTTTTTGGAATTCAAAATTGGTTTGAGAAAGATGTTAATGCTTTATCAGGTGGACAAAAGCAAATACTATGTCTTGCCAGCGTTATGGCCATGGGGGTATCTGTGATAATCCTTGATGAACCTACCAGTCAGTTAGATCCGATAGCTGCCTCAGAATTTATTAATGTTTTGAAAAAAATCAATATAGAGTTGGGAACCACGGTAATTATAGCAGATCACAGTACAAAAGAGCTTATAGATTCCAGCACAAAGTTAATAGTTATGGATGAAGGCTCAATCATAAAAGAGATAAACCCTCCAAATATTTCAATAAATGATATATATGAAACAATCTCCTTTATGCCTTGCCCTGTGAGGGTTTATGCTGGTTTATCAAAACTTGGATTAAACAAAGGGGATTCAAATGAAAAAAGGTGTCCTTTAAACATAAAAGAAGGTAGGGACTTTATAAAAAATGTAAATGATAATTATAGTGGAAAGGGTAATTTCTCTAATAGGCTACAAAAAACATTTGATGAAACCATTATTTCTTGTAAAGATGTGTTTTATTCCTACGACAAGTCTGGTGAAAATGTGTTAAAGGGAACATCTTTATCTGTAAACAAAGGTGAAATATTTACCATATTAGGTGGTAATGGTACAGGTAAAACCACATTATTCAATGTTCTTTCGGGTAATTACAAAGGTTATCAGGGAAAGATTAACAATAAGGCAAAGAAAACAGTATTTCTAAATCAAGATCCTATGGCAATGTTTATTAAGGATACTGTATGGGAAGAAACAATTGGTATCGCAAAGGATGAAAATGCGGCAAGAGAGATTCTTAAATTCTTTGATTTGTTAAAATATAAAGATACCCATCCATATGATTTATCAGGAGGAGAAAAACAAAAACTTGCTTTAGCCTTGGTATTGTTGTGCAATCCGGATATTTTGCTTTTAGATGAACCGGTTAAGGGAATGGATAACGATATAAAAAATGAAACAGGAAATAAGCTTCGTGAACTGGCTGACAGTGGCATAACAATATTGATTATTACTCATGATATGGATTTTGCTGCAAGATATTCTGATAAATGTGCCATGATGTTTAAAGGCGAAATTACCAGTGTTGGAACTCCTTTTGAATTTTTTGAAAATAATAATTTCTATACAACGGATGCTATAAGGATGTCCAAAGGAATTATTAAGAATATTCTGTTACCGGAAGATATTGTTGAGTATTTTAATGATTCAGGAAAAAAGCTGGATATAGATGATAAAACCATTAAACCTTCTAAGCCAATTAACGTAGAAGATATAAAAAAAACTGAAATATTAGAAAAGAGAAATATAAGTAAAAAAGAAGTTCTTCTTTCTGTATTAACCATTATTCTTGTTATATCAACGATTTTATTTGGGTATTTTAAACTTAACGACGAAAAATATTTATTTATAAGTTTGCTTGTCATGATAGAAATTATGGCTCCTTTTTATATTATTTTTGAAAAACATAATTACAGTATCAGATGGCTGGTTTTAATTGCAGTACTAACAGCCATGGCTGTAGCAGGTAGAGCTGTATTTTATATGTTTCCGGAATTCAAGCCTGTAGCTGCTTTAGTAATCATTGCAGGATATTGCCTTGGGGCAGAGACAGGTTTCATGGTTGGTTCCTTAACCATGCTGGTATCTAATATGCTTTTTTCCCAAGGACCGTGGACTCCATGGCAAATGCTAGCCATGGGCTTAATAGGTTTTTTATCAGGAATATTATTTTATCAAAGGAATTATAAACTTAGAATATATGTTGAAGTTATATATGGATTTTTAGCGGTATTTATACTATACGGCGGAATAATGAATGTATCGGCAGCATTTTTATCCCATAGTACTATTAATATGCCTACTATTATCAGTTTTGTAGCAACTGGTCTTCCTTTGGATTTAATTCATGGACTGGCAACTGTAGTATTTTTATTATTATTGGCAAAGCCGCTAGAAGAAAAGATTGAAAGAATTGTTGTAAAATATAAATTATAATAATTAGGAGATAACTATGAAAAAAATTATTGAAAACAGTATTGAACTTATTGGCAATACACCTTTATTAAGAGCTAGTCGTTATGCAAGTAGTGCAGGTATTAAGAATGTAGATATTTTGACTAAGTTAGAATATCTTAATCCTGCCGGTTCTGTTAAAGACCGTGTAGGTGCAAGAATGATTGAAGATGCTGAAAAATCAGGTGCTTTAAAACCTGGAGGAACTATTATTGAACCTACATCAGGCAACACAGGAATTGGTATAGCCCTAGTTGCAGCTGTGAAGGGATATAAGGTGATTATTACTCTTCCGGATTCTATGTCAGCAGAGAGAAGAACTTTATTAGGAGCTTATGGAGCTGATTTGGTTCTTACAGAAGGAGCTAAGGGTATGAAAGGTGCAATAGAAAAAGCTGAAGAATTAAAGGCTTCAATTCCAGGCTCTGTTATATTGGGACAATTTGTTAATCCATCCAATCCAAAGGTTCATTACGAAACTACAGGACCTGAAATATGGGATCAAACCGATGGTAATGTAGATATATTTGCCTGCGGCGTTGGCACCGGAGGAACAATTTCCGGTACAGGAAAATATTTAAAAGAGAAGAATCCTAATGTTAAAATTGTTGCTGTCGAACCTAGTACAAGCCCTGTATTATCAAAGGGAATTGCAGGTCCCCATAAGATTCAGGGTATTGGTGCAGGCTTTGTACCGGATACTTTAGACACCAGTGTATATGATGAAGTTATCACCATAGAAAATGATGATGCTTTTGTTGAAGGTAAGAGATTTGCAGTTACAGAAGGAGTTCTTGTGGGTATATCTTCAGGAGCCGCACTTAAGGCTGCTCAGATTTTATCTAATAGACCTGAAAATACTGGCAAGACAATTGTAGTATTGCTTCCAGATTCTGGGGATAGATATTTATCAACGCCTTTATTTAACTAATGAAGACCTGATTTTAAAATTGTATATTATTGGATATTTTTTATAAAACAAACGATTTATATTGATTATTTGTTAGTTGATGTGTACAATATCCTTCGGGAATAAAGTATTTAATTAGGAAGATATGCTTGTATCTTCCTAATTTTTTGCTTTGTTTACTAACAAATAGAGAGAGTAATGTGAAGAGTTTTTCGCAAAAATGTAGGAGGAAATATGATTTTACAAAGACTTACTAAAAGGATGGTTGCCGCTACATTAGTGACATCCATGGCATTTTCAGTATTTACTGGATTTGTTCCTGGTAATGCCATTGAAAATGTACAAGCAGCAGATATTGATAAATCTGATAAATTGATGTATGTAGACGAGACTGTTATGAATTCCTATGGCCTTAAGGGTGATGCTCAGGATGGTGTCATTCTTCATTGTTGGGATTGGAGTTATAAAACAATTGAGGCAAATATTGAAGATATAGCAGCCGCGGGTTATTCTTCAATTCAGGTATCACCTATTCAGGAAGCTAAAGAGTCTACTAAGGGTAAAACAAATGCTCATTGGTGGGTACTTTATCAGCCTGCATATTTTAGAATTGATGATACCGGTAATTCAGCATTAGGTACTAAAGACGAATTTAAACATATGGTTCAAACATGTCATGAGCATGGAGTTAAAGTTATTGTTGATATTGTAGCGAATCATACAGCAAATGAATCCGGTTATGATATAGGTAATGCCGTTGATCCTGATATAAAGAATAATGCATCTTCTACATATCATTCAGAAGGATTTGAAGAAATAGGTGATTATAAAAACAGATTCAGAGTTACTCATTATTCTATGGGTGGACTTCCGGATCTTAATACTGAAAATGCAACTGTTCAGTCTAAAGTATATAATTTACTTGTAGAGTGTATTGACTGTGGAACTGATGGTTTTAGATTTGATGCAGCTAAACACATTGGTGTTGAAGCAGAGGGATCATCATTCTGGACTAATACTTTAGTAAAAGCTCAAAACTATGCTAGCAATAAATATTCAAAAGATATTTATGCATACGGTGAAGTACTTGATGGGGCTTGCATTGATATTAGTAATTATACAAATTTAATGAGTGTAACAGATAACTCAACAAGTTCGACCATATTAAGCGGAGTTCAGGGAAATGCCAAAAAAGCAGCTACAACATCTTATGACAAAGGAGAGAAAACTGATAAAGCTGTTTTATGGAATGAGTCCCATGATACTTACCAAGGAATTGAAAAAGTGACAACATATGTTGAACAAAAATATATGGATAAGGCTTGGGCAATGTGTGCTTCAAAGGCTAATGCCACATCACTTTATTATGTAAGAACAAACGGTTATAGAACCGGTTCTTTTGGTGCCTGCTTATCTAATAACTGGAAGGATGCTGAAGTTGTAGCAGTAAATAAATTCCATAATTATTATCATGGAACAAGTGAATATCTTGGATATAGTGGAAATTACGCTTATAACGTAAGAAATAATGAGGGTATAGTGATTGTTAATTGTAGTGGTGAGTCTGGAGATTGCTCAATTACATTAGATAGCAATATTAAGATTCCTTCAGGTACATATACTGACCAGGTTACTGGTAATACATTTACTATTAGCGGACAAAATGTATCCGGTAAAATTGGAAGTTCTGGTGTGGCCGTAGTATATAATGCAGATCCTGAAGCTAAATGTTCTATGGCTTCAGGAACATTTAAGACAAATACTATAACTTTGAAATTTAATTTAGTTAATGCAACTAGTGGAACCTATAAGATTGGTTCTGAACCAGCCGTAACATTTACCGAAGAAACTAAGGTTACAATAGGTGAAGACATGGCTGTTGGTGATACAAAAACTGTTGTATTAACTGCAACAAATGGTAAGAAAACTACATCTAATACTTATGAATATACAAAGTCAGAGTATGTGCAGAATATAGCTATGATTAATAAACCATCAAATTGGGAATCTAGTGTATATTGTTATGCTTATGACGAAGATGGTCATAAAAATGCACAATGGCCTGGAGAATTAATGACATTAGATTCTAATACAGGTTATTATACATACACAATTCCTGATAATATTAATAATCCAAAAGTTATATTCTATGCTAGTGAATCTCATAGATATCCTGGAGATTCTGAACCTGGACTTGCCATGGAATCAGATGGTATATGGTTATTTAGCGATAACAAGTGGACAAAACAGGAATTAAGTGTAAATGCAAGCGTTTTACCTGCAAGTACTACATTTAATGACACAATTGATGTAACAGTATCCGCTTCTAATGCTACATCCTCAACTTATAAGATTGGTGATGGACAAGAAGTAAGCTTTACAAACAGCAAAACATTTACAATAGGCGCAGATATGAAGGAAGGCCAGTCAGTGACTGTTACAGTATCTGCAACTGATGGAACTAAAATCATTACAAAGACAGCAACATACACCAAGAAAAAAGCATTTAAATATGAAGCTGGCTATACTTACTTCCAGAATGTAAATAATTGGTCAAAGGTATATGCTTATACCTGGAAAGATGGATCCTCTAAAAAAGCAGCTGCTTGGCCTGGAGAGACCATGACATTAGTTGATGAAGAAAATAATATATATTCTTATCCAACAAATGATGCATATGACATGATTATTTTTAATAATACATTATCTCAGACAGCAGACCTTGATATACCAACAGTAGAAGAAGGTAAAGCAAACCTATACGTTTACGGAACCGGATGGAAAAAGGTTGATGTATCAATAGAAGAAGACCCTCTTGTAAATACATCGTATGTAGCTCAAGAAGCTATATGTGGCGAGAAGGTAGTATTTAAAGGTTCAGCTACCGGTGGTGACGGTAATTACAAATTTGCATATTATTATAGAAAAACATCAGATACTACCTGGCAAGTAGCAGGTACAGAATGGGGAACAGCTAAATATGCCACATTTAAACCGGGCTATGCTGAAGTTTATGAAGTATGTATAAAGGTAATGGATGGAAATAATAATCAGGTTAAAAAATATTTAAGTTTTGCAGCTAATAAATCAGAAACATCTCTGGTTTGTAATGGTAAAGTTGCTAAAACTATTTATAAATATGGCACTACTAACGTAATTAATGCATCTAGTGAAGGTGCTATAGGTTCTACAGTTAAATATAAATATGAATTTAGAAAAGCATCCTCTTGGACATATGAAACTATTAAGGATTATACAACGGATACTTCCGTAAATTGGGATGCTCCACAGACTGGTTCGTTCACTATAAGAATAACTGCAAATGATGGAAATAGTATTGCAATAAGAACAATTAATATTAAAGTTAAAAAATAATTAACTAAAGCTGTACATCAAGGATTATCCCTGGTGTACAGCTTTATATTTATTGACGGGTACTATGTGTATGCTTTTATATACATATTCAGATGTCTTTGAACGCACAAAAAATATAGAATAATAAACTTTGTTATGATAAAATGAAAGTTAGTTTAGTTAGGAAAAGATTAATCAATTCGGACATTAATATAGGAGATATTTGATATGAACGACAATCAACAAAATGAAATACTACATCGTATCGAAAAACTTAGAAAAGAAAAGGATGTAGTGCTTTTAGCTCATTACTATGTGGATGGAGAGGTTCAAAAAATTGCCGATTACGTTGGCGACTCTTTTTATCTTGCAAAGGTTGCGACTCAGGTTACACAGCAAAATATATTATTTTGTGGTGTTAAATTCATGGGAGAAAGTGCAAAACTTTTGAATCCATCTAAAAATGTTATTATGGCAGATGATTATGCAGATTGCCCGATGGCTCATATGATAACTGCAGAAAAGATAAGGGAAGTAAAGGCTAAATACGACGATCTTTCCGTGGTATGTTATGTTAATTCCACAGCAGATGCCAAATCTGAATCAGATGTTTGCGTTACTTCATCAAATGCTTTAAAAGTAGTTAAGAATATTAAAGAAAAGAATATATTCTTTGTTCCTGATAATAATCTGGGCAGATTTATTGCAGAACAATTACCGGAAAAGAACTTTATATTTAATGATGGTTATTGTCACGTACATAAAAGCATTAATCCGGATGCTGTTTTGGAGGCAAAAAAACTTCATCCTGATGCAGTGATTTTAACACATCCGGAATGTACAATGGATATATTAGAAATATCTGATTATGTTGGAAGCACATCTCAGATTATTGATTATGCAACTAATTCAGATGATAAGGAATTTATTATATGTACTGAAGTAGGGGTTTTCTATGAGTTACAAATGAAAAATCCTGAAAAGAAATTTTATTCTGCAGTAAGCCATCAGGTTTGTCAAAATATGAAAAAGGTAACTTTAGATAAAGTTCTAGAAGCCCTTGAAAAAATGGGACCTTATGTGGAACTTCCGGATGAAATAATGGAAAAAGCAGCTAATCCATTATTTAAAATGCTAGAATTAGCAAAATAAAATATGGCATAAAGTGGTGAAAAAATGTGTCAGAACGAAAACTTGCGTTATAAAGATATTGAAAGAAGTATTGTAAAGAAGTTTAGAAAACCTATATGGAGAAAGTTTACCAAGGCTATTAATGAGTATGAACTTATTAAAGATGGAGATAAGATAGCTGTTTGCATCTCCGGTGGAAAAGATTCAATGCTTATGGCTAAGCTTTTTCAGGAATTACATAGGCACGGCATTAAGAATTTTGAAGTTAAATTTCTTGTAATGAATCCTGGATATAATGATTTGAATTATCAGGTGATTTTAAATAATGCCAAATTAATGAATATTCCTGTAACTGTATTTAAAACAGATATATTTGATACGGTTGCAGATATTCCAAATAATCCTTGTTATCTGTGTGCAAGAATGAGAAGAGGATATTTATACAGTAAAGCCAAGGAACTTGGCTGTAATAAGATTGCATTAGGACATCATTATGATGATGTAATAGAGACGATTTTAATGGGAATGCTTTATGGTGGACAAATTCAAACTATGATGCCTAAGCTTCACAGTACTAATTTTGAAGGCATGGAGTTAATAAGACCATTATATCTTATAAGAGAAGAAGATATTATTCATTGGAAAGATTACAATGATCTTAAATTCATAGCCTGCGCTTGTAGAATGACTGAAGAATTAGCTAGAAACAAAGCTAGTAGCAGTCAGAATGAATCCCTTATTTCAAAAAGGGCTGAAGTTAAACGGATAATTCACAGTATTGCCCTTAAAGATCCGATTATTGAAAAGAACATTTTTAGAAGTGTGGAAAATGTTAATTTAAACACGGTTATAGCTTATAAGCAGGATGGTGTGAAACATCATTTTTTAGATGATTATTAAAACGTTAATAATAGTTTTTACTATTATCATATATTTTATGAAAGGAGGATTAATTACGATGGGAAAATTTTTAAAAGAATTTAAAGAATTCGCACTTAAGGGTAATGTTATGGATTTGGCAGTAGGTGTTATCATCGGTGGTGCCTTCACTGCAATCGTAACATCCTTAATCAATAATATTATTTCACCAATTATTGGATGCTTTTCAGCTGGTGGACTAACAGGTCTTCATTTGAAAATTTTCAAAGCTGACTTAATGTATGGACAGTTCCTTATGGATGTTGTTAATTTCATTATCATGGCATTTGTTGTATTTATTCTTGTAAAAGCAATTAATGGTATAACATCTATTGGTAAAAAGAAAGCAGAAGAAGCTCCAACTACTAAGAAATGCGAATTCTGTCAAACAGAAATTGATATTAAGGCTGTTAGATGTCCAAACTGTACATCTATTCTTGATACATCAGCATTTAAACCAGAAGCAAAATAATTACAAATTAAAAGCTGCCACATAGTTTATTCTATGTGACAGCTTTTTGCTTTAGGTTTTTAATTATCGTTCTTAAAATTTGCTAATTTTTTTATAGCTTCAAAACTCTCCTGGCTAATAACGTGCTCTATTTTACATGCATCCTCTTCAGCTATTTCGGAATCCACACCCAAATCTGTAAGCAACTTTGTAAGGGTTTTATGTCTTTCATAAATCATCTTTGCAATCTCTAGCCCACTCTCTGTTAAGTGAATATGAAGTGAATCATCTACATAAATATGCCCTTTTTCTCGTAAGTGCTTCATAGCTATACTCACTGAGGATTTTTTAAATCCCAATTCATTTGCAATATCTACAGATCTTACATATGGTTTCTCTTCACTAAGCATAAGGATTGCTTCCAAATAATCTTCTGAAGACTCATGAACGATTTTTCTCACTGGAAATCAACTCCTTAAAATATGATAAAGAAATTATATCATATATAAACTATCTGTTCAAATAACATAAGTTTTTGAAAAATTATTGAAAAAGTTCTCAATAAGGGTTGACAGATTTTGTTGGTTAGCCTATACTAACTTTGTTTTTAAAACACCTATAATTATATAATTTTACTTGTAGTTTAATGACATATTTGTATAGATAACGGAGGACAGAATGGCAGAATTCAGTAAAAGAAATGAGTCGGAAGTTTATATGACGTCTAACATGCAAAGGGAGATTGTTGTTAAACGTCTTAGAGATAGGGGATGCAGGATTACAAAGCAAAGATTGATGTTACTTGATATCATTCTTAACGAAGAATGTTCTTGCTGCAAAGAAATATATTATAAGGCGTCAAAATTAGACGCTGGAATTGGAACAGCTACAGTGTATCGAATGGTTAATATACTTGAAGACATTGGTGCAATTAACAGAAAAAATATGTATAAGATATCCTGTGATGCGGCTTGCAAAGCCACATGTGCTGCAAAGGATACGTGTGTTGTCAGCTTAGACGATGATACAGTCTATCATCTTACTGCGAAGAATTGGAACGAAGTTATCCTTGAAGGTTTAAAGACTTTAGGTTATGTTACTAATCAAAACATAACCAGTATAGTAGTAAGACCTTGTACAAAATAGTATTGTATTTAATAAATCCCATGTGACTTTATGTGTATATCATAAGGGGAGTATTCAAACTGAATAGGAAAAAGATTTGGGAACGCAGAAAAATGCGTTCCCATTTCCTTTGCTGTTACCAAAAATCTTTTTAACCGTTACCAAAAATCTTGATTAAAATTGACATTTACTTTATTAAAATAGTAAAATGTTATTGAACCAAAAAGGTATTTATAATAGCGTTAATATAAACGCTTTGAAATCAAAAGAAAAATTAATTTCAAACAGCAAAGACAGAAAGGATATAACATGAAAAAATCATTTTCATTTATATTATCAATCATTTTATTTTTATCGATGCTTTCCGCTTTGCCGCTCATAGCATATGCAAATGTTACGCCTGTTACTCAAAACGGCATTACTTATTACATTGCCGACAACGGCAGAACGAGCGCAGTAGTAAAGGATGACGGCATTACGTGGCTTAAGGAAGAATCTTATGGCTCGTCCACATGGTACGGTATAGATAATTCACAGGGTCTTATCGAGTCGGGCTCATTTTTCTGGGTTATGTGGCTGGACGCTGAAAATGATGCTGATATCTATCAATATTACTTTAATTTGCTTGATGATACGCCGGAGGCTCAAAATTACACACAGCGATTGTTCCTGCATGGCGTTGTTAATCCCAACGGAACGGAGGAAAGCGAATTTGCAAATTCAGTTCCGATGTATATACAGCTTGGCGATGATTGGGATGAAGATGATATAAAAAATACGTTTTCTGGCAGTTCTGACAGACCTGTCGAAATATCATACAGGGAAATGGAATGTCCTGACGGAACTCGTATGTTTGCAGAAGTCAAGTCAGACGTCTTTATTGAAAATGGCAGCTTTGACGGTTTCCCGAATTTGAACGGTACCGCTTCCGTGAGCGCCTCAACTTTCTCGGGCGGTTCAAAGGTACTCTTTGCGGGCGGCGGATTTATCTTGGGAATTGCCGCTGCAGCACTCGGAATGACCGCAGTTAAAAAAAGAAAAAACAATGCGAAAAACGCATAAATTTAATACAGAAAGGAAAGAAATTATGAAAAAAAATTTATTATTAAGATTGATGAGCACGATGCTTTGCGTTTGCCTGCTTGCAGGCACTCTTGCAGGCTGTTCAGGCAACAAGGCGAAAACAGATGAAGATGTTTCTGTATCAGAGGAAATTCCAAGCGAAGCATTGGAAGAATTTTCTAACGGTTATGATCCTGAGGTTGATAAGAATATTGACGCAGAGCGCAGTGATTCAGCCGACGCTTCATTAGCAGGCTGCGTTATCACTATTAACGGAGAAAAGGTAACTTTCTCCAACAGCAAACTTGCAGATTTGTCAAAAAGCAGGGTTTCTCCGAACAAAAACGATGCCAAGGGAAAAGAAACACATAGAAGAAGCAAGATTGACACAATTACTATACATTGTTCCGCAGGAATAACCAGCGTATATGCTATGGGCAATCTCTTTGCAAATAAAAGTGCACAAGCCAGCGCTAACTACGGAATCGACGCCGATGGCTCTATAGGCTTAATGGTAGAGGAGAAGGACAGAGCCTGGACAAGCAGTAATTCTGTTAATGATAACCGAGCAGTAACTATTGTTGTAGCTTCAGAGTCCGCCAGCCCATATAAAGTTACAGACGCAGCGTATAAATCGCTCATCAAACTTGTTACTGACGTCTGCAAGAGAAACAATATTGAAAAGCTTGTATGGAGCGATGATACTGTAACCCGAATAAAGCATCTTGACGGCGCTAATATGACCGTTCACAGAGATTTTGCAAAAAAAGCTTGCCCCGGTGATTATCTATACAACCATATGGGCGATATAGCAGCAGAGGTAAATAAAAATCTCGGTGTTGAATAAAAACTTATCAAGATTATTAAATAACACACCCCTATGGTAGCTGTTTTTTGCCATAGGGGTGTAAATTTTATTCTTCAATCTTTTTTCGCTTAAAGCTGAAAATCAAAAGCGGAATATAAGTGCAAATCGGAAGAATAACTCCGTAATACTTTTGCGGCGACATTACCAAAGTATTGTAAATGGAGTGATAGGTTATCGCCAGCATTAAAAGAGAAAGCGTACCGCAGTAAAACAGTTTTTTCTTCTTTCTTACGAAGGAAATGCCTATCCCGACCGCAACTGTGCAGATACTGTGCATAAGGCTTGTCCCGAAGCCGCGCATAATCGCCCACTTGATATCTACGCTGTACAAATTCTGCGTTATCATAATAACATTTTCCATAATCGCAAAGCCGAGACCTACCGCAAATGCCGACTGCGCAAGCTTCTGCCTGTCGTCCGAAATAATCAGAGCATAAAACAGTATCGGCAAAGCCTTTAATATCTCCTCTGTCACAGGGGAAACTGTCGTTGTAAAATACAGCATATCCTTGCCTAAGCCAAGATATATATGTGTGTTCAGTTCACTTGCAAAAAGACAGACCGTCATACCGAGCAGCACGAAGCTTACAACAAGCCTTGACTTTTTTTCCATTATAAACAGCGACAGCACCATCGGTATCAAAAAGCAGATATAAATAATGTAGGTTATATTGCCCACTTTTCAACACCTCCCTTCAGTACGGGAAGAAGTGCGGCTGCAACAATCGCCATTATAACGCAGGATGCTATATATAAAGGCCTTATGTCAAGATACAGTCCTATCGGCTCAAGCATGCTCATAACCGCATAAATGAGCGCAAGAATATTATACTTCCTCAGGCACTTTATAATGCCGAAGTCAATGTCATAAATGATAATGTGCTTGAAATTATAGTAGGCACACTGAATAATGAAAAAGGTTACAACGCTGTATACGATTTTAAGCTCTGCGCTCTGAACCTTCATAAAGAAGAAAAGATAAATCAGCAGTATGAGCAAAGGCGCAGCGAAGGATATTATCCTCGTTTTTCTGAAGGCTTTTGTTTTATCGTCAACTAAACTGTCCATCTGCCCGAAGTTTGCCGAAAACAAAAACATAAAGCTGCCTATGATTCCGAGTATGCCAATATGAAAGCCCTTATTCAAAGCACCCTGCGTTGTAAGAAAGATGACCTGATAAAGCCTTGAAAACATCAAACTCATAACGCCGCAGGTAACGAGCTTAAGATATAACGCTTTTTTCTTTCTAAAAAATTTGCTTAACCCGTAGATAGTTCCATACAGTGAACAGATAAATATCAACAGGTTCATTGCCAAATCCGTTTTCAATTTTAAAACCTCTAGTTAAATTTTTTTCCTAATTCTATCATATTTTCAAATCAATGTCATTCTCATTTGAATAAAACACTTATGTTCCCCTAACGTATGCTAGCATTGAGGTTATGTGGGATTTTTCTTGCCTACAAAGAAATAATGTTTTATATTTATTATGAATTAAAATTAAAAAGGTGAACTATGGTTATTAATAATATAAATCTTCCTGATGAATTTTTAACAAGAATGCAGGAATTATTGGGAAATGAATATCAGGAATTCTTAAAATCTTACGAAAATAAAGTAACTCACGGACTTATTGTTAATACCAATAAGATTTCCGGAGAAAAACTAAATAAATTACTTGGTGGTTATTTAAATAAATCAAATCTTTGTGACATTTCTTACATTTATCCCGAAGACGAAACTCCCGGAAAATCTTCATTTCATGAAATGGGAGCCTATTATATTCAGGAACCATCAGCGTCGGTTTCGGCCATGGAATTAGATGTAAAACCAGGAGAAAGAGTATTAGATTTATGTAGTGCTCCTGGTGGAAAGAGCATACAGATGGGAATAAAACTTAAGGGCAAAGGAATTCTTATCTCTAATGAGATCATGCCTGACAGATGTAAAATTCTATCTGAAAATATTGAACGTATGGGTATAAAAAATGCTGTGGTTACCTGTGAGGATTCTGCTAGATTAGCAGACAAGTTCCCGGCATATTTCGATAAAATAATGGTTGATGCTCCATGCTCAGGCGAAGGAATGTTTAGAAAAAATCCGGATGCTTGCAATCATTGGAGTGTTGAGAATGTAAATATGTGCAAAAAAAGACAGTTGGAGATTCTTGATAACGCCATGAAAATGCTTCGTCCAGGTGGTAATTTGCTATATTCTACCTGTACTTTTGATTATGCAGAAGACGAAGAAGTAGTAAATGAATTATTAGAAAAGTATGATCTAACCATACTTAAGCAGGAAAAATTATGGCCTCACAAAATATATGGAGAAGGTCATTTTATGTGTCATTTAAAGGATAATAGAGAATCAGTAGTTATCGATGTTCCGGAAGCTATAGGAATTGATTTAAAAAAGATACCTGAAGCATATAGTTTCTTTAAAGAGACTCTAAATGACATGTCAATAATTGAGGGTACCATTGTAAAGCACGGAGATAATCTTAATTTACTTCCTAATAAATGTCCTGATTTAAAAGGTTTAAAAGTGTTAAGAGCAGGTCTTAATCTTGGAGTTATTAAGAAAAATCGATTTGAGCCTTCTTATTCTTTAGCTAAGAGCTTACAACCAATGGATGTTAACAAGGTGTTGGATTTAAAAGCTATGGATGAGAGGATTAATGCCTATATTCGCGGCGAGCAAATAGAATGTCCGGAACTTGATGGTGAGAAAAACGGTTGGTATCTGGTGTGTGCAGAAAATATGCCTATTGCCTTTGGAAAATTATCTAACACATCCATGAAAAACCATTACCCTAAGGGACTTAGAAAATATTTATAAAAGAAAGCGTGGAATAGTATAGTGTATATTTTTGTAATGTTTGCATTTTTATTTGCAATAGGTTCATTTTTTGGATGGGGATTAGAGGTGTTTTATAGAAGATTTTTTTCTGCTTCCAACCCTGATAGAAAATGGATAAATCCAGGATTTTTAAACGGTCCATGTCTTCCGTTGTACGGATTTAGTTTGTGTTCACTATTTGCCTTAAGTTTAATAGATTTAAGTTTTGTTAAAAATTTTTATTTAAGACAAATTATTTTATTTATAATTATGGCTTTATTCATTACTTTTATTGAATATATTGCAGGTTTGATTTTTATAAAGAAAATGAAAATAAAATTATGGGATTATTCTAACCAATGGGGAAATATTAAGGGAATCATTTGTCCAAAATTCACGCTTTACTGGGCAATTTTGGCGGCTTTATATTATTTTGTAATTCATCCTAGAATAATTTCTGCATTGATATGGCTTTCAAAACATTTATTATTTTCATTTTTTATTGGATTTTATTTTGGAGTAATTGCATTAGATTTCTGGTATTCAATGAATTTATCTAATAAGATTAGAGAATTTGCTATGGAAAACGAAGTTGTTATCAGATATGAGAATTTAAAAGCATATATCAAAGAAAACAGCAAGAATCCTAAGTTTTTACTTAGCTTTAGTTCAGATAAGAATCTTACAGATGATTTGAGAGATTACTTTGAAAAGGAACGTCAAAAAATAGAAAATCTAGCTGAAAATATAAAGAAAGCAGCAGATGAAGCCCAGGAAAAAATCAACACTATTAAGGATAATTTTAATAAATAATAAACTTATGTAAACAAAAGAATTGTGTTATAATATATATGGAAACTGCATGTTTTTGCAGTCTGGTAGCATGACAACATTAAAGGAAGATGTACGGAGGTGAGTGCGGTGTTTGATATAGGTGATAAACTCATCTATGGTAACAACGGTGTATGTACAGTTACTTCTATTGGCCCACTTGATGCCCAATCCTCTTCAGGAAATGTTATTTATTATACCCTTGAGCCATATTATACTACAGGTTCTAAGTTTTATACTCCTGTTGATAACGATAAGGTTGTAATGAGATCTGTTATTTCGAAAAAAGATGCACAGAGTCTTATTGATAATATCGACGATATAGAGTGTCTTGATATCCCTGATGAGAGGCATAGAGAAGAAATCTATAAAGAAACTGTAAGAAAATGTGATTGTGTAGAATTAATTAAATTGATTAAAACAATCTATTTCAGAAAACAAAGTAGACAAGCTGAAGGTAAAAAGGTTACTGCCAGTGATGAAAAATATTTCAAAATTGCTGAAAATAGCCTTTATGGAGAACTTGGTTGTGTGTTGGATATGACAAAAGACCAAGTTAAAGATTATATTATATCAAAATAGAAAGTGATTAATTATGTTAAGAGAAGTTAGTTTAGATGAGATATCCGCAAATAAGCTTTACGATGCCAATGATATGGCCAAGGTTGATTGTGGTGGCTGCATTGGATGTTCTGCATGTTGTAGAAATATGGCCCATATTATATTAGACCCTATGGATATCCATCAACTTACTTCCAATCTAAGTAAATCTTTTGATGATTTGTTATACAAAGAGATTGAACTTAATGTATTTGATGGTATAATACTACCTGACATAAGAATGGTTAAAACTATGGATGAGCAAGAGGTTTGTCCTTTTTTAGATAAAGAAGGCAGATGTTCGATTCATGATTATAGACCAGGTATTTGCAGAATTTTTCCACTAGCAAGGATGTATACCAAAGATTCATTTAAGTATTTTATACAGGATAATGAATGTCCTCATGAACCTAAGATAAAAATCAAAGTAAAAAAGTGGATAGGCGTAAATGATAAAAGATATGACCAGTTTCTAATTGACTGGCATAATTTTGTGAAGGATTTTAGAAATTCTCTTTCAAATCCTAATAATACAGAAAGACAACAAGAGAACATTTTTATGCTTAAAGTTTTTTATCTAAAGAGTTATGATGAGGATTTTTTTGCGGGCTTTTATAATAGGCTTTCCTTTGTTAGAAGAAAATTAAAATTGTAACTGTAAACATAGCACAGAAAGGAGAAAGTTATGGACTCAGGATCCGGTAGCGGGAGTAAGCCGCGAGTGAAAAACAATTAAAGCCGGCACAGATTTGAATATCATTTATAAAATGGTTTTCAAATGTGTGTCGGCAGATATATTTTTACTTTCGGCGTGCTTCCTTTCACAACATAATTTATTGAAAGGACAGTTTTATGATGAACGAAGAAGCTTTAGTCGAAAATATTCAGAATCTTTTAAAAGAAAAAAAGTATTCGGAATTAAAAGATATTTTGCAGGATATGAATCCTGCTGACATTTCAGCATTATTTAATGAGTTGCCAAAGGATAGAATTCCTCTGTTATTTAGACTTTTACCTAAGGTTTTGGCTGCAGAGGTATTTGTAGAGATGGAGTCTGACAGCCAAGAGATGCTTATTAAAGGATTTTCTGATAATGAGTTAAAAGAAGTTCTAGATGAGTTATACTTGGATGATGCTGTTGATATTGTAGAAGAAATGCCGGCAAACGTTGTAAAAAGAATCATTTCTAATACAGATGATACAACAAGAAAGATGATTAACGAGATTCTTAAGTATCCTGAAGATAGTGCTGGATCTATTATGACAATAGAGTATGTAAGTCTTAGACCTAATCAGACAGCAGAAGAGGCTATTAAAAGGATACGAAGAACAGGTATTGATAAGGAAACCATTTATACCTGTTATGTAACAGATGATAATAGAGTCTTGATTGGTGCATTGTCTATAAAGGATCTTTTATTAGCAGATGAAGATGCAATAGTAAAAGATCTCATGGATACTAATCTGGTGTTTGCGCACACTCTTGAAGATCAGGAAGCAGTTGCTAACAAATTTAATAAATACGATCTTCTTGCTATTCCAGTTGTTGATGACGAGAATAGGCTTGTAGGTATTGTTACATTCGATGACGCTATTGACGTCATGCAGGATGAGGCTACAGAAGATATTAAAAAGATGGCTGCTATCATTCCAAATGACAAAACATATTTTAAAACAAATGTTTTTGAAACCTGGAAAGCCAGAATACCTTGGCTTTTATTGCTGATGGTCTCAGCAACTTTTACAGGAATGATTATTACCAGTTATGAAAGTGCTTTATCTAAATATATTGTTTTAAGTTCTTACATACCTATGCTTATGGATACAGGTGGTAATTCGGGAAGTCAGGCCAGTGTTACAGTAATTCGTGCGCTATCTCTTGATGAAGTCGAGTTTTCAGATATTTTTAAGGTTGTATGGAAAGAAGCTAGAGTTGCTATATTATGTGGTTTGACTTTAGCTGTTTGCAATTTTGCAAAACTATTATTAATTGATGGCATTAAGGTAGAACTTGCAGCAACTGTTTGTATGACATTAGTTTTAGTAGTTTTCTTTGCAAAGATAATTGGATGTTCACTTCCTATTTTGGCAAAAAAAATAGGCTTTGATCCTGCCGTAATGGCAAGTCCATTTATTACGACAATTGTAGATGCTATTTCATTATTGGTTTATTTTAAAATAGCAACTATAGTTCTTCACATTTGACGTAATTAATTATACACAAAAGGATAGTGATAAAATGTATTTTGAATCGGGATTAATATTAGAAGGTGGCGGTATGCGAGGCGTTTATACTGCCGGTGTTACAGATTTTTTCCTGGAAAAGGATATAATGTTTAACGAAATATACGGTGTATCTGCAGGTTCTGCAAATGCTGCCAGTTATATTTCAGAACAAAAAAGAAGAGCATTACATGTTGATATTGATTTTTTGAAGGATAAAAGATATGCCAGCATGTACAGTTTAATGACCACTGGTAATTTTTTTGGAACAGATATGTGTTATGATAAGATTCCAAATGAATTATTGCCATATAATTATGAACAGTTTAATAAATATCAGGGTAAGTTTTATGCTGTTGCTACAGATTGCATTACCGGTAAGGCTGAATATTTTCGTATAAAAGATATGCGAAAAGATATAGATAAAATAAGAGCCTCTTGCTCTTTACCGTTAATGGCAGAAGTAGTAATGATAAATGGAAAACCTTATTTAGATGGTGGTATCTCAGATTCTATTCCTATAAGACGTTCAATCGTTGAAGGTAATAAGAAAAATGTTATTGTTCTTACGAGAGATATAACTTATAGAAAGGAACCTAACAGTTTAATGCCTGCAATCAGGTTGTTATATAAAAAATATCCAGAACTTACCAGAAGTATGGAAAAACGTCATTTGTATTACAATAGAGAGTTAGAATATATTGAAAATCTTGAAAAACAGGGTAAGGTTTTTGTTATAAGACCTTCAAGTGTCGTTGAAATTGGAAGATTGGAAAAGAATAAATACAAGTTGGTTCAACTCTATAAGCAAGGTTATAATGATGCCAAATCATGTTATGATTCCTTAATGAATTACTTAAATTCTTAATTAATTTTCATAAATTAAGTTTTTTATTAACAATTCTTAAAAATTATAGTACAATATATACATGATTTTTTTATGGAGGTCTTAAGTAATGAAAAGATACTTTGAATTGGGTGTTTATGAGACTGAGAAGTCTGACGGAAGTGGAGTTCTCGGACATTATCACAGCATGAATGATGCTAAGGAAGCAATTGCTGGTTTTACAAAGAAAGAGAATCAGATTTTTATTATTGATGAATTGGAAGAGCAGGATGACGGAACGGTACGTCAGCTTGGAGAATGGCTTTATAGATAATTATGAGAACTATAGAGTTTAAAATGGAACGAGAGGGTCTTGTAAAAGTGGGAGATGAGGTTCAGGTTGATGAATCTGAATTATCTACACTTCAAGGTGTTATGTATTATTACACAATTATCCCTGCATTGGCTATGTCGAACAATATCCCATCTAGACAAAGGCTGAAACAATTACAGGGAAAGGTATCCGATGTGAAAGTAACTGAGAGTGCATCGTTTGTGTATGTAGATTTTAATGAGTAACTTTAGAATTAAGGAGTAATTTTGTTATGAAGAAAATGGTTTTATCAATATTAGTAGAGAATACATCAGGTGTTTTAAGCAGAGTTGCAGGTCTTTTCGCAAGAAGAGGATATAATATTGATAGTCTTACAGTTAGTGAGACAGAAACGCCTGGTTTCTCGAGAATGACAATTGTTTGTAGTGGTGAAGATGATGTTTTAGAACAGATTAGAAAACAGCTTTCTAAGCTTGTTGATGTTAAAGATATCATTGTACTTGATCCAAAAGCATCGGTTTGCAGAGAATTAATTTTAGTTAAGATTAAGGTTAATTCTGAGCAGCGCCAGCAGATCATTGCCATTACAGATATCTTCAGAGCTAAGGTTGTAGATGTTACAAACGAAGCCATGATGATAGAGTTAACGGGTAATCAGCAGAAGCTAGACGCATTTATTAATCTCCTTGAGGGATTTGATGTACTTGAGCTTGTCAGAACAGGTATTACTGGTCTTTCAAGAGGATACGGAGATATGTTATCTGGGGAGTTGGATTAATTTAGTCGTATGTTGCTGATCACTATCAATTATTGAGAGGTGATTAATATGCTATTAGGGAAGACAAAAAAGACTATTGAAGCAAAAGAAAACGAGATGAAGCTTTACTTATCAAATAATTATAAAGATAAAGCATATCAGTCTTATAAGGAGTTATTAGAACTTATTGAGACTTTGCATGGTGATGGAAAGGTTAATGACAAAGATTATGCAAAATTAATTGCAAAAACCCAGGATTTTGGAATGCAAAAATTGTCTCAATTTATCATTAAGTAATATGAAGTTATGACCACGTTTGTTTTGACGTGGTCTTTTTATTTTGTTTATTGATAATGTTTTGTTTAAAGTGCATAGTTTTAGACATTTCTACGTTGACATATATGGGCAACTTTGATAAAATACTTTTCGAGAAGGGTTGAGATATGTGCATATTATGCACAAATATTAATCTACATATGCTTGAATATATGTAGAAAAACTATATTTTTTAAAACCAGGAGGAATGGTAGAAATGAAGAAAAAATTAGTAAAAGCTGTTTCAGTTGCAATGGCACTTACAATGACAGCTGGTCTTGCTACAGGATGTAATTCATCATCTGGCAGCGGATCAAAGAGTAGTAAAAAAAGCACATCAGGTTCATCAGAGGGTTCAGTATATTGGCTTAACTTTAAGCCGGAAGCTGATGAAGCATTACAGGAGATTGCTAAGACTTACAAAGAGGAAACCGGTGTTTCTGTAAAAGTTGTTACAGCTGCTTCAGGATCTTATGAAGAGACATTAACAGCTGAGATGGATAAGTCTGATGCCCCTACATTATTTGTAGTTGGTAACGATGCTTCAGTTGCAACATGGGGAAGTTCTTGTGTAGATCTTAAGAACACAGATGTATACAATGAACTCAGCACAGACGATTATACATTATACGATGGAGACAAAGCAGTTTCTATTGGTTACTGCTATGAAAGTTTTGGTATTATCGTAAATAAGAAATTACTTGGTGAAGCTGGATATTCAGTAGAAGATATTACTGACTTTGATTCACTTAAGAAAGTAGCTGATGATATTCATTCAAGAGCTTCAGAACTTGGATTTGATGCATTTACATCATCAGGTATGGATGATTCTTCATCTTGGAGATTTACAGGACACTTAGCTAATATGCCATTATACTATGAGTCAAAAGATGATTCATGGACAGAACAGCCTGCAGAAGTTAAAGGTACATATCTTGATAACTTCAAGAACATTTGGGATCTTTATATCACAGATTCTGCTGTAGATAAGTCTACACTTGCAGCTGGTGGATATGATGCAGAAGCTGAGTTCAAGAATGGTGAGGCAGTATTCTTCCAGAATGGTACTTGGGAATATGCAGCACTTTCAGAGTCAATTGCTGACGAAGATATGACAATGATTCCTATCTACTGTGGAGTAGAGGGAGAAGAAGATGCCGGTCTTTGCTCTGGTACAGAGAACTGCTGGGCAGTAAATGCTAACGCTAGCGAAGCTGATCAGAAGGCTACACTTGATTTCATGTATTGGATGGTAACATCTGAGGCAGGAACAAAAATGATGGCTGAGCAGTTTGGTGCTATTCCTTACAAGGGCGCTGCAGAGAACAAGAACGTATTCTGTCAGGCAGCTCAGGATTTAACAAACGCTGGTAAGTACACAGTAACATGGGCATTCAACTATACACCAAATGTAGATGAGTGGAGAGCTGGTATGGTTTCAGCTATGAACGAGTATGATAACGGCGGATCTTGGGATGGCGTTGTTTCAGCATTCGTTGATGGATGGGCTGAGCAGTATCAGGCAGTTAATGGCTAATTCTTAGTTATTAATTAATTTTAAGAAATGATTCAGGGGCAGGCAGTTAATCTGCTTGTCCCTGTTTTTAAGTTAACACATTGAATAATTTTACTTGATTGGAGAGATTTAATGGATAAAGAAGAGAAAGTTACTTCTGAAGAAAAGGTAAAAAAGAAAAAGGCAAAAAAAGCACCTGCTAAAACTAATTCTCCATTGATTCAGAAATCAGTTAGAAGATGTTGGCCAATGTTTTTATTGCCTATAACGGTTTCTTTTTTCATTGGTTTTATTTATCCCTTTTATCAAGGTGTATACCTATCATTTTGCCAGTTTGTCAGAACTTCTGATGTAAAATGGGTAGGACTTAATAACTATGCCAAAGCTTTAAAAGATAAATCGTATTTAAGAGCATATTGGTATACCGGATTGTTTGCAATTGTTTCATTGGTTATTATTAATATCGTTGGATTTATGATAGCCTACATCCTTACACAAGAGATAAAAGGTGCTAATATTTATAGAACAGTATTCTTTATGCCTAACCTTATTGGTGGTATCGTTCTTGGTTATATTTGGAGTATGATTTTTGATGGTATCATGAGAATGGTTGGAGCAGGAAGTATTGTAACTAATTCTAAATGGGGCTTTTGGGGACTTATAGCCGTGGTTTGCTGGCAACAGATTGGTTACATGATGATTATTTACATTGCTGGTCTTCAGGCTGTTCCTGGAGATATTATGGAAGCTGCAAAAATTGACGGTGCAACTAAATGGCAGACACTTATTCATGTTACAATTCCTAACGTAATGCCATCTATTACAATTTGTATTTTCTTGTCACTAACAAATGGATTCAAGTTATTCGATCAGAACCTTGCTTTAAATAAAGGAGGTCTTCCGATTGTAAGACAGGGAAGTCAGTCAGTTAGAACTACTGAATTACTTGCTCATAATATTTATAATACATTTTATGGAAGTAATCCAAATGCCAGAGGTATGGCACAGGCAAAGGCGGTTATGTTCTTTGTATTTGTTGCAGTGATTTCTATTGCTCAGCTTATGGCAACTAAGTCAAAGGAGGTGCAGCAATAATGGCAGATGAAAATAAAAATATTGAACAACCAGTTGACGATATGGATGCAATGGTTGCTGACCTTAAGAAACTTAAAATCGAAAGCGAAGTAACTAATGAAGATGCTAAACGTCTTAAAGAGAAGCAATTATCTGCTTCGAAAAGAGCAAGGAAGAGCTTATCTATTGTTTTAGCTATTATTTCGGTAGTATATGTATTGCCTGTAGTTATTGTTTTAATGAACTCTTTTAAAGTTAATACATATGTTAAAACAGCTACATTTAAGCTTCCAACTGGAGATATGTTTGCAAAGATGGGGAACTATGTTAAAGGTATGACCTATGGAAATTACCCATTCTATAAGGCGATTTTATACAGTGTATTAATAACAATTTTCTCAACATTCCTTATATTGCTGTGTACAACAATGGCTGCTTGGTACGTATCTAGAGTTGACGATATTATATGTAAGATTATTTATTTCTTATTTATTTTCTCTATGGTAGTACCTTTCCAGATGGTAATGTTTACATTATCAAAGACTGCAGATACATTGTCTCTTAACACTCCATGGACAATTCCTATTGTCTATCTTGGATTTGGTGCAGGTCTTGCAAGCTTTATGTTTACTGGATTTGTAAAGGGTATTCCTCTTGAGATAGAGGAAGCTGCTGCCATGGATGGATGTGGACCTATTAGAACATTTTTCCAGGTTGTATTGCCTATGTTGAGACCAACTATTATCTCAGTAGCAATTCTTGAGATTATGTGGATTTGGAACGATTATCTTTTACCACATCTTACTCTGGACAATGAATTGTATAGAACCATTCCTATTCAGATACAGTACTTACAGGGAAGTTACGGAACAATCGATTTAGGTGCTATGATGGCACTTATTACATTTAGTATTATTCCTGTTATAGTATTTTACCTTTCTTGCCAGAAATATATTATCAAAGGTGTTGCAGCTGGTGCAGTTAAAGGTTAATTTTAAAATTTGTTTATATTTTAAGGAGAAGGCTTATGTCTTCTCCTTTTATAATGCCTTATAAACCTTGCAATATTACACTTTTAATGATAATATTTCATTTGGAAAATAAAGTTAGGAGGAATACACTATGGGAATGACAATGACACAAAAGATTCTTGCTGCACACGCTGGTTTAGATAGCGTAACTGCCGGACAGCTTATTGAGGCAAAGCTTGATCTCGTGTTAGGAAATGATGTAACCTCTCCGGTTGCTATTAAAGAAATGGCAAAGATGAAGGTTGATACTGTATTTGATAAGGACAAGATAGCCATAGTTCTAGATCACTTCACACCTAACAAAGATATTAAATCTGCTGAACTTTGTAAATGTGCTAAGACATTTGCTTATGACAACAATATAACTAATTTCTTTGAAACAGGTGAGGTAGGTATTGAACATGCACTTTTACCTGAGAAAGGTCTTGTTGTTGCCGGAAATGCAATGATTGGAGCAGATTCGCATACATGTACATATGGAGCACTTGGAGCTTTCTCTACAGGTGTTGGTAGTACAGATATGGCTGCAGGTATGGCAACAGGCATGGCTTGGTTTAAGGTACCTTCAGCAATTAAATTTAATATTACTGGAAAACCTGCAAAATGGGTTAGTGGTAAAGATGTTATTTTACATATCATAGGAATGATTGGAGTTGATGGAGCTCTTTACAGATCTATGGAATTTGTTGGAGATGGTATCAAATATCTTTCTATGGATGATAGATTTGCTATTTGTAATATGGCAATTGAGGCCGGTGGTAAGAACGGAATATTCCCAGTGGATGACCTTACTATTGAATATATGAAAGAACATTCAACTAAAGAATACACTATTTATGAAGCAGATGAAGATGCTGAGTATGATGAAGAATATACTATAGATCTTTCTACTCTTAGACCTACAGTGGCATATCCTCATTTACCAGAGAATACAAGAACTATTGATGAAGTTAATTCACAGGAGCCTGTTAAAATTGATCAGGTTGTTATTGGTTCTTGTACAAATGGTAGAATTACAGATATGAGAATAGCAGCTCAGGTTCTTAAAGATAAACACGTAGCTAAGGGAGTAAGATGTATTGTTATTCCTGCAACTCAGGATGTTTATCTTAAATGTGTTGAAGAAGGTCTTGCAACTATATTTATAAAAGCAGGCGCTGCCCTTTCTACACCTACTTGTGGTCCATGTCTTGGTGGACATATGGGTATCTTAGCAAAAGGTGAGAGAGCGGTTGCAACTACTAATAGAAATTTTGTTGGTCGTATGGGTGATCCTGAATCTGAGGTTTATCTTGCTAGCCCTGCAGTAGCAGCGGCATCTGCAGTACTCGGTAAGATTGCCGGACCTGAAGAATTAGGATTATAGGAGGAACGCTAAATGAAAGCACATGGAATTGTTCATAAATTCGGAGATAATGTAGATACAGATGTTATTATTCCTGCAAGATATTTAAATGTTCCTGATCCTGAGGAACTTGCAAAACACTGCATGGAAGATATTGATAAGGATTTTGCAAATAAAGTAAACAAAGGTGACATCATCGTCGCTACTAAGAATTTTGGATGTGGTTCTTCAAGAGAACATGCACCTATTTCTATTAAAGCTTCAGGTGTTAGCTGTGTAATTGCTGAAACATTTGCCAGAATCTTTTACAGAAATTCAATTAATATAGGACTTCCTATCATTGAATGTAAGGAAGCTTCTGAGAAAATTGATAAAGGTGATGAAGTTGAGATTGATTTTGATACTGGTGTCATCTACAATATAACAAAAAATGAAAAATATCAGGGACAGGCTTTCCCTGAATTTATGCAAAAGATTATTAAAGCAGAAGGTCTTGTTAATTATATCAATAACAAGGTATAAGGAGGAATCATGGAAGTTTTATACAAGAGTACTAGAAGTGAAGGTGGAGAGGTTACAGCATCTCAGGCGGTTTTAAAGGGTTTAGCAGATGATGGCGGTTTATTTGTACCTACAACTATCCCAACATTAGATACTCCATTAGAAGAACTTGCAAAGATGTCTTATCAGGAAGTAGCTTATAATGTTATGAGTAAATTCCTTACAGATTATACAGAAGAGGAACTTAAGGATTGTATTAATAAAGCTTATGATTCTAAGTTTGATACACAGGAGATTGCTCCATTAGTTAAGGCTGATGACAAGTATTTCCTTGAGTTGTTCCATGGAGCAACAATTGCTTTTAAGGATATGGCATTATCTATTTTGCCTCATCTTCTTATTACAGCTGCCAGAAAGAACAACGTTAAAAATGATATCGTTATTCTCACAGCTACATCAGGTGATACTGGTAAAGCTGCTCTTGCAGGATTTGCCGATGTCAAGGGAACAAAGATTATTGTATTTTATCCAAAGGGTGGCGTTAGTCCTGTTCAGGAAAGACAGATGGTTACTCAAAAGGGTGACAATACACATGTAATCGGTATTACAGGTAATTTTGACCAGGCTCAGACTGGTGTTAAGATGTTATTTAATGACAAGGAACTTGCTAAAGAGTTAGATGCCAAGGGTTATCAGTTCTCTTCAGCAAACTCAATTAATATTGGACGTCTCGTTCCTCAGGTAGTTTATTATGTATATGCATATTCAAAGCTTGTGGCTAATGGCGAGATTAATGCCGGCGACAAGGTTGATTTTGTAGTCCCAACAGGTAACTTCGGTAATATTCTTGCTGCTTACTATGCTAAGAATATGGGACTTCCTATTGATAAACTTGTTTGTGCATCAAATGACAATAAAGTTCTTTTTGATTTCTTTACAACAGGTGAATATGATAAAAACAGAGATTTCATTTTAACAACATCTCCATCTATGGATATTCTTGTTTCAAGCAACCTTGAAAGACTTATTTATAAGATTGCTGGAAATGATGCCATAAAGAACAAAGAGTTAATGGATGAACTCAATAGTAATGGTAAATACACAATAACAGATGAGATGAAAGCTCAGTTAAATGATTTTTATGGCAATTATGCCACAGAAAAAGAAACAGCTGATACAATCAAAGAGCTTTATGATAAAACAGGTTATGTAATTGATACTCATACAGCAGTAGCTGCTACAGTATGTGATAAATTTAAAAAGGATGTTAACGATGGAAATAAAACAGTTGTTGTTTCCACAGCTAGTCCATTTAAATTTTCAAGAAGTGTACTTGATGCTATTGATCCAAAATATGATGCCCTTGATGATTTTGCAATGTCTGATGAGTTGGAAAAAGTTGCAAACGTTAAGACTCCAAAGGCAATTGAAGATATTAAGAATGCACCTGTACTTCATGATCTTATAATTAATCCTGAAGATATGAAGAAAGCAGTTGTTGATTTTCTTAGTAAATAGTTTTTAAATACATTCAGTTGACACAATAATTTTATTGTGTTAATATACTTTAGTGTGCCGCTCAATGAGGTTATAAGTCTATCTTTTGATAGCACCGAAGTTGGCGAGTAATTGAAATAGGAGGTGCCATATGTACGCAGTTATAGCAACAGGTGGCAAGCAGTACAAAGTTTCAGAAGGCGATGTTATCAGAGTTGAGAAGCTTGGTGCTGAGGCTGACGAAAAGGTTACATTCGATCAGGTTCTTTTAGTAAGCGATGCTGATGTTAAAGTAGGAGAGCCTACAGTAGCAGGAGCAAGCGTTGAAGGTACTGTTTTAAGTAACGGTAGAGCTAAAAAAGTCATCGTTTATAAGTACAAGAGAAAGACTGGTTATCATAAGAAGAATGGTCATAGACAGTCTTATACAGAAGTTAAGATTGACAAAATCAATGCTTAATTTGGTATTTAAGAATGATTATAGCAACATTTTTTAGGGATTCTAATGATAATCTTACAGGATTTGATTGTAAGGGACATGCAGATTCAGATGATTACGGTCATGATGTTGTATGTGCAGCTGTTTCAGCTTTAGTTATCAATACAGTTAATTCTATCGAGACATTTACAGATGATCATTTTGAATGTACATCTGATGAAAAGAACGGTGGAGACCTTACATTAAAGATGGTGGATAATATTAGTAGTGAATCCAAGTTATTACTTAATTCGCTTTTACTTGGTTTAGAAGCGGTTAAGACATCAAATGATGATAATTTTATTAAGATAGCATTCGAGGAGGTGTAAAACATGTTAAATATGAACCTTCAGTTTTTTGCACATAAAAAAGGAGTTGGTTCTACTAAGAACGGTAGAGACTCTGAGGCTAAGAGATTAGGTGCAAAGAGAGCAGATGGACAGTTTGTAAAAGCTGGAAATATTCTTTACAGACAGCGTGGAACTAAGATTCTTCCAGGTACTAACGTAGGACGTGGTGGAGATGACACATTATTTGCATTAGTAGATGGTGTTGTTAAGTTCGAAAGAAAAGGCAGAGACAAAAAGCAGGTTTCTGTTTACGCAGTTGCTGCAGAATAATATATTCAGAATTTATGCGTCGCCTAATGTATTTTAGGCGACGTTTTTTTCTAATTTTTTACTAACATTTATTGATTGGAGCGGTGATAATTATGTTCGCTGATAGTGCAAAGATTTATTTGATTTCCGGTAAAGGTGGTAATGGTCATGTTAGTTTCAGACGTGAACTTTATGTACCAGCTGGTGGTCCTGATGGTGGAGATGGCGGTAATGGTGGAGATGTTATTTTCGTTGTAGACGAAGGTATGACTACACTTTATGAGTATAAACATAAATATAAATTTGCAGCTCAACCAGGTGCAGAGGGAAGCAAAAAGAGACAACATGGCAAAGATGGTGAAGATCTTATTCTTAAAGTACCTCAGGGTACACTTATTAAAGAAGCCAGTTCCGGTAAAGTTATTGCTGATATGTCAGACCCGGACATGAAGTTCACTGTTTTAAAAGGTGGTAGAGGTGGCAAAGGTAATCAGCATTATGCTACACCAACTATGCAGGCTCCTCAATACGCGCAGCCTGGACAACCTGCCAAGGAGTTGGAAGTTATTCTTGAGCTTAAGGTTATTGCTGACGTTGGTCTTGTTGGATATCCAAATGTTGGAAAATCAACTTTGTTATCTAGAGTTACCAATGCTAAACCTAAGATTGCCAACTATCATTTTACAACCCTTATTCCAAATCTAGGAGTTGTGGATTTAGGTGAGGGAAAAGGTTTTGTAATGGCTGATATTCCAGGTCTTATTGAAGGTGCTTCAGAAGGTACTGGCCTTGGCCATGAGTTCTTAAGACATATTGAACGTACAAGAGTTATTATACATGTTGTAGATGCTGCTTCTACTGAAGGTAGAGATCCTGTAGAAGACATTTATAAGATAAATGAAGAATTAGCAGCATTTAATGAGGATTTGGCCAAAAAACCTCAGATTATAGCAGCTAATAAGATTGATGTTATATATCCCGGTGATGCCAGTGAAGATGATAATCTCACCAGATTGAAGAAGGAATTTGAACCTCAAGGTTATAAAATTATTCCTATATCTGCCGTTGCCGGTAAAGGTGTTAAAGAGCTTTTGTACGCTGCATTTGATAAACTTCAGGAGATTGGCAAAGACCCTGTTGTATATGAACAGGAGTATTTCCCAGAGCAGTTTAATGACAACCCTGAGGAACCATTTACAGTTGAGAAAATTGAAGATGGATTGTATTCCATTGAAGGTCCTAGAATTGAAAGAATGTTGGGTTATACCAATCTTGAATCTGAAAAAGGATTCATGTTCTTCCAGAATTTTATGAAAGATAATGGTATTTTACAGCAATTAGAAGATTTAGGTATCAAAGATGGTGATACAGTTAAAATATATGGTCATCAATTCGATTATTATAAGTAATCAAAGATGAGGTAAGGATAATCATGACAAGTAAAGAAAGAGCATATTTAAGAAAATTAGCAAGCAATATGAATGCAATATATCAGGTTGGGAAATCTATTGTTACCCCTGAACTTATAGATGGAATTAGTGAAGCCCTAGAAGCAAGAGAGCTTATAAAGGTTAATGTTCTTAAAAATTGTATGGATGATCCACGCAATGTAGCTGAAACTATTGCAGAACGTACAAGGTCTGAAGTAGTAGAAGTTAAAGGTAGAAAATTCGTATTGTATAGAAAAAATAAAGATAAACCAAAGATTTTACAGTAATAGGATGATTTTATGAAAAAGATTGGTATATTAGGTGGTACCCTTGATCCTATTCACAACGGCCATTTAATGATTGCTGAATGTGCTAGAGATCAACTTAGTTTAGACGAGGTCTGGTTTATGCCAACAGGCAATCCACCTCACAAATCAAATCAAAATATTTCCCCTAACGAAGTTAGGAAAGAGATGATAGAGTTAGCCATTGAAGATAATAATAATTTTAAGTTTTCGGATTTTGAATATAAAAGAGATGGGATTATTTACACATCCGATACTATGAAATTGTTAAAAAATGCATATAAAGATACGGATTTTTATTTTATTATGGGTGCGGACTCTTTAATGTATTTTAAAGATTGGCACAAACCTGAGGAAATTGTTTTGTATTGTAATCTTGTGGTAGCCGGCAGAGATAATGATGACTCTGAACTTCTAAGAGAGGTCGCTATACTTGAAGATAAATATAATATACATATTCACGTATTAAAATCACCTAAAATATGCATATCTTCATCGGATATCAGGGATTATATTAATAATAAATTCTCTATAAAATATATGGTTCCTGATAGTGTTGAAAGATATATTAAGAATAAAAATTTGTATGTGAAATAATATACGAGGCGAATAATATGACAGAATCAGAAATTCTTACACAGCTTAAAAATGATCTTGATGAGAATAGATATTTACATACTTTAGGTGTTGCATTTACTGCAACATCTATGGCTATGAAGTATGGTATTGATATTCAAAAAGCGTATATTGCAGGACTTTTACATGACTGTGCAAAGTGTATTCCTAAGGATAAACAGATACAGATGTGTAAGGAAAACAATATTTATCTGGATGAGGGTGAACTTAATGCTCCACAACTTATTCATTCAAAACTAGGTGCTTTTCTGGCCAAATCAAAATATGGCATCCAGGATGAAGAAATTCTATCTGCCATTGAAAAACATACTACCGGAGACGCAGATATGACTCCATTAGAAATGATTATATTTACTGCGGATTACATAGAGCCTCATAGGGATAAGGCAGTTAATCTGGCTCAGGTGCGTTCTCTGGCATTTACAGATTTAAAAGCAGCTACATTTAAAATATTAAGTGATACAATAGATTATCTAAAATCAAAAAATGCAGATATCTATTATAAAACATTTGATGCCTATGAATATCTTAATATAAACAATAACAAGGAGGTAAATCCATGAATCTAAATGAAAAAGCAGGCATAATAGTAAAATCTCTTGAAGATAAAAAAGGTATTAATATTAAAGTAATTGATATTAGTAAGATTTCAGTAATGGCTGATTATCTCATTATTGCCGGTGGTTCTAATAAAAATCAGGTTCAGGCTTTAGCAGATGATGTAGAAGAAAAACTTTTAGAAGTCGATGTTAAAACCGGACATATTGAAGGATATGCAAATGCTAACTGGATTTTACTTGATTATGGCGATATTATTGTACATGTATTTAATCAGGAAGATCGTTTATTCTATGATCTTGAAAGATTGTGGCAAGATGGAATTACAGTTGATTTAGAAGAAATTAAGAATTAAAAAATTACCCATATTAAAGATTCTTACAATCCTTAATATGGGTATTATTTATACCATTCTAATTAATCCTATATATTTTCCAACTATGGAACAATTATCTACGATTATCGGATCCATGGTATCGTTTTCCGGTTGAAGACGAATATGGTCCTTTTCTTTATAAAAAGTCTTAACTGTTGCAGAATCATCTACTAAAGCAACGACTATATCTCCATTATTAGCGGTATTACATTGCTCAACAATTATTGTATCTCCGTTATATATACCGGCATTTATCATGCTATCTCCCTTAACTTTAAGCATAAAAGTGGTTTTATTACCAACGTACTCAGCTGGAATAGGAAAATAATTCTCGATATTCTCTATGGCTAAAATAGGCTGACCAGCTGCTACCTGACCTACTATAGGGATGTTTACAACTTCGGTTTTAACATCAGCTAACATCGATTCATCATCTATAACATCAATAGCCCTTGGTTTAGTCTTATCTCGAACTATATACCCTTTTTTCTCCAAAGTATTCAACTGCGAATGAACAGAAGCAGTGGAACTTAATCCGACAGCTTCACAGATACCTCTAATAGTTGGAGGATATCCCTTTTCACTAATATGCTGCTTAATAAAAGAAAGAATCTGTTCCTGTTTAGGTGATAATGTCTCTTTACTCATATATATAAAACCTCCGAAAGTAAGAATATTCTTTAAATTATGTATATTTTATCATAGGAAATCTATAAAGTAAACCTATGTTCGGATAAAATACAAACAAATGTTCGAAAATTATTGACAAACAAATGTTCGATATGTATAATAATTACATGAAGCGAACAAATGTTCATTAAATGAACACCTATATAAATCGAATTATTTGGAGGTACACAATTATGAATAATAGACGAAATAACAGCGTAAAACTTTTAGTTGAATTACTTGTAGTTGCTATATTAGTTATTGGAATATTTAGCATGTTTGCTCTTAAGACAAATGCTACAGAGAATAAACATGCAGGCGAAGCAAAATGTTATACAAGCATCGAGATTAAGAATGGAGATACATTATGGTCTATTGCAAAGAATAATAAACCTAAAGATGTATCAACATCAGATTATCTTAAAGAACTTAAATCTATGAATGGTATTCCTGAAGCTACAGATAGCATAATAGCAGGAACCTATTTGACAATATATTATTATAGATAAATTATGTTTAACTCAAAAAAGTATACCGACCCCCAAAAGTTATACCAAAGATTTAACGATTGGGAGGTCGGTACTTTTATGTCTAAATATTCTTTTGAGTTTAAGAATCTTTTGAATCTGTTTCTTCACGTAATTTTACAATATTTCTGGCTCTGTATTTTCTGTCATTTTCTATAGCTGCATAGTGTTTTCTTGTAGTATTTACATCCTTATGTCCCAATACCTCGGCCACTAGATAAATATCACCAGTTTCCTGGTATAATGTAGTTCCATAGGTACTTCTAAGTTTATGCGGTGTAATATGTTTTAAAGGTGTAACTATAGAAGCATATTTTTTAACAAGGTTTTCCACTGAACGAACACTCATACGTTTGTTTTGAAGTGATAAAAACAGGGCATTTTCATGGCCTGGAGAAGGAGTAAGAGTTTTTCTATAATTTAAATAATCAACTAAAGCTTTTTCAACTTCATCTCCAAAATAAACTACAGCTTCATATCCACCTTTTCTACGAATTTTAATACCTGTATGTTTAAAATCAATATCGTTTATGTCAATTCCAACACATTCAGATACACGCATTCCTGTACCTAATAAAAGTGTTAATAAAGCTACGTCACGTAACTTTGTTTTTTCATGAAATTTTTTTTGAGCTGCAGTCATATTTTCTCCGGATTCAACTTCATCTAAAAGCTCAGCAACCTCATCCACATCTAAACGAATGATTTCGTGATCATGTAGTTTTGGAACACGAACCTTCTCTGCAGGATTGTCCTTAATTAGCTCATTTTTAAAGAAATAACCATAAAAGGTACGTAAAGATGATAATTTACGTTTAATGCCTCGTTCGCCGTTTATACGGGTTGTATCGCCTTTTGAATCTTTAGAAGAGTATACCTTAAGATAATTAAGATATTCTTCAATATCTGTAACCGTAATCTTTTCAAGTATGTCTATATTAAAATCCTTGATTTCCATATTTGAATAATTAGGATTATATTCCTTTATAAATTTAAAAAACACACCAAGATCATAGGCATAAGCTATCTTTGTTCTAGATGCAGCCACGCTATCAATTCCTCTAAAGAATGTCATACAAAAATCAGGCAGTTCTTTGAGCATTTCTCTAAGTTTTAGAGTGTTTTTAATATTAAGTTGTTCATGGTAATTCTGGTTATTTGTAGCCATTTCTTAAAATCACTCCCTAACTATTCGTTAAACTCGGATTTTGCGAATAGTTATATCTATCCTCATATAACAAAATCCTCCTACTCTACGGCATTATTTTCTTTTTTCAAGAGCATCTATAATAATATTTACACAATCATCAAAAGAAAACTTTGAACTATTAATACACAGATCATATGATGACGAATCTGACCATTTTTTATTAGTGTAATAATTATAATAATTTGATCTTTTTTTATCTGTATGAATAATTAAATCCTTAGCTTTGTTTTCAGGTAAAACTAATCGATTGCTAATACGTTTTACACGATCTTCAAATGGTGCATGTATAAATACACTGAGAATATCATATTCATCCTGTAAAGTATAATCTGCACATCTTCCAACAAATACACAATCCTCTTCAGCTGCAATTTTCTTAATAGCTTCAAATTGTGCCATAAATACTTTTTGACTTAATGGTATTTCATATCCACCTATTCCATTAAAACCTACATAGGAATCCATAACCAATGAATATAGAAAACTATTTGTTGGTTTCTCATCAAGTTTTTTAAGAATTTCTTCAGAGATTCCGCTATCTTTTGCAGCTTCAGAAAGTAATTCATTGTCATAACAATTAATGTTAAGTCTAGCTGCTAACTTGATTCCGATTTCATGTCCGCCACTACCAAATTGTCTACCAATTGTAATAATTTTTCTTTTACCCATAAAAACCTCTTTTCCGCCTACATAGCATTTAATGAATTGATATTTAAATTTACATAATATAGTTACGTAAACTTATGTGTTTACCTAGGAAGAATTTCCAATAAATGTTTAAAGTATTCTGGCGTTGGTGCCTCAAATTCCATATATTTTTCAGTTCTAGGATGAATAAAACCTAAAATTTTTGCATGTAATGTCTGTCCCTCCAATTTATATGGACATTTACTTGGTCCATATAAGGAATCACCTAGCAAAGGATGACCAATAGAAGTCATATGAACTCTTATTTGGTGAGTTCTGCCTGTTTCAAGAACACATTCAATATACGTAAAATTCTTAAAACGATCTAAAACCTTATAATGAGTAACAGCATGCTTTCCATTTTCAACTCCTGTAGCCATTTTTAAACGATTATTAGGACATCTTCCGATATTACCTTCTACTACCCCTTCTTCTTCCTTAATTACGCCGTGAACTATGGCTTCGTATTTTCTGTTTATGGAATGTTCTTTTAACTGATTTGCAATATGATTATGAGAAAAATCATTTTTACAAACCACTAAAACGCCAGTGGTATCTTTATCAATTCTATGAACTATTCCAGGTCTTAATTCACCATTTATTCCAGATAAATTATCTTTGCAATGATACATTAAAGCATTAACCAATGTATTGGTATAATGTCCTCTTGCCGGATGAACTACCATATTTTTGGGTTTATTGACAACAAGTAAATCATCATCTTCATATAAAATATCTAAAGGAATGTCTTCCGGTAATATTTCAGAATCCACAGGTTTTGGAATAATCATAGTAATTACATCATGTTCCTTTATTTTATAATTACTTTTAATTACATTATTATTAACTAAAATATACTGATCTGTTATTAGATTTTGAATACGAGACCTAGAGATGTCCGGTAACCATTTGGAAACAAATTTATCAATTCTAGTATTATGATTATCTGCATCCACAATAAATTTATAAAATTCTGTATCTTGATTCTCTATCATTATTTAATTCCCTTTTTTAAAAATAGCAGAAAACTCCTCGTCTTTAACAAAAAACATCATAACAATTAATAAAATTCCAACTGCTACTGTTACATATATGTCCGCTATATTAAATATTGGAAAATCAATAAAATCTGTTTTAATAAAATCAATTACATATTTATTCTTTAAACGATCAATGGTGTTTCCTATTGCGCCGGCAACTACAAAACAACATAAGATTTGTATAAATGTATATTTAGAAACATGATTTTCTTTTATATTTTCTAAACGAACTATAAATAATATAAGTCCTATAGTCATTGTAATCGAAATGATATTTATTATTATTTGTTTGCCTGGTAAAAACCCAAAAGCAACACCTGTATTTTCCAGATATTCAAAAGATAGGATATTATGAATAAATTCATAACTCCTATCTCCTTTTAGATTTTCAACAACAATATACTTTGTAAATTGATCTAAAGCTATAAGAATAACTATTCCAAGCAAAAATACAAACAATTTTAAAATTGAGCCTTTAGTTAATTTATCATTATCTGTTGTATTCATTATTCAATTTCAAACTTTCTCTTATTATAAAAGTACACCTTCAAGAGATTCATTCATATCATCAATTGTAATTTCAGTATCTATAGCTGCATCTCCTAAAGATTTTAAAACTATGAATTTAATCTTATTAGAATCCATTTTCTTATCATGCTTTGTGGCATTAAGTACAGAATCTGCACTAATTCCTTTAATATCTGTTGGAAGATTGGCTTTCTTAAGTATTAGAATACCATATTCCATATCTTCTTTAGAAATATATCCCTTTGCATAAGATATTTTCAAAGCACATACACATCCTATAGAAACACATTCTCCATGAAGATTTGTAAAATTACAACATTTCTCAATGGCATGTCCAAGGGTGTGTCCAAAATTAAGTAAAGCTCTTTCTCCTAATGTTTCCTTTGGATCATATTCCACAACAGCTTGCTTAATTTCGCAACTACGTTTAATCATATATTCCAAGGTTGGTAAATCAAGAGCCTTAATCTTATCCATGTTGTCATTTAACCAATCAAGATAAGCTCTATCTTTAATAAAACCATGTTTTATTATTTCGCCCATACCTGATAAATACTCTCTCATAGGTAAAGTTTTAAGAGTGCTTAAATTAATATAAACAAGAGATGGTTGATAAAAAGCACCAACCATATTTTTATATCCTTTGTAATCAACACCGGTTTTTCCACCAATGCTACTATCAACTTGGGATAATAAAGAAGTAGGCATTTGTATAAATTTTATACCTCTAAGATATGTAGAGGCAGTAAAACCTGTCATATCACCTACTACTCCACCACCTAATGCAAGTAATAAATCGTTTCTGTCAAAATTTCTTTTGATTAAAAAATCATATAATTCATAAACTGTATCCAAATTCTTACTTGCTTCTCCAGCAGGAAAAGTAAAGACACTAACTTCCTTACATAGATTTTCAATATTTGGAACTAGCTCTTCTGTCTTGAAAGCCACATTTGAATCTGTAACAATACAAATCTTACGTTCAGAAAGATTAAAATCTTTTAAAACAGAGTAAAATCTCTCATAGTCGTTTTCAATCAGAATATCGTAACATGGCTTATTGTCATAGTTTACATGTAAAGTTGAAGCCATTTGCGTCTCCTTTATATACAATAATTAATAATCATAATTATTCACTGATTCACCAAGTAAATCCATCATATCACCAGTAATTGCAACGCCTCTTGGTGTTGCAACAAATACCATATTAGAAACTTTTTGGAAGTTTCCATCTATAGCAACACATGCACCTGATGTATAATCAATAACTCTTTGAGCTAAGTCATTATGTATACCTTCAAGATTAATAAATACAGTAATTCCCATTAATAAATTATCTGTTATATATTTACAATCTTCATAACTAATAGGTTTAAATACAAATAATCTTTGATCTGAATTTGAGTAATTCTTATTGTTTTTCATAACAACTAGTTTTCTCTGATTATTTTTTGGTTTTGGCTGAGAGTAACTATTAGATCTTGATGCTCTTGGAGCTACATCATCATAGTCATCATTTCTCTGAGGTTTTCTACGAGGAGCTGGTTTCTCATCTTCGAAATCATCATAATCCTCATCGTAATCCTCATCATAATCGTCTTCTTCGTCTCCACCAAGTTTCATAAGATTTATAAACTTATCAGCAATTCCCATGGTAATCCTCCGTGTTTTAGGCATAAAACGCCATTAATACTAATATTATCCTTGTTTTTATAGACTATGTCAACTAAATATTGTGTAAATTTTATTGTATTGCAACTAAATGTTGTAATTTCGTTGACCAAAAATTCCCGTTCCGACTCTGACCAAAGTTGCCCCTTCCTCTGTGGCAACCTCATAATCTCCTGTCATGCCCATTGAAAGCTCTTTCATTTCAACATTAGGAATATTCATTTCTTTTATTTTGTCAGACAAGGCCTTTAATTGTTTAAAATAAGGTCTATTTGTCTCTGGATCGTCTGTATAAGGAGCTATTGTCATAAGCCCTTTTATATGTACATGAGGAAGTTTAGCTATAGCTTCGATTTCTGGGATTGTATTATCAACAGTCAATCCGAATTTGCTTTCCTCATTAGCAACATTAACTTCAATAAGAATGTTAACATCAACGTTTTTCTTTACAGCTTCTTTTTCCACCTGTTCAGCTAATCTATAAGAATCAATGGAATGAATAAGATATACTTTATCAACAATATATTTAACCTTATTCCTTTGCAAATGTCCTATAAGATGCCATTTTACATCAGCTGGCATAGCAGGTATTTTATCTTGTAATTCCTGGACCTTGTTCTCTCCAAAATCGCGTTTACCGGCATCATATGCTTCTTTAAGATCTGGTAAAGGTTTGGTTTTACTTACTGCAATAAGTGTACAATCTTCAGGATTACGACCTGCCCTAATACAGGCTTCTTTAATTTTCAATTGTACAGCAGATATGTTTTCTGCTATCATGTCAAACATCTCCCTATCTAAATATCTGTGTATTATCTTTTACTGTATCAGCATCAAGTATAATCTGGTCATATACCTGAAGTCCATATCTGGTATCTGACTTGACGATATAGTAATCATTTTTACTTGAAAGAATTTTAATATATCTAAATGATGTATAACCATTATTAACATTATAGACACCCTTTAACTCTTGTGTAGGTCCAATCTGGAACCTTTCCGTTGAATCAGGTTTAACTATAACATTGCCTTTATCAATATTTTCAGAATCTTTGCTCACATAGCAATATTCATCATCCTGGCTAATTATATCAACATCTACAAATTCAACTGTAGTAGCACCGTCTTTTACAACTTCTTTGTTGAAACCATAATCATTAGAAGCTCCACCTTTAGTTAAATATGCAATTGGAACTGTATAAAAAGCTTTTGTAGTAACTGAACTTTTAGGGACTTTCAAACCAGTGATGACATCTCCTAGAATTTCAACATCTACAAATCGCCTTTCTGAAAATCTAGTCATATATCTGGTAAGGTCTAAAATTCCATAATGCTTTCCATTATTATCCTGGATAGAAAAATATGCTGATGTGTTAATGTTTTCCGAAGGAAAATATACATCAACGGCATCTACGTCCTTATAATCCTCATATTGGGAATCGGTTAACTGTACTGCAACCTTCCAATTTTCGCTATCAATGGTTTTAAAAATATTATCACCTTGTTTGATTTGGCTTCCTGATTGGATAGTTTTCTTCTTATATTTGGACTCATCGAAATGCTCACTTGATATTTGATCAGCAGTAAGGCTTTCGTATCCATCTGTAAAATATTCTACATATCCGGTTCTGGTAGCACCTTTTATAGATACAGCTGTTCCTCCATCTTCAGATAATGAGGCATTTACTGTTCCCAGGGAAGTTGCATTAATACTTTCAATAAGACTTGCATCTAAAGAATATTTAAAATCATATACATCTGAAAAATTATTATTATCAAATGTACCTGTAAAATCAGATATATCCTCTTTAATTAAAGATAAATTTTCATCAGAAATAGTGGCGCCGTTTTCTGCAGCCTCCTGTAATAATTTGGAGAGAGCACCACTTTCATCTATAGTATATAAAGTTTCTCCTACACTAATACGGTTTCCTTCTTTAGCATAGAAATTTATATATCCAGCAGCTTCAGCTGTTGTAACCGTTTCTGTACGAAGAATTAATCCAGTGGTAACAACATTTTCTGTGGTTTCACTAGAACCTTTAGTTACTTCGTAAATAGAAATCTTATCATGAGTTATATATATTATACTTTGTATAGTAAAATATAAAAAAAGTATAACTAGAAAAACACTTCCAATATTTATATGATAATCTTTTCTATGTCTTTTATAATTAACAATTTTCGTTCTACTTTTACGTCTGCTACTCATATTGCTCAATCCTTTATCTGTAAGCGTCTCTCCAATCAAGATCTCCTCTTTCAAGAGATTTAATAAGAAGTTCAGCTGTAGCAAGATTCGTTGCCAATGGGATATTATGCATATCGCATAGTCTAAAAATATTATTTACGTCTGGTTCATGAAGCTGAGGTGTCTCAGGATCTCTTAAGAAAATAAGCATATCTATTTGATTCTGCTCAATCTGGGAACACATTTGAACTACACCGCCTAAATGTCCAGCAAGAAATTTATGTATATTAAGATTAGCAACATCTTCAACTAGTCTTCCGGTTGTTTCAGTGGCAAATAATTCATTTTTACATAAAATTCCTCGATATGCGATGCAGAAATTCTGCATTAATTTTTTCTTCGAGTTATGTGCGATTAATCCTATATTCATAAAAGCCTCCCTTTGGTAATATAATACTAAGAATCTCTTCTTTGCAATGCAATGTTTAATACTATCCCTACACTTAAAAATAAGCTAAGCAGTGAGCTTAATCCATAACTAACAAATGGTAATGGTAAACCTGTATTTGGTAACACTCTGGTTACAACAGCGATATTTACAAATGATTGTGTAGCTATTAAAAAGCCGAAACCACATGCAATAATCCGTCCAGCCAGATCCGGAGCATGACCGCCAATATAAAAGCACTCAATTACAATTAGTATCAAAAGAATGATAACCCCCGTTGTTCCGATAAAGCCTAGCTCCTCACCAACAATACAGAATATAAAGTCTGTCTGTGGCTCAGAAAGATATTTACCATTTTTTACACTAGTTGTCGTGTTATTATTTAATCCCTTACCCCAAAGTCCTCCTGAACCAACTGCCATAACAGAGTTATCCTGCTGTCGATTAAGCTCTCTATACCTTGCATCTTCAGGATGTAACCAGGCATTAATACGATTAAGCTGATATCCTTCCAAAAGACTCTGATTAGGTTGTATCAAAATATATATAATTATAATAGCAACCGGTACTGTAACCCCTAACGCTATTCCAATGATTTTATAACTTAAACCAGCTACATAAATCATAGATACAAATAAAACACCTATAACTATACTTGTTGAAAGGTCAGGCTGACTTAAAACCAATAACCAGGGAACAACAAAAAGGCCGATAGAAGAACCTAACATAGGCAAAGTATTAATTCTGTCACTAAATTTTTCAAAAAAAGCTGCAAAAAATATTATTAAAAATATCTTTGTAAATTCCGATGGCTGCAACTGAATGAATCCTAAATCAATCCATCTTTTAGCACCCATATGGTTTGCACCCAAAAATTTAACAGCTAAAAGTAAAATCAAATTAATTGCATAAAAGAAAGTATAAAATCTTAAAATGAATTGATAACTAATTAAAGCTGTAATTACCATAACTATAATTCCCAGGATAAATCCCAGTAATTGCTTCTTTTCATATAAATCAGAATCTGTAGCCGATGCTATAACAAAAACTCCTAAAGTTGTTAAGGCACAAACCCATATTATCAATCTAATATTAAGATGTTTATAATTATATCTTTTTAATGCTCCTAATATATAAGACATTATTTATTACCTTTTTCATCAGGACTGTGCTTAACTTCCTTAATAGGAATATTCGCTATTAAAGCCGGAACAGAGCCATTCGATCCATCAGATTCAGTCTGAGTAAGATTAATCTCTAGTCCCTCACAGTCAATTTCCATATATTTTTTAATTACATTAATGATATCATTTTTTATCTGTTCCATTACCTCTGGAGAACAATTAGCTCTATCAGTAACAAGCAATAGCTTAAGTCTATCCTTTGCCACATCACCAGATGGTTTTTTACGGAACATATCAAGTATACTCATACGTTGCCATCCTTCCTGTTATTTGTTCTTCTTACCAAAGATTTTACCAAAGAATCCTTTTTTCTTATTCAAATCAAGGTATGGTACTTCTTCTCCTGTAATACGTCTACAGATATTCATATAAGCCTGCCCTGAAAGAGAATCATTTCCAACTAATGGCTCACCCTTGTTAGTTGAGATAACGATTTCTTCGTCATCAGGAACGGCACCTATAAGGTTAATAGCAAGAATCTCAACAACATCATCTACAGATAACATGTCACCTCTGTTAACCATATCCATTCTTATTCTGTTAACAATGAGATCTGCTCTCTTCTTTTCATTAGCTTCTAATAAACCAATAATTCTATCGGCATCTCTAACGGCAGATATCTCAGGCATTGTAACAACTAATGCTCTGTCTGCACCTGCTATAGCATTCTTAAAGCCCTGCTCAATACCTGCCGGACAATCAAGAATTATATAATCAAAAGATTCTCTTAACTGATCTGTGAGATTTTTCATCTCCTCCGGACTAACACTATCCTTATCCCCCGCCTGTGCACAAGCTAAAAGGAAAAGATTAGGATATTTCTTATGTTTAATAAGCGCCTGTTCCGGACGGCAATTTCCCTTTACCACATCTACAAGATTGTAAACAATTCTGTTTTCAAGGCCCATAACAACGTCAAGATTTCTAAGTCCTATATCTGTATCGATAAGAACAACTTTTTTATTCAACATTGCAAGACCTGTACCTATGTTTGCTGTTGTTGTTGTTTTTCCAACTCCGCCTTTACCAGATGTAACAACAATTACTTCACTCATTTCAAAAATTCCTCCATTTAATTAATTGATAATATTATTAATAGTTTCTTTATTTAGCAAATCTATATAAATATTATCATTATCAGCATAAGCAATCTTAACCTGCTGTGCTTTACGCTTTTCTCGAATATTCATAGTGCTCATAAAACTATTATCATTTGAGCTGGCTATGACATCCCCAATTCTTATTTGTAATGGATCCATCTCCAAAGCAACAACAAATGTAGATGTATCTCCATTGCAACCAGCAATGGCTGTTCCCCTTAAAGAACCTAATATTACAATATTGCCCCCTGATGCAACAGTCGCACCAGGATTGACATCCCCAATTATTACCACGCTACCTTCGCAACTAACCTGCTGACCTGATCTTAAAGTACCGGTATAAAACTGTGCATTGGCATTGTCATCACTATCATAAGATGTTTCAACTTCCACAGAATCCTTATTGGTAACCTTAGTAACATCTTCAACTGCCTTTTTATAAATAGCTTCTTTAACCTTATCAGAATCCATTATACAGACAATTGTTAAATCAGTATTTTCTTCAATAATAGAAATTATCTCTTTTTCTTCATCATTAGATAATTTTCTACCTTCAAAGGTAACGGCAATGGATGATTTTCCCAAAAAGCTTTTAGAAGATGAAAATTTATAAACAATATCATTTTTTAAATCTTCATAAGGCACAGAATCATCCAATATGACTATAATACCATATTTATTGCCTTTTATCACTACAGAATTTTTCATATAATTTCACCTCTTATATGTAATTACTCAGTTTGAATTCCAGAAGTTGGTATAGCTGCTGTTGCACCATATATTTCTGCATCTGAACTTAAACCATAATAATACTTTATTGTATCTCTAACTACTTCAGCAGTATAACCCGTAGATTCACCATTTGGAATAACAACACTTAATGAAATCTCAGGATTCTCATATGGTGCATATGCAACAAAAAGCGAATGATTTGATTTCAAAAGGTTTTCCTGTGCAGTACCGGATTTACCAGCTACTGCAATTGGGAAGTCTGCAAATGTATTCTTACCGGTACCTGACGTACACACAAGTCTCATACCATAATGAACAGCATTCCAGGTAGATTCAGCAAAATTACATGTATTTTCAAGTACAGGTGTATAATCCTTCACTACATTTCCATTCGAATCAACAACTTTTTCTAAAAGAGTTAACTTATAATTATTACCACTGTTAGAAATAGTATTAACATATCTGGCCAATTGAACAGGAGTAAAACTATGTGAACCCTGACCAATCGCTGATCTAACGGAATTATCTGTTGAAAATTCCGGTTCATTTTCTTCTATTTCAACACCAGATAAAGAAGTTAAACCTAATTGATCTGCAAAAGTCTTAATCTTTGATAATCCTAAATCACTATTAAAATCACCATGTTCATCAATACTTAAATTATATCCCAACTCATAGAAAAAATAGTTACAAGATACTTCCAAGGCTTGGGAAACATTAATGGCTCCGTGATTACTTGGATATTTCCAACATTTTGGTGAAGGAGTAATCTTAGTAAATATACCCTGATCATGTATTACGGTACTTGGCGATATCAGACCTAATTCAAGACCTGTTATAGCCGATGCCATTTTAAATGTAGAACCTGGAGCAGTTCTTGTCTGAGTTGCTCTATTGTACAATGGTAACGACATATCATCGTTTAATTTTTCCCAGTAATCAGAATCAACAACACCAGATAATTTATTATTATCATAGCTTGGATATGTAACTAGTGCTAAAACATCACCGGTATCAGTATCAGTTACTACTACCGATCCGGAACATGGATCTAGGGCAACCTGAGCAGGTGTAATCTTAAGAGTTCTAATTTGTTCTCTAATAAAATCATAAGCCGAAACCGTACCTGCTGCTAAAGCCGCATATTGTCCATCATCTTGAGGCAATATGCCCTGATCATATAAAAGCATACATACCTGAGCTCCACTTATGGAACCATTGTAAATTATATAATAATAAACTCTTTTACTAAATCCCTTATCCTCAGGAAGATTCTCGTTAACATGAGATACTACTGCATTAAATATCTCATCAGTTCCAGAGTAATTTTTTTCTTCCTCTCCAATTTCTAGGAATTTACTGGTATCAATCCAATTCTTCGAAATAGAATATAATAAAAACTGTCTAAGACTTATGGTTTCATTAACCCAGGCCTTATAAGTTTCATCATCAGTATCTACTACAGATTTATTAATAATGCCTTCCTTAACCAGCATATCATAAACATATTGAATATAATCTTTATTTTCATCAGTTAAGGACTGCATAGGTACAGCCTCATTGTTATTTAAATACTCATTTACAAAAGCTAATGCACTATTTTGTCTAACTGAAAAAGTAGCATATACACTTTGTTCGTTAGCTGTAGCATCACCGGCATTAAAATGTTCCAAATCTACAACATTGTTATTAATCATTTGATAGTAAACATCTTTAACCGGTATGTCTATTGTTTTAGACGTATCCGTTACAACAACTTCATGATTAACTATCTTAGAATATAATATACCAGCTAGTTTTTGCTCAAGAATTGTATATGCAGCTTTTTGAAGTTTAGAATCAATTGTAAGATAAACATCCTGACCTGCAGAAGCCTCTGTTGTACTAATGGTATCAAGTACAATACCTGTGCTATCAACAAATATAGTATTCTTACCCTTTTTACCTTTAAGGTAGCTTTCCATTTCTTTTTCAATTCCAAGCTTACCAACATAATCAGAACTAATATAATCAGCACCATTTGAATTATATTCAGATAATTCAGAATCGTTTATTTTACCTGTATATCCAATAATTGGGGCAAAATATTTAGAATCCGCATAAACTCTTGAAGTATCTTCTTTTACAGAAACTCCGGTAAGTTCTGCCTGATATTCATAAATTGCAGCTACAGTATTATCATTTACATTAGTAGCAATCTCAGTAGTAATATATTTTTGATAAGAATTCAAAGACATATTATATCTAACCATAGCAATATTTAACTTTTCCTGAGGTGTATATTTATCTGATATATCAAACTTATCCTCACTACAAAAATACTCCATAATTTCCTCTGCAGAATCATTGGACAATGTATTTTCTTCATCATCAAGTTCTGCTACTGATTTTTTTCCATAAAGGTCTCTTAAAAAGCCAAGTCTTTCAGTTTCTGAAGAAACATCATATACATAACTTCCAGAGGAACTAATGGTTATATAAAAGTTGTGATTTATAGAATCGCCATTTTCTTCTATAATCTTAATTGTCTTATTAATAATTGTATTTAAAGTCTCGTTTTTATCCACGTTAGAATCCAAGTTATCTTCAATAACCACAGAATAAGCTAACTTGTTATAAGCTAAAGCTACTCCATTTCTATCGTAAATAATACCTCTTGTACCTGAGGTAAGAACTTCTTTTTCTGCTTTCTGTATATAGTTTTCCATATAATAATCGGATTTTACAATCTGTAAATTGAAAATTCTTATTAACAAAACTGTAAACATTATCCCAACTAGCAGCATAAGTACAAAAAGTCTGGACTTTATTATATTTAAAACATTTTCAAAAAAGTCTCTAATCAAAGGTCACACTTCCTCTTTCTCGTTCTTCCAATTTAGAATTAATTTTCAGCATTAATCTATAAAAAATTAAAGTTAGAATTACTGTATAAATCATTTCCGGTAGAATAATATGAACAAAATAATACCAAAAACTCAATCTGTTTCTTAACAAAAATGAGAAAACATAAAATAAGAAATTATAAACAAAATCACTTACAAATACTAATCCTATTGGTAACGTAACCTCATCTCCATAATACATGGAATGGAAAAATCCATTTAGATATCCAATAAGCATTAAAAGCAATGCATTAAATCCAATTACCTGTCCGTAGAACAAATCAAGAACCAATCCGGCAAAAAAACCAACGTAAATCCCTTCTTTTTTTCCACGAATAAAGCCTGCAGCAAATGTTAACATTAATAACAAATTAGGTGATACAGAGCCTAATGCTATGAATTTAAAAAATGTACATTGTAATAAATAACAAAGAAATATAGAAATTCCTAGTATGATTTTTCTTAACATATTATCATCCTTCAGGGTTTGCCTTTTCCTCTTTAATAACCAATACAATATCTAAATGAGCAAAATCCACAACTGGAGTTAAATAAGCTGATTTAGTAAGGTTATTAGAATCTTCTTTTATATCTTTAATGTATCCAATAAGAATTCCCGGAAGGAATTTACTACTAATATTGGATGTAACTACCATATCTCCATCTTGAATATTGGCATCTTTATTTATGTTAAATACCTGTAAAACGCCATCATTCATAAGTTTTAAAGAGCCTTTAACAATACATTTGTCAGATGTGGACGCTATCTGGGCACTTACATTACTTTCATCATCAATGATGGAACGAACCATGGCATAATTATCGCCTACTTCGTATACAATTCCAACTAATCCACCATCACCAATAACGTTCATGTCCTTTTTAATTCCGGAAGATGAACCTTTATCAATGGTAAAGGTTGAGTACCAGTTACTGGTATCTTTACTTATAATTCTAGCACCAACTGTGCTGTAATCACTGTATTGAGAACTTAAATCAAAAAGATCCCTTAACTGATTCAACTCGCTTTGATCTTGAACAGAAAGTGCATTCTGATTCTGAAGTTCAGCAATTTGTTTTTTAAGAGCTTTATTTTCCTCATTTATACTTTTAAATGTATTAATTTTATCCTTTTCCTCTATCATCCAAAAACCTGCTTTGTTCATTCCTTTAGTTATAGGAGATACAACATAAGAAACTACAGATTTTACTGGAGTTGCAAATCCTGGAATTGCAAATGATAAAATTATTAAAACAGCACATATTCCAGAAAGAATAAACAATATATATCTTGGAGGAATTTCATTATTAACCTTTTTCATCAAATACCTCTTTTCTAAAGATAGGTCTTTTCTGTTGGTGTGTACATTAACTTGGCAAATTGTTCCTTTGCCATAATTCTGGCAACACCTTTTATCACAGTTAAATCAGGTCTGGATGGTATGTTAACTATAAGACCTGTTTCATTTGAAATAAATTTGTCAAGATTATGTATATTAGCAGAACCGCCAGTTACATAAACACCAGCTTCATTAATATGAACTGACATCTCCGGCGGAATTCTTCCCAATATAGTTTTTGCTGAATCTACTACCTGTTTAAGAATATCTATAATAGACTCATAAACTAGAGATGAACTTATCTCTTCTCTAGTTGGTAATCCAGACACTAGATTTCTTCCGTAAACTGTATAGTTGTCCTGAAGTTCATTCATAGCATCTGCAATCTTTATCTTTAATAATTCGGCTGTCTTTATGCCTATTATCAAATTATATTTTTCTTTAACTGTTTTACAAATAGCATTATCCAAATCAGCGCCACCAACTTTTAAAAGTTTACTAACTACAATACCACCTGAAGAAATAACTGATATTTCAGTTGTAGCCGCACCGAAATTAATGATAAATTTTCCTTTCGGACTTTCTACATCCAAATCAAGACCTACAGCATCTGCAATAGGTTTTTCCACAACTTTTATTATTCTTGCCCTTACTCTTGACTCTGCTATTAAGTCAAAAAAAGCTCTTTTTTCTACTTCCGTTATATCTGTTGGAACAGCAACACAAAACTTTGCACCACCAAGATAGGACTTCTTTGGGTTTAGCTTTTTAAAAAGCTTTTCAAACAAATCGTACATGTTATTAATATCCCCAATAACTCCATGTTTAACTGGAAATATTATATTAAGATTTTCCGGTGCTTTTTCAAACATATCATATGCTTCATCACCAAATTCCACTAATGAAGATACGCCACGTTTCTTTTTAGTTACTATTATATTTTTTTCATTTAAAAATGAATTATCACTCAAGTTATATATTTTAAAATTGCTTGTTCCAATATCAATTCCGTATGAATGTTGTGACATAAAATATGCCTCCTAAATTGTTAAAATAATTGTTTTTGCTTCATACTAAAAAATATATTGTCTCCAATGATTATATGGTCAATTAAGGTAATACCTATTAATTTTCCAGCATCTGCCATTCGTTTTGTTATTTTTATATCCTCTCTGCTGGGTGTTGGATCTCCACTAGGATGATTATGTATTAAGCAAATATAAACAGCTCCATTTTTTAATGCTTCAATATATGCCTCTCTGGGAGAAGCAACTGAAAAATTAACCGTACCTTTGGACAGAGTACAATCTCCAATGAATTTATACTTCGTGTTAAGCATAACCATTATAAGATGCTCTATCTCAAGATGCCTTAAATCCTCCATATATCTAGATGCAATCAGTTCAGGTGATGATAAATCCTTTGTTATTGGTACACTGCTTTTAGAAATCCTTCTGCTTAATTCCCCTACCGCTTTAATTTCAATAGCTTTTACTTTACCAATTCCTTTAATATTCATAAGTTCCTGTAAACTCATATGATTAATCGATAAAATAGAACCTTCCTTAGAACCATCTATAATCTCATTTGCAAGATCTATAGATGTTTTATCGCTGGTACCTGATCTGATAATTATAGCTAGAAGTTCTGCATCTGTTAGAACTTCCGGCCCAAGCGTTACAAATTTTTCATAAGGTTGTAAATCTTTTTTTAATTCTTTTATTGTTGTCATTTCTGTCCTTTCTATCAGGACAAGGATATCAAAACAACAATTTATATTAACATAAATGCGTTATTTTCTCAATAGAACTAGGACTTTTAAAAAATAATTAATCTATTGTAACTATTTTTTTTGAAACTAACTTTTGTAATGACATAATTATTCCTAATTTTGCATGTTCAAAGGTTAGCCCTCCCTGAAAATATGCTGTATATGGCTCTCTTAAAGGACCATCTGCACTTAATTCTATTGATGCTCCTGATACAAAAGTACCGGCAGCCATAATTACATCGCTGTCATATCCTGGCATTGCCCATGGTTCAGGTACAACATAACTATCAACTGGTGCTCCAGCCTGAATACCCTGACAAAAACTTATAAGTCCTTCAGGATTACCAAATTGGATTGCCTGAATAATATCAAAACGTTCCTCACTGGCAGCAGGAACTACTTTAAATCCAAGCTTTTCATAGATTGCAGCTGCAAAAACAGCTCCCTTTAATGCTGAGTTTACAACACTTGGAGCCATGAAAAGACCCATTATCATATCTTTTGTAACTCCTAATGTTGGTCCAACTTCTCTTCCCAATCCGGGAGTAGTTAATCTGTATGAACATCTTTCCACACATTCCTTTGTACCTGCAATATAACCACCTACCGGAGCCAAACCTCCACCCGGATTCTTTATAAGCGAGCCAACTGTCATATCAGCTCCAAAATCACTCGGTTCTTTAAGATTAACAAATTCACCATAGCAATTATCTACCATAACAATTACTTCCGGCTTTATATCTTTAACAAAATGTATTATATCTCCGATATCATATGGCGAAAGAGTCTTTCTTTCCATATATCCTTTAGAACGTTGAATTGCAATAACTCTTGTTTTATCATTAATTGCATTTTTAATGGCGTCTTTATCAAAATCTCCATTTTCTTTAAGCTCTACCTGAGAGTAAGATACACCATATTCTTTTAAAGATCCTTGTGCAGGACGAATTCCTATAACCTCTTCAAGAGTATCATAGGGTTTTCCACTAATGGATAATAATTCATCTCCCGGTCTTAAATTAGCTGCCAAAGCTATTCCTAAGGCATGAGTACCACAAGTAATCTGTGGTCTTACTAAAGCATCTTCCGTATTAAATACATTTGCATATATTTTTTCTAAGGCTTCTCGTCCAATATCGTTATAACCATAACCAGTTGTAGGTGCAAAATGTGCTTCTGACAATCTTGCTTCTTGCATTGCATTAATTACCTTTAACTGATTATATTCTTTAATTTCATCATAATCCTTGAATCTATCCTGCAATTCCTCTAGTATTTTATTACAAAATGTAAGAACTTCCTTTGAAATACCAAAGTTTTTATATTGCTCTGTTAAATCTATATTTGACATAGAAACCTCCGTGTATCAAATTATATTTTTATTTTTTAAATCATTAAGCATATAATCCAGCATATCTTCTTTCGAAGAATAATTCTCATAATTTATAAAAGTCGTTATCTTTTCTCTTCTAAACCAGGTAAGCTGTCTTTTTGCAAAATTCCGTGTATTCTTTTTTATAAGTTCAATGGCTTCTTCTAGTGAAATATCACCTCGAATATAAGAAACCATTTCCTTATATCCTATTCCCTGCATGGATACATTTTTTTCGTTATATCCCATATCTAAAAGTCTTTTTACTTCATCTTCAAGACCTTCATTTATCATTATGTCCACTCGTTTATTAATTCTTTCATATAAAATATCTCTTTGCCTGTTGAGTACATAATATGAAAAATTATATGGAGAATCATTTTCCCTCTCCCTTTTATTATGTTCAGAAAATTTCTCATGATTTATTTCATAGTATTCTAAGGCTCTTACTACTCTTTTTAAATTATTAAAGTGAATAGCATCTGCAGATTCCTTATCTATCTCCTTTAAAAGACTATGAACATATTCATTTCCCTTTTCATTGGCTAATTTATAATATTTATCTCTTATTTCATCTCTTTGGGAATCATTTTCATTTTCAAAATTTATATCGTATAAAACACTTTGAATATAAAAACCGGTTCCCCCGACAATTATAGGTATTTTACATTTTTCATAAATATTTTCTATGGCCCTTTTTGACATTTCTTTGAATTTAAACACATTAAAATCTTCCTTAGGATCTAATTCATCCACCAGGTAATGTGTTATACCTAGCATTTCATTCTTTTTAATCTTAGCCGAGCCAATGTCCATATATTTATAAATTTGTATTGAATCAGCACTTATAATCTCTCCACCTATTTTTTTTGCCAGGGCAATGGATAAATCTGTTTTCCCTACAGCAGTGGGACCTGTAATAATTACAAGTGGTTTATTATTTTTATTCATCATACAATTCTCTTAAATTTCTTTTCTATCTCATATTTGCTCATAGATATAATTGTCGGTCTACCATGAGGACAATTATATGGATTTTCCAAAGTTAATAACTCATCTATCAACGCATTCGCTTCTAAAAATGATAGTTTGTCATGACCTTTAACTGCTGCTTTACAAGACATTGTTGCTATTCTATCCCTGATTAAATCTGAATTAAGCGATGTAGATGTTTCTGTCACCGAATCAATAAGATCTAACAGTAATTCTTTCTTTCCAATGGAATATAGGTTATCCGGAACAGCTCTTACTGCGTAATCATTTCCTCCGAATTGCTCCAGTTCATATCCTAATTTTTTAAATTCATCATAGAATTTTTCCACTACCTGTATCTGATTATCAGTAAGGGTGAGTATTATTGGAGGATTTAGCTGTTGTGATGTTAAAGTTTTATTTTTTAAATGATTCATTGTTTTTTCATATAAAACTTTTTCATGAGCAGCATGTTGATCGATTATATAAAGGTTTTGCTCATATTCCACAAGCCAATAGGTATCAAATATAACCCCTATTATCTTATGTTTTTTTCTTCCTTCATCTGATATAAAATTATCCTTGAACAAATCTTGCTGTACTGCATTTGTCTCCTGTGTAGCCTGAAAATCAACTACAGGAGCTACCCACTCCCTTACAGTTTCAAAAGGTTCCGGCATCTTTTCATTTTTATATGAATAATCTGATTCTTTATTGTCTGATACTTTATTTTGCTTATTAAAAGTATCAAGAGATGGGATAAGGCTTTCGTTTATAATCTCTTGAATTTCTTTATCATCCCTTGGAATATCCTGAATATAAACGTCCTTATCATCAGGGCTCACTTCATGAATCAATTCCTTATTTTCTAAAGCCGAAGTTATTGCAGATTTAAATATATTAAAAATATCATTATTATTTTCAAATCTAATCTCCATTTTAGAAGGATGTACGTTGACATCAATCATTTCTGGATCTATTTCAAAATGAAGCACAGTGAATGGAAAATTATGCTGCATTAAAAATGGTTTATAAGCCTCCATAATAGCAGAATCTATTATAGAACTTTTAATATATCTGCCATTTATAAAGTAAGTCATATCTTTTTTATTTCCCTTGTAGATAATCGGTTTTCCAATAAAACCTGTTACTTTCATACCAAGGGCTGATTCATTAACCTCTAAAAGATTTGAAGCAATATCTCTACCGTATATTGTATAAATGATTTCTTTTAATTTTCCATTTCCTGAGGTATGAAGTTTATTTTGATTGTTATTAATAAATCTTATGGATACCTCCGGATGTGAAAGAGCTAATCTATTTACTATATTGGATATATAATTTGCTTCTGTAGTATTACTTTTTAAAAATTTTCTTCTGACAGGAGTGTTATAAAATAGATTTTTCACAATAAAGGTTGTTCCTGAAGGAGCACCTACCTCCTGAAACTCTTTTTCTTCACCGCCTTCAATTACATACCTGCTTCCAACTAAAGCATTTTTAGGTTTTGAGATACATTCAAGCATTGTAACTGCTGCAATACTTGATAAAGCCTCGCCTCTAAAGCCAAGAGATGTAGCACTTAAAAGATCTTCTACTGAATTAATTTTGCTTGTTGCATGTCTTAAAAATGCATTTTTCACATCATCTTTCTCTATCCCCATACCATTATCAGTAATTCTAATAAGAGACGTTCCACCGTCTTTTATTTCTACGGTGATGGCACTGGATTTGGCATCAATGGAATTTTCCATCATTTCCTTAACAATTGAAGAAGGTCTGTCAATTACTTCTCCTGCTGCAATTTTATCTATTGTATCCTGACTAAGAATATTAATATGACTCATTACAATCCTCTCTTTAATACCTGTTCTTTAGCTTGTTTTGTAATTTATAAAGGGTATTTAACGCATCAATTGGCGTCATATTGGCCACTTCCATTTTCTTTATTTCTTCAATTATGTCATCGTTTTTTACAGTATCAAATAACGACATTTGGTTAGCCTCTATATCATCTTTTATAAACGTATTTACCTTCTTGGCCGGCTTAGATGAAATAGCAATTTCTTTAGCTTTTGAACTAATATCAGCATTTGACAATTCCGTAACTATTTCTTTGGCTCTATTAATTACCGAATCAGGTATTCCTGCAAGCTTTGCTACCTGAATACCATAACTTTTATCTGCACCACCTCTAATAATTTTACGAAGGAATATAATATCATCCCCCTGTTCTTTAACAGCTATACAATAATTTTTAACACCTTTTATTGTACCTTCTAATTCTGTTAATTCATGATAATGGGTTGCAAATAAGGTCTTTGCTCCAATAAGCTTTAAATTACTAATATGTTCCACCACAGCCCAGGCTATACTAAGTCCATCATATGTAGATGTTCCACGTCCGATTTCATCAAGTATTAAAAGACTGTTAGCGGTGGCATTTCTAATAATGTTAGCCACTTCAGTCATTTCCACCATAAATGTAGACTGGCCTGATGCCAGGTCATCACTGGCTCCAACTCTGGTAAATATTCTGTCACAAATACAAATACTAGCTGAATCAGCCGGAACATATGAACCAATTTGGGCCATTAATACAATAAGCGCCGTTTGTCTCATATATGTGGATTTACCTGCCATATTAGGACCTGTGATAATAGACACTCTGTTATCACCTTTATCTAAATATGTGTCATTTGAAATAAAATTATTATCATTAATAACTTTTTCTACAACAGGATGGCGACCACCCTTTATATCTATAATTCCCTTTTCATTTATCTTTGGTTTAACATAATTATTATGTTCTGCTACATAGGCCAAAGAACAATATACGTCTAAACGAGCTACATATTTAGAGGTTTTTCTGACTCTTTCAATATTATCTGCAATTGAATCTCTAACCTGAGAGAACAATTCATATTCTAGTTTTGAAAGCTTTTCTTCAGAGCCAAGAATTAAATCTTCTAATTTCTTTAGTTCATCTGTTATATATCTTTCAGCATTGGTTAGAGTCTGTTTTCTGATATATCTATCCTCTGGCACCTTATCTTTAAAAGAATTGGTAACTTCTATACAATATCCAAATACCTTATTGTATTTTATTTTTAAGTTTTTTATACCAGTAGCTTCCCTTTCTCTTGCTTCTAATTGCGCAAGCCAGGTTTTACCTTCATTTTTTGCTTTTCTTAACTGATCTACTTCAGTAGAAAAACCGGCTCTTATGATACCACCTTCCTTAACAAGAATTGGCGGATCTAATTCGATAGATTTATCTAAAAGATTATATATATCAGACAGGGTATCAAAATCGCTGTAAATACCCTTCAGTTCTTTTAACTTGTAATTCTTCAGTAAATCCTTTATATATGGCAACATTTCCAATGAAGTTTTAAATGCAATTAAATCCCTTGGATTAGCTGTTTTAAAGGAAATCTTTCCGATTAACCTTTCCAAATCATATATTGGATTTAAATATTCCCTTATTTCCTCACGGTTAATCAAATCAGAATTTATTTCACTAATAGCATCCTGTCTTAACATTATTTCTTCTCTATCTATTAAAGGCTGTTCAATAAAACGCCTCAACATACGGGCACCCATGGCTGTTTTTGTTTTATCTAACACCCAAAGTAAAGACCCTCTTTTATCTTTTTCTCTAAGAGTTTCTGTTAATTCAAGATTTCTTCTGGTAGATGTATCTATAACCATGTATTTACTTGTAGAATATGTGGTTATGTTATTTATATTGGTAAGTTCATTTTTTTGAGTTTCCTGCAGATATTTCATGAGGGCACCTGCAGAAATTCGACCTGTTGGGTAATCATTTAATCCAAAACCAGACATATCAATGGTTTTAAAATGATTTTTTAAAGTAGACTCACACATATCCTCATCAAAATACCATGAGTCTAATGTAAACACACATATATGTAATCTGTTTTTTAAATCATCTATATCTATTCCGGTTAATAAAAATGAAGAATTTATTATTAACTCTGATGGCATGTATTTATTAATCTCGTTTAATGCCATCCTTTCAGATGTAATTTCTGTAACTAAAAAATCTCCCGTTGTTATATCTGTTACGGCTATGCCGAAACTGTCATCCATTCTGGCAATACACATAAGATAATTATTCTTAGTTTCGTCAATGGATGAAGTATCCAGATTTGTACCGGGAGTAACTACTCTTATAACTTCTCTTTTAACCAGTCCCTTTGCAAGTTTAGGGTCTTCCACCTGTTCAGCTATGGCTACTTTATAGCCTTTTGATACAAGTTTTGTTATATAAGAATCCGCAGCATGGAAGGGAATTCCACACATAGGTGCTCTCTCTTCCAAACCGCAGTCTTTTCCTGTTAAAGTAAGTTCAAGTTCTTTAGATGCAGTTTTTGCATCATCAAAGAACATTTCATAAAAATCTCCAAGTCTATAAAATAAGATGCAGTCCTTATATTCTGACTTCGTCTCCATGTATTTCTGCATCATCGGTGACAATTGTTCCATAATAATAAAATCCCTTTGCCTCGTCTAAATGTACTTTAACTATCTGTCCAATAAGTTCTTTGTTTCCTTTAAAATGCACTGTTGAATTATTATCCATTTTACCAGTTACTAATTCTGGATTCTGTGTGTTTTGTTCTTCAACAAGCACATCCACTGTATTTCCCAATTTCTGAGCATTTCGGTAAGCAGAATCTTCTTGTACCTGTTTTAATAATCTGTTAAATCTATCTTTAACAACATCTTCCGGTACCTGATCTGGGAATTTTGCCGCTGGTGTTCCTGTACGTTTTGAATAAATAAAAGTATAGGCACTGTCATATCTGACTTTTTTTACTACATCCATAGTATCTTCAAAGTCTTCTTCTGTTTCTCCTGGAAATCCCACAATAATATCTGTCGTAATGGATATATCCGGCATTGCTTTTCTGATTTTATCAACTAGTTCAAGATAGCTTTCCTTTGTATAATGTCTGTTCATTCTCTTTAAAAGACTATTTGAACCTGACTGTACAGGTAAATGTATATGTCGACATATTTTCTTTGACTTACTCATTACATCTATAAGTTCATCAGAAAGATCTTTTGGATGGCTAGTCATAAATCGTATTCTTTTAAGGCCTTCAATTTCTTCTACCATCTGAAGTAATTTGGCAAAGGATATAGGATTTTCCAGTCCTTTTCCATAAGAATTAACATTCTGACCTAAAAGCATTATTTCTACAACACCATCATTTACCAAATCTTTAATTTCTCTAATAATGTGTTCAGGCTTTCTGCTTCTCTCCCTACCTCTTACATACGGAACTATACAGTAGGTACAGAAATTATCACAGCCAAACATGATATTAACCCCTGATTTGAAGGAATATTTTCTTTCAGTTGGAAGTTTTTCTACAATTAGTTTTGTATCTTTAAGAACATCCACAACCATTTTATTTGATGAATATACTTCGTTTAATAATTCACCGAATTTATATAAATTATGAGTTCCAAAAATAAGATTTACAAAGGAGTAGCTTTTCTTTATTTTTTCTACTACGTCAGGTTCCTGCATCATACATCCACACAAACCAATTATCATATCCGGATTCTTTGCTTTTTCTTTTTTTAGATTACCTAAGTTACCATATACCTTTAGATTTGCATTTTCTCTAACGGTACATGTGTTAAAAAGAATTAAATCCGGAGTATCATTTTCGGAAGCCTCTACATATCCAATATTTTCAAGAATTCCATGTATTTTTTCTGAATCTCTTGCATTCATCTGACATCCAAAGGTTTTTATGGTGAAATACATAGGCCTTGAAAGTTCTTGCTTCTTTTTTTGAATATAGTCTCTACATTTTTTTATGTAGTAATACTGTCTTTGTGGCTCTTCGTAAGGAGCGTTTTCGTTGATATCTATTTCATCAAAATCAATCTCGTTCATCATAAAATCCTTTCAGAATTGTTTATTCTAATTATTTCTTTATCTGTAATTATATAATCTGGCGAAATGTCATTTTTCTCAACGGGTATAATGCCATGATATATTTGTACATAAAAACACAGTGCAGCCTTTAAAAATCCCGCTTCACTGTATTTATCTATATATTTGTCATAAAATCCTCCTCCATAACCTATTCTGCCACCATATTTGTCAAATACAAGTCCCGGCATTATCATAAGACTATCCTTCGAAGGAATACACAAATTTTGGTCATTTCCATTTGGTTCTAATATATTCATGGTTCCTGGTTTAACATCTTTAAAGGATGAAATATAATAAAATTTCATTTCATCTCCAATAACCTTGGGAACTGCAACTTTTTTATTTATTTCAAAACAATGATTTATAAGCTTAGAAGTATTCACTTCACTTTTCGTATTTATAAAAGTCAGTATTTCTTTTGATGTATTAAAAATCTCTGTTTCATAAAGTCTATCCATTATTCTGTCACTAAGCTCATTAATAGTAGCTACATTTAATGCATTTCTAATACCTTTATATTTTATTCTAAGTTCATTTTTTGAAATATTTTCAAACATATTTTTCCCTTAAATTATTTTGTAATTATATAAAGAGTGTCATCATCAGATTCCAAGCTATCAATATATTCATGGTTTTCTTTAAATAACACTTTATCTGACGGAAAACCTATTACTTCATAATAATTTTTTTCTTTACCTATCAAAAACGATTTTTTCATTCCTGCAAAAACCAATGCTTCTTTGCATATTTTTACAAGTTTCAAATTATTATGATAGTGGTGGTCCACTTTATTGGAGTTAATGTTTAAAAACTGATAACTTTTATTCTTTTCTATACATACGTATGGATTATTATTTATAATAAATGCATTGGCTAAATCTTTGCTGGAATTAACATCCTCATTAATGCATTTTTTAACCTCATTAGTTTCCATATTGTAAAATTTAATCTCTTCAGTTTTATTCTTATTATTTACCACTGAATAAATTAAATAATTCTGAGTTACTTTCATATATGGAATGGTGGTCTCATAAAATGCCTGATCTATGACGTCTATGGATATATTCACATGACCTATTGCCAAATCTGACAGCATCTGACTTATATTTACAAATCCAATAGTCTCAACTGAACATTCTTCCTGAGTTAGATTCGAGAATCTTCCATCCTCTACTAAGGAAAAACCTGTTTTAATTATACATTGTTTTTCAGAAACAGCGATAATATCTGTAATTCCATTATTAATTATATTTTCATCAGATATTATAAACTCTGAACCGTCTTTTAAATTAATAAGAAAACTATTAAATTTAAAATATCCCGAATAATCATTCTTACATAGTTTTAATTCTTCATTTTGAAGAATTATAGCCTCGTCATTGATTATAAATATACGATATCTTTGAACGGTATTAATTAGTTCGATTTTATTAGAAAATGAATAAATACTTTCCATATTTTCAGTACTTATACAATATCTGATAATATTGAATAATTCCTCGCCTTTATCATTACGTTCAATATTAGTAAAATAAAGATATTCCGGATTTAATGACGCATTCACCACTCCACCAATATCATATTTTTCTATATTAGGTAAAATCTCTTTATGTTCATTGGTATTAATATCTATCAAAAAATATCTGATAATATCAATATTTTCAAATTTGGATTTTTGTCTGGTTCGTTCCATTACATAATTTGTAGAAAAATATGTAGCGAATTTCCAATCTGCATCATGTAAAATTTTAATATCCATAAGCAACAGTCCTGTAAAGTATTAATCCTTTAAATAATTAGTAATTTCAAATGCTTCTTTTTCATCTGCTAAAAAAAGCGTTCCTATCTCTTTCCCCGTTGTAATAGCTTCAATAACATCTGGATTTGCACCATTTGCTATTACCATATCAGCACCTGAATGTGTTGATATCTCTGCTGCAGTAATCTTTGCAGTCATTCCACCTGTTCCCACATCACTCGTGGATGTAGATTTACTCATGTGGTACATTTTTTTATCTATTTTTTCAACAACACTTATCATCTTAGCATCACTATTAATATTAGGATCGTCTGTATATAAACCGTCTATATCTGATAGCAATATCAATAAATCCGCTTTAATCAAAGCACATACCAACGCCGATAACCTGTCATTGTCACCAAACTCAATTTCATATGTAGATACAGTATCGTTTTCGTTAACAACAGGAATTACATTGAGTTTTAAAAGCTCTTCTAATGTATTTCTTGCATTATATCTGCTTAAATCATCCAAAATAGTATATTTGGTCATAAGTACTTGGGCTGACAGCTGTCCATATTCAGCAAATAATTTCTGGTATATGGTCATTAATTGTGCCTGGCCTAATGCGGCACAAGCTTCTTTCTCAGTAAGAGTAAGCTTTCTTCCTCTTAAATTAAGAGATGATTTTCCAACAGCTATAGCACCCGAAGATACAAGAATAACATCTTTTCCTCTGTTTTTTAGATCCTTTAATGCTCTCACAAGTTTTTCTAATTTATATAAATCCAATTCACCGGTTTCCTGGTGTATTAAAGATGATGATCCTATTTTTATAACTATTCTTTTTTTATCTTTTAGTGATTCTCTATAATTTTCCACATTCATTTTTATTATCTCCGAAACAATTTTACCAAAGAACATTCTACAAAAATACTGATGTTATGTCAACGAAACGCTTTATTTATCTAGACTTTTGCAAATATTAAAATGGTTCATATACTGAAGCTATTGCTTCAAAAACTTTAATACCATCTATAGCAGCTGAAGTTATTCCTCCTGCATATCCTGCTCCTTCTCCACAAGGATAGACACCTTTTATATTAGATTGAAAACTTTCATCTCTTTCAATTCTTAAAGGCGAGGATGTTCTACTCTCTACTCCTGATATAATGCTATCCTCCCTGTCATACCCTTTTATTTTATGTCCGAAAGAATCTATTCCCCGGATAATTGATTGTGAAATAAACTCTGGAAATATTTCTCTTACATTGCCTAAAATGTACTCTCCTTTAGTTTGAGGAATTATTTCTCCAAATCCCGTAGAAATTTTATTCTCTTTAAAATCACCATAAAGTTGTACAGGAATCATTCCTTTTCCAATTTTGTAAGCTTTTCTTTCCAACTCTCTTTGAAATTCTACACCTGCTAATGCTCCCTGTCCTTTAAAATCCTCAGGCTTTACGGTACATATTATGGCACTATTGGAATTGCTTCCATCTCTTTTAGAATAACTCATTCCATTTACTGCAAGCATACCTTCTTCCGATGAAGAATTTACAATATAACCTCCCGGACACATGCAAAATGAATATACACCTCGATTATTTTCCAAATTCTTGGTAAGTTTATAACTGGCAGCAGGTAATTTATTATAATAAGCTCCATATTGATCTTTATCTATCATTTCTCTAGAATGCTCTATTCTAATTCCAACTGCAAAGGCTTTAGGTGTCATATACACATCCATATCATTTAGCATCTTAAAGGTATCTCTAGAACTATGTCCAATTGCTAAAACAAGTGTCTCGCAAGGCATCTGTTCTTGCATATTATTTGTTTCATATTCCAGAGCTTCTAGTTTACCATTTTTTTCTATTAAATGTGTTAACTTTGTATTAAACCTAAACTCTGCGCCGTATTCAATTGCTGCATTTCTTATATTCTTCACAACCTCAGATAGAACATCTGTACCAATGTGTGGTTTACTATCATAGATTATTTCTTCACTTGCTCCATATTTTACAAATGTTTCCAAAACAAAAGTGTTTCTCTTAAGTCTATCTTTAACCAGAGTGTTTAGCTTTCCATCTGAAAATGTACCGGCTCCACCTTCTCCAAACTGAACGTTAGATTCTGTATTCAACTTACCTGTTTTAAAAAACTTATCCACAGTCTCTCTACGATGGTCTACATCTTCACCACGTTCTATAATTATAGGTTTGTAACCGGATTTTGCAAGCATATATCCACAAAAAAGACCTGCCGGACCACTTCCTACAATAACAGGTCTTGAATTCATTTTTATATTACCAAATGTATCAAATTTGTATTTTTGAGAGTTAGTTAACATAACATTTTTATTGTTAACCTTTTTCATAATAAAGGATTCTTTTTTATTTTTTAATAAAATATCCACTGAGTAAACATAGTTTACATCTCCTTTTCTGGCATCAATGGAACGTCGAACCACTTTATATGTAAATTCATTCTCAGAAATTCCAAGAATTTTAGATATTTTCTTTGATAATAATTTAAGATCATCATCAATTTTTAATTTAATCTGAGTTATTCGTATCATAATCTAATGCTTCCTCCGGCTATATATCCTTCACTCCAGGCTAATTGTAGGTTATAACCTCCGCATATACCTTCTGCATTAAGCATTTCCCCAATTATATATAATCCGGAAACTCTCTTCGATTCCATGGTTAAAGGATTTATGTCTTTCGTACTTACACCGCCTGTGTAAATCTGGGCATTTGAAGGATTAACCTTTGAAATTTCAAACTTAACTGATTTCAAATAGCTTAAGAAAGATATTAGTTCTGCAGCAGTAATATTTTTCTTTGATATTGTAAGATCTTTTCTGTTTATTTCTTCGGCATATCTTATAACCAGTTCTTTAGCCAATTCTTCATTTAAAATACCTCTATTGATGTCCATAAGATTCTTCTTTGCTGCATAATCCTGGCTTAACAAAAGATTTGCAATAACAACTACGTCTTCAAAATCAGGCAGAAAATCTACAACAACCGTTACCTTGTTATTATTTCTTAAAGCTCTAGAAACAATAGAACTTATTTGAAATATAACAATTCCTGATAAACCGTATTCTGTAAGTTGGAGTTCCCCTTCTGTATCATTATGTGGAATCTTTATTTCTTCATCGTTTATTAAAACAGAAACTTTTACGTCACTTCGTATTCCTTTTACTTTTGAAAAGAAACTCTTCTCATCACAACATAGACCACACAAAGCTGGTACCATAGTTTTATAATCATGACCTGTTTTCTTTATATAATCTATTATCCCTTCATTAGAATACTCTTTGTTACCGGCAGCAGACCCACACGCTATAATTAATTTATCACAGGAATGCATCATTCCATCATCTGTTTTTATACTAAACATATGCTTTTGTATTTTTTCTATAGTTTTGACATGCTTATGTATAAATTTAACTCCTAATATATGACATTGACTTTCAAGAGCTTCCACAACTGATCTGGCTTGATTAGACATTGGATATATCAAATTTTTCTTTTCTCTTGTTAACAAACCAATAGAATTAAAAAAAGACAATGTATCCTTATAAGAAAATCTTTTAAGAAGTTCTTTAATAAATGTCATATCATCAGAATAAAACATATCTGGTTTTATATCTTTGTTAGTAAGGTTACAATGTCCATTTCCTGTAACTAAAATCTTTCTTCCCGGTTTTTTATTTGCTTCAAATATAGTTACATCATTGCCATTTTTTTTTGCTTGTATTGCGGCTACCATTCCTGATGCACCGCCACCAATAATAATTACTTTGTTATTCATCATCAAAATCCTTTACAAGGTTAAAGGCAAATGGAATCAGCTCATTTAAAGAATACTCTTTGATGTTGCCTGTTTTATCCTGAACTACCACAATTCCATCTTCCATAAATTCAGACAAAAACTGTCTACAAATTCCACAGGGGTATGTCAAATCATTTCCTGAAGAAACAATTGCAATTTTTTCAAAAGAAGTATATCCCTCTGATACTGCCTTCATTACCGCACATCTTTCAGCACATATTGTTGCTCCAAATGATGCATTTTCCACATTGCATCCGGTAAACACTTCTCCCTCTGTAGTTAAAAGTGCAGCACCTACACTAAAACCCGAATATGGCGAATATGCATTCCCCATGGCTTTCTTTGCATAAGAAATAAGATATTCATTCTCCATAAAAACCTCCAATTCATATGATTAATTAATCATCTGTATATCTTAAGCCCATCCATGATTTCTGTCTGCTTTTTTTCCATTACTTCTCTTTCTTCGTCTTCCATGTGATCATACCCGAATAGATGAAGCATGCTGTGTGCAGTTAAAAAGCCCATTTCTCTATAGGGTGAATGTCCATACTCTTCTGCTTGAGATAATACTTTCTCCAGCGAAATCATAATATCACCAAGTATTAACTCACCTGATTCCGGATTAAAATCTGCCGTCATATTGCTACCTTCTTCAATGTCAGAGAAATCTCCCGGAGCCTTATATTCAACAGCAGGGAATGAAAGAACATCTGTTGGTCTGTCAATTCCTCTAAATCTTTTATTAACATCATGAATGCTTTCATTATCAGTTAACAAAACATTTACTTCTAATTCATAGGGACATTTTTCATAATCTGCCACGTAATTAATAACGTTATTTAACAACTCTTCATAGTCAAAATCTAATTCTATATCTGTTTCTTTTTCAATTATTATATTCATTGCTATCTTCACCTTCTGATTAATACTTTTTACCCTTTTTTCTTTCCTCGTATTCTTCATACGCTTTAACTATCTTCTGTACCAATGGATGCCTTACTACATCTTCATTGGTTAGTCGGCAAAAAGCAATCTCATCTACTTTTGAAAGAATCCGCATAGCAACTTCAAGACCACTAGACATATCAGGCTTTAAATCCTTTTGGGTTAAATCTCCTGTTACAACCACTTTTGAACCAAATCCTATACGTGTTAAAAACATTTTCATTTGAGCAGGGGTAGTATTTTGAGCCTCGTCTAGTATAATAAATGAGTTATCTAATGTTCTTCCTCTCATATAAGCAAGAGGAGCCACTTCTATCAAACCTTTTTCGCTGTTTGCCATAAACTGCTCTGCTCCCATTATCTGGTAAAGGGCATCATACAATGGTCTTAAATAAGGATCCACTTTGCTTTGTAAATCCCCCGGAAGAAATCCTAAATTTTCTCCTGCTTCAATTGCAGGTCTTGTCAAAATAATTCGTGATACTTCATCATTTTTAAAAGCTGTTATGGCTTTAGCCATTGCTAAATATGTTTTACCGGTTCCTGCAGGCCCAATACCAAAAGTAATCATTTTCTTTGTAATCATATCTACATATTTCTTTTGTCCAAAAGTTTTTGGTTTTACCGGCTTTCCCATAATTGTTCGGCAAATAATATCACCATCAAGATCACTTATAGATTCAACTCTATCTTCCATTGATAATGCTATGGCATAATTAACTTTTTGTTCATCAATATTCTCACCGGATTTTGCAGAACTAATTAGGGTCTCTATTATTTTTTTACCACGTCTGCAAGGAATTTCACCACCAATAATTTTAAGCTCATTTTCTCTTGATATAATGGTTATATGCAAAGCTTTTTCAATTTTTTTAATATTAGAATCAAATTGACCAAAAACATCTTTCTGATATTCAACCGGAATATCTATAACTGATTCTATAACACTCATAGCTTATATCTCCATAAAGTCTATATTATAAAAATATACCTGTAGTTTTAAACTACAGGTATAAAAGATTCAAAATTAATTATATTTACGTTTTCTAGCAGCTTCAGACTTCTTCTTACGCTTAACGCTTGGCTTTTCATAATGCTCTCTTTTACGAATCTCCTGCTGAATACCAGCCTTAGCACAGTTTCTTTTGAATCTGCGTAAAGCACTATCTAATGATTCGTTTTCTTTAACGATTACATTTGACATAGTCTAACACCTAACCTCCCTCCAGTTGTGTAATTGTGCGCAATACAACTGTTTGGGTATTTTTTTGCACTAGTGATATTATAGCATAAAAATTTTATACGTCAACTAATTTATAATTGTTTTTCAACCTGTGCAAGGGCTTCATCAATTCCAGCCGGATTTTTACCGCCTGCTTGAGCCATATTAGGGCGTCCGCCACCGCCTCCACCAACTATTGGTGCAATGGCTTTTATAATATTGCCTGCATGAGCTCCATTCTTAATAGCACCATCTGTAGCCATAGCAACCAAATTAACTTTGCCATCATTTTCAGATGCAAGAACTATAAGAGCTTCTCCTAATTTTTTCTTTAAGCTATCTCCGAGGTTTCTAAGCCCATTCATATCCACTCCTGCTACCTTTGTAGCTAAAAGCTTATAACCATTCATATCCTTAGCCTGATTTGTAATATCTCCCAGGGAATTATTAGCAAGCTTACTCTTAAGACTCTCATTTTCACTCTTAAGTTCTTTGATTTCTTTAAATAAAGCCTCAATCTTTTCTGATAATTTTGCTGGTTCAGCTTTTGCAGTTAACGCTGCATCGTGAAGCTCTGCTTCAACATTTTTATAATAATCGATAACAGCACTACCTGTAAGAGCATCAATTCTTCTAACTCCGGCTGCAACTCCATTTTCAGTTAATATCTTAAATGCATGGATATTTCCAGTATTGCTGACATGTGTACCACCACAAAATTCTTTTGAGTAGTCTCCCATACTTACAACTCTGACTTTTTCACCGTATTTTTCATCAAATAAAGCTCTAGCTCCGGTCTTTCTTGCTTCTTCTATAGTTAAAACTTCAGTCTTAACAGGAATTTCATCATTTATCTTTTCATTTACAATCTTTTCAACTTTTTCAAGTTCTTCTTTTGTAACTGCCTGAAAATGAGTAAAATCAAATCTCAAATGATCCTTATCAACTAAAGAACCTGCCTGTTCAACATGATCTCCTAACACATCCCTTAACGCCTGTTGTAAAAGATGAGTAGCGCTATGGTTACATGCAGTCTTATTTCTCTGATCCTCATCTATTTTAAGATTAACGCTGTCTCCTACTGTAAAAATTCCAGATACAACTTTACCAACATGGCCAATCTTACCACCTAATAATCCAATTGTATCAGTAACCTTGAACTCTCCTTTATCAGAAGTAATAATACCTGTGTCAGCAACCTGACCACCCATTGTAGCATAAAAAGGAGTTTCATCTACAATAATAGTACCTTCTTCACCTTCAGTAATTGCCTGAGTAACTTCATCAATATTAGTAATTGCAGAAATTTTAGAAGTAATTTCCGTATTCTCATATCCAACAAATTTTGATGTTATAGATGCATCAAGATTATCATAAACAGTAGCTTCTGCCCCTGTATAATCATAGTGAGCTCTTCTACCTCTAGCTAATTCCTTTTGCTTTTGCATAGCTTCATTGAAACCATCTTCATCTACCAAATAACCTTTTTCCTCTAAGATTTCCTTAGTAAGATCAAGCGGGAATCCATATGTATCATATAATTTGAAAGCATCCTCGCCAGCAAGGACTTTTTCATTATTTGCTTCAAGATTTTTTTCAAAATCAGCTAAAATATTAAGTCCCTGATCAATTGTTCTGTTGAATTTATTCTCTTCTTCAGTAAGAACCTTAAATATCATGTTCTTCTTTTCTTCAAGTTCCGGATAACCATCCTTTGAACCATTGATTACTGTTTCACTTAGTTTTGCAAGGAATTTTCCATCAATACCAAGAAGTCTACCATGTCTTGCAGCTCTTCTAATAAGTCTTCTTAGAACATAACCTCTTCCTTCATTAGAAGGCATGATACCATCAGATATCATAAATGTAGCTGAACGAATGTGGTCAGTTACAATTCTAATGGAAACATCTGTTAAATGTTCCTTACCATATTCAACACCAGCTAACTCGCACACCTTATTTCTTAAATCAAAAATTGTATCAACATCAAATATCGAATCAACATCCTGAACAACACTGGCAAGTCTTTCAAGTCCCATACCGGTATCTATATTCTTCTGAACTAAATCAGTATAATTGCCTTTACCATCATTATCAAACTGACTAAAAACGATGTTCCAGATTTCCATATATCTGTCGCAATCACAGCCAACTGTACATCCAGGCTTACCACAACCATACTTTTCACCACGGTCATAGTATATCTCTGAACATGGACCACATGGACCTTCTCCATGCTCCCAGAAGTTATCTTCTTTACCAAATCTAAAGATTCTATCAGCAGGAATATTCATTTCCTTAGTCCATATTTCAAAGGCGTCCTCATCATCCTGATAAATAGATGGATACAGTCTGTTTGCATCAAGACCAACAACTTCTGTTAAAAATTCCCAAGCCCAATGAATAGCCTCTGTTTTAAAATAATCACCAAATGAGAAATTTCCAAGCATCTCAAAAAAAGTACCATGACGAGCAGTTTTACCGATGTTATCGATATCACCTGTTCTAATACATTTCTGACAAGTTGTAACTCTCTTTTTAGGTGGAATCTCCTGACCTGTAAAATATGGCTTTAAAGGAGCCATTCCTGAATTTATAAGCAATAAGCTTTTGTCGTTATGAGGAACCAGCGAAAAACTATTCATCCTTAGATGCTCTTTTTCTTCAAAAAATTCCAAAAACATTTTTCTTAACTGATTAACTCCGTACTTTTCCATGTCGACCTCCGTATATATGGATAATTATTATTTAGATTCTGCCTCGTTATTGTTAGCTTCCAATTTGTTATTCTTTCGTTTTCTTAATTTTGATCCAATTAAGCAACCAGCTACTATACAAACTGAACAAATAACAATATTTAAAAGATAATAAACAATATTATTTAAAACAAGCATAATTTGCCTCCGTTTCATTATAAATCACGGTTAATAATGAGAATACACGCATTTAAGCACATTAATAAATAATAGCATAAATGAAAAATTCATTCAATACTTCCACTATCCCTTTTAGAAAACACACAACCACAATAATTTTGTCTGTATAAATCATGTTCTTTACTTAGTTCAATTGATCTTTTATAGCCGTTTTTCTTTTTAAAATCCGAGTAAAGATAGGGAATTTCTAATTCCATGCTTAACTTATGTCCTATTTCATTAAGTTTTGCCGAACTTTTCATAGGGCTAATAGATAATGTGGTTGTAAAATAATCATAACCATGTTCTTTTGCATATTCTCCGGCTTTTCGCATGCGCATTTCATAACACATAAAACATCTTTCTCCACCTTCTTTATCATTTTCATGACCTTTTGCCATGGCATAAAATGATTCCGGGTCATAAGGAGCTTGCAAAAACTCAACTTTATTTTTAAAAGACATTTCATCAATCAGACGCTTTAATTCACTTTCCCTAAATCTAAATTCAGACTCAGGAGAAATGTTGGGATTGTAATACATATCTGTAATGTCAAAATATTCAGAAATATATTCCAATACAGCACTACTACATGGAGCACAACAACTATGCAATAATAATCTTGGTGGACGATGGTTTTCTTCTGTGAACCTAATTACGTCAGCTAATTCCAACTCCAGAACTCTTGCAAAATTAGGTTTATTATTAATATTTTTGGTTTCTTCTAAATAATAATCCATAAACAAAATCCTCATTACGAAAATAAATATCAAAGAAAAACACGATGGTGGAATCCATCGTGCCTTACTTTCGCCTTGTGTTTAAAAATATTTCTTTGTTCCCCACAAATTCGCTCTTCTCAAATCTAAATAATCATTATATGCCTTATCCAAGATTTGTTTTTCATTAGGAAATTTCAACAGATGATATGCTTCATGGCGTTTATAATAGCCGGAATCTGTAAAAAATTCCTCTTTCTGTGGCTTGCTGTAATAACTGTCAGACATCATAAGATACCAATGAACCGTCTTTTGAATCAATTCATCCTGTGCGGTAAAGGTATAGCGGCTTTTTCCGATGTATTTGATTATAGATGCATTTACACCTGTCTCTTCTCTAACTTCTCTTAAAGCCGTGTCGTTAAATTCCTCGCCATCTTCTACTGTACCTTTGGGTAACACCCATCCTTCATACCTGTTTCTGAAATTCTTATATAGGACTAACACCTTGCCCCTATAAATCACAACACCACCACAGCTTGTTGCTTCTATCATTGCAATTCCTCCTGTATCTGGGGTGTTTCTAAATCCTTTAAATTATAACGCAAATAGATAGCAATAGCAACAAACTATTAAATTAAAATATCATGTTTAGTTATTATAGTAATAGTCCAAAATATCCTTAGCAATGCTAACTACAGGTGATTTGCCATCTCCTATATTTTCAAGCACTATACAAATAGCAATTTTCTTGCCATTTTCATCTTCAGCATATCCCATAAATAAAGCATTGGATTGCGCTGTACCTTCTAAAAGTGAACCTATTTGAGCTGTACCGGTCTTTCCGTAGGCTGTATATAAAGAAGATTTAAGAGCATTGGCTGTACCATACGATGCCGATACAACTTCCCTCATAAATGTTGATAACACATTGGCCTGGTCTGAAGTCAGTAATTGAGCTGCAACTTCAGGATTGTATGTAGTAACTGTTTCACCATTGGAATCCTGAATTTCAGATACAATATAAGGTTTCATTAAAGTTCCATTATTGGCAACACAAGATGCCAACATAGCAAGATGCAATGGTGTAACCAATGTCTGTCCCTGACCAATTGACGTCTGCATAATTGTAAATACATTGTCATCTATAGAAAAAGAACTTTGCTTATGATCAATATCCGTTGGTAAATCCTGATTAAACAACATAGAATTACACAAATTAGTAAAATTAGTAATATTCAAAGAACAACCAATCTCGGAAAATGTACAGTTACATGATTTAGCAAATGCTTCATACAAATCCTCATAACCATGAGCTGTTCCATTTATACACTGCATACTACTTCCTTTATACTCAAAAGTTCCTGTACAATTATATGAATAATTTGTATAATCCGTTGGATGTTCATTAATATATTCAAGTAAAGTTAATAATTTAAATGTGGAACCTGGAGTATATTTACCGTTAGTAGTTCTATTTAAAAACGGTGAACCTTCAGTTGATACAATAGTATCATAATTGGTAATAATAGTATTAGGATCAAAATCCGGATTTGAAATTTCAAATAGAACTTTACCTGTATCCGGTTCTATACCAATGGCTGCACCCTGATAATCTCCCATTGCCTTATTAACTTCATCCGTAAGTTCTGCATCTAAAGTAGTTATTACATTGTTACCCATATCCTTAGTACCATCCACTTCATCTAACGGACTGGCACTGCTACTGGTAGTAAGTGCAGAATTCATAGATTTTTCCAAACCAGAGGTTCCTCTGGATGTATAACCAATTACATGGCAAAACATATTTCCGTAAGGATAGAATCTAACCTCTGACTCTTCTCCATATTCGTCCGTGGTAATCTTTGTAGTAGCAAGAACATGTCCCTCTGCACTTAATATATTTCCACGAATTACATTTTTCTCTAAAATAGAAGCTGACTCAGAAGACATTACATCTTTTGTATGTTCACTTTCATTAATCATGTAATCCGCAAAATAACCAATCATTCCAATGAAAAGCATCAGAAAAAGATATGAAATAACAACAACCGGCTTATTATTTGCCTTTTCACGCTTTCGTTGTGCCTTCATTGCACGTCTTTTTCTTGTATCAACTGTTTGATTTCTTCTACTTTTCCTAACTTCCGCTTTAATTCTGGCATCTCTTTGTCTAACATTTTCCTGTTTTTTAGAAGTTCTATTTATTGTTTTCTTTTTTCCTGACATATGATTTCTGTCACTCATTTATCCGGTCACCTCCAGCTAATATCATCTTGATTTAGAATTGTTTTGCTCAAGATTTTGCTGATACTCATTTTCCTCATCATCAAAGGCATGAACAGAAATACCCTGGAACACACCAAACATAATAATCGTACAAAGTACGGAACTTCCTCCATAACTGATTAACGGAAGGGTAACACCAGTGGATGGTATGAATTTAATAGCTCCTCCAATGGTTAGAACCGTCTGTACAGCATATGTAATCGAAAGTCCAACACCTATTAATTTATAAAACATATCCCTCTGTCTCATGGCAATGTTTGCAAAGGAAATAAAACATGAAGCACATAAAATAATAAGTATAATAGCAAAAAATGCACCTAACTCATGGGAAATAGCCGAAAACATAAAGTCCATCTCAACTTCAGGAATCTTGTTTGGAGAACCCTTATACAATCCAAGTCCCATGAATCCTCCAGTGGCAATAGCCAGCAAAGATCGTGAGATCTGATAGCTTGTTCCATTCATATCCGCATAAGGATGAAGGAACGCCTGAACACGAACTCTAACATGACTAAATAAATAATAACCCGCTACAGCTGCTATTCCACCTGCACTTAAACCTGCAAAAATATAAATAATATGCTTGGAAGCAATATATATCATTATTATATAAACCATAAAAAATATAAGAGCACTTCCTAAATCTCTAGAAATAACAAGAATAATTATATGTAATCCAGCAAAAAAAGCAGATAATACAATTCTGCCAAAGCTGGCATCCTTACTTAAAAATGCAGCCAGGAAAAATACAAACAGAATTTTTACAAATTCAGAAGGTTGAAATGTAAATCCGTGGAAAGATAAAAACAATTTTGCACCTTTGGTAATATTTCCAACTATAAGTACAGAAATCAGGAAACCAAGTCCTGCAAAACAATAAAGATATGTAAGATGTGCTAAAATCCTTGATTTTCTAATAATCACAGGAATAATAATTGCCACTATAGATATAACTATTACAATTAAGAATTGTTTAATAGCCTTTTGATAATCTAATCTACATAGCATAACAAACCCAATATCCAAAAGCATACACATATCATTCATAACACCTCTGTCATATGCCTCTTCATAGAAAACAGTATGAAGTCCTCTAAACATAATAAAATAAATTAGTCCAATAATATAAAAGGCTATAACTGTAATATCTTCTGTATTAGCAAAAATAACGATACCTGAAATAACATGAAACACATAAAGGGCCACGGACTGCAAAAAGAAGCAAAATCTTACTCCCTTTGAACGACTCCCTGTTAAAGTTATAAAACTAAGTAAAGTAAATAAGGCTAATGTAATTAAAAAAATGTATTTTGATACGCCTATAATTAAATTCAACATAAAATCTCCTGTGTTCTAAAGTTGATTATCATTCAACTCCTCGATTAAAATGACCTCTGGTATAATTATTTAGGTCATCACAATATCTCTTATAATAAAATATATCTATATATTTTTCAAGGATAGAAGCACTTAAGCCCTTATTCTCTATTGTCAGATTAATTCTGTAATTATTAGTATTAATCTCACTTAATCTGTCAGATACTCCCATTAAAGAAACCGGTACATTATTATAGATAACATTATAACAGTGCTTACAATAGTTTCTAACACTAAATACAGCTTTTCTTCTATCTTGTATAGTAATATTCTTATAAATTCCATCGCACTTATCATAGTTTTTGTTAATACAACCAGCTGAAATCATAAGTGGAATATAACCATAAACAATTATTTCATTATCCGGCATGGCAGTAATCTTTAACTCTTTTTCATTAAGTTCAAAAGGAAGTGTTATTATATCAGCACCCATTTCTTTAAAGAATTCATATGCATTTTTATTATATGAATATAAAGAATTATCAATGGAAAACCCATAAATACCCATTCTTTTAATCAGTCCAAGTTGATCCACATTTCTAATAACAAACTTTTCTTCAGAAAATTTATCAATTAATCCCTGGATATATGAAATATTTCTGTCCCTTAAAATATATGGTAAAACTATCTCTACCTGTATATTCTTTTTCTTTGCCAAATGAATGCAATCATTGATTTCATCAATATCCATAACATCCGTTGCAATTAGTATTTTATCAACTTCATCTTTTTTTATAACCACTTCAAATTGTTCTTTAGTTGTTACAAGTACTGATAATACATATTTTTCATTTAAAGATTTAGATATGGTAGTATTCTTTTTAATATACGTATCATCAGCTTTTCTATAATATTTTGAAAGAAATTTGCTAATAAATTCGTTAATTCCATTCCTTCTTAAATCATTTAATTTACTTACAGGAATAAAAATATCCCCATCCATTTCTATTTTAATATCTCCAAAAGATATCGGATCATTACCTGTTTTCTTAAGTTGTTTTAAAACAGATTTTTCATCTAACGGGCTATTTTTAGCACCTTCGACAATTTCTCCATTTACCAAAATATTAACCTTGCTTATATCATCCCATATATTCAATACAGCCTCTTCATTTTTATGAAGGATACATTTACAAGAAATATTTCTCTTTAATCTGTCATTACAATATTTTTGTAAAGTCTCATTGATTAATTCTTCATTGGTATTAGAATAAGCAGGTTTTGAGTATGAAATCATATCTTTGGAATTATGTTTTTTATAGTATCCATCTATAGATTTCGTTCTGGAATACATACTGTAAAGATTAGTTCTATCAGTTTTTTCTACTTTAAAACCATCTCTTCCATACTCCATATACATATCTATATATTTTCTATATGTAGAAGTAACAAATGCTGCATACTCCTTACTTTTCATTCTTCCTTCAATTTTTAAAGAATCAACCCCGGCATCTATAATATCAGGAATAATATCTAAAGTATTCATATCCTTCATACTAAGACAATACATTGAATCTTTATTATTTATAACATGTCCATTAATACTTACATTATAAGGCTGTCTACAAGGGCCGGCGCATCGTCCTCTATTGCCGCTTCTTCCCCCTAAAATACTGCTGAACAAGCACATTCCGGAATAACAATAGCACATAGCACCATGTATAAAGCTTTCAATCTCAATATCTACTTCTTCTTTAATATGTTTTAACTCTTTTAAAGATAATTCTCTTGCTGTTACAACTCTTTCTGCGCCCATATTTTTCAAGAGCCTAGCCCCTTCAACATTGCAAATAGCCATCTGTGTAGAAGCATGGATTGGCAAATTAGGAAAGTTTTCCCTGATAAATTTATAAACTCCCAAATCCTGTACCAGAACTGCATCTAATCCATTTTCATAAAATGGCTTTAAATATGTGTATAAACTTTCGTTAAGTTCATGTTCTTTTAATAAGGTGTTTACAGTAAGATACATTTTTTTATTATTTAAATGTACATAATCCATTGCCTTTAAAAGGGTTTTATTATCTGGATTCTCAGCATATGCTCTGGCCCCGAACATATTTCCACCAATATAAAGAGCATCCGCCCCTGCATTAACTGCTGCATATAAAGACTCTATAGAACCCGCCGGTGCAAGTAATTCAATGTTTTTCATGTATAATCCTACCTTCAAAAATAAAAAGCACCAATATACAATTGATGCTTAGTAAATACAATGTAATAAATTTTCAAAATCAAATGTCAAAGTTTGAAAGATCCATGTCAGCAATATTATCTTTTTTAGCTGTCTTTCTCTTTGTAGTTGTTGTCTTTTTCTCCTTAGGTACCGGAGTGGATTCCTTTATCTCGGTAAGTCTTGCTTCCAATCTAATGGTATCCTTTTGTGCATCATTAAGCTTAAGCTTCAGCTCATCTATTTCTTTTTGAAGAGACTCATTTTGAATCTGAGCTGCTATAAGCTGATGCTTAATATCATAAAGTTGTTTATCCTTTACTTCCATATCACTTTCAAGTGTATCCGCTTGTTTCTTAGCCTTAAAATAATCATCAGCTATATTAAGAGTAACTAAAGTTGCTCTAACATCAGCAGGTTGACGCTTAAAAGAATCATTTTTCTTATATTCTGTTATCTTATTATTGATATAAGTGGCAACCTTCTGAAGATAATCCTCTGATTCATAGCCACTAAGTGTAAATATTTTACCGTCAATTATTACTTCCGTATTATTCTTTGAAGACATTGCTAATCTCCTTTTCATTTATCTCATGATATTATACTACACTTTTTTGGATGTGGCAATTGAAGTAATTAACTAGATAAAACTTCGTAAGCTTTACTGGTAACTACACGTCCTTTTGGAGTTCTGTTTATTAATCCGGACTTAAGTAAATATGGCTCATAAACATCTTCTATAGTTCCTGAGTCTTCACCTAAAGCAGCAGCCAATGTAGTAAGTCCTACAGGACCACCTTCAAATTTACTGACTATTGTAAGTAAAAATTCTCTATCATTTTTATCTAATCCAAATCTGTCAACTTCTAACAAATCAAGTGCTTCACATGCTATATCCTCAGTAATATTACCGTCATATCTAACTTCAGCATAATCTCTTACTCTTTTTAAAAGTCTATTAGCAAGACGAGGCGTTCCCCTAGATCTTCTGGCAATTTCATCTGCTCCCGTATCATCTATATTTACACCAAGAACCTTAGATGATCTAAACACAATACTTTTGAGTTCTTCATAGGAATAAAAATCCAGTTTAGTTATAAGACCAAATCTATCTCTTAATGGTGCGGATAACATACCTGCTCTCGTAGTTGCGCCTATTAAGGTGAATCTAGGTAAATCCAATCGAATGGATCTGGCTGTAGGTCCTTTTCCCACCATAATATCTATAGCATAATCCTCCATAGCCGGGTAAAGGGTCTCTTCTACTTGTCTGTTAAGTCTGTGAATTTCATCAATAAACAAAACATCTCCCTGGTTAAGACTACTAAGAATAGCAGCAATATCACCAGGCTTTTCAATGGCTGGACCGGATGTGATTTTAATATTTACATTCATTTCATTTGCTAAAATTGTTGCTAAAGTTGTCTTTCCTAATCCCGGAGGTCCATAAAATAAAGTATGATCCAAAGAATCTTTTCTTTTTTTAGCAGCATCTATGAAAATCTTAAGAGATTCCTTTGCTTTTGTTTGTCCAATATAATCCTTTAACAAATGAGGTCTTAAATTATTTTCTAAGACAATGTCCTCATTTTTCAATTCCGTATTAATAATTCTTCTATTATCTTCCATAACCAATCCTTTTACAGATTATTTACATACTTAAGAGCGTCTTTTAGTAATAAGCCTGCATCAGTGTATTCTTTACTTCCCATAGCCTTTTTTATAGCCATAAGAGACTGAGACTTAGAGAACCCCAACGCTAGTAAACCATCCAGTGCATCTTGTCTAAATGCCAGACTCATGCCATCCTTTGACATTTCATCTTCTACAGAAGAACCAAAGATTCCCTCTGTATCAATTTTATCCTTAAGTTCCAGTATTACTTTAGAAGCTGTCTTAGCACCAATTGTTGGTGCTTTCGCAATAGCCTTGCTATCTCCGGATACAATAGCAACTTTTAAACTATTAACATCTAATGTAGAAAGAATTGCAAGACCTCCCTTAGGTCCAATACCACTAACCGTTATTAACATTTTAAAAATATCCAATTCATCCTTAGATGCAAATCCATAAAGAATCATGGCATCTTCTCTAACAGAAAGATATGTGTATATTTTAAGCTCCATGCCTTCTTCATAAACGTTATTTAAAAGTGTCGTCGTAACAAAAATATTATATCCAATTCCGTTACACTCTAATATTATCTTATCTTTATCTACGGATTCAACCGTACCTTTAATATATCCAATCATATCTTCACCCTGTGAAATTATAACACATATAAGTTAAATGAACAAGTGTTCGTATTTTAGTCAGTAATTTTATTGGCTTTCATCATAATCCTTGTAACTGCAGCAGAGATAATTCCTACAATTATTCCCGCCAAAACACCGCCTATTATTAAAAACGGTAAATAAGATACAATAATTGTACTTTTCATAATAAATATAGCTACAATCAATTGTCCAACATTATGAAATACTCCGCCACAAACACTTACTGCAAGAATTGTAAATATTTTTATTTTCTTTGCTACAATCATTACCAAAAGACTTAATAAAGCACCTGCCACAGAAAACATTATAGAAAATGCATTTCCAAACAAAATACCAATAACAATCAATTTAATAACATCTATAATAATAGCTTTTTTGTAATCCAAAATATAAAGAGCCACCACAATAGCTACATTGGCAATACCTGGTTTTATACCCGGGATTGCTATATTTATAGGCAAGAGATACTCTATATAACTAAGAATAATAGAAAATGCAGCCAAAAGACCAGTAAGTGCAACATCCCTACTAAAACTTTTCTCATTTTGCAACAGCATCCACATCCCCTTTCTCATTGGAAACAATACGAATAATAATATTATTAGGCACGCAAATAATTTCCTCACCATCTTTGCAAACGCATTTATGATGAACACAAATCTGATTATTGCAGGAAGCTTTTATAATCTTTGCTTTGCCATTTTCAATTTTAAGAATATTGTATTCATTTCCATTTTTTATTTTATATTCATTATCTACATCTAAGGGAGATGTAGCTATTAATTCATTGTTTTTATATACTTGTACACTATTTCCTGTTTTTTTATTATTCATAAAAAATATAATAATTCCTGATAAAACCAAAAGCGCAAATATAAGAATAAAATCATACTTAAGTTTTTTCATAAAGCTCCTTAAATCCGTTAACTACTAAAATCAAATTATATAGCAAATCTCATATGCTTTCAAATATTATATATTTTACAAACCACCTTAAAACATCTATAATACATACATTATGAAAAAAATCTTACTACTTATAAATTTATTATTAATAATCAGCCTGTTTAGTGGCTGTACTAAATTTACTAATAATCAAATTAATGTATCCGGTCAATATTTTGATACAGCTGTTTCCATTACTATTTATGGTGGAACAAAGGATGTTGCAGATAAATGTAAAGATATTTGTTCAAAATATGAAAATATGTTTAGCAACAAAATCGATTCCAGCGAAATATCAATGATAAATATTAATTCAGCTAAAGGTAATTGGACCTCAGTTTCTAATGAAACCCTGGAACTTATAAAGAAAGGCATCGAATTCGGAAATACTTCTAATGGCCTTTTTGATATAACTATTGGAGAAGTATCTCAACTCTGGGATTTTAAAGATGGTAACAACTTACCTGATCCGGCAACTGTCAAAGAAAAAATATCTAATGTAAACTATAAAAATATTGAAATAGATGGTAATAATGTCAGATTAAGTAATCCCAATGCAAAGTTAGATCTCGGTGGTATTGCCAAAGGATATATTGCAGACAAACTAAAGGAATATCTATTATCTCAAAACATTGACAGTGCCTTAATAAATCTAGGAGGAAATGTTCTCTTAGTGGGTTCAAAATATGACGGTTCCAACTTTAGAATTGGGATTCAAAAGCCCTTTGAAGAATCCGGAGAAACAATTCTTGTTGTAAATACTCATGACAAATCCATTGTAACTTCAGGTACTTATGAAAGATACTTTTATAAAGATAATAAATTATATCATCATATTTTAGATACTCATACCGGATATCCTGTGGAAAATGACTTATGTAGCGTCACAATAATATCTGATTCTTCTATGATGGGAGACGGTCTTTCCACCACAGCATTTTTAATGGGATTAAATGATGGCTTAAATTATATCGAATCACTAGAAAACACTGAGGCTATATTTATAGATAAAGATTTAAAAATACATACAACTACAGGCCTAAATATCAACAACAATGAAGTTACCATAAAATAAAAGGAGCTAAAAAGCTCCTTTTTTATGATTCCATTTTCTTTAAAAACTCTCTAGTTCTGTCATTTGAAGGATTATCTATAACATCTTCCGGCTTACCTTCCTCAACAATTACCCCTTTATCCATAAATATTACTCTATCGGACACATTTCTGGCAAAACCAATCTCATGGGTAACTATAACCATAGTCATATGTTCTTTAGCTAAATCCTTTAAAACTTTTAGAATTTCTGCCGTTATCTCCGGATCAAGGGCAGATGTTGGTTCGTCAAAGAATAACATAACAGGGTTCATAGCCAAAGCTCTTGCAATAGCCACTCTTTGCTGCTGACCACCTGATAGTTGGCTTGGAAAATTATCCTTCTTTTCTTCAAGCCCTAGTTTCTTTAACAACTCTAAAGCTGCCTTCGTAACTTCATCTTTCTCTCTTTTTTGAACACTCACAGGTGCATCTGTAATATTTTTTAAAACACTGTAATGTGGAAACAGATTAAAGTTTTGGAAAACCAGTCCAAATACATTTTTTATATCTCTAATTTCAGCTTTTGATGCATATTCACACTTGCCATTACCATTACTTTTAGCTGCATATTTTTCTTGATAAATCAAATCTCCGTCATCCATTTTTTCTAAAAGAGTGGCACATCTTAAAAGTGTTGATTTACCAGAACCGGAAGGCCCTAATATAGATATAACCTCTCCCTTTTTTACTTTTAAGGAAATATCTTTTAGAACTTCGGTATCATCAAATGTTTTCTTTAAATGATTAATTTGTAATACATATTCTGACATATAATCCTCCCAACTCTTTAATATTTATTTACACTTTTTTCTATCTTTGACATTACAAATGCAACAATCGCATTAAATACATAGTAGTAAACTCCTGCAACAAATAATGGCATTACGCTGGCCATAGATGCTGACACCTGTTTTGCAATGGTAAACATTTCCGTATAAGATAATGCAAATGCTAAGGATGTATCTTTAACAAGAGTTATTACTTCGTTAGTAACTGGTGGAATAACAATTTTAACCATTTGAGGGAAAATGATTTTCCAAAATGTTTGGAATCTTGTGTATCCCAATACATCTGCCGCTTCTTTTTGTCCCTTTGGAATTGCTTCAATTCCTGATCTATATATTTCTGCAAAATACGCTGCATAATTAAGAGAAAATCCTATGATAACCGCTATAAATCTAAAATTTGAGGATGTATTTATATGAAATACATAATAAGGTCCAAAATATACCACCAACAGCTGTAGCATTAATGGTGTTCCTCTAAGGACTGATATGTATACTTTAGCAATCCATCTTAAAATAAATAATTTGGATTTTCTCATAAACATAATCACAAGACCCAATGGTAATGAGAATAATAATGTTAAAAAGAATATTGATAGCGTGGCAAGTACACCTTTAGATAATTCTTTTAGAACTTTAGGTAGTTTCTCTTTAAATGTCTGTTTATTAAAGGAAACATCTTTATCTGAAGTATCAACACTTCCATCATCATTTCCTATACATACCATTTCAGAGATTCCATAATCGTTCCATTTTTGTGCTATTTTATCTACAGTACCATCTTCATACATGTCGTTAAGAGTATCCTGTATAGTATCTCTTAATTTGGTATTTCCAAGTTTAAATCCTATTCCGTATTTTTCTGAGGATACAGATTCATCTAAAACCTTATATACATCGTTTCTATTATTTATCTGACTATATGCAACACCAATATCCAGGCAAACCGCATCAATAGCACCGGATTCAAGGTTCATAAATGCAGTATTATAGTCAGCAATTTCCTGAAGTTCCTTAAATGACTCTTTAAGTGCCTTATTTTCTTTTGTTGCATCCTCGGCCGTAAAAGCTGCTAAAGCTGAGGAATCAGTTTGCACAGCTACAATTTTATTTTTTAAATCCTTTAGATTGTTAATACTGTCACTTTTCCTTACAACCACCACCTGTTTATTATCCAGGTATGGTTTTGTCCAGGTATAATCACTTTCTCGACCATTAATAGTAAATCCATTCCATATACAATCAATGGAACCTGTATTTAGTTCCATATCCTTTGAATCCCAAGCTATAGGCTGTTTTATCAAAGTCCATCCGTTTCGTTTACATACTTCCTGTGCCAAATCCAGGTCAAAACCTATATATTCCCCAGTTTCCTGGTCTTTAAATCCATAAGGTGGAAATTCCGCATCAAATCCCACAATTAATTTATTTTTCGAATCATTTGTACTGGAATTATTATTAACCAACTGGGTTACAAATAATAAAGCTAATATGGCAATTCCAATAATAATTCCAATTATAACTGGTATTCTTTTGTTATTTTTCAAAACATACTCCTTATACATTAACATATTTTTTAAGAGCCAAGTGATTTTATAAATAAATCATACTTAGCTCTCAAATATCTAGATAATTATATCACGTTTGCATACTTCATCGCATTTTCCACATTCAACGCATTTATCATAATCAATTACTGCAACAAAATTATCCATTGTTACGGCCTGAACCGGGCAGTTTCTTACGCACATGGTACACCCAATACAACCATTTTCACAAGAAGCTATAACATCTTTACCCATATCATGTGAGTTGCAGGCAATGTGATACTTTTTACCATAAGGGACAAGTTCTATTAGCCCCTTTGGACAAGCTTTTATACACTGACCACAAGATGTACATTTTTCAGGATCTACTTTAGCTATTCCATTAACAATAGATAAAGCATCGAACTGACAAGCCTTAACGCATGACCCTAATCCAAGACATCCATAAGAACATTGCTTAGCTCCTCCACCTGTTGACATAGCTGCTTCATAGCAATCATGACTTCCATAATATTCGAATCTATCTTTAGTCTTATCACAGGTTCCATTACATTTAACAAACGCAACCATTTTTTGTGTTTCTTCTGAAGTTGTACCCATTATCTCTGCAATGGCATTTGCACAAGCTTCACCACCTACCGGGCAAGCATTAACACTTGCTTTACCTGCCACAATAGCTTCAGCACATGCATCGCATCCGGCATAACCGCATGCACCACAGTTATTACTTGGAAGTGCCTCTCTTACCGCTGCAACTCTTTCGTCAACTTTTACTTCAAAAGTTTTTCCTGCAAAACCTAATAAAAGTCCTATCACAAGTCCTGTACCACCAACAACCAGACAGGCTGTAAGAATTCCTACAAAATCCATATTTACCTCCCGTCTATAACAAACCGGCAAATCCCGAAAAAGCGATTGCCATAAGTCCTGCTGTTACCAATACAATAGGCATTCCCTGTAAAGCTGGGGAAATGTCGTTATCTTCAATCTTTTCACGGATTCCTGCTAGAATTACAATAGCAATTGTGAATCCGATAGCTGTACCAAGTCCATATACAACACCTTGTAAAATACTATAACTGTTTTGAACATTAAGCAATGCAACACCAAGTACTGCACAGTTTGTTGTTATAAGTGGAAGATATACTCCCAAAGCTTTATAAAGGGCCGGACTATATTTTTTAACAACCATTTCTACAAACTGAACCAATGCTGCAATAACTAATATAAACACAATCGTGTTTAAATAAGTAATCTTTAATGGCACCATGATAAATTTATACAATAATCCAGTTATAAAAGATGCCGCTGTAATAACAAAGATTACTGCCGCTCCCATTCCCAGAGCTGTCTTTACCTTCTTAGATACACCTAGAAATGCACATAAGCCAAGGAACTGGCTTAATACAACGTTATTTACCAACGCAGCAGCCACTGCAATCAAAAGTAAACTTTTCATTATTCAGCCACCTCCGTTTCCTTTGCTTTTTCTTCTTCAAATTCTTTTAATCTATTGTCACAATCTTTAAGACAATTTTTACAATCAGCCATACAGCCTGTTGCATCAGGATCTTTTCCATGACTCATCATAATTTTATTTCTTACCGCTATTAAAGCAGCCAATACAAAAAATGCACCAGGAGCTAAGGCTATAACCTTTATACTGTACTCTTCAGGAATTACAGTATGAGAAAGAATTGTTCCTGATCCAATAAGTTCTCTGAAAAATCCTAAAAAAGTAAGAGCCACTGTAAATCCAAGTCCCATTCCCAATCCGTCAAATAACGAAGAAACAACATCATTTTTAGAAGCATAAGATTCTGCTCTTCCTAAAATAATACAGTTAACAACTATCAAAGGAATATAAATGCCCAATGATGCATTAAGAGACGGTAAATAGGCCTGCAATAAAAACTGTACCAGAGTCACAAAACTTGCGACAATAACGATATATGCCGGCATTCTTACTCTATCCGGAATAACTTTTCTTAACAATGATACAAGTATATTAGAGCAGGTAAGAACCACTGTTGTTGTAAGTCCCATACCAATACCATTCATCATAGTAGATGTAACAGCAAGAGTAGGACAAATACCAAGTACAAGAACAAATACCGGGTTTTCTTTAATGATACCGTTATGTAAACGTTCTACGCATTTATTCATTTGTCACCTCTCCCTTCTGATTATTTGTTATGTATTGATATGCCAAAAGACCAGCATTTACACCATTTGTTACAGCATTAGTGGAAACTGTGGCTCCTGATATAGCATCAATCTCATTATCTGCACTGGCACCGTTTTTTGTATAAATGATACTATCAACTTTTTTACCCTTAAACTGATTGGTAAATCCTTTCTGGGTAACCTTCATACCAACACCTGCTGTTTCCTCTATAGAAAGATATGAAATTCCGGTTATAGTTCCATCAGTTGTAATACCTAATGTAAACTGGATATCTCCACCATATCCTTCATGGTCAGTAACGGTTATTACATATCCAATTTCTTTTCCCGATGACACAGCTTTAACAATTTCGTTAATCTCTGCCTTCTTTTCAGATATTTTGTTATCTTTTAAATAGGCACTCATAGCCTTTTTGTCATACTCGTATTCTTTAAACTCAACACCTTTTTCAGAAAAGACTTTTTTATAAGCGGCCTGTTTTGTTTTTTCTTCCTGGGCTTCTCTTGGTTTCTTTGTAATTTCATAAACACCGCCTAATAAGAAACCTGCTACAAGGGTAATAATAACAAGAACTAAAGTATCACTAAGTATTTTCTTCATCCTTTACCCCTTTCCAGCCAAATGCAATAGGCATTGTATAATTATCAATCATTGGAACTAAAAGATTACAAAAGATAATCGCATAAGAAACACCTTCTGGAGCTGCTGTTGATGATGCAATTAATCTAAACAAACCGGTAATTATACCTAAAAGAATTCCATATACCACTTTACCTTTATGAGTTATTGGTGAAGTCACGTAGTCTGTTGCCATAAAAAATGCTCCTAACATAAGACCACCACCACATAACTGTCCTAATACAAATCTAATTCCAAAACCATTTGCAGCAGCATATATACCTGCAAATATTGTAAATGTAGCTATGTAATATACAGGAATTCTATAATTAATAATTCTCTTTGTTAACAGATAAATAGCACCAATAAGTAAAGCAATTACAGAAGTTTCACCAATGGTACCTGCTTCTTTACCAACAAACATATTCAAAACATCATAAGTTTCACCGTGTTTAATATTGTATAACGGTGTTGCTGTAGATATTCCATCAAGCGTAAAATTTGTCATCTGACCTGTAAATGACAATAGCAGAAAACATCTTGCAGCCAAAGCCGGATTCATAAAATTCTGACCAAGTCCACCAAATATCATTTTAACAACGAAAATTGCAAATATACCTCCAATAATCGCAATCCAAAACGGAATCTGTGGTGGTAAATTAAGTGCTAATAATAACCCGGTTACCACTGCACTTAAATCTTTAATTGTTAGTTGCTTTTTCATGATAATTTCATAAACAGCCTCTGTGGCAACACAAGAAGCTATTGTAATTAAAATCACTAATAGTGCTCTAATTCCAAAATTATATATACCGAAAAAGGTAGCTGGAATAAGAGCTATAATTACGTCAAGCATAACTGTTGTTGTAGTAGCATCATCTCTAACATGAGGATTTGATGACACATGCAATAAATTACTCATTTTCCACCTCCTATTACTTCTTTCTTTGTGCTAAAGCACGTTTTCTCATAGTTTTAATAGCCTGAGTTAAGTCACGTTTTGCCGGACAAATATATGAACAACAACCACATTCGCAACATTCAAGACCGTAATTTTTAAGGAATCCTTCCATATCTCCCTTTGCCGCCAGTTTAGCAAGTTTAGTAGGAACAACTCTTCCCGGACATATTTCCACACAACGACCGCAGTTTATACATGCTGTCTGAGTAACGTCATTTAATGGATCTTTAATAAATGCTAAAATAGCAGAACTTCCCTTTGTAATCGGAATATCGATAGAAGATAATGCCATACCCATCATAGGTCCACCGGAAATTATTTTCTCCGGTTCTTCTATAAATCCACCGGCAGCCTCCACAAGATCTCTTTGATTAGTTCCTATAGGAACCCAGAAGTTCTGTGGATTTGCTATAGCATCACCTGTTACAGTAACAATTCTCCTTGTTAACGGAATCCCATTAATAACTGCATTTTGGATAGCAAATACCGTATCAACATTATCAACTACACATCCTGCATCCGCCGGAAGCATTGCTGAATTAACTTTTCTACCGGTTAATGCGTAAATAAGCATTCTTTCTGCACCTTGAGGATACTTTGTTTGAAGCTTTTTAACAGTGATTCTTTCCTCACCTTCTACAATTCGACTAATCTTTTTTATGGCATCCATTTTATTATCTTCAATGCCTATAATTCCTTGTGCATTAGGAAAAATCTTAAGCATACATTTAAGACCTAAAATAAGATCTTCCGGATCTTCAATAAGCCTTCTGTAATCCGAAGTAAGATATGGTTCACACTCACTTCCATTTACTATTACATAATCTATCTTGTCTGGTTCTTTCGGTGAAAGCTTTACATTAGTTGGAAAACCAGCTCCACCCATACCAACAACTCCTGCCTTTTTTACAAGATCAACAATCTCTTCTCTACTTAATTCATCTAATGGCTTTGGTTTTTCGTAATTGCTTTCCTTGAAAATACAGTCATTTTCAATAATAATACAGTCACACTTGCTGCCATTCGCCAAAAGTCGTGGTTCTATTTTTTTTACAGTACCGGACACCGATGCATGTACATTAGCAGAAATAAATCCACTAGCCTCTGCAATTAATTGACCTATAAGTACTTCATCGCCTTTTTTTACAATAGGTTTTGCCGGTGCTCCAATATGTTGGGAAACAGGGATTGCTACTTCTTCTTTAGGAAGATATTCAGAAATGGGTTTGTCTTTTGAAAGTTCTTTACCTTCATAAGGGTGCACACCACCCTTGAACGTAATCTTTGCCATAAATATATCTCTACTTTCTTCTGTTTTATTGAAAAAATTTAACCAATAGTCCTTATAAATTATAAAGGATTTACCATTTAAAAACAATAATTTATAGTGTTTGTCGTGTATTTTGTACAATAACCCCTTTAGTCATGAATATTGTTAAGAATATTTATTTGTGCTAACATTGTGATTATGAAGATAATTAAATATACCGAAAAGGTTTCAACAAAATATAAGATAGAAAATTTAACAAAAGATAAGAATTATGGGTACTTTGACATAGAAACAACAGGATTAAGCAGGCATAGAGATTCTATTTATCTCATTGGTTTATCTGTACCCTTAAGTACAGATACCTATGAAATCACTCTGCTTTTTAACGATGATGGTATATCAGAAAGTCAGCTATTAATTGAGTTTTTAAAATATATCAAAACTTATAACTTAGATATTTTAATTGAATTTAACGGAGACAGCTTTGATATTCCCTTCGTTAAAGAAAGATGTAAAATTAATAAAATCCCTGATTTTATAAGTAATATAGCAACTATTGATATATACAGAAGCGTAAAATGTTTAAAAAAACCTTTGAAATTTTCTTCTTTAAAGCAAAAAAGCATAGAGCAATTTCTAGGTATTAACAGAGAGGATTTTGCATCTGGTGGTGAACTAATCCAGGTTTACCTTTCATATCTGGCTACTAAAAGTCCTGACTTACTTGAAAGCCTATTACTTCATAATCATGACGATGTTCTGGGTTTAATTAAAGTCTGTGATATTTTTTCATACATAGATATATTTAAAGGAAATTTTATAGTAAATGATTTTAAAAGAGATGAGGATATATTTATTTTCAAATGCCATTTAAATAATCCACTAAACCATAAACTACAATTATCATCAAAAGATGCTTCCATACAAGCCTATAATGAAGATATGTCTGTATATATAAAAACATTAAATGGGGAATTGAAATATTTCTTTGAAAATTACAAAGATTACTTCTACCTTCCTGATGAAGACGAGGCTATTCATAAATCTATTGCCCAATTTGTAGACAAAAATCATAGAGTAAAAGCAACTAAAAATAATTGCTATACAAAAAAATCCGGATACTTTTTACCTGTGTTTTCAGACTGTGATTTAAATACATTTAAAACTGAATGCAATTCAAAAATAAAATATATTGATGGGGATACCTTATCAGATTTACCTAATATAAACAAATACGTATCCGACGTTATATGTAATATATTGTCATAAAAATACCCCTTTCACTGGATGTCCAGTAAAAGGGGTACATATCTCTTAATTATTATATATTATATTCTTTTAACTCATCTACTATTTTAGTAAATTCCATACCATGACTGGCTTTAACTAACACAAGATCGTTCTTTTCAAGGATATTCTTATAAATATCCATAAATCCCTTTAGTTCGTCAAAATAATAAATCTTCATTTGAGTATTTTCCAGATTATCTTTTAAGTAATCAAAGGCATTTTTCATAAGACTTCCGATAAATACTACAACTTCAATATCTGTATCTATAAGATATTGTCCTATTTCTTCATGATATTTTTCCTCGTTCTTACCAAGTTCAAACATATCACCAAGTATGGCAACTCTTCTTGTATTTCCCTGATTAAGCACATCTATACTGGCTTTCATAGATACCGGATTGGCATTATAACAGTCATCTATAACAGTTAAATATCCTGTGTTTACAAAATTATTTCTTCCTTGAATCGTATTTAAACTATCAAGGCCTACCTCTATCTCTTCTTTGGAAAGCCCTAATTCCTTGGCAACACATACTGCTGCCAATGCATTAGAAATCATGTGTTTACCTGGAACATGTATGCAAGCCTTTATCGTTTCATCACCATAATGAATATCACAGTTAGTCGCTTTTATTCCTTCATAGCTTATATTATCTGCATATATTTTTTTATTTTTCGCATCATCAACGTAGTAAAATACCGGCTTAATACCGTTGTAATCTTGGATTGTTGATAGTTTATCATCATCACCATTAAGAATAATTTTTCCATTTGGATTAAGACTGGTAAACATTTCTGTCTTAGCCTTAAGAATTCCATCTCTGGATTTTAGATTTTCCAAATGACACAGTCCAATATTGGTAATTACTGCAATGTCAGGTTTTGCAATTGCAGATAATCTTGTCATTTCTCCAAAACTATTAATTCCCATTTCGAGAACAGCTATTTCATGCTCATCTCTTAATCTAAAAATGGTAAGGGGAAGACCTAACTCGTTATTAAAATTGCCATTTGTTTTTAAAGTGTTGTATTTCTGAGAAAGTACAGAATATATCGTTTCTTTTGTACTGGTTTTTCCAACACTTCCAGTTATTCCCACAACTTTGATATCTAACTGTTGTCTGTAAAACGTAGCAATGGCTTTAATTGCGGTCAAAGAATTCTCCACAACAATATATGGTTTATCTATATCTAATTCATGTTCAGCAATTACCGCCATAGCACCTTTATTATAGGCATCCTCTATAAAATCATGACCATCAACCTTTTCTCCCGGAATTGCTATAAACATGGAGTCTTTTGTCACCTGTCTGTTATCTGTTACAATGGCAGATACCTCTGTATTTGCAATATTATCGTCCTGGCAATAAAGCTTTCCACCACATGAATTTGCTATATTAATTAAAGTAAGATTCTTCATCATTGATCTCCAATCTACTTAATTTTTAAAGATTCATTTATAAGCATTTCGCAAAGTTCCGGATACTCTATTCCCATAACTGCTGCTTCCTGTGGTAAAAGACTTGTAGGCGTCATGCCCGGAAGAGTATTTGCTTCTAAGCAATATATATCTTCATTTTCGTCACTTAAGAAATCAATTCTTGAATACACACCTAACTTAAGCACTTTCGCAACATGCTCAGCCTCTTTTTGAAGTTTTTCCTTAAGAGTATCATTTATATTGGCAGGACATACTTCTTTTGTATTACCATTGTATTTATTCTCGTAATCATACCAACCATCAGGAATTATCTCGATAACCGGCAAAGCTTTTCCATTAATAACACCAATAGAATACTCTCTTCCCTTTATGTATTTTTCAACAACTATCTTATCTTCATACTTAAAGGCCTCTTCGAGTGCTTTTTTATATTCTTCGTCATTATTTGGCAGTGAAACTCCAACGCTGGAGCCACCACAACAAGGTTTAACAACAACCGGATAATCAATATTATTGTCCTTTAACATCTTCAAATAATCAAGGCCGTCATTTTTCTCAATTTCGAATCCCTTTGGAGTAGGCACATTATTATATATAAATAACTGCTTTGCCAATCCCTTATCCATTGCAAGGGCACTTCCCAAATAATCTGTTCCAGTATATTTTATACCAAATAATTCAAATGTTGCCTGAACCTTACCATCCTCACCATTTGCACCGTGAAGAGCCATAAAAACAACATCTGCTTTGTTACAAATCTCAATAACATTTTCTCCAAAAAAACCTTTTCTATTTTTAGAAGTGGATAAAACCTCATCATTTAATGAAGAAATATGCATGCTCTCTTTATCATTATCATATTCATCTTCGAAAAAACTATTTACAGTTTTATTTGTTTTATATGTTCCAAAAAATACATCTAAAAGTCTGGCATTGTGTCCTTTTGAAATAAGGGCCTTTGCAACATTGGTACCTGATACAATAGATACTTCTCGTTCTGAACTTGTACCACCACAAAGAACTACAATATTCATGATTTGTCTCCATTCATATTTATTAAATTATTTCTAGTAAATTACTATATCATCATTAATTTTTTTGTCAATAAACTCAAGACCCCTGGAGTTATATTCCTCAACAGCACTTTTAGCATCTTTGAGAATGTCTCCGTCAGTATAAACATCTGCTAAATTAAATCCCATTTCTCCACTTTGTCTGATACCAAAGAAATCTCCCGGTCCTCTAAGCCTTAAATCTTCACTAGCTATATAAAAACCATCGTTGGATTTATTAAGAATACCTAATTTTTCCAGTTTATCCTTATCTTTTGTAGCACTTACAAATACAGCATATGATTGATGATTCCCTCTACCAACACGGCCTCTTAGTTGATGAAGACTGGAAAGTCCAAATCTTTCTGAATTCTCCACCACCATTACTGTTGCATTTGGAACATCTATTCCAACCTCAATAACAGTAGTTGAAACTAATACATTAATTTCATTTGTTTCAAATTTTCTTAATATCTCATTTTTCTCTTCTGAAGACATTTTTCCATGAAGATACTGTATTTTTATATTGGCCGGTAGATTTTCCTTTAATATATCCGTATAATCCACAACATTTTCCGCCTGAAGAGTATCATTTTCTTCAATCATAGGACAAATAACATATACTTGTCTGCCATCATTAACCTGGTTTGCAATAAATTTATATACCTTAGGTCTATAGTCTTTTGTAACTACACAATTCTTAATACTTTTTCTGTTTTGTGGAAGTTCATCTATAACCGAAATATCCATGTCTCCATAGAGAATAATAGCTAAAGTTCTAGGTATCGGAGTTGCTGACATTACTAAGGTATGTGGCTTCATACCTTTATTCATAAGCTTTCCTCTTTGCAACACTCCAAAGCGGTGTTGTTCATCAATCACCACTAATGATAGATTATTATAGACCACTCCTTCCTGAAAAACAGCATGAGTACCAATAATAATCTGATATTCTCCATTTTCGATTTTTTCATAGGCTTCCCTTTTTTTCTTTATACTTAGAGAACCTGTAAGAAGACATACTTTATACTGCAACGAATTATCATTTATTAATTCTACAAGTTTTTTATAATGTTGCTCGCATAATACCTCTGTTGGGGCCATAATTACCGATTGTAAACCAGACCTTGCAAAATCAAGCGCAGTAAGAAAGGCTATTATAGTCTTACCTGAACCTACATCTCCTTGTAGCAATCTTTGCATTACAAAACTTCCGCTAATATCCTGTCTGATATCTTTAAGACACCTCATCTGGGCATTTGTTAATTCATATGGCAAATTCTTAATAACGCTTTTTGAAGTTTCAAAATTATCAACAACATATTGGTTAATTACAACGCTTTCTTTTTCCTTTAACTTTTCCATATTCATAATAAAAGAAAAAAATTCATCAAAGATAAGCCTTCTTCTGGCATTCTTAAGAGATTCCATATCTTCTGGAAAGTGAATATTTTTAATAGCTTTTTTATAATCTACCAAATTATACTGTTCTCTTATATCTTCAGGTAAATAATCATCACAGCTACATATAATCAACGCATTAGAGATTGCTTTAACAAATGTGTTATTATTAATCCCTTTTGTCAAAGAATAAATAGGTTGCATATAATTCAGCTTTTCTGCATATTTGCCCAATGGAAATATTTGAGGCTGTTCAAGTGTTGGTGTTATGCCACTATATTTAATCCTGCCCCTAAATACATATTTTTCACCATATTTAACAGTATTCCTAAGATAAGGCATGTTAAACCAGGTAACTTTAATTGTATCCCCTGATTTATCTTTTATTACTGTGGAGGCAATGGATATGTTTTTAAAATGTTTAACATCCAAAGTCCTCATAACCACACCTTCTATAGATACTACAAGCTTATTATCAATATCTTTTACACAAATAGGTTCTTCATATATATCATAATTTCTAGGATAGTAAGCTAATAAATCTTCAGGAGTATAAATGTTTAATTTGTTAAATAAGGCGCTGGTTTTATCACCAACGCCTTTAATATCCGTAAGTCTCATATAATCACCACAGATTAATAAAAATATTATTCAACAGACACCACATAATAATAAATTGGCTGTCCGCCATAGTTAATATCTACCTCTACATCAGGATACTTCTCTGAAATAGCTTCTGATACTTCTTTCGCATCATCTTCAGTAACATCCTGGCCAAAATAAATACTAATAATCTCTGAGTTTTCATCGATAAATGAACAAATCATATCAACTGTTGTATCTTTTACATCAGTTCCTACAGATACGATACCATCATCACCGATTCCCATAATATCATTTTCTTTAATCTCTTTATCATCTATTACTGTATCTCTAACAGCATATGTAACTGATCCTGTCTTAACATTAGCCATAGCTTCTAACATGCTTTCTTTGTTGGTTTCAACATCCTGACCTTGAACATAACCAATAATAGCTGATATACCCTGAGGTACGTTCTTAGATGGGATAACTACTATTTCTTTATCTTTTGTAATTGATGCTGCCTGATTAGCTGCAAGAACAATATTCTTATTATTAGGAAGTACATAAATAGTCTTGGCATTTACCTTAGAAATGGCCTGTAACACATCATCGGTACTTGGGTTCATTGTCTGACCACCTTCAATGATTTCGTCAACTCCTAATCCCTTTAAGATTTCATTCATTCCATCTCCAATAGATACTGCTATAAATCCAACTTCTTTAGCCGGTGCCTCTTTTTCTATTGGTGCAGGTGTACTTGTAGGGGCTGAAGCTGCAGGTGCATCTACTGTATTCTTAATATCAATCTTTGTTAAATCACCAAATCCAAGAGCTTTTGTAAGAACCTGTCCTGGTTCATTAGTTGAGATATGAATATCCATAATATTCTTATTTACAGATATATTTACACTTGTTCCAACTGCATCTAAGAATTTCTTTAAATCTTTTTCCTTGTTGTTGTCAAATAATTTGTTAATACTTACAGTCAAATTAGTATCATACTTAAACTTCTCAGCTGTCTCTTCCTCTTCTGATTTGACTTCATCAGAGAATGACGAAAGATCGTATGTCTTACCATTAAGTCCATCATAAGCACCTTTAATAACTGCCATAAGACCTTGTCCACCTGAATCTACAACGCCTGCCTGTTTTAATACAGGCAACATTTCTGGTGTCTGACTAAGAGCATAATCACCAGCCTTAATTGCCTCTTGAATAAGAAGATCTATATCGTCCGTTTCAAGAACAACTTCACTTGCCCTATCAGAAATAGCCTTAGCAACTGTAAGAATTGTTCCTTCCTTAGGTTTCATGACTGCTTTATATGCTGACTCAACAGCTCTTTCGCAAGCTTTACTTATAGTAAGTGCATCAATTTCATCGCAACCTTTGATTTCCTTTGTAAATCCTCTAAAAAGCTGTGAGAGAATTACACCTGAGTTACCTCTGGCACCTCTTAAAGAACCTGATGAAATAGCTTTACAAAGTGGCTTCATCTCAAGTTCCTCAATAGCTGCTACTTCCTTTGCAGCAGACATAATGGTAAGTGTCATATTAGTACCCGTATCACCATCTGGAACCGGAAATACATTCAACTCATTAATCCATGCTTTATTAGCTTCAAGATTCTTCGCACCTGCTAAAAACATATTACGAAGTGTTGCTAAATCTAAACTTGTTATCACGATTAAATCCTCCTAAATTAGTCTATGACGCGAACGCCTTCAACAAATATATTAATTTTTTTCACTGTAAGGCCTGTCATTTCTTCGACTTGATACTCAACAGTTGATATAAGATTATCTGCAACAGCTGAAATGCTTACTCCGTAAGCTACTATCACATGAAAATCCAATGTGATATTGTTATCTTCGTCAACTTCAACATTTATACCCTTTGTTAAATGTTCTCTCTTGACTAGTTTAACAAGTCCGTCTTTCACACTAACTGCTGCCATACCAACAATACCGAAACACTCAACGGCAATGTTACCTGCACACTTAGCAATTACGGAATTATCTATTACGATGTCTCCAAGTTCGGAATTAATTTTCCCTTTCATAGGTGTCCTCCATTTCCTCGCATTACTTTGCAAATATATAATAGATACGCATTAATGTAGATATTATAACATTTTTCAAAAAAAAATAAAGAACAAAATAAAAACTGCTTGCAATATAAAATAATCTTTGATAAAATATTCAGCGTGTTAGGCTAAAATATAGCTAATATGATGCCTGAGGAGGTGCTAGTAATGGCAAAGTGCGCAATTTGTAGTAAAGGTGCTCATTTCGGAGCTAATGTGAGTCATTCACATAGAAGATCAAGCAGAATGTGGAAGTCAAACGTTAAGTCTGTAAGAGTTAATGACAATGGTTCAGTTAAAAAAATGTATGTTTGCACATCTTGCTTAAGATCTGGTTTAGTAGAGAGAGCTTAAGATAAAGAGTAGATAATAAAAACCATAGGTTTACGCCTATGGTTTTTTTACTTGTATTTTTATTGAAAAATTATTACTTGTTTTTAACATGTTCATGTGTAAATATGTGTTCATTACAGTACTCGTAATTGCCATCACATTTACTACAGTATCTAAAGGTAAGCTCCGGATAATCCACACTTGTTCTTCCACATACAGCACATTTGTGTACTAATCTTCCATTTTCTCTTTTTGTTTCTGCCTTAAATTTTTTCTTTCTTTGTATTTCCTTTGGATTAATCCTATTATAATCTCTTGTTAATGCAAAGAATATTATGAAATTCAATAAGGAAACAATTATTGATACTGCCATAGCCCAATATATAACAGAATAGGCATGTATAGGAACAGTTATCGCAAAATATGTATACCTAATTACGTTAAACAACAATAACGCCCCATCTAATATTCCCAACCACTTCATCTTTATTGGAATTATAAAGAATAATAATAGCTGCATATCCGGAAATACTGCAGCAAAGGCAAGAAATAGTGACATATTTAAATAATATGTAGTAAGACCTAAAGAATACCCTGTACTAAGATATATTATTAAAGCTGCAAGAATCTGAAATATAACTCCCATAAAGAAATAAAAATTAAATCTAAACGCTCCCCAAACTCTTTCCAAATTAATACCTATTATATAATAAAGATATAAAGAGAATATTATAAATATAGGACTTGATGTCTGGGGTGGTGCAATTGTAAAAGTAACTAATCGCCATATTTGACCTTTAAAAATCATTTCCATATTCAACGACAAATACTGTGTATATACATTAGGTGTTAATAATTCAATAAAAAAACCTAGTGCATACAGTCCAATTATATATAGCATCAGATTCTTAATTGCGTATTTTCCAAATTTTCTTTCAAGTTTGTTCATGAATTTCATTTAAATACCTACTTATGTTTATTTGTTTGTTTTAATCTTAAAAATTTACAACATACCCTAGATTATAAATTTCTACATATTCTTTGTCAATTCAAACAAGGTTGATTCTTTAGATTATTTATCTTATAATATATTGGTTTCAATAGAGTTTTGAATTTAGTTAATAAGATAAGGACGGAGAAATATATGAGTGAAACATATTCATTAGGAATCGACATAGGTTCAACTACTGTTAAAGTAGCAATCCTTGATTCTAAACACAATATGCTTTTTTCAGATTACGAAAGACACTATGCAAATATACAGGAAACCCTTGCAAGCCTTTTAGCAAAGGGAAAAGAAATCACTGGTGAAATAGATATTCATCCGGTTATAACCGGTTCTGGCGGATTAACATTGGCTAAACATTTAAATATACCTTTTGTTCAGGAGGTTGTAGCAGTTTCTTCTGCTTTACATGATTATGCTCCTCAGACAGATGTGTGTATTGAATTAGGTGGTGAAGACGCTAAAATCATTTATTTTGGTGATAGTATAGAAATGAGAATGAACGGTATCTGTGCAGGAGGTACCGGTTCTTTCATTGATCAGATGGCATCTCTTCTTCAAACTGATGCAGCTGGTCTTAACGTGTATGCAAAAGATTACAAGGCTATTTATCCAATCGCTGCCAGATGTGGTGTATTTGCCAAAACTGATATACAGCCACTTATTAATGAAGGTGCTACAAAGGAAGACTTAGCAGCTTCTATCTTCCAGGCTGTTGTTAATCAGACCATAAGTGGTCTTGCCTGTGGTAAACCAATTAGAGGAAATGTTGCATTTCTTGGTGGTCCACTTCATTTCTTACCTGAACTTAGAAATGCATTCATAAGAACATTAAATCTTACTGAAGAACATATAATTGCTCCAGATGATTCTCATTTATTTGCCGCTAGAGGATCTGCCCTTAATTATAAAGAAGAAATATCTAATTCACTTACAGATATGATTGAGAAGCTTTCTCATGGCATCAAAATGAATTTTGAAATAAAACGTATGGAACCGCTATTTGCAAGCCAGAAAGAATATGACGATTTTACAACCCGTCACGATCAGCATAAAGTTGCTTCAGCTAAGCTTGAAGACTACGAAGGTGATTGTTTCCTTGGAATTGATGCCGGTTCTACTACAACAAAAGTTGCTGTAGTTGGCGAAGATGGTACTCTTCTATATTCTTTTTACAGCAACAATAACGGTAGCCCCCTTGCCACTGCTATTAAATCAATTAAAGAAATATATTCAATTCTTCCGGATAGTGCAAGGATTGTTTACTCATGTTCTACAGGTTATGGAGAAGCCCTTCTTAAAGCAGCACTTATGCTTGATGAAGGTGAAGTTGAAACAGTTGCTCACTACTATGCTGCTTCTTTCTTCGAACCGGATGTAGATTGTATTCTTGACATTGGTGGTCAGGATATGAAATGTATCAAAATAAAAGACCAGACCGTAGACAGTGTTCAGTTAAATGAAGCATGTTCTTCAGGTTGTGGTTCATTTATAGAAACCTTTGCAAAATCTCTCAATTTTTCAGTTATAGACTTTGCAAAAGAGGCTCTATTTGCCAAGAATCCGGTAGATCTCGGTACTCGTTGTACTGTATTTATGAATTCAAATGTAAAGCAGGCTCAGAAAGAAGGATCTTCCGTTGCTGATATTTCTGCCGGACTTGCTTATTCTGTTATAAAAAACGCATTATACAAAGTTATTAAACTTACTGACCCTAAGGACCTTGGTAATAAGGTTGTTGTTCAGGGTGGAACTTTCTATAATGATGCTGTACTAAGAAGCTTTGAAAAGATATCAGGATGCGAAGCTGTTAGACCAGATATTGCCGGTATAATGGGTGCTTTTGGTGCTGCCTTGGTTGCTAGAGAAAGATACGAGATGGAGCCAAAAGAATCATCTATGCTCACCATTGATCAGATTAATAATCTTCAGTACTCTACTTCTATGTCAAGATGTAAAGGTTGTACAAACCACTGCTTATTAACTATCAACAAATTTACCGGTGGCAGACAATTTATTACAGGAAATAGATGTGAACGTGGTTTAGGAAAGGTTAAGAATAAAGAAAATATTCCTAACTTATTTGAATATAAACTTAACAGACTCTTTAATTACAAGGCTCTTACTTCTGATGAAGCAATCAGAGGTACTGTCGGTATTCCAAGAGTCCTTAATATGTATGAGAATTATCCATTCTGGGCTACATTTTTCACAAAATTAGGATTCAAGGTAGTTCTTTCACCTAGATCAAATAGAAAAATATATGAATTAGGTATTGAATCTATCCCTAGCGAATCAGAGTGTTATCCTGCGAAATTAGCTCATGGACATATTCAGTGGCTTATTAAAAATGATGTGGATTTCATTTTCTATCCATGTATACCATATGAAAGAAATGAAACTCCTGATGCTAATAACCACTACAACTGCCCTATTGTTACTTCTTATGCTGAAAACATAAAGAATAACGTTGAGGAAATCGTTAATGGTGACGTACGTTTCTTAAATCCATTTATGGCCATGACCAACAAAGAAACATTAGCTAAACAGCTTGTTAAAGTATTTGATAAGGAATTCGGTATTGCTTCCAAAGAGATTAATGAAGCCGTTGACGCTGCTTGGCAGGAAATGGATAATGTTAGAACAGATATTGAAAAGAAAGGCGAAGAAGTTCTTCAATATCTCAAAGATACAGGAAAACACGGTATTGTCCTTGCTGGACGTCCATATCATGTGGATCCAGAGATTAACCATGGTATACCTGAACTTATAACTTCTTATGGCATTGCCGTTTTAACTGAAGACTCAATATCTCATTTAGGTCAGGTAGAAAGACCTCTTATTGTGTTGGATCAGTGGATGTATCATTCAAGATTATATAAGGCTGCTAACTTTGTTAAAACCCAGGAAAATCTTGACCTTATTCAGCTTAATTCCTTTGGTTGTGGATTAGATGCAGTTACTACGGATCAGGTTAGTGATATTCTTACTAATTCCGGCAAAATATATACAGTTCTTAAAATTGATGAAGTTAATAACCTTGGCGCTGCCAGAATCAGAATACGTTCTCTTATATCCGCCCTTAAGGTTAGGGAAATGAAGCATTTTGAAAGAACTATAAAACCTTCTAACATTGAAAGAGTTGAGTTCACAAAGGAAATGAAGAAAAACTATACAATCCTTTGTCCTCAGATGTCTCCTATTCACTTTGATTTACTTGAAACTGCTTTTAGAGCCGGTGGCTACAATGTAGTTGTTATGAACAGAGATGAAAGACGAGCTGTTGATGTAGGTCTTAAATACGTAAATAATGATGCCTGCTACCCTTCTTTAATTACAATTGGTCAGATTATGGATTGCCTACAATCCGGCGAATACGACCTTAATAAAGTTGCTGTTATTATGTCGCAAACAGGTGGCGGATGCCGTGCAAGTAACTATGTGGGCTTCCTTAGAAGGGCTTTCAAAAAGGCAGGTATGGAGCAAATTCCTGTTATATCTCTCAGTGCTCAAGGATTAGAGAAGAATGAAGGATTTAAAATTACTCCTACTCTTTTATTTAAAGGAATTCAGGCTGCAGAATATGGAGATATATTCATGAAAGTTCTTTACAGAACAAGACCTTACGAAAAAGTTCCAGGTTCTGCTAACGAATTACATAAAAAATGGCTTAAAATATGCCAGGAATCTCTTAAAAAGCCTGGTCTTGGACTTAGTGAATATAAGAAAAATGTACGTGGAATAATAAAGGATTTTGATAATCTTCCACTTACAGACGAAATAAAACCTAAAGTTGGTGTAGTTGGGGAAATCCTTGTTAAATTCCTTCCAGCTGCTAACAATCACTTAGTTGAGCTCCTTGAACAGGAAGGTGCTGAGGCTGTTGTTCCGGATCTATTAGACTTCTTACTTTACAGCTTTTATAACACCAATTACAAAGCTGAAAATCTAGGATTTAAGAAGTCAACTGCTAACATATCAAATCTAGGTATTAAATTTATTGAATACGTAAGAAAACCAGCCGCAGTATGCTTTGCAAAGAGTAATCGTTTTACTCCTCCTGCTAAGATTAAGCATCTTGCAGAATTAGCAAATCCGATTGCAAACATCGGTAACCAAACTGGTGAAGGATGGTTCCTTACTGGAGAAATGTTAGAACTTATAGAAAGTGGTGTAAATAACATCGTATGTACTCAGCCATTTGGCTGCTTACCAAACCACATCGTAGGAAAAGGCGTAATAAAGGAAATACGTCGTACACATCCTGGTTCAAATATCGTTGCAGTAGACTACGATCCAGGTGCCAGCGAAGTAAACCAGCTTAACAGAATCAAACTTATGATGTCAACTGCAATAAAGAATCTGAAAAAGGACCTTGAAGACAAGGCCGTTAACGAATAAAAAATGGTGCCTACGGGCACCATTTTTTATTCGTAACTACCTATGATTATTTATAACTATAATTCAACGACAATTTTTTTTGGATACTTCGTAAAAGTTAGTTCTTTTACATACTTCATTATGTTATCCAAATTATTATCAGGAATATTTTCCTTATATATGTCATACGGAATTGTAACTGAAATCTTTTCTCCTGATTTCATTGTGTACACATTCCCTATACCATTAAACTTTATTAAATAATCTAAAGAGAGCGCATACGCTTCATTTCCAAATATAAGTTCTATATCACTTATAACAACATCTACATCTTTATTATCTGTATTTTCTATTAACACTTTTACGTAATATAGTTTAGAATCATCACTATTTTCTACGTTAGCAATACCATCCTTAATTACAGTGTATTTGATTTTATCAATATAAATATCTTCATTAAATTTGTATTTTTCAACTTCAGCAGGAGGAAATTGTTTATTAATTGTATAGTATCTCCATCCAAACAGAATTATGAATATAGCAAGTATAGTTATTCCTATTATTACTTTTCTATTTTTCAACTATCTTTCCTTCTTCCATTTTGAATATTTCATCACATACCTCTTCTAGTATTTCTCTGCTGTGACATGATAATATTATTATTCTATCTTCATTAATATATTCTTTTAACAATGTTTTTAAAATATCTACAGCTTCACTATCCAAAGCATTAAACGGCTCATCTAGTATCAGTAAATCAGGATTATCAATAAACGCTTGTGCTATCCCAACTTTTTGTCTCATACCAAGAGAAAACTTTTTTACTTTTCTTTTATCGTCTGGATCTAATTTTAGTTTAATAAGAAATTCTCTTAATTCCTGGTCTGTAGTTTTTTTTCTAATGTCTGCAAGAAGCTTCAGATTTTGCATTGCCGTATAATTATCTATTAATCCTGGCTTTTCAATTAATACTCCTACACTTTCCGGAAATTCTAGATCTTTACCAATGATTTTATCATTAATTTTCATTTCACCATTATCAGTTCTGATAAGACCACATATTGCTCTCATTAACATTGTTTTACCTGAACCATTTACACCTTGAAGACCGTAAATTTTACCACTTTTCATTTCTAAGGAGACATTCTTGAGAATTTCAATACCTTTAATTGTTTTATTAACATTATTAATACTTATTTCCATTTTCAAAAACCTTTCTAAATAAATTCAACTTTTTTAACAAACACACATCCCACAATAACACTTAATAACACTAGTACTATCCCAATAATCATGCCTGTATATTCGTTGACTGCTGTTGTTCCATCTAAAGATATATATCTTAATATCATTAAATAATTACCTAATAATAGATTCCCACACTTATATATAGATATTATATATATAGTTATAGTAATAAAAAGACTAAATATTTTGTTAAAAATAATAGATATTAGCATTTGAAACATATGTATTGAAACTGATATTATAATAGCTGTTATTAGGATATATATCATTCTTCTGTCTGATATGTCATTACTATATTTATAAATCAAACTATTATTCGTTTTTTTGTTTAATATACTACTTGTAAAAAAATCCATAACAGAAAACTCAATAATACCTAGTGCATAAAAACTAATAATTGCAACTATATTCCAGATACATTTTTCTAACCACCATTTATATCTATTTTTATGTTTAAGAATAAATTGTGTATCAATACTTTTTTTATTTCTAAACGGATAATATGATATAATATATGTAATATAAAAATTAAAAATAATATACAAGTACGGTATACTTATTATTGTATTACTTGTATTACTTATATTATTAATATCGGGTTTCAACGTTCCTTCTAACATTATATATAAGCATTGTATAATACTAATGCCACCACCATACTCTTTATTAAAAATATAAACTTTATAACTTATAAATAAAAAATAAAAAATTAATGGAATATATTTCTTCCATTCTTTTCTAAACCATAATTTTAGTTCAGTGATTACCATAAAATTCCTTTCTTATGGCTATAATACATCCAATTAAAGTTCCAATAATAAGTAGGATTACTCCATATAAAATATTACTTTGTATACTTACATCTACTTCTTCATAATTAAATAAAATATAATTCATTAATGAATTATCCTTCATATAAAAATCAATGATAAAAACAACAATACATAGTAAAATAGCTAGTATTTTATTACCTAACCAAGCACAAATAACTGATGTAAAGGAAATAATACAAATAATTAATAAAAAAACAACACCATATTTTATTATAAAAGCATTAAAAGAAATATTTGTGGTTGTATGAGTAGCTACAAAAAAATATGAGTCATACTTATTCCACACTATATTGTCAAATCCAAAAAATTTTGACCAGAAAATAATGGATAATAAGCAGTAAGCAGTAAATATAAATGCAAATATAACAGATTCTTTTATATTTTTGAAGAAAACCCTGCACTTGCTTTTATATCTGATAATATAATTATAATTGTCATTTGCATCCATAAGCATATGATTAATTAGTATTACATATGGGGAAATAATGATTGCTAAATAAATTTTCCATGATAAAAATACCAATACATCTGCTATACATGGTTTAAAATAATAAGTCTGGGATTGTAATTTCTCATACATTGTTAAAGCAATAAAAAAGAATTGCATAGATAACATACATAATATTATGTTTTTTCTAAAAAACTTCATCTCTGTATCCCTTCAAAAATATGTACCCTATTGTTATAATTGCAAGAATTAGCATTCCACCAAACACTGCATACCACTTAATAGCATAAAACGAACCTGTTAGAAAATACACTGGTTGAAAACAATCTTTTTCATTAAGTCCAAATATAGAATCTATAAACATATAAATAAACAATGGAGCTATTTCCACAACAAATTTATGTTCAGTCAATTCACTAACAAGAATTGATATACTTGCAAATAGTCCCGCATATATAAAATCAATAATTATATATATACCTATATATATATTCGGATGAGAATAAAACAATCCAGATAACATTGTTGAATTACCTATCCCATACAAGCCTTCACTTGGATCAGGACAAAAAGACGGTAAAAACATCATAGTAATTAACAAATTCATTATTAATGGTATTATGACTACAGTTCCACCTGATAAAAAAACTGCTATGAATTTTGCTTTATAATAATCTTTTTTTCCACACCTTGTTATTATTTGCTTCATGAATGCTGATTTTCTATCTTCGAACATAGAATATCCGTAAGGAATCGTTGCTAATAATGGTAACATAACAAAATACAGATAGCCTTGCCATGAAATAGTATTTCCACATATCCATACAAAATAGGTTGATGTAGGGAAACCATTTATTATATTCTTATTCGCAAAAATACTATTTGGCAACCATAACACCAAGTGTAATACAACTATCAATAATCCAAGACATAGTGCAAAATAAAAACGCTTATTTTTAAACGCTCTACATAATTCTAATTTATAAATTGACGACATATGTAAATTACCTCTATTTTTCTTTTAAATCTATTAAAACTGCGCCATCATAATGATAAAGACTTCCAGACGTAGAAACTAAAAGCATTAATTCATCTTCTACATATTCATCTTTAATTGCGATAGATAGAACCGTTTCATAATCCTCATAAGCACCTAAAGCTTTTTTAAAGTAATCAGGTTTAGAAATCCTATCAAAATCACTATAACATACCACTTCACCATCAATGTAATCATAAGTACCATTAAAGTCTTTTATTATATTAAAATTATTAAGATAAATCTCTATATCTTTATCTGTTATGTTAATTATCTTTATTTTTAAATTTACAAATTTATAATTACCATATTCATCCTTAGGATATCCGTCTTTTGTTATAAATAACAAATCATCATCTGTAAAATAATCTGGAATGTTATCTACTTTGTCACTAATTTCAACATCTTCAACCAAAATATCAAAATTTAAAATTTCATTTTTTTCCCCTATCATACCACAATGGGCCTCTTCGCCAATTTTATATATAGGTATGTCTTCTAATTCTTTAACATTATTATCGCCTACATTCTTCATAGTACTTTTATTATTTTTATTCACTGTGGTATTTTTAAAGGAATTTTTAATACTATTAGTATCAATAATATTGTTCTTTTTTAAATAAGCCATTACAATGACTGAAAACATAATAATAATTGCTATCGCTAAAAATATCTTTTTCTTCATAACTATTCTCCAAAACCTATACCATATTAAATTTTTAATATGGTATAGGTACTATAATTTATTTGTATTTTTTTGGATAGTTTATACTATCCGGATTTAATGAACGTAAAAATATAGTTATTATTTGTTTAACTCTATTAAAACTGCTCCATCATAATAATTTAAAACGCCAGATGTCGAAATTAATAGCATCAAATTATCGTCTATATTTTCATCTTTAACTGCTATCGAAAGAACTGTCTCGAACTCCTCATAAGCTCCTAATTTCTTTTCAAAATAATTCTTTTGGAAGTATCTATCAAATTCATCATAACATACCACTTCAGAATCCAAATATTCATATTTTTTTCCAGCTTTTATTATATCGGTACTATTAAGCCAAACAGAGATAACAGAATCTGTTTTATTAATTAACTTAATTTTAATATTAAGAACCTTGTAATCTTTAAAAATATCAATTGGATATCCATCCTTATTTACAAACCTTAATTCATCATCTGTAAATTCTTCAGGAATATATCCTACTTTATCACTTATTTCAACATCTTCTACTATGGCATCAAAATTGATAATTTCATTTTCATCATTACTACCAAGTGCTCCACAATGGGCCTCTTCGCCAATTTTATATACAGGTATGTCTTCTAATTCTTTAATATTATTATCGCCTACATTCTTCATAGTACTTTTATTATTTTTATTCACTGTATTCGTATTTTTAAAGGAATTTTTAATACTATTAGTATCAATAATATTGTTCTTTTTTAAATAAGCCATTACAATGACTGAAAACATAATAATAATTGCTATCGTTAAAAATATCTTTTTCTTCATAATCATTCTCCAAAACCTATAATTTATTTGTATTTTTTTTGGATAATTTATGATATCCGGACTCGTATAAGGTAAATACTTTGTCACATATACAGTTGTGTTCTTATATAAATGTGTATTTATTATAGATAATCCATAAGTATAGTTTAAGGGGAGAGATGTGACTGCAACATCACTTGATTTGATATTTAGATATTTGCATATTTTGTATTAGATTTAAGATTATTTTTGCTTATTCTAACTAATTTATTACTTCTTAGTATATTTTCTTAGTTTTTTATAAGTAATTTTCTTACCATAATCATCAATTAAAGCGATATTATTTTTTTGATTAAACATTCATTTTCTCCCAAAACTATCCCAAAATCATAATCAAAATATAACCCTTTAATATATTTATCAAAACCCACCGAACCAAATTATATTGTATGTTTTATAATTTGTCAAACATGCAACTGCTAATATATTGAGAATTTTTTCCACCAAACAAAAAGTTGCATAACCTAAGCTATGCAACTGAATCGTTAAATATAAATTCCCCAATTTTATTATAATTCTAGTTTATGCACGTTATGTTTGCCCCTATCACCCAAACAAGTATAACAAACATTTCTGAAATTATCAACTTTATAATATCAATGATATATTATCGTTACCTTTTCATCTTTAGAAAAATAATCAAAATCTGTGAAACTATCATCCCCTCCAATACTAACTGACTTAACTGTATCCACTTCTCCGGTAAGGACACCCGCATCATCAAGATCAACTAATTCAATATTTGTAAATCCCATTGATTCAAACTTAGCAACTACTTCCTTGTAATTCTTATTTATATAATCACGAGATGAACCAACTTTATATTTTTCTTGTCCTCCCATGATACAACCTTTTGCACAATTGTACATATTTCCAAGTATACCAATGCATATTAGAGCTGCAATTACTATAATTATTGTTTTCTTATTTTCTGCCTTTGACTTTTTCCGAATATAATCTGCTTTACTTTTTTGCTCATCATTTTGATTATTACCATTGTCTACGCCGGTATTAATAGGAATTTTATTTCCGCAGTATGGACATATATAGGTACTATTATCAATTTTGTAGTCATCAGAGACCATGGAACCACATTTATTACATTTGATTTTATTATCCATTGCTATTCCCCTCCATTAACCAAGTATTGTTGTATTTATCTTGTTTTGTAACTTTATGTATTCATTAATTATTTCTTTACATTGAGATATGTAATCATTTTCCATACAAAAATACAGAGATACTAGTTCAATTATTTTAGCTTCTGCCTCATCAAATATTTCGTCTACCATTGCAAGTCCTAATGCCTCGAATACGATAATTCGTTTTTCAGTTTCATTTGTAGATTTAGCCATAACTTCTACCAATTGATTCAATGTAAATCTAGGTGTCGTTCTATCTAACGGAATATTCATCTCATAACAATACTCCTGTATTGTATTGACTTCTGATTCAGCATAAACTCCATCAGCTTGTGCAATTATTAATGCTAAATCCAAGAATAATTCTTTTTGCTCTTCATTTAATAATTTTAAATACATTTTTTCCTCCTAATCATAGACCCATTATCTCTTTCTTCTTTGTATCAAATTCTTCTTGACTCAGTATTCCAGCATCTAATAATTCTTTAAGCTTTTTAAGCGCATCTATCTGTTCATCAAATGAAAGTGTTTTTCTTGTACTAGCAACTGCATTCATGTTTTGAGCCATGTTCATTCCAAACAACATTCCTGCACCATCTCCCATACCATGTTGTTCAATACCACTGGCAATTTTTTGTTGTGCAGCAATATCTGAAGCTTTATTTGATACATCTTCGTATGCTTTAACATTCATCTTATTTGATGCAAACTTATTAATTAACTCTCTAGACTCATCAGATAATTCAACACTTTCTACAGATACTTTTACGATTTTTAATCCGAATCTTTCTTCCCAGGTACCTGCGTTTAATTCATCTTTCATAATCTCGGCAGATATCTCATTTAACTTTGATGGTAATTGAGATACTCTGAATTGAGACGATAAAGAGTTAACTGCCACGTTAAAGGATTGTAAAAAATCAGCTGTTAATTGTTCTCTTACTTTTGGGAAATCAACTGTATAAAAATTGATATTAGGTGGTACAAAGTTTCTAATTAATAACACCGGATCCGTTACAATTATTGAAAATGTACCATGTGAAAATATTTCTAAATCCACACCATAATAAATATCGTTATATACAAGAGGTCCATGAGTACCAAATTTTATATTTCTTATTTCTCTTTTATTAACAAAAGAAATTTTTTTATTATCCTTTGTTATTCCACCATACCCAATTCTATCTGATATTTGATTGATTATTGATTTACCAATTCCATCTCCATTAAATATAGTTTCCTGTCCGTTGTCATATACATATCCACCGGGATCTGTGATTATGGTTTCAATACCGGACTGATCAAAGATAAATGCTGCTGTATTTTCCGGCACATATATCCTTGAACCATTTGAAATAACACCATCTGATCCTTTAGTATTTGAACCTCTACCTTTATTAGTTGAAATCTGAACCCCTGGAGCGACTATCACATGCTCGTCAAAATTTTCAACAGTTATAATCTCTTTCCATTGATCTGCAAATGTGCCTTCTAAAGCACCTGAAAATGCCTTTATTATTCCCACAGTAATTCCCCCTTAATTCTTTTCTTCGTTATCTTTTGAAACATTTTGCTCTGTATCACAGTATTCACATTTTATTATTTCATCTGTATAACCTGTAACATAGGCTCTACATGAAATACATTTTTGAGTAACTAAAACCGGAACTTGAACCTTTTCAATGATTTTAGTTTCTACATGATTCATGTTATTTGTATAGTTATCTTGATAACCTAAAACTGCCGCACTAGCTGCTGCTCCTGCAGCCGCTGCGGTATTCTTTGTGGCATGATCTAATATTTTTTTCCCTGCATATAAGGCTGCTATTGTCATTAACATCACACTTCACCTATCCCCTTTTTTATTCTAGCTTGCTTATAGCACATAATATTTCCTATTTACAATTATATAAAAAAATACCTTTATTAATGTGTGCTGTCAGGACTCATATGTAAAAAAAAAGAAGCATATAAATGCTTCTTTTACTAATCATATATTTTCAATTTGCCAATCAATTGGCGTTTCACCATTTTCTATTAAGAATTCATTTGCTTTCTTAAAATGTCCACAACCAAAAAATCCCCTATAGGCTGACAGTGGACTTGGATGAACTGTTTCCAAAACTAAATGCTTAGGATTATTAAGCATTTTAGCTTTTTCTCTTGCAGGTTTACCCCATAAAAGATATACAATAGGTCTGTCTTGTTCATTTACCGCTCTAATGGCTGCATCAGTAAATTCCTGCCATCCGATTTTACAATGAGACATAGCCGAATGTGCTCTGACAGTTAAAATTGTATTTAATAAAAGAACTCCCTCTTTTGCCCATTTTTCAAGGTAACCGTTGTTTGGTATATAAGTTCCCATTTCATCGTGTAATTCCTTATATATATTTGCAAGACTTGGTGGTATATCTATCCCCGGCTTAACTGAAAAACTAAGACCATGTGCCTGTCCCGGTTCATGGTATGGATCCTGACCTATTATTACAACCTTAACCTTACTAAGTGGGGTTAAATGAAATGCATTGAAAATATCGTTAGAATCTGGATAAATGATGTTGTTTGAATATTCATTTTTTAATGTGTAGAATAAATTTTTATAATATTCCTTTGAAAATTCAGGTTTTAAAGGTTCTAACCAATCATTATTTATTTGGGACATATCTAACCGGAACTCCTCTTTCATTTAAATATTGTTTCAAATCATTTATTTCCAATTCCTTATAATGAAATAAAGATGCTGCTAACGCTGCTTCAGCTCCTGCTTCAAAGGCATCATAAAAATGCTCCTTTGTACCTGCACCACCAGAGGCAATAACCGGGATTGATACACTTTCACTGATAATCTTAGTTAGTTCAATATCATAACCAGCCTTAGTGCCATCACAATCCATGCTGGTTAACAGAATTTCACCTGCCCCTAATTTATCAGCTTTCATAGCCCATTCTACAGCATCAATTCCTGTATCAATTCTTCCTCCATGCTTATATATATTCCAACCACTTCCATCTTCTCTTCTTTTAGCATCAATGGCAACTACTACACATTGACTGCCAAATTTATCTGCGGCATCGCTAATTAATCTAGGATTATCAATTGCAGATGAATTAATTGAGATTTTGTCAGCACCTTCACGAAGAAGTTCTTTGAAATTGTCCACTGTTCTTATACCGCCACCAACAGTAAATGGGATAAAAACCTGTTCAGCAACACGTCTAACCATATCAACTACAGTTTCTCTATGATCAGAAGACGCTGTAATATCCAGGAATACAAGTTCATCTGCACCTGCTTTATCATAAGCTTTAGCAACCTCAACCGGGTCACCGGCATCTTTTAAATTCACAAAATTAATGCCTTTAACTACTCTATTGTTATTAACATCAAGACATGGAATAATTCTTTTTGTATGCATAATATTTCCTCTTTCATTGCAAAGTCATATTTAGTCAAAATTTAAATTGAAGCGAAGTTTGATAAAATCTTTAATCCTACATCTCCACTTTTTTCCGGATGAAACTGACATGCAAATACATTATCTTTTTCCACTGAAGCGTCTATATTTACACCGTAGTTAGTGGTTGCTTTTACAATACTTTCATCATCCGCTTTTAAATAATATGAATGGACGAAATAAACAAATGATTCATTATCCAATCCATTGAATAAACGACCATTATTCTTTAACGCTAAGGAATTCCAACCTATGTGAGGAATCTTAAGTCCTTCTCCTTCAGGAATTCTAACTATTTTTCCCGGAAGAATTCCAAGTCCTGCTACTCCAGGGGCTTCTTCGCTATCTTTAAATAAAAGCTGAAGTCCAAGACATATACCTAAGAAAGGTGTTTTTTTATCTACAACTTCATTTATTGTATCAATCAAATCATACCTTTTAAGTTTATCCATACAATCCCCAAAATTACCTACTCCAGGCAGAATAACTTTGTCTGCATTTTTAATAACTTCTTTATCCCTTGAAGCAATAACATCTTCCCCTAGAAATTGTATTGCCTTTTCAACACTCTTTAAATTACCTGCATCGTAATCAATTATTGCAATCATCTTTTGTCTCCTAAATAATACTAGTTATTATGAGCTTCCTTTGAAATTTCAAACCAAAACTCTACCCCATTTTCCTTATTTATAACTCCGCATTTTCCTCCATGGGCATCTGTAATAGCTTTTACAATGGAAAGTCCTATTCCGCTTCCACCATAAGCTCTCGTTCTCGCCTTGTCAACTTTATAAAACTTAATCCAAATATTATCCAAATCCTCATTTGGAATGTTTTCTCCGGAATTATATACGCTAAGTCTAATTTTATTATCAGAAGTTTCTTTAATGGTGACTTCCACAACTCTATTATCATCTACATGATTAAGAGCATTTGTAACATAATTAGTAATAACTTCTTCAATCTTAAACTCATCTGCAAAAATTGTATAGTCTTTATCTGCAATAAATCTTATATTAACATTCTTTTGCTGACTCATATAGTTAATTCTAGAGATAACTCCCTTAACTACCATATTCAGACTAAATTCGTCTATTTCAAGAATATTGTCTCCATATTCTAATTGGTTAAGGGATAGCAATTCCTTAACCATCTTATTCATTTTAGAAGCTTCATCTGCTATAACACTACAGTAAAACTCTCTTGATTCGGCATCATCATTAACACATTCTTCAAGACCTTCTGCATAACCCTGAATTAAAGCAATCGGTGTCTTAAGTTCATGAGAAACATTTGAGATAAACTCTTTTCTCATTTTATCAACCTCTTCTTTATGTTCAATGTCCTTTTTCAGCTTCTTGTTTGCTTCTTTAAGTTCTTCAATTGTCTGCTGAAGTTTGTACGACATATCATTAAGATTATGACTAAGAACCCCTAACTCATCTTTAGAATTAACATCTGATTTAACATTAAAATTTAATTCTGACATTTCCTGTGAAATCTTTGACATCTTAAGAATAGGATTGGCATAATGTCTAATATATAGATATGATAAACAAAACTCAAAAATAGTTATAAAAATACCAATCATAATAAAGAATCTATTTGAAATTAAAATACTTTCATTAATATTTTTATAAGCAATTCTCATCAGACAAGACTGATTATTTTCATATATACCATAAATTTCTAAGAAACCCTCAGCATTATTTTTACTTCCTGAAAAGTTTATTTTACTTAAAGTATAATTCTGTGTTTTTTCAATAACAGTAACAGCTTCTGAACTATTTAACTTGAATTCAATAGAATCTAATCTGCTAGATAATATATCTGTATTTCCATTAATAACCATGGATTGATTCGTATTATTATCAATAAGAATTATATCAATAGCACTATTATCACAAAGGGTAATTATCTCTTGTGTTTCAGCAGCTGTTAATGTGGTTTTATCTCCAACAATATTCTTAACTTGCTTATATGCCTTTAATAAAACATTTTGTTTTCGATTTATATAATAAGTTGGCAATAAAAAGTTATTTGCCAGTATAAGAACAACAAAGGAAATAAACGTTGTCAAAAATATAAAAAAAGCTATTTTAGTTTTAACTGAATGTTTAATCTCCATCTTGATGCTCCATTATTCTTCTACTTCAAATTTGTATCCCATACCCCAGATTGTTTTAATGTAATTACCGGATTCACCTAATTTATTCCTAAGTTTTTTTACATGAGTATCTATTGTACGTGCATCACCAAAGTAATCATAATTCCATACATTATTTAAAATGTTTTCTCTTGATAATGCAATTCCTTTATTCTCAATAAAATAAGTCAATAATTCAAACTCTTTAAAGCTGAGTTCCACCATTTTTTCTCCAACTTTAACAGTATGAGCCGACTTATCTACAACAATATTTCCAGCTTTAATAGAATCCGCTGTTCCTATTTTGTTTGTTCTTCTTAAAATAGAATCAACTCTAGCCACAAGAATCTTTGGACTAAATGGCTTTGAAATATATTCATCTACACCTAAGTCGAATCCTAAAAGTTCATCGTGTTCCTCAGCCTTGGCTGTTAGCATAACAATTGGTACTTTAGAGTCTTTTCTAATTTCTCTACATACCATCCAGCCATCCATTTTAGGCATCATAACATCCAAAATAATTAATGCAATGTCATCATGTTTATAATAAACATCCAATGCTTCTTCACCATCGGCTGCCTCTATAACTTCATATCCCTGTTTAGAAAGAAAATCATTTACCAATTTTCTCATGCGGCTTTCATCATCAACAACTAGTATTTTTAGTCTTTTCATAGTAAAACCTCCTGAAAGTTATTCTGCGCTAAGAGCCTCGTCCGAAAGAATGACACTTGTGTTGTTAACATCTGTAAAGTTAAAATAAAGCTTACATGTGTTTAACTTAATCTGTGCTCCTGCAATGTCAACCTTATCATCTAATATTTTTACTGTTATATCCACAAGATTAAAACTTTTATTATCAAAACCAAAAGAAACCTCATAGTCTGCATCTGGAATATATTCACATATTTCAGGTATATTCTTTTGGATACCAATTAAAAAGTCTGCTACATCTTCTGTTGATAAATCTAATTCTTTTAAATATTTTTCATAATCATTGGCTTCAATAAGGTCTACAATTCCTTCTTTGGTAATATCTTCTTTAGAAAATTCGTTTAAAAGCTCTTTAATTGATGACAAATTATACTTTCCTTTAACTACATAATTATCGCCATCTTTTTCTACTTTTTCACCAATGTAGTCTAAAATAGAAGATATTTCTTTTACATAACTTTTATCTTTAAATGATTCTACACATCTTTTTGTTACATCTTCTAATCCAGTTTTCTCAATTACCTCAGCCATAGTAATTTCATCAAATGTCCAATCATTATCATCTGTTTGGTAATATACTTTTAAAAGATTATCATTAAGTACATAATAAGAATCATATAATCCGCTTTCCTTTTCATCCATAGCTTCCAGATTATATTCAAAATCCACACGATACATTTGATCCTCAATGTTAAATGCATCAAGATTTTCAACCTTTGCTTTTATTTCATTACCTAAAAGTTCTGCATCCAGCTCAGCACCTACTTTTATGGTACCACTCTTAATTTCCTTATCAACATTGTTCAATGAATTTTCAAAATTTTCCTTTAACTCATCTTTAGTAATTTTCTTTTCTTCTTTTTTACCAACTTTCTTACTGTCACATGCTACCAAACTGACTGATAATGCACCTACCAATAATACCGCTGTTGATTTTTTTAATATATTTCTCATAATACTATCCTCCAAAATAAAAACATAATTAATTTACTCTATAAAAGAATTCGGCAAGTTTATAATATATATCTACAATAATATTACTAGTCTTGCTTTTATTTATTCTACTTTTAACTAAATCTACATCATTTGTAACTATATTATCAACTCCAAGTCCAATCATTTTATCGATGTCTTCTGTATCATCCACTGTCCAAACGTAGACTTCTTTTCCGTAACTATGCATTCTGTCAACTATATCTTTCGTTGCAAAAAACTGGTTAATACTAAATGCGTCTGCATATTTAAATTTTTCAATATTTCCCAATGCAATACTCATAACATATACTGTATCAATATTAGGGTCAAGCTTTTTCACATTTTTTACAAGACTATATTTCTGGGATGTTACAACACACTGATCTACAAAATCATATTTATTTATCAACTCAACTACAGACTCTTCATAATTCACATTATGTTTATTCGCTTTTAACTCAATGTTTAATCCAATTCCTTTTTTCTTTGCATATATTATAACTTCTTCCAAAGAAGGAATTTTCTCACCTTCATATTTATCACTGAAATATGACCCTGCATCTAATTCTCGAATCTCTTTCCAAGTGAGTTCCCATGCTTTTTTATTTACCCCGGTTGTTCTCTTAAAATTATAATCATGCATTATATATAAAACGCCGTCTTTACTCTGTTGAACATCTATTTCAATCCAGTCGGCTCCTTGTTTATATGCATTTTTAAAAGCAACCATGGTATTCTCAGGCCTTGTAGCCATTCCACCTCTATGTGCTGATATCTCAATATTTCTAACATGACTTATTTTTAGTGAATACTCACCTTTTTGCATTCCATTGACATAGAATGTCAAACCTGCAATTGCAATCACACCTGCAAATCCCAAAATTAGAATTCTAAACTTTTTTAATTTTTTAGACATAACCATATTGTCTGCAGGTAAATGATGATATTCGTTGTCTTCATTAGTAACTTTATCGTAATACAAAGATGTGATAATCGCGCATATAATTGGAAAGCTTAGTGACATATATATAATTGATACTAAAATTGATAATGCAACCAATATAGATGATATTATGGACTTTGCCATATAATAATCTTTTATAAAGTTTTGTATAACCACTATAATTAAAACAAATAATGCTATAAATGCCACGAACACAACAGTTATCAATACAATCGAAATCAATATAAATAAAATATCTTTTATTCTATTGCCTTTTCTTAATTTGGCACTCATGTGCATGGATTTTATAAAATTCTTTTTTTCTGTTAGATAATAATTCATTGAATACATCCATCTAAAGAAAAGAGCGATCATTAATACCCATAAAACAACTAGAAATAATCTTAAATTTATAATAGCATCTAAATACTTTGCCAATATTCCCGGAAGATTAAAGGATCCAAAAAAGTCTGTAGCGACTCCAAATCCGGGATATAATATTGTAAATAGAATAACAAACAATGCAATTATATTAAAAGGTGCTAAAACCCTTAATAAATTCTTCAAGCAATAAACTATAACTCTTCTTAATGATGTCCTACTTCTTTGAAAAGATTGATCCAAAATATACATGATGGCCACAATCTCTATAAAAAAGAAAATTGACAAAAACAACATAACAACAACTGCAAAAGTTATAGTCATTGGATGTACGAAGAACTCTTTGTAATTAGATTTTGTAATATATTTAAATCCACTAACATTAATTATAAATCTTAAAACAAAACTAAAAACAATTCTCGAAAATAAAAGATATAAAAAATTATAAATTATAATAAATCTTACAAGTATATCCAGATTATAAGATAACATTAAAAAAATATTTTTTATTCTCTTCATATCCATAGCCTCATTTGTATAATATCCTTATACATTATAGCATAAAACAATCAAAACGAACTTTATTTTTATTATTTGACTTTAATAATTAAAAAGGTTATCATATATACACATCCGGTATAAACCTGGGGTTGTACTGGTTTCGACGGGGTTCTTGAAGTTTGAATAGCCATCCGTGGACTAGGCCCACGTAAAAACTTAGAAATTTAAAATTAAACGCTAACAATAATTTAGCAGTAGCTGCCTAATTGCAGCTTGCTGACCGCCGATTCTCCCGTGATTGACGGACCCAGCATCAAACCAGCGGGGCACTCTTTTTACAAAGCTTTGAGTAGAAAGAAGATATATGAAGCTACTAAATATTTAATCGTGTCAATACGAGTAGATATGAGGGAAACTTAAAATATTGACTGTGATGGAAGAAGTTCTTATGAATAGGATTTCGGACAGGGGTTCGATTCCCCTCAGCTCCACTTATTTTTCAAATAAAAAATCACCACCTATGAGTGGTGATTTTTTATACTTATCAACTCACACTTGAGCTTGGTTTAATATTTCTTTTAATCGTTGTCTCTTCTTCTGATGCTGTATCTCCTGAACTCTCCGTCTCCGAATATGCTATAGCATTACCAATAGTTACTGACACACTATATTTATCGTTGTTTTTCAAAATGTTTACAACTGCATAATTTTCTTCTAACTCTTTGCTTTCTGTTTCTACAGTAACATTTTTTTCTATTATCTTTTTAAACTCTTTTATACTTACATCAGCTTTTCCTTTTTCATTAAACCCAAACGAAAGCCTTGTACCATTTTTCATAAGTTCTTGCTTTTCCTCTGATTCATACAAATCTATACAATTATAAATCTGTGCTTGTAATGTAGTTGCATTTTCCATATCCAGCTTCGCATTCTTTTCAGCAAAAAAATCTTTCTTCGTTTCTTCTTTGGCTTCCTGTTCTTCTGTCGTTTCTTCGGATACTTCTTCACCACCTACAAAAGCTGAACCTAACTTAACCTGTACAACATAATCATCATAATAAGAAATACTTATATTAGCAAATGTTCCAGGTGTTTCAGTACTTTCAACTTGAGCTGAAACATATCTATTTACAATTTTACTGAATTCTTCATCCGAAATAGTATTATTCCCATCTTCATCAAATGTAAATGATAGTGATTCCCCTTTACGTAATAGCGAATCATTTAATTTTTCATATCTTTCAATAGCATCTATAACCTGACTTTGTATAGTTGTTGCATTTAGATAATCATCATTATTGTTATTATCTGATTCTGCATAACTGTCTTTTGTATTGTAACTAACAACTGTAGTCTCGTTTTCATTTGTTTCTTTTTTAGCCGGAGTATCTTTAAAATAAATTTTTCCTAACCATACAAGAATAATAACAATAATTATATAAATAAATATTTTTCTTCTATCCAACGGATCACCTCATTAATAAATAATAAAACCAGGCTACGCAGTGGCAGCCTGGAGTAAAATTACATTTATTAATTATATTCAAAAAGAACATCTACCTTCTGAAGTCCCGAATCATATAAATCATCATGATATACGTAAAATTCAATGGTTGAATCCATATCAGGTAACGTACTATATTCATACGAATCATACATTGAACCTTCATATTTGTAATCAGGTTCTCCATATGCTTTTACAATATCTTCTGCAGATGCGCCCCATGTCAAGCCGTTCCAAGTCATTTCTGGTTTATTCTCAGCACATGAAACATCAATACTGTATCCACCCATGCCATCTTTCTTAATATCTTCTGCTTTAACAATCTCTTCGTCCCAATCCGGACCATTAATGTATAAATAAACACTTTCATAATCATCGCTAGAAGCAGAAATTGTATACTCCTCTTCATCTGAATCAAATTCAAATCCAGCTTTACCAAATGTATCATCCCACTTAGAATCAACACTAAGAGTTTTTCCGGCTATTGAGCCAAGTACGTCTTCTTTAGCTTTAAAATCTGATCTATCAACATCATCATTTACTATGAAGTTATCGTCATCATCTGATTCATCATCTGATTCATCATCTGTATCATCTACATCTCCTGCGTCTAGGATGTCATCAAAGCTTTCTGAACTACTTTCAGATGCTTCATCAACTACTTCATCAGGAACTTTAACATCGTCCTCGTCAACTTTTCCAAAATCAGAACACTCAACTGTAGCATTTAATTCCACTTCTATATCCATTGAATACCCGTCTTGGTCCATACTTGTTTCAAGCTTCATCTCTTTGATAGTAAACTTTGTCATATTAAGATCATCATCAAATACATAAACCATTTTGCTATCAGCTGCTGACTTTATCATATCATTCACCGTATCTTCATCAATTCCTAATGATGACACTGAATCTGATAAATCAGATATCTTATCTTTAATATCTTTGCTTTCTAAAAGTTCTTCAATTGATACAGTCATTGTATATTCACCTTTCTTGTAAGAAAGATCTGCATCTTTAAAAGCGTCATTTTCTAAAATCTCATTAAGTGCCGAAACATCTATAGATACACCATCACTAGAGGATTTTGTCCACTCGTCAGTTTCCTTATCGCATGTGTAAACTACTGTATCTTTTCCATCCTTCACTGTATACATTTCATATGACATTTTCTGAGACTCACCCATGAATTCCACACTCATTTCCATGTTACCATGGCTAGCTTCTTTAGCAACCTCCATATCACCTTTGAGAGTGGCTGGAATTTCAAACTCTGTGCCATCTGATGATATAACAGCATTAACTCCAAGATCCATATTCATCTTCATGTTGTCATGATCTTCTTTAGTATAAGCTTCAATAAGATCTTCAGCTTTCTTATACTTTCCACCCTTTGAAGATGATGAAGACGAGCCTTCGTCTCCTGAATCCTTAGTACATCCTGTTAAAGCTGATGTTAAAATCATTGTGGTTGATAAAATTATTGCAAGTTTTCGTTTCATAATTTTCTCCTCCTAATTTTAATTATTTATAGTTAAAAACATACACTTACATTATACATTATTAAAAGCTATAATCCAACTATTTCACACCATAAAAAAACAGGCTGTAATAATACAGCCTGTAAAATACTTATTAATACATGTTCTCTTCAAGAAGATCATTCATATCAGCTTCAACTGCTTCTTTAACAACTTCATCTGGAACTGTAACATCATCCTCAGATACTTTTCCGAAATCAGAACATTTAATTGTCAATTTAAGTTCCATTGATAAATCCATTGTATATCCGTCCTGATCAATAGTTGTTTCATACTTCATATCTTTAATGCTTATTTTTGTAAGATTAAGATCTTCATCAAATACATAAACCATATTACTATCTGATAATGCATCAATTATTTCTTTTACCATGTCCTCATCAAGTCCCATTGATGATAATGAATCAGAATATTCAGAAATCTTATCTTCAACATTTGCACTTTCCATAATATCACCTATAGAAACTTTTACTGTATATTCGTTATTTTTGAAAGATAAATCTGCCTTGTTTAATGCATCACTTTCTAACATTTTATCAATTGCAGATGCATCAACTGCAACAGCTTCATTTGAAGTTTTTGACCATTTATCACTATTTTCATCATATGTATAAACAATTGTCTCATCTCCGTCTTTAGCTGAATACATTTCGTATGACATTTCCTGAGACTGACCCATCATCTCCATTGTCATATTCATATTTCCATGGTATGCTTCACCTGCAACATCAATATCTCCATCAAGAGTAACAGGAATTTCAAACTCTGTTCCTTCAGAACTCATAACTACATTTAAATCAAGATCCATATTCATTTTCATATTATCTTGATCTGATTCAACATAAGCTTCAACAAGTTCTTTTGCAGTCTTATATTTTCCTCCTTTTGAAGAAGATGATTTTCCATCTCCCGAATCCTTTGTACATCCTGTAAGAACAGATGTTAAAATCATTGTGGTTGATAAAATTAATGCGATTTTTCTTCTCATTATTAATCCTCCTAAGCATTTATATTTTTTTGTGTTTAACCACACAAGTAAATATTATACATATTTTTATAATTTAATCAAACTATTTTATATAATCTAGGGCATTAAATGTTTCTTCTCTTTTCACTTCATTTCCAATTATTATAATTTCATAATTTCTTTTTTCTTTTTATTAAATTCTTCTTCTGAAAGAATTCCGGCATCGAATAACTCTTTAATCTTTTTAACATCTGCAATCTGTTTATCCAAATCATCAGATTTATTCTCATTTATCTCTGTGTTATCAAACATCTTTTCATCTGCTTCAAACAATTTATCTTCATCATCGTTTTCCTTATTTTTTTGATTGCGTATAGTTTGTAATCTATTAAGCATTGCATTTTCCCTTATTCGTTCTCTATCTGCTTCCTTGCTTATACGATAAACAAACACCGGCAACATCATGTAGATAACTCCAAAAGGAATAATTATATAAAGACTTTTATGACCTATAACGCAACTAATTAAAATAATTAGTATTCCTGCAAAGCTTACAACTCCCTGAATTATTATATATAAATTGTAATCCCAACCTCTTTTTGCATTATCTTTTGCCTTCCCATTTACTATTATAAATGTGAAGACAACAGCTAATGTTATTATTAAATATAAAAATCCACTCAAACTTTATCCTCCAATTTTACTTTATATGCTTCAATTCTTTTTGTTTTTCCCGTTGTACCTGATAACTTTCCATTAGATACCCATTCCATCCATCCATAATTTTGAACATGAGTTCTGTAAACTATATTATAATGCTTTGCAATTTCTCCATTCAAAGCAATGGTAATGGCCTCGATTCTTTTACCTTTTCCTTTATATCCACATTCAGTTCCATCTTCTACATAATCCAACCATCCATAATTTTGCATATGGACTCTGTATATTATAGTTCCTCCATAAATGTTATTGGTAAGCTTTAATTGAATAGATTCTATTCTTAAACCTTTTCCTGAAGTTCCTGATGTTTTTCCGTTCCATTTCCATTCCTGCCAGCCAGCACCTTGTACATAAGCTCTATACCAAACATTTATCTTGTCAGCGCCTTCCACCTTAGGATTACTACCTCCCGTGGTATAAATATAAGCACTATCATTTGTAGAGCTTAATTTGTAATAGGTCTTTTCAGGTACTGCATGTCCCTTTTTAATTATGATTATCTGAATAGCTTCTAAACGTTTTGAATATCCGGCAGTACCTGCTGCTTCACCGTTTTTTGCCCAGTTAAGCCAACCAAAGGATTGAACATGAACTCTGTAATATATGTCATATAAATCTGCTTCCTCCCCTGTTAACTGTATCTTTATAGCCTCTAATCTCTTGGCTTCTCCTGAGGTTCCATTCACTTCTCCATTACATGACCAAGGAAGCCATCCATAACTTTGACAGTGAGTTGTATATTGAATACCAAGCTTCTCATTACCCTGCACACTAATGACGATTCCTTCTAATCTCTTGGCTTCATTTAATGTACCTGATATTTTTTTGTCACTTACACTTTTCTGCCAACCATAAGTCTGAACATGAGATGCGTATGATAAAGTAACATCCTTTGTATCTACTTCATCTATAGCTACAAATTTTAAGCCGTAAGTGTTGCTATATCTTTCAACTACTGTGTTACAATATCCGTATATGACCAAATTATTTATATTGCTAAAAACCAAATCCCCTAAATCATATATAGTATTAGGAATCTCCACCGATTGAAGATTGATACATTTTCCAAAGGCAACATCCCCAATATAAGTACATTTTTCATTTATTTTTATAGAATTAAGGCTTTTACATGAGAAGAAAGCATAAGCCTCTACACAAGTAGTTTCCTTTGGAAATACTATATTTTCCAGAGATTCACAATTATAAAACATCCCCTGGGAAATTGTATCTATACAATCAGGTAAAACAATATCATTCAATTTATAACAGTTACGAAACGCATAATCCCCAATTTCATTGATGCTCTCAGGTATATTTAACGTCCTTATATTTTCACAGTTTAAAAAAGTATATCTACTTATACTGCTTATTCCATCTGGTAATTCAATGGATTCCAAATTATAACAATCTTTAAATGCGCCTTCTCCAATACATGTTATACTTTGGGGGATATTTATATTTATCAGAGAAACACATTTTTCAAAGGCATACGATCCAATGTCAGTAATGCTTTCCGGCATATTTATCTCTTCTAATGATAAACATCCTGAAAATGTATGACTATTTATTTTTGATACTGATTCCGGAATATTTATACATTCCAAACTATAGCATCCTAAAAATGCATAATCCCCTATGCTTGTAACAGTTGAAGGTATGGATATCTGTTGCATTCTAGTGGCATTTTGAAATGCGTAGTTATCAATACTCACCACATTCATATTATTTATTTTTTGAGGGATATTAACTACATATTCACTACCTTCATATCCGGTTATATTTACAGTATTATCTGTATTAATTGTATATTGGTAGGTTTGTAAACCTGATACATAAGTATTTTCTGTTGCATATATTTCTTTTGGATTAAATATCATAACAACATTAACTAATACTATAATTATTAAAAATTTAATTAAATTCAAAATAGAAGTTTTCATATTTTTCTATCAATTCTTTTCAACTAACATTATTTGTATCGCTTCAATCCTTTTTTTCTGTCCCGTTGTTCCTGCTAACTCTCCATTTTTTACCCAAGGCATCCATCCGTGTTTTTGTACATGTACTCTATAATATATGTCATAATCATTGGATATACTTCCCTGTAACCTTATATTTATGGCTTCAACTCTCTTAGCCTGTCCCGTTGTTCCTGCTAAAGCACCGTCCTTAACCCAAGACATCCATCCATAACTTTGACAATGAACTCTGTATTCTACATGAGAATCCAGATAATCTCCCGTTAAATCATCTAGTTTTATTTTTATACATTCAATTCTTTTAGATCTTGCTATAGTTCCTGATGTATTACCACACTGCTGCCATACCTGCCAACCAATCTTTTCACAATGAGTATCATATACAACATTGGGAGGTATGGTACACATAGCTGCATCAAATTCCCAGGAATTCAAGGAAGTAATAATCATAACTGCAGATAGTATTAAACTAATAAATAAACTCTTTTTAATATTCATGTTTGTTATCCTTCCTTATTTCGAGAATTCATATGTACCAGCAGATAACTGTACATATGAAAAATCAAATGCTGCGTCAATTGATGAAACTACTTTACCATTAATACTTATTTCATCCGTAGAATTTTTATGAGGAAGTAAAAGTCTTACTTTCATATTCTTAGGTACAACAATCGTTCCTGTGATTCTATCTCCTTGGTTTATATAGCTAATATTTAAATCACCCTGCAAGGTTGGTACATCAATACTAGCCTCATTTATTATTCCCGGCTGAATTTTTACTTCCATGAATTCCTGTCCTGCATTTAATGGTTTAATACCAAATATTCCAGAACTTATTACGGTTCCTGCCGCTGCTCCCCAAGGATGAGAATGAGACATATTTGCTTTAAAAGTCTCGCTCCAGGCTTCCGGTGCTAATTCATTTACATTTTTGTTAACAACAGCCCAATACGATGCATCACCACTGGTGCCAGAATTCTTCATCGTCATTAGTGTAGTTGCATCTGTACTATCACCTGCATTAAATAATCCACGTAATACAAAATATGACATGTATATCGAACAAACAAATCCATCTTTGTTATCATTATATACATTAGCGGCCATTGCTTTAGCCATCTGGTCACTATTATATATTTCACATGCTAAAGCATAAGCTGTAGAATGCATGGATTCATGGGTATTGTAAGGTGTTCCATTTATATTAAGAGAATCGTAAAATCTACCATTTGTAGTATTATACCCATATTTTATAAGATTAGCTTTTAAAGTGTTATATTTACCAATATATGTAGTATATATATTATTTTTCCCTGTAATATTACCAAGTTCAGCAATCAACTTATAGGTATATGTAAGTTCACAAAGATATGGAACATTATAGTATCCGGCATCAGAAAATCCCATTGGCATGTTAGCTACATTTCTTGGCCAATCTACAATTGAACCATTAATATTATTTTTGTGGGACTTTGAACGCACAAAACCTGTTTTTAAATCCTGATATTCCACATCATTACTTAAATTTTTTATTAACCTATCTAAATGTTTTTTTACAAATTCAACATCACCTGTGTTCATATAGTAATTATATGTATTCCAAACAGAAAAACATTTATAATCCCCCGGCCATTGAGGATTCTCAATTAAATATTCTATTGATTCTCTTGAATAAGAATAATCATTAGTAAACATATATTCCAACTGAGAATTAATAAGAACGTCTCCCTCATAAGCTATACGTTCACGCTCTACTGAATCTGTCATTATATTCAATGACGTTTGTTTATATGTTTTTTTACTCATTTCGTAAAGTATATTTAACATTCCATCACTAGATGAAAAAGAAGATGCAAAATCATCAAACTCTTTTCTCATCTCAATGGCTTTAACATTATTCAATGAGGACATTATACTTATAATTGTTGCTTCATCTAAATTATCAGTTTCAATTTGTAAATATCTGAAATTTTTATTAATAACCGTATCAAAGGAGTTGCTTCCTTCTTTTATCGTCCATGTTTCATTATATTTAATTCCACTATTGAGAGTGTAATCCACATTTTCTCCATCCATCATATATCCCTGATATACGTTAATATCTGTGGCAATGTTGGAATTAAAATTTATTCTTAATAGACCAAAGGTCTGCTCTCCTATATCAAATATTATATCCCCCTCACTGTTTTGGAAAACATTTTGTGAAGCTACCTCATTTGCCATAACATTTTCTGATTGATATGGTTTTAATTCAATATAATAACCGTCTGTAATTGTAGAATCATAATAATTCTCCACAGCCGTGTTCCAGGCAGAGGCATCATATGTTGCTTCTTTGAATCCATATGGATAATAATTAGTATTAATATTCTCCATAGGAACCTTATAATATCCGGTGCTGCTTAAATATGTATTTCTTTGAGCAGTATTTCCACTTTCATAGCCAAATACATCATTGTCTGCATCCATAGCCTTCCAATTACTTACATCATTAGTATTTATAAGCTGTTCTTTTGTACCATCATTATAGTATGCGGTCACATCAACCATGAATCCACGACCATTATCTCTACTATATCCGGTTAAGGATACACTATTATATTCACTTGTTATTAAATCCGTAATATCATATGCCATGTAGTAGCATTCATATACTCCATTCTTTAAAAGAGAAGTTGCCCCAGCCATTCCATATAATTTTCCGTTAAAATAAAAATTACCAATTGCCATTTTATCTGTCAAAGTACCTTTACATGCCACTCTTGCTATAACTTTAGCAACATTTCCAGCATTTGGTATAGAAAAATTATTTGACTTTATGAATACATAATCACTTTGAGAAGTTTCTGTATTAACTGGATTTGCCCATATACTAGACCAACTGTAATAGTCTGTCTTTGACTCTGTTACAAACACTCCTGGTTCTGAAAAGTCACTCTCTGTACCATTACTTCCTACTGTTTTAACTTTCCAGGTATATAAAGTATCAGGTTTTAGTGTATTTTCAATGTTTTCTAATGATACACTATTATTTTTAGACGAAGTAACAACTCCTGAGTTATATACTTCCATAGTTTCGTCGCCGCTTTTATATATAACTACCTGATATTTTTTTTGATTATTGTTACGGTAATCATCGCTATTATATTTCCATGAAAATGTAATTCCATCTATCCTTGCGTTATAATTATTTTTTATGCCATTTACTCTTAACTCTGTTGGTACTGCAACAGAATACTTTATAATTCCGGCATATGATTCTTTGTTATATAAATGTCCTAATATATTTCCGGCAACAATAGCCATAACTACAACTATGGCTATTATTGGAGAAAATCTAATAAACATTTTTTTTATTTTTCGTTTATTTATCTTACCCACCATCAAAACTACCTATTTTAAATTTCTAATCTTAAAATCCCTTTCAGCTTCTCTTCTTTGATCTTTCTTTGCAATATCTGCACGTTTATCATACAGTTTTTTACCTTTTGCCAGTCCAATTTCAACTTTAACAAGACTTCCTTTAAAATAAACCTGCAAAGGAACTAATGTATATCCCTTTTCAGCAATTTTTCCTGATATCTTATTTATTTCATATCCATGCATCATTAGTTTTTTTATTCTTAAAGGGTCTTTATTAAAAATATTTCCTTTTTCATATGGACTTATATGCATACCATATATAAACAACTCGCCGTCTTCTATTCTAACAAATGCCTCTTTAATGCTACATTTTCCCATTCTTAATGATTTTACTTCTGTTCCATGCAGCACGATACCTGCTTCATATTTTTCTTCTATGAAGTAATCATGATATGCTTTTTTATTGTTGGCAATCAGTTTTATTGACTCTTTGCTCATGATGTCCCTTCCATTCCTTTAATAACAAAGTCAATTGTCATCCTTTCTTTATCTGTACCAAGAACGGTGACATCTATTTTTTGACCTAGTTTAAATTCTTTTTTACTTTCCTGTCCAATCATCTGGTATTTTTCTTCATCATAGTAGTAATAATCGTCTGTCATATTATTTACATGGATTAATCCCTCAACCGTATTAGGAAGTTCTACATACATTCCCCAATTGGTAATTGATGATATAACTCCTGTAAAATCTTCTCCAATATGATCCGACATGTATTCTACCATTTTTAATTTATCTGTATCTCTTTCAGCCTCATCAGCTCTTCTTTCGCATTTACTTGTCTGTTCTGCTACACCTGGGAGAATTGATTCATAATGTCTGATTCTTTTCTCTGTCAGATTTCCCCTGAGATTCTCTTTAATAATTCTATGAATCTGTAAATCCGGATAACGTCTGATAGGTGAAGTATAATGACAATAGTATTTAAATGCCAAGCCAAAGTGTCCGCTGCAAATAGTTGAATACTTGGCTTGTTTCATTGACCTTAATGTAAGTCTTGATATAAGTGCTTCTTCACTGGTTCCTTCAAGTTTAGTTAATAGTTTTTGAATTTCCTTTGGATGAACCTCTTCTTTGTCAGTTTTAATTCCATATCCAAAATTAGCAATGAATGTAGCCAACTTCTGGATTTTTTCAGGATCCGGACTTTCATGTATTCTATATACAAAAGGTAATTCCAACCAATAGTATTCTTCTGCAACAGTCTCATTTGCAATTAACATGAAATCCTCAATAAGTTTTGTCGCTAAATTTCTTTCATGAGGCAGAATATCCACCGGATGTCCTTTTTCGTCAAGAATTATTTTACTTTCAGGAAATTCGAAATCTATAGAACCCTGCTGATGCCTTTTACTTCTTAGGATTAAGGCAAGTTCATTCATTTTTTTCAGCATTGGTACTAATTCTTTATTCTCATTAATAGCAACCGGATCTCCAAACTCAATAATTTTATTTACAGTTGTATAATCCATTCTCTTATCTATATTAACCACTGATTCACATATTTTGTGAGATATAACATTTCCCTTTTTATCAATTCTCATAATTACACTAAGAGCAAGTCTATCCTCTCCCTCATTAAGAGAACATATCCCATTTGATAATTTATGAGGAATCATTGGTATAACTCTATCCACAAGATAAACACTGGTACTTCTCTTTAACGCTTCTTTATCAAGTACACTGTTTTCTATTACATAATTAGAAACATCTGCAATATGCACACCTAATACATATTCATTTCCCTGAATTTCAAGGGATACTGCATCATCTAAGTCTTTAGCATCTTCCCCATCAATAGTAACCATCGTAATATTTCTAAAATCTTCTCGGTTAACTTTTTCTTCCTCTGGTACTTCATCAGGAATATTCTTTTCAACATATTCCATAACTGAATTAGGATATTCCATTGGTATCTTTAAGTCTTTAACAATAGAAAGTATGTCTGTACCCGGATCATTTACATGACCAATTATCTCAATTACCTCACCTTCTGGTTTTTTATTATTTCCACCATAATCTGTAAGTTTGACCACTACCTTATGTCCATTAACAGCTCCCATACTTTTTCCTTTAGGAATAAATATATCCGGACTTACTTTTTTTCTATCACATACAACAAAGCCATAGTTTTTACAATCCTGATATAGACCCACCACTTCGTCTACACCATGAGTAACTATTCTAATAATTGTTCCTTCTGCCCTCTTAACTCCGGAAGATCCTTTATGTATAGCTACTTCTACAGTGTCTTCATTCATTGCACCATTTGTTTCGCTTTCAGCAATATATATGTCTTCTTCCATACATTCAGAAGTTACAAAACCAAAACCTTTTTCATGTCTTTCAAAAGTTCCAATAACATGATCACTATCAGGTTTTTTATATTTTCCTCTTTTTGTAACCATTATTTTACCATCACTTAACAAAGCATCTAATACCTCATTAAGTTCTTCTCTATCCTCCTTTTTAACATTAAGAACCATTGCCAATTCCTTAGCTTTCATAGGCACGTAATGAGGAGAACTAATTATATCTAAAACATTTTTTTTTCTTTCTTCAAATAATTCAGCATCCATAAGAATACCTCCATTTCTTTATACACATAACACCCCAGTTAATAATACACCAAATAACCCCTTAATTAAAGGAATTTCAACAAAAAAAAGGCTTTGCTTAGACGTTAAACACCTAAAACAAAGCCCATTTAATTCTTTTATAAAAATTTTGAATTGATAAGTATTGCAAGAATTATCATAATAACAGCTGTAATTCTTGTAATCATTGCAAGTCTACCTTCTAACGAATGTTTTTTATTCTTGCTCCAATATGTATCATTGTTACTCATTCCGCCTCCAAGAGCTCCACCAAGTCCCTGATTCTTACTCTCCTGCATCATAACAACGATTGTCAATACTATACAAACAATTACAAATACTATTTCAACTATTTCTTTAGCGCTCAAAGTGTTACCTCCTAAACATCGATTGCATTAACCTGTGATATTTTAACATAGTAGGTTGTATATTTCAAGAAAAATTATAAAGAATTTATACTATGCATATAACTTTCCATTCACCTTTATACTTACCAACATATACAACCATATAGCTTTCATCTGTATATTCTTCTAATTTCTTCGAACATTTTACATATACCGCTGTCATTTTCTGTACATCTTCTTTTTTAACAAATGTCTTGTAAGAATATGTATTAAATATCTCTTCTATATGGGACTTAGAAATGTTTTCTGTATTATATATATCAAATTCATATCCATCCATATCATACATAATACTGCTATAGTCATAGTCTGTAAGCTCATTTTTATGTGCATAACATTTTTCCACAAGACTCTTATCTTCTTTAATTTCAGCCTCTAAAAACTTTTTAGCACATTTTTTTTGTGAACCGTTTCCCTGTATTATTAAAGACACCATAACTGCAACTACTATTATTATAAGTGCTACAGCAGCAATTGAAAGAATTATTTTACGTTTCTTCTTACGTTTTTTAGATCTCTTTCTCATTTCTTCATGTTTATCTGTAATAATCTCTACTTCTTTTTCTTTTTTAAATAAGTTGCTCATACTAGCCCTTTCTGTGATCAAACAAAATTAATTAAATACTACTTCACTACCTGTATTATTCTGAAATATTGCTTTTAGAACTTTCCATTCACCGTCTATTTTTCCCATGTAAATAACTGTTTTTTTAGTATCTTTATTTTTCTTTGATAGCTCGTAGGTTCTCACAACTACATCTTCTGCCTGATCTTTTCTTACGTATAGATTAGTACCATACATACTATTATCTTCTCCCCAAAGTTCATCCATTTCCTTATCAGATAAGGCTTTACTACTTTTTAGTTTGAATTTATAACCTTCGTAATCTATATTGTTATCCTCTGCTAGATTTGTAGCATAGCTTTCTGTATCCTTCACAAAATTCAAATTATAAGCCACATTATGCGCAACCATTAAATAAGCATCACCATATTGTCCTCTAGTGTATTTTACCATAAAATCATTTGCAGTTTTATCAACCGTTGGTACATTTACAACGATTGCTGTCACCACAAGAATAACTGTTATAGCAAATACCATTGGAACTAGTATTATTGACATTATTTTTTTGAAATTCTCCATATTCTGTGCCTTCCCTTAATACATATATAATAGTTAATTTAATCTTATACAAATTTAAGATTTCTAACCGTTATATTATATCAAATTAAAGGGTTTATATCAATTTTTTGCTATAAGTTCATTATTTTCAACAACTATTTTTATAGTATCCCCTTCTTTTAGAGAATCCGACAATATAAGCTTTGCAGCTAAAGTCTCCACTGTTTTTTGCAAATATCTCTTTAATGGACGTGCACCATATACTGGATCATATCCCTGTTTTACTATGAATTCTTTAGCTTCTTTTGATATTTCTATGCTAATACCTTTGTCTTCAATTCTTTTATTAAGATTAGTTATAAGTAAATCAATGATATGGGTAATATTATCCTTTGTAAGAGGTTTGAACATTATTATCTCATCAAGTCTGTTTATAAACTCCGGTCTAAAATGATTCTTTAATTCACCTTCTACCATTTCTCTTGCCGCTGTAGAAATATCTCCATCTTCATTTATTCCATCTAACAAATATGTCGAGCCAATATTTGAAGTCATTATTAAAATAGTGTTTTTAAAATCTACAGTCCTTCCTTGTGAATCTGTAATTCTACCATCATCAAGTACTTGTAATAAAATATTAAATACATCTGGATGAGCTTTTTCTATTTCATCAAAAAGAACAACACTATATGGTTTTCTTCTAACTGCCTCCGTCAACTGACCACCTTCGTCATAGCCAACATATCCCGGAGGAGCTCCTACAAGTCTAGACACTGAGAATTTCTCCATATATTCGCTCATATCGATACGTACAATATTATTCTCATCATCAAATAGATTCTCTGCCAATGATTTAGCCAATTCTGTTTTTCCTACACCAGTAGGTCCTAAGAATAAGAACGAACCAATTGGTTTTGATGGATCTTTAATACCGGCTCTAGACCTAATAATTGCTTCTGTAACTTTCTTTACAGCTTCATCTTGGCCTATAACTCTCTTATGAATTTCCTGATCCAAATGTAATGTCTTATTTCTCTCAGATTCATTAAGTTTCATAACAGGTATTCCAGTCCATCTAGAAATAATTGCTGTGATTTCATCTTCAGTAACTGCTTCATGAACTAAGGATAGATTCTTTTCTTTTATCTTTGCCTCTTCAATCTGTAACTGTTGATTAAGTTTTGTAAGTTCTCCATATCTTAGTTTTGCAACTTTTTCTAAATCATAGGCTCTTTCAGCTATTTGAATCTGGTTATTTAATTCTTCAATCTGCTCTCTGATTTTAGATACATTGTCAACACTGGCTTTCTCATTTTTCCACTGAGCCATTTTTGTATCTAACTCGGTCTGTAATTCCGATAATTCCATTTGAAGCTCATTAAGTCTTTCTTTACTTAATCTGTCATCTTCCTTTTTAAGTGCTGTTTCTTCAATCTGAAGCTGCATCACTTTTCTTCTCAATTCATCCAGTTCAGCTGGCATTGAGTCCATATCTGTCTTAATTGAGGCACAAGCTTCATCAATAAGGTCGATTGCCTTATCCGGAAGAAATCTATCAGATATATATCTATTTGATAAAACTGCGGCGCTAACCAAGGCAGAGTCTGTAATCTTCACACCATGAAATACCTCATACCTTTCTTTAATACCTCTTAAAATAGAAATAGTATCTTCAACTGTTGGCTCATTAACCATAACAGGCTGAAAACGTCTTTCCAAAGCAGCATCTTTTTCAATATATTTTCTATACTCATCAAGGGTTGTTGCACCAATACAATGAAGTTCCCCTCTTGCCAACATTGGTTTAAGCATATTTCCAGCATCCATGGAACCTTCTGTTTTACCGGCTCCAACTATGGTATGTAACTCATCAATAAATAAGATAATCTCTCCACCACTATTTTTAACTTCATTCAAAACAGATTTGAGACGTTCTTCAAACTCTCCTCTATATTTTGCACCAGCAACCAAAGCACCCATATCCAGTGCATATACCTTTTTATTCTGAAGTGCCTCCGGTACATCACCTCTAACAATTCTCTGGGCAAGCCCTTCCACAGCAGCTGTTTTTCCGACACCTGGTTCTCCAATTAGAACAGGATTGTTCTTGGTCTTTCGAGACAAAATTCTAATAACATTACGTATTTCCGAATCTCTTCCAATAACCGGATCTAACTTTTGATTTCTTGCCTCTTCAACAAGATCCCTGGCAAATTTATTCAGAGTATCATAAGTATCCTCCGGATTATCAGTAGTAACTGATTGACTTCCTCTTATTGATTTTAAAGCCTCTAAAAATCTTTCTCTTGTAATCCCAAATTGTCTAAATAGTTCTTTAATCGCGTTATTAGGATATTTAATCAATGCCAGAAAAAGATGTTCTACAGAAACATACTCATCTCCCATCACCTTTGCTTCATCTTCTGCATTTATAAGTACTTGATTGAGACTTTGACTAATTCTAAGTTCTCCACCCTGAACTTTAACTTTCTTATTCAAAGTCTGTTCAGCACTATTAAGAAAATAGTTCTTATCAATTCCCATTTTTTCTATTAACTGCAAAATAAGACTTTCATCAATAGTTAATAAAGCATATAATAAATGTTCTTCATCTATTTCCTGGTTACCATATTTGTATGCCAGCTTCTGGCATTCTTCAATTGCCTCCTGAGACTTCCTTGTAAATTTGTTTATATTCATAATATCAGCTCCCTTCTGACTATTTAGTGTTCTATATAAAATATAACACCGTATTTGTAAATTGCAATATGAAATTTATGAAAAATTTTTGAACAAATGAAAAAATCCGCCAGATATTTATCTGATTTTAGAAAAATATCATGACGGACTTATATTTTAATTAAAATTCTGATTAATGATGGAATAGTCTGATTCCTGTAAAGCACATAGCCATTCCATATTTATTACATGTATCGATTACATTATCATCTCTAATTGAACCACCTGGCTGTGCAACATATTTAACACCACTCTTATGAGCTCTTTCAATGTTATCACCAAATGGGAAGAACGCATCTGATCCAAGAGCAACATCTGTCATCTGATCTAACCAGGCTCTCTTCTCTTCTTTTGTAAATACAGCAGGTTTAACTTTGAAAATCTTTTCCCAAGCTCCATCTGCAAGTACATCCATATAATCTTCTCCAATATAAAGATCAATGGCATTATCTCTATCTGCTCTTCTAATGTTATCTACAAATTCAAGGCCAAGTACCTGTGGTGACTGACGAAGGAACCAATTATCAGCTTTTGAACCTGCAAGTCTTGTACAATGAATTCTTGACTGCTGACCTGCACCAATACCTATAGCCTGTCCTTTATATGCATAACATACTGAATTAGACTGTGTATACTTAAGAGTAATAAGAGAAATAATAAGGTCAATCTTTGCTGAATCCGGTATTTCTTTATTCTCTGTTACAATATTACCAAGGAAGTCATTATCGATTTTTAATTCATTTCTTCCCTGTTCAAATGTAATTCCATAAACCTGTTTACGTTCTATTTCAGCAGGAACATATTCTTCATCAATCTGAATAACATTATAATTACCATTCTTTTTAGCTTTAAGGATCTCTAAAGCTTTATCTGTATAACCAGGTGCGATTACACCATCTGATACTTCTCTCTTTATAAGTAAAGCAGTTGCCTCATCACATACATCTGATAATGAGATAAAATCTCCAAAAGAAGACATTCTATCAGCACCTCTTGCTCTGGCATAAGCATTTGCGATAGGTGTGAATTCTACATCCATGTCCTCTACCCAGTAAATCTTTTTTTCTACATCACTAAGAGGAAGACCTACTGCAGCACCTGCCGGTGAAACATGCTTAAATGAAGTTGCAGCTGCTAATCCTGTTGCTTTCTTTAATTCTTTGACTAACTGCCATCCATTAAAAGCATCTAAAAAATTAATATATCCTGGTTTACCATTAAGTACTGTTATTGGAAGTTCACTACCATCTTCCATAAAAATCTTTGATGGCTTCTGATTTGGGTTACATCCATATTTTAATTCAAGTTCTTTCATTTTGGTGATCCTTTCTAATTTAAATTATTTATTTTTATTAACAATCCTTGTCTCGTATTTGCCTGTAGCAATATCAATGTATCTAACAAATAAAGATACTTTATTGTCTGCATTAAGCGAGTTCCAAAGAAGTTCTGTATACTCGTTGATATCATCTAATACATCAACAAGCGTTGGTTCACCTTCATAACTTGGAAGTGGATTGCCATCTCCCATATATGTGTGAATGAAATGTCCCTCACCATTTACAGGGTTACTGTATGAAAATGTATAACGGTTACAAGCTTCTGGATTACCATTGTTACTTTTTAAAATAGACATTGCATAATCATAACTTCCACCTTCAACATGCATAATACCTGATATTCTAGGTGTATAATTAGGTGCATCCGGCTCAAATTCCCTTGTTCTTAAAGATTCTTCAAAAGTCTTACCTTCACTCATAAGATCATATACAGTATCAGTTTGATCTCCATTTGTAACAATTGTATCATTTCCTAATACTCTTACTGGTGCATAGATAATAAGACTTGGGTCTTCCATCTTTGATGGATCAAAAGCTTGAGTTCTGATTCCCTCACCTTCTTCAACGAATACTCTGTTTCGGCTATTCTCGCTTCTACCCATGATAAAATAAGCAGCTACAGCTTTACTTCCATCTGGAGTCTTTCCAAGAACAATACCTCTTCCAGGATATGCATTGCCTTTTAATTCATTTTCAATAGAGACTAATTTCATTAAAACATCCTCCTAAAATTTGTGTGCATTGTCACATGCTTCTTAATTTTAACATTTATAAGCGTAATTGTAAAATTTAAAGCACAATTAAAATGTATCACCTACAGCCTTTTTATATGGCTTTTTAATTAAGGTGTTTCCATCAAACTCTACAAGATTCCCCTCATGTATATTTTTTTCAAATAACTCCTCATCATCGTACCTAATAAGTTTTTTGTTTCCCTCTGGCATACGAAGTCTAACAAAAACTTTACCTTTCATATCATCTGGTCTGCCCTCACATCCAAATTCCATGTCTATAATTTCATCAACGATACAATTCATAATAACACATCCTTTTTCTAATACTATCGGTTTTCTCGATTACCTATAACCCGTATTATTTACTCCTATAACGTTTTAATCCCTCATAAAACGTCGATATGTGTTTTCTTTAATTTTCATTGGTGTATTATACTCTAAATTTTTAAAAATTCAAATTCATTTTTTAAATATTCATATAAAAAACAAAAAAATGGGGCTGTCGCACTAAGTAATTAGTGCGACAGCCCCATTACAGCATAGCATGATTTTCTCAAGAATATGCTGTAATGAAGAAAAACAAATTATCTCAATATACAGCATATAAAGAAGTTCTGGCTAATATACTGTACTCT